>Ga0105859_1000518_pt1 | contig 12438 bp, 9 predicted proteins | sample OrgsoiDNA_201063_FD_89684 | JGI IMG/M metagenome (GOLD analysis project Ga0105859, IMG submission 89684) | Permafrost soil microbial communities from the Arctic, to analyse light accelerated degradation of dissolved organic matter (DOM) -... | ecosystem: Environmental > Terrestrial > Soil >...
CAATGAATTCGGATCGCTTCTTGTCGGACGCGGAGCAATCGGCCAGAAGGCCGTCCACCCTCTACGCCCAAGTCATCGCTCGCGCCTCTATCCCCGTGGACTCGCAAGCTCGGCTGGCAGTGGAGCCCGAAAAAATTTGGCGGCTCTCCCAAGCCCGAATTCGCTCCTTGCCGACGCCGCTCTCAGAAAGCCAAGCTGTCGAGCTTTTTCGCAGCGTGTGCGCGGCGTCCACTCCTCAGCTCATTTTGGAGGGAGCGCGAGCGAACGGCGCGCAGCCTCTTCAGTCCGCAAAAAAAACGCCATCCAAGGCCGCTCTTGCGACGCCGAGCGCTGCTCCGCTCGGCGAGGCTTGTGAAAATGAACACTTTTTGATCCGCGCTCCCCGCTCTGAGCCTTCAACAGCAGCCCTGGCGTAGCTCCATTGCTCGCGAGCCGTCGTTTCTAAGCCTCCGCTCGCCGGATATTTTTGAGCTTGCTTTTCGCCGCCGAACCCTGCAAACTAGCCGCTTGTTGGGCGATTTCTTCGCCGTCAACGCGCAAAATTTGCGGAGCGTCTGGCAATGGCCTCCAAGCCGTCTTTGAAGCCCCTGATTTCTGATGACCCATTCGCTCGCCAAGCGATCGAGATATTGCTCGTGGCGCCCAGCAGCGCCCACCAGCCCGTGCGCATTGTCCGTCGTTTGGCTATCGTGGGCCCCGCCCCTTCCGAGTCGGCGTTTGGCGCCAGCCTTCTTTTTTCTCGATTGTCAGAGCATTTTCAACGCCAATTTGCGGCTTCTTTGGGTCGCGTGGCCCAGGCCGCTTTGTTTGACCTATTCAAACAAGCGTTTTCCGACGCCGCCCCCACGCCGGTGGTCTCCGGCGGCTCTGGCGCTGTTTTAATCTCTTTTTGCTCTCGTGGCGACGACCCGGCTTCGCGGGCCGATTGCGCTGATCAAGAGGCCATTTGGCGCTCGCGTTGGGACCACGCGCAAAGCCTTATTGAAAAAGAAGCGGTGCCTGAATGGATCCATCTGCGTTTTTTGGGCAATGGGGCCAGGCTGGTCGCCACGCGCAGCGAACGCGCCCCGCAAGTCGCTTTGTCGGTCGACCCCAGTGATTTTTTGGCCAATTGCGTCCGTTCTCAAGTTTCCGAAAAAGAACGCGCGGCTCTCGTGCGAGAATTGAGCGCGCCCTCGGATGAACGCTCGCGCAGCGCGAGTTCGCCCGAGCCGCGCCGTCTCTGACTCGCCACGAGCCTTCGCTCGCGAATGCGCCGAAGTGATTCAGCAAAATGGCGCCACTTGCATGGAGCTCTTTTTTCTTGTTCGCGAACAGAGCCGCCCTTGCCACACGCTTAAAAAAGACGCAAAATGTCAGGATGCTTTGCGCTTTTTGTTGCCCTTGGCGGCATTCGTTGAGGAGTGGCGCCCGCCTTTTTTTGAGAGACTTCTTTGACTGACGCGACCTCTGCCCCCCAACAGGCCCACGGCGGCCTGCCCGACGCCACAAGAACGCCACGGTTCGCGGCCTTTTTTTCTGGCGCGCAAACGCCACGAGTTTCAATGGCGCTCGCGCCCGACACGCTCCGCGCGAGCGCAGTCCAAGCCCCGCGAAGCCTTTTGTGGCTGAGGCGCCTGGGCGTGGCCAGCGCGATCGCCGCAGCGGGGGTGTTCGCAGCCTCCGCGATCAATTTGGCGTTGTTCCAGAGCGCGCACGCCGCAGGGTCTGTTGAAGCGAGCTCGCAGGCCTCCGCGATCTCTTTTGACACAGGCCCCTCAGCGCCCGGCTTTGCGGAATCCGCGCAAAGGCTTGGCGCCCGCCCTGTCAACGCGCCGGCTCTTCAGGTTTCCTTTGAGGCCGCCCCGTCGCGAGACAACGATTTAGGCGCGGCCAACGCCGGCCTCGCCGAGGCTCGCGCTAACCCGCAGGACTGGCAGGCCATCGCCGCGGCGCGCGCTTTGGGCGCGTTCCAAGCGCTCGCGGACGCTTATTCGCCCTGGCTCGAAGTGGCTGGATCCGCCACGCTGCGTGTTCACAGGCAAAATGATCGCGCCGTTTTGGCAGAAGACAACCGCTCGCAAATTGCCCAATTGACTGCGGACCAACGCAAAGACGCCGCCGAAGAGCAGCTGCAAACGCTGCGCGAAAGCGATCCCAAAGCATTCAGCGGCAAAATGGCGCAGTGGGCGTTGCGCAAAGCGAGCTGGCGGCAAATGAATTTCGTGCAAATTCAAGCCACCTTGACCGACCAAGAGCGCGCGGAGCAGGCCGAGCGCATCAAGCTCCAAGAAGGCAACGACTCTAGTCAGGCCAGCTTCAACGAAGACCTTTCTTGTCGCGCGAGCGTCTCGGAGCAAGCTTTGGCCGAGCCCGCGGACAATGACGGAGAGGCTTTCCCGGGCTTGTCGCTGCCCTTGGCGCGCGCCATTGCGGCCGGCCATGAATTGGGGCACTGCGAGGCCGCGGTTGTTTTTGACCCGGCGAATCCAGGCCACGCGCAGGCATTGTGGGCGCGCTTGGATCAACGCGGAGAATTGGGCGGCGCTTTGGGGCAGAATTCCGACGCCGCGCGCAGCGCTTTTTTGAGTTTGGCGAATGAGTCCTTCGCGGATTCCGAGGCAATTTTGTTGGTGGCTCACTTGGCGGGCTCCGAAACCGCCCGGGCGGCGGCTTTGACGCTTGCGTCCGCCCGAGCGGACCTGGGCTCTCGCGAACGACTGCAAGACGCGGAGTCGCATCAAACGAGCCCCGCCTTGCGCTTGATCGCGACGCAATTGGCGGATCCGGCCTTCATGAATAAAATCGCCACGCCGCGCGCAATGCAGCAAGCCGCTTTGGGCGCCGTGAGAGCCAGCCTTTCCTCTTGGCTGCTGGCGCATGGCGCCCCCCAGGCGAGCGCGCGACAATTGGTCGACGCGGCAACCAGCGAACGCGCCCAATACGAAGCTCGCCAACAGGCTGGCGCGCTGCTGGCGCGGCAAGGGATGATCTCGGTTCACGACGAGCCCGCGGCGTGGAAAGGGCAAGTTGAAAAACAACGCGCCCTCGAGGGCGATCTGCGGCCCGAGTTTCTGGCGGCGCGTCGCCAAGCGTCTATTCTTTCCGTCGCCGATTCGCAATTGCTGGCGCCAGTGGTCGCGGCGATCAGCCGCTCTTCGCGCAAAACGCACTGACTCGCGTCTCGCGCAAAACAAAAGCCCTGGCATTCCAGGGCTTTTTTCTGTCAAAGATAACGGAGGCCGCGAAGCGCCGCCATCACTCGCCCGCGCTTTCGCCTTTCGCTTGCGCGTCGCTGGCCAACCGGCGCAGCCATGCGGGGAGGGCCATTTTCTTTTCTCCCGTCAAAAACGGAAACCCCTGCGTCACCGCCACGGCGAACAACCATTGGGGAGCCAAGGCCGCCGCGATCGCGACGCCTTTTTGCCAATCGGTGTGGGCCATGGCGCCCATGGGAAGGAATTCCAGAGCCATCAAAGCGACCACGGCGTTCAAAACGCACAACGCGAACGCGAACGCCGCGCGGGAATGAGTTTGAACTCGCGATTGAGATTTCCCCCATCCGCGCAAGGCGATCCCCAATTGCGCTCCGCTGATCAACGCGCATCCCAACGCCACCGCCAATCCTGTCACTTGAGCGCTCATGTGTTTCCGTCTCCTGCCCTTTGGGCCTCTGAATATCTGTTAAAAAATCCCCTCTGCGGCGCCTTTCACCCATGAAGTTGGCGCCCAAACGCGGGTTTTCACTTACTTTCTCAAAAAATATCTCGCAATGCAACAAAAAAATGCCCAACGCGCTTCGTTTTTCTGATCCCCAGGCGCAGATTCAAGTTTTTCTATAAATTATCCTTTTTAAACAAGCGCTTGTCCGCCATGGGGCGTTTCGCCGCACCCCTGCGGCCCATGCCTAACAAAACGTCCAACGGTCAGGGCGGCATTTTTTTCGAAGGAATGCAGGCCGACAACACCAAATGATTTCAGAGCGCGGGCGGCTGGCACAAACCGCAAATGACCCTTGCTTCTTTCTCTTGAAAGGAAGAGAATAACCACTCGTCAGTCATTTAGAGGTGTTCATGTCTTATTCGGGGTTTTCAAAATCGCACGTTTTTGCGGCGTCGCCGCAAGCGAGCCAACGCAAAATGGCGCTGCCTATTTTTGGCGGCATCACGGTGTTTGGCGGGCCTTATCCGGAAAAGCCCGCCGGCATGTTTGGCGTCAACTTGGCCGCGGAAATCGCGCTGCCCAGCGAAATCGCCCTGCCGATTCGCAACTATGGAGCGCCCACGCAAGCCGCTTTGCAGGAGGGAATCGCTCAAGCCATCGAACGGTTGGCCAAAGGCGAAATTCTTTATGCCGGCTGCAAATTTGGTTATGGCCGCACGGGCCTTTTCATGGCGTGCCTCGCCAAAGCCTGCGGAATCGCCAATCCCATCGAATGGACGCGATCGCTGTATCACCCGAAGGCCGTCGAATCGGAGGAGCAGGTCGAATTTGTGCAAAATTTTGACGCGTCGGCCCTCACGCAACGGCTGCGCGAGCTTCATGCTTTTCCCGAGCCCGAGCGATCGGCCGCGCAAAAAAGCCCTCCAATGTGACGCGAGCCGCCAGGCTTTCTCTCCCGCCGCCTTTTGGGCGGTTTTCCTTTTTTGGGACAGCCTGCTTTTTCAGCCACTTGCTTTTTTTAAGCTCGCGCAAGCCCGGCGCGGCGGGCCGGGAAGCGCCGCTCGGCTCCTTTTGCGAGTTTTTCGCCCGGACAAGCCTCAACGAGCGCGGGCGGCTTTCTATCGATCGTGTTTCGCGCTAAAATAATGGCGTGCTCTTGTTGTTTTCCGGCCTGTCTCGCCTCATTCCTTTGAATTGGGTTTCGCGCGTCAGCGTTTCCGGCAGGCCAAGCCTTTTTATTGTATCGATATCGCTCATCGCTCTCCATGGCCACCAAAAAGAAATCCGCCGCGAAAACTCCGGCCCCCGTCAAAATCACGCCGGCGTCAATCGGCGCCAAATTGAGCAGCAAGCAAGCCCTGGGCGTGTTGTCCAGCGGTTGCTTGGAGGGCACGACGCCCACGCTCGCGAAAAAGCTGATCGATCGATTCGGCCCCGCGGTGTTTGAGGAGATTCTTGCCAGCGACCCGGACGCCAAGCGCTTGTGCGGCGACCGCTTCGACGAAATTTACGCTGAAATCGAATCCAAAGCCGAAACGATCAATATTTTGTCGTGGATGGCCGAAAACGGCGCGACCTCCTGGATGGCCAACCGCGCCGCGGAATGGAGCTTGGATGGCGAAAACCTAGCCGCCAGCGGCGACGCGGATGACTTTTTGGAGAAGCTGAAAAAAGACCCGCATTTGCTGAGCGACGCGCCCGGAATCGGATTCGGCAAGGCCGACGAATTCGCGCTTCGCGTGGGCATTCAGCCTGAAAGCCCCAAACGCCAACTCGCTTGCGTCCGCGCGGCCGTCTCCGAGGCCTGCGACAACGCGGGCGGCGGGGCGCGCCTGCACGACATCGAGCGCAAGGTGCAATTTTTCCTGACCACGAACTTCGCGATGAACAATCAGCGCGCCAGCGAGCTGAGCGGAGGGGCCCTGCAGTCGGCCCGCGACGAGAAAATGGTCAAGGACGCGCTGGATGAACATGGGCACCCGATGATCTTTTCAGCCGATTATTTCGCGGCCGAAGAGGCATGCGCGCACAAGTTGCTGAAAATGACGCAAGACCCGAGCCCCTACCATGGCCAAGACTTGGCGGCAGCCACCGCCACGGCGGAAAAGCTCTCCGGCCTCACGCTGGTTCCGCAGCAACGCGACGCGCTCTCGGTTCTTTTCCAGGGCCGCGTCGCCATTATCGCGGGAAAACCCGGCGCAGGAAAAACCACGCTTCTCAAATGCGTGGCGCCGTTGTTGGAGGCCAATGGCCGCACGGTCTATTACGCCGCGCCCACAGGCAAGGCCGCCAAGCGCATGCGCCAGTCTTTGGGCGGCGGTCGCAAAACCAGCACCATCCACAGCTTGCTCGGATTGGGAAAATCAGGCTCCGTCGCTGAGTCCAACGGCAAAGACGACAAACAATCGCCGTTGCGCCAAGCCAGCGCCGTGGTCGTGGACGAGGCGTCCATGATCGACACCAAGCTCATGCTTTCGATCCTGCGCTCCATTGGCCCCAAGACCCTTTTGGTGCTGGTGGGCGATCCGGGCCAATTGCCAAGCGTGCGCGCGGGCAAGGTTCTCGCCGATTTGATCGATTCACAAGCCTTCCCCACAGCTCACCTTAATGGCGTGTTGCGCCAAGGCGCCAACAGCGACATCATCAAGGTCTCTCGGGCCATCGATGAAGGGCACGTCCCTGATTTCGCGCTGGGCCCCAACGCCCCGCCAGAGCGAATCAAGTCCGACTGCTTGTTCTTGGAGGAGCCTGACGCCGCGAATCTCGCCACGCGCCTTATCTCGTTGCTCAACAACGCGAAAAACAAGGGGAAAATGGATCCTTTGCGAGACGCGCAAGTGATCGTGGGCTCCAACATTGGCGCTGCGGGGTCGCACGCGCTCAACAATTCCCTGCAAGCAGCGTTCAATCCCTTCAGGAAAGGCATCAGCCAAGTCGAATGCTCCCGCAAAGTGAAAGGCGTCTCGCAACCCTTTTATCTGCGCGCGGGCGACAAAGTGATGCAAACGATCAACGAGTCCAAAAAAGAAATTTTCAAAGACGCCAGCAAGGCGAGCGAAATTCTTGACGAGAAAGGCATTTTCAATGGCGACGTGGGCTTCATTGAGTCCGTCGACAAATATGGCGCCATGTGGGTTAAATTTGACTCCGGATGCGTGTCGTTCAGCCAGGAAGAAGCTCGAAAAAGCCTGCAGCTTTCTTACGCCAACACCGTCCACAAGTTCCAAGGCTCAGAGTCTCCGCTCATTTTCTTCGCCCTGCACCACAGCACGCCCAAGCCGCTTTTGACGCGCAATCTGGTTTACACCGCGATCACGCGCGCAAAAGAACGCTGCTTTGTCATCGGCAGTTTTCGCTCCTTGGTTCTCGCCGCCGCCACGGACGCTTTGTCCATGCGAAAAACCCGATTGAAAGGCCTTCTCAACGGCACCATCACGCCGCAATCGGCTCCGGCCGACGTGCTCGCTATTTTTGAGCAAAAGGCGTTGAACAAAACGGTCGAAGACGCATTGCAGAAACAAGTGGACGAGCATGAAATGGCGCTTTCCCAGGGCGAGCTTTTGCCGCCGGCTGAGCTCGCGGCTCCGCAGCGACGCGGGAAACGCTTGTGATCCGAAGAGCCGTCGCGATGCGAGACGCGGTCCTTTGATCTTTCTTTTTTTGAATGAGAAAGCCCTGACAAAATCAGGGCTTTTCTTTTCAGGGCCACGGCTTTGCGTTGGCGGTTTTTGCCGCCCCCATTGGCGCAGGGCGGTTGTCGCGCGAGGCGGCCAATGCGCGGAATCAGCCTGCTCAGGGGCGCGCCAGACGTTCTTTTTTCGCTTGCGCCGCTTTTTGCGGGGCTTCGTCCGCGGCGGCTTTTTTTCGTTGCGCGGCCAGGGCGAGAGCGGGCGCTCTCAACAGGGTTCGCCACGCTCGCGCAAGCCCCTCTCCTTCATGCGGCGGAGCGTCCGGCAAGAACTCAAACTCGATCGCTATTTTGAATTTGATGGCCAAAGCGCGCAACTGATCCGTTTCCTTTTCACTCAATGCTTGATTTTGGAGAAACACGATTCGCGCGCGCTCGGCGCCGCTTCTGCTGGCCCAGCCTATGGCGCGCTTGGCGGCGTTGAATTGCATGGAGCGTCCGCGCGGAGCTTCTTGCCAAGCTCCGAATCGGCAACGCTCGCCCGATTGCTCATGGTCTTGCGGCCCGATCCAGTCTTCACTGGCGCCCACCCCCGGAGCGGTTTTTTCGGCGCGCGAAACGCAAAGTCCGTAGGCTCCTTTTCTTCGCGGGCCGAAAGCGCCTTCGCGCTGGCGCCAACTCAGCACCGCGATCCGCGCCATCCCGCCTTGCGCCGCCTCTTTTGGCCACAAGCCCGGGCCGCGGCCCAACTGCCGGGTGGCGACCGTGAGAGCCGCCAACGAAAAGTCGCCCGGGCCGCACAGCTCAAATTGGCGCCGAGTTCCGCTAAAACTGCTGTCATATTGGTTCAGCAACACTTTGACGCCTTGATCGGCCTTGGCGGCCTGCAAAGTGGCCAACTCCAAAAAGCGCTCCATTTTGGCTCTTTTTTCCTCTCGCCCCACCGATTCCGCCCCTTGACCCTTCGGCATGCGGATTCGCCCCACTTCCTGCATTTTTGCGTTGTCCTCCAACCCCACGGTGCTCGCCCACAGCCAATCGATTGCGCTGAGCGTTCCAGGCTCGTTTAGGTCGCTGGCGGAACCCAGCGGCCGCTTGGACAACCAGTCGGCCATGCGATTGCCTTTGCGGCTGCTCCAGCGCACTTGGGCCAGAGGCACCTCTCTCAAGGCGCGTTGCGCTCGACGCGTCAAATTCGCGAAGGCCTCCTCTGAGGCGTTGAGGTCTTGGCGCGCCAGCCAATGCAGAGTGGTCGCGGAATCGGTGTAAAGCGCCCCGGCTTTGGCCTTGAGGCCCATTGCGCGCACGAGCTCGAGCGCATGCGCGAGCGCTTCCATTTCCAGGTAATGGGATGCCCGGGCAGGGCTCGCCCCATCGGGCAGGCGAGCGTCTTCTGAAAAACAGGCGAGGACGACGCCTTCCGAGTCGCACACCACCCCGCCCACGGCTCCGCTTTGCCGAGCGTAATCCCAGCTGGCGTCGGAGCGCGCGGTCCAGCGCAATGGCAACTCGACCTGGGCTGACAATGACTCGTTCGCCAGAAGGGCGGGCATGTTTTGCGGCGTGCCTCCGTCGTCGGGCATCGAGGACGAAGTTGAATCAAGAAGGGAGCGCCTTGCCGCTTCGGAGCGGCTTGAGCCGTCTGGCGCGGTTTTTCTTTTTATCCACTGTGCGCAAAGGCGAGCGAATCGGTTCATCGCGGAGGAATCCTTTCGCGCGGGGCGAGTGAAAAACGAAATCGGCGTAATTGCTGATTCTTTCAGTCTTTCATTATCTCTCAACAAAGCCGTCGCGCCAAGCTTGTTTTTCATCGACGAAAAAGCGCGAGGAAAATCCTCGCGCTTTTTGAGTGATTTGGTTCGCTTCTGCCCGCGCGAACGCGATCAGTTGTTGTTGGCCAACACGAACTCGCAGTAAACATGCGCCAAGGCGTAATTGCCTTTGCGGGGCGTCGCGCCGCCGGTCAACTGACTGGCTTCGACGTGAATCAACCACGTTTGGCGAGTCACGCCATTCACGACGACGGGGGTGCCTGCCGTGGCGTAGTTTGCGAATTCGCCCACCGTTTCTTGCGCCGGCAGGGAAATCGTCCCGCCTGCAGTCGGCACGCTTGTGCCTTGTTGCAAGTAGGTCGTGATCACTTGGTCGCCTGCCGTGACTTGAATTTTCGGGATGCCAGTCGTGGCGGAGCTCGCCCCCCCGCCCTGTTGGCAGGTCGGTTGGACCACAAGGGAGCCGTCCGGAGCCAAATAAATGCCGCGACTTGCGTATTGGCTCGCGACTTCCGACGCCCAGTGCCCAATCTTGCGAATGTAGATGTCATCCACCGACAAGTTCGCACCCGAGCTGGCTGTCGGGCCGTTCCAAACCGCACTGGAGGCCATTGACGCGCCGATCACGACGCCGCCGCCGCTGTTGTTGATGTTCGGCGTCTTCACAGACCCCGTCACCGTCAAAACGCCCAAGCCGGCCGCATTGCTGTCTTCGCCCGTCACGGTCAGCATTGCCTGGTTTGCGGTCGGGCCCACGCTCACCGCCGCGCCGTTGACCCGTCCCAAGTTGTCCACCGTGAACGCCGTCCCTGCCGCGTCGATGGTGCCGAAGCTGGCGAGTCCGGTGCCGGTGATGTTCAGCATGTTGTAAATCGAGTTGCCGCCCATGTTCAGACTGCCGGTCATCGGCAACGTGCCATCGCGACGCAGGTAAGCGTTGAAGAGCTCCGTGCCGGTTCCCACGCGCGCGCCGATCTGTCCGTTGTTTTGAATCGACGTGTAGTCCGTGCTGGTCAGCTTGAACGCGCCACCGGTTGAGCAGAATGTGGGCGTCGCCGAGCCGCCGCAATTCGGAATCGTGCCGCCGCCGTCCGCGCCGATTCGGCGCGCGGCGAGCCCGATGTATTGGGAATTGGCTTTTGCCGCGTTCGCGGAGCCGTCCGTGGTCCATGGCGTGGTGGCGGTCGAAATCACCAAGCCCTCGACGTTGTATCCTGGGCCACCCGAAGAGGACGAGCCCAACAGCCGGTAGCTGATATTCCATGCGCCATTGCCCGTGAAAGCCGTGGTGTTGACGTATCCGGCGGGCAGCAAGCCATCCGCTTGAAGGGATGCGATGGTGATGTTGCATCGACGCGCCAAATCAGTGCCGACGCAGGTGAGCCCTGTCGTGCTGGGCGTGACTGCGCCGATCAGCTCTTGGTAATGGTTCACTGAGAACGCGTTCGCGCCGTCGACCAAAGTCGTCAGCTGCGTGGCTGTGGCGCCGGCGATGTCCGTCTGCGCTTTTCTCAAATCCGATTGCACTTGATAGACGCCCAGCGCCATCAAAAAGCCAATCACAATCAGCAGCTCGATCAAGGTGAAACCCTGAGCCAAGCGCTTGCTCGCCACTTGGCGACCCCGACGCAATCCCTTCATTTGATTCTCCTCCGCGCCAGGGCGGCCTTTTTAAAGTGTCTGACAGAGCCTTGCGGCTCTCCTGCTGATTTCTCGAACGCCAGAAAACGCTCAATTGCCCAATTCCCTTCGTTTTCGCAAGGGCGGCCGGTGTCGCGCGAAGGCGCCGCTTTCCGCGGGCTTTGTTTTGCCTGACTTTTGCCTCGCCGTCTAGTCCTTTTCGCAGAACTTTTTTCAACCACCCTTTATCTATACAATGAGAGCGCTCGGAGCGCCAGCCCAAAAAAGCGGGCTCTGTCCAACAGGCCGCCCAAGCGCCAAATGTTCCGCCCCGCCTGTCCGAAGTTTTTATTCGTCTATATGAAGAAGGCCGTTTGCGAAAAATCAGACCCTTTTATTGCTCTGCGAAGGCGTTTTTTCTCAGGTTGCGAAAAGCCCACGATTATCCGACTTTTTCCTTGCGCCGCCCCTGCCCATCAATCCTCTGGCCGCTGTGGCGCTCACATTCGGCGAGGGCCGCGCGCCGCCGGCCGCGATTCTTTTTTCGGCTCCTCAGAATCAGGGGCCAGCGCGATCTCCGCCGCGCGCGCAACGTTTTCCGTCTCGGCTTTTTCTTTCGCGCTCAGGGCTTCCCAAGCCAATTCGGCCTGCTCGGCGAGCGCAAGGCTTTCGCCTGTGAACCGTTTTCGCGCCCAAATGGCGGCCGGCTCGCTCCGCCAGCTTTTTGGCGCGCCGCCCCACAGCGTGGCAAGCGCCGCGAGCGTGTCCGGCGAGACGCCCATTGAGAATTCGGAGCGCGATTGCATCTCTTCTTGCACGGGGCGCAGCGCCTGCCGCCATGTTTTGCGGGCGGACCGCATCCAATCCTCTGGGTTCGCTTGTTCGCGCAAAGCCGCCCCCAGCGCCGCCGCGGCAAACGCGTGGGCGGGCGGATAATCCGTTTTGGCGAAGGCCAGCCGATCAGCCACTTGCAACCAGCGCTCCGCGGCCAACAATCCTGGCGAGCGCGCGAATTCTTGCGCGCGGGCAAGCGAGGCGCCGGCCCCGCCCAACGCCATGGCGCGCGCCGCCTCCTCTCGCAGCCACGCGTGGCCTTGCGGCCAAAAAACGCCAGCCGCCCGCGCCTCCTCCTTGAAACCGTCGTTGAATCGGGACAACGCCCACGCGCGCGCAAGAACGGGCTCGGTGATTTGCTCCGCCAACGCGCGCAAAGCCGGCGCCAATTTTTGCGGCTCCGGAGCCGTTTGGGCGCTGGTTTCAAAGATCACGCCCCACAGCAAAGCGTTTTGGGGCAAAGCGGTCAAGGCAAGGCTCAACTGAGCGTCCATCGCCGCTTCATCCCACAACCCCGCTTGCTCAGCCGCGCGCCAGCGCCCTCGCCCCAGCATGTGCGTGGAGGCCATGTCGCTCGCCAGGCGCCGCTCTGAATGCGCCACGCAACGCGCCAGCCCCCCCGCCAGCCTCACAGCCTCGGGTTCGTTGAAAGGGCGCAAGCGTGAAAAACACCGCGCGGCCCCCTCCATGGGCGAATGCGTTTCAACGTCCCCGTCAATCGAGGCTGAAGCCACTCCGGCGCTCGCGTCAAAAGCGCGTTGAAGAGCCGAAATCCAGGCGTCTCGATTGCCCCAGTCGATCTGGCCGCGAGTGTCCAAAATGCTTAAAAATGGAGCGTTTTGGGCCACCGCTTGGCGTGTTCGAGCCAAGGTTGGCCGGGACGCCCACAGCGCGGAGACGCTCACCCCCTCAAAGAAAGAGGCCGCGCTCGCGGGGGCGTCC
>Ga0105859_1000530_pt1 | contig 12294 bp, 10 predicted proteins | sample OrgsoiDNA_201063_FD_89684 | JGI IMG/M metagenome (GOLD analysis project Ga0105859, IMG submission 89684) | Permafrost soil microbial communities from the Arctic, to analyse light accelerated degradation of dissolved organic matter (DOM) -... | ecosystem: Environmental > Terrestrial > Soil >...
CCTACAACGCCGCGTACATCGGATCGTACGTGCTCGCCGGATTCGGGATGTTCCTGCTGGCGCGCGCGCTCTGGGGGCGCGCGGACGCGGCGATCCTGGCCGGCCTCGCCTTCGAGCTCACGCCGTACCGGCTCGCGCAGAGCTCGCACCTGCAGGTGCTGATGAACGGCTGGATGCCGATCGGCCTGCTCGCGCTCCATCGGTATCTCGAGAGCGGATCGCGGCGGTGGCTGGCGGCCTTCACCGTGGTCTTCATCGTGCTCGGGCTGTCGAACGGGTACTACCTGTATTTCTTCCTGCTCCCGGTCGCGGCCCTCGTCTTCGTCGAGATGGCGCAGCGCTCGCCCGCGGTGCCGCGCGGACGCATCGCGCTCGACATGACGGCGGCGGGGCTCGTGATCGCCGCCGCGATCGCGCCGATCGCGTTCGTGTACTACCGGCTGCAGCGCGATCACGGCTTCACACGGAGCATCGACGAGCTGCCGGGGCTGAGCGCGAGGTTCGCGGACTACTTCCACGTCGCGAGCGGCGGGTGGACGTGGTGGGGCCTGCTGCCGATCGGCGTCGGCGAGCACGAACTGTTTCACGGGTTCGTCGTTCTCGCGTTCGCGGCGATCGGCGCCGGCACGATCCGCCAGCACGGGCGGACGCGTCTCGTCGCGACCTACCTCCTGATCGCCGCGCTCGCGCTCTGGCTGGCGATGGGGCCGGCCCCGGCGACGCCGTACGGCGCATTGTTCAAACTGTTGCCGGGCTTCAGCGCGCTACGCGTGCCGGCCCGACTGTCCGCGGTCCTGATTGTCGCGCTCGCCGTCCTCGCGGGCGCGGGGTTCGCGTCGCTGCTCGCCCGCCTTCCCAAACGCGCCGCCGCCATCGTCGCCATGATCCTCGGCGCGACGATCATCCTCGAGGGGCAGCACGGCATCTGGTTAGTCGGCACACCCGATCTGAAAGACCGCAGCTGGGACACCGTCGCGTACGAGTGGCTGCGGTCGAGTCCGCCGGGCGCGGTACTCGAGCTGAACGTCACGCAGCTCGACGACTTGAAGCCGTTCACGCTTGTGTACGAGCTCCGCGCGCTCAGGCACCGGCATCCGATCGTCAACGGCTACGCCGCGTGGACATCGTCGCTGCAGGAGCTGCTCGGCGCCGCGGGTTCGCCGCTGCGCGAGCCCGGTCATGTGGCCGACACGCTGCGGGGACTCCGGGGCGTTGGCGTGCGGTACGTGTTGCTGCACGAGGGGACGTTCGCCAGCCGCGGCGAGGCCGGCCGAATCGTGTCGGAGATCCGATCCGCGCGCGATCAGATCGCCGAGGAACATCAGTGGCCGGGGATCTGGACCTGGCGGCTGACGAACATCGAGGCGGCGCCCGCGGCCGTCAGCGAGGATCTGAGGCCGCTCGATCCCGCCACGTTCGCGGTCAGCGCGTCGGGGCATGAGGATCGACTGCCGCTGCTGTTCGACGGCGACATCGACACGCGCTGGCTGAGCGGCGATCCGCAGGACGGTGGCGAGTGGATCGAGATCCGCTTTCCGCGTCCCGTTGACGTCGGCCGCGTGCAGTTGGAGACGGCGCCCCGCAGCGTGGTGGACTATCCGCGCCGGCTGGCGATCGACTCCCTCGACGAATCGCGCGCGGCGCGGAACCTCTTCGACGGCGCCGTCGTCGAGCGCCTCATCACGGCCATCGTGGCCGACGAACAGCGCGCACCGATCGCGATCGGGCTGCCGCGCAATCGCACGAGCACGCTGCGTATCCGCCAGGCTGCGCGTGGATCGAACTGGTGGTCGATTCACGAGCTGCGCCTGTGGGAACGGCCGTAGCCCTGCGTCTATCGCGCCTTGCACTCGAAGCTCGCGGCCTCGTCGATGCTGCCCGCTCCCTTGTAGACCGCGATCTGGGGATACGGACATAACGGCCGCGTGCGATCGACGACGCCGTTGGTGGCGTGCGACGCGGGAATCCGATCGGGCGCGTTGCCGTGCTCGACCCACTGCTCGAGCGCGCCGACCATGTCGAATGCGTTCGGCCCTTCCCCGCCCGCGCAGTGCCCCATGCCCGGCGCCATGAACAGCCGATACGAGTTGCCGACGTTGACCGCGCCGCCGATCGCGTCCAGCACGCGCGTGTAGTACTGGGTGCTGTTGAACGGCGAAATCTGCGGATCGCTCCAGCCGTGATACTGAATCAGCTTGCCGCCGCGATCGATGAACGGCCGCAGGTTCGGATCGAGCGCGTTGATCGTGCCGCCGTCAGTGTCTTCCGCGCGGGCGATGTCAGTCTCGAGGTTGAACTTCTGGACGTCCCACGCGGGATCGTTGAAGACGAGGAAGCGGAACTGATCGAGCCCGGTCGCGCGTGCCGACGCGGTCCAGCCCGTCTGCGTCCATCCCAGCTCGCTGCCCGGCGCGAGACCGGCGATCTCCCGTCTGGTTTTTGGATTCGTGGCCGGCGAGTAGATCAGCCGCGCGGTTTCGATCTGGGCCTGCGGCAAACACGCGTCGGTCGCGGCGGCTTTGCACTGCAGGACGGCCGGGTCGAAGACACAGCGCGTAGGATCCGCGATCAGGCCGTCCTTCAGGCCGTCCTGTGCATCGCACGCCTGGAGCGCGGCGTGGTGCAACAGTTGCGACTGCGACGGCGACAACCGCGCCGACTCGTTCGTCTCGAGCGCCTTCGCGACACGGACCGCCTGGGCCGCGCGTCCCGTCCAGTCGAGGCCCGGCGCGCCGGCGATGATGCCGTCGAAGTCCGACGGGAAGCGCTGCGCTTCCTTCATCGCCTGACGGCCGCCCGCCGAACAGCCGTTCCAGTACGAGAACTTCGGGCCGGCGTCGTAGTAGGCCGCGACGATCGCCTTCGACGCGATCGTCATCTCGTGGACGGCGCGCCAGCCGAAGTCGATCACCTTCTCGGGGTGGCCGGGCGCGAAAGCGGCGTTGTTCCCCGTGTGGCCCGTGTCGGTCGAGCTCGTCGCGTAGCCTTTCGCAAGCGCGATCATCATCGCCGGATACGCGATCGATCCGCTGAAGGCGCCGTTGCCGACGGCTTCGTACTTGCCGTTCCAGCCGGATGCCGGCATCCAGACCTCGATCGTGATGTCGGAGTCGCTCGTCGGTTTCAACGTCGCGGCCACGCGGCAGAACGCGGGCATCACGCGAGGCCGTTCGTCGGCGTTGCCCGGCGGCGTGAACGGCCCGGCCTCGACCGCCTGCGCCAGCGTGATCGTCGCGTGTGGAAGCGCGAGCGACGACAGCGACCCGCACGTGCCGGCGGCAGTGACCGCCGGAACGGGTACGAGCGCCGCCAGCAGAATTGCGCACAGGCCGGCGTTCAGCATTCTCATGACGGCTCCTATCGCGCGCGCGTGCCGCTCGATTTGAAGAGGCCCAGATCGATCGCGTCCGCCATCGCCTTGTAGCCGGCGTCGCTCGGATGCAGATGATCGCACGAGTCGTACGCGGGAAGGAGCTTCCTGGGATCGTTCGGGTCTCGGGTCGCCTTGTCGAAATCGATCACCCCGTCGTACACGCCGCTCGTGCGAATCCAGGTATTCACCGCCTCCCGCTTGGCCTCGCCATCGTCCGTGTAGTAGTTCGCGCCCCAGAACGGCGTGAGGGTGGCGCCGATCATCTTCACGCCCCTGGCATGCGCGCGTTCGATCATTTGCGTGTGCGCCGCGATGAGGTCGGCGGCGGACGGTGTCGAGTTTCGCCGCGCGTTGCCGATGTCGTTGATGCCTTCGAGCACGATGACGTGCGTGGCGCCGGTCTGGCTCAACGCGTCGGTGTCGAATCGCGCCAGCGCGTTGATGCCGGCGTTGTAGGCGCCCTCGCTGATCAGCCGGTTGCCGCCGATGCCCGCGTTCACGACGCCGGGCGCGGACAAACCTGACGCGAGGAGCCGTCGCGCGAGGAGGTCGGGCCAACGGCCGTTCGCGTCGAGGGTCGACGCCGTCCCGTCGGTAATCGAGTCGCCGAACGCGACGATGACGCCGGGCGCGTCGGACGCGTCGACCTCGACGCGCGACAGGAAGAACCAGTTCTGCACCGTCGCGACCGTCGGTAGCTTCGGCGCACCGGCATGGTTGCCCGTGTCGGAGATGTAATTGGTCTGGTGCGAGGCGCCGTGCAACGTGACCGGCGCCACGGTGCTCGTCGTGCCCGGCAGATACAGATCGATCGCCAGATCGGCAAACCGGGGAACGGTGAGCGCGAGGGGATCGCTGTAGGCGATGGCGTTCGCGGGGATCGTGATCGATGGCCTTCCGCTAAATGTGAGCGGGCCGCCGCCCGGCGCTTGAATCGCATCGTCTTTCGAGCGCATGGCGACGTGCGCGGCGCCAATCGTGACCGGCGCCGAGCCGAACGCGTTGCTGAGCACGACCCGGACCCGGCTGCCGCCGACACTCGCATGAACGATCTGGCGCAGCGTCTGATTCGTCAGCTGCGCGAACGGCTGCGGCGCGAGCGTGGACCCCGGCGGCGGCGTCACCACCGGACACGCGCTGGGCATGAACGGCGGCGGCCCCGGCGGCGCGGGCGGCGGCGGAGATTGCGGCCGGCCGACGAGCGCGGCCGACCAGGTGCCGACCCAGTGTCCAGCGGGCGGCTGCGCCCGCGCCAAATCGGCCGCGACCGCGGCGAGCAACAACCCGAGCACGCCGGCTCCAAGGATTCTCATGACAGCTCCGTGTGATGTGATCGGGAGACTGTAGCGCGTTTCGGCAGGCGCGACACCGATCGGGAGCGACGCCGCGAGCGCATCATCAGGTACGCCAGGCCGGCGCCGACGATGACGGCGCCGCCGACGAGCGCCGCGGCAGCATACGTGACAGGGCCAGGCGGCGGCGGGACGTTCGCGCGCGCGGCATCGGAGGTCGCGCGACGCCGCGCGAGCTCGAGCTTCAGGCTCTCCTCCCCCTGCGCCATCGCCCACCGGTGGTTCGCTTCGAACAGCGGCTTCAGCAGAAACGACAGATTGCGCAGCAGCGGCTTCTCCGCGCTCAGGCGCCAGTCGTACGTGATGTCCACGAACGCGCCGTCCTGTTCGAACGTCCAGACGCCGCGGCCGTCGAAATCGCCGGTGGCGACCAGCGCAAAGCCGTACGGATACCGCGACTCGACGATCTCGGACTCCCAGCTGATCGTGTACGGCAGCCACCCTTTGGTATGCAGACGCACGCGCCGGCCGAGACCGCGCGCGTCGGGCGGCCGCAGATCCTCGACATGCAGATAGACCGACGGCCACCAGCGCGAGAACTCCAGCGGGTCGCCGAGGACGTCAGCGATTTCGCCGCACGTCCCCTCGACCCGCCAGCGCGTCAGAAATTCGTACTGATTGCTCATCCTTCGCCAGGCTTCGGCTGACAGGTCACTGCGGCGGCGGGATTGTTTTGCCGTTGAGATCGAGGAATGTGATGTTCGCGTAGCCGGCGAGCTGATCCTTCACCTTCGCGTAGTCGCCGACGATGGCGATCACGGAGTTGTCGGATCCCAACAGTGTCGCCGCGCCGCTTTTCACCTGCGCCGGCGTGACGGCGTCGATCTTCGCGCGGAACGTCTCGGTGTAATCCTTCGGCAGGCCGAACACGTACACGTTGTTCAGCGTCGCCGACAGGCCGGTCTGCGTGGCGGTCTGGATCGGGAAGATGCCGCGCAGGTACTGCTTCGCGCCCTGCAGCTCGGCGCCGTCGCTGCCCTCCGCGCGCATCTTGTCGATTTCCTTGAACACCTCGGTGAGCGTCGCGCCGGTCACTTCGTTGCGCACGTCGGCCGCGAAGCGATAGAAGCCGGCGTTGCCGAAGCCGGTCATGATCGACTGCGGCGAGTATGTGTAGCCCTTCTCCTCGCGGATGTTGCGGACGATTCGCGAGTTGAACGCGCCGCCGTAAATCGTGTTCGCGAGCGACATCTCGAACCAGCGGGGATCGCTGCGCTTGACGGCGATGTTGCCGACCGCGATCGACGACTGGATGCTGTTGGGCCGCTGCACGAAGTACACGTGCCGTCCGCTGAGCGCCGGCGGCGCCGGGTACGCCGGGCTCGCCACCTCGCCGCGCGACCAGCCGCCGAACGCCTTACTCGCCGCCGCCATCATCGTCTCCGGATCGATGGCGCCGACGATCAGCAGGAACGCGTTGTTCGGCCGGTAGTGGTCCGCATGGAACGCGGCGAGCTTCGCGCGGGTCATCGCCTGGAGCGAGCCTTCAGTTTCGCTCGTGCGCGCGTATGGGTGATCGCCGAACAGCGCCTTGCGAAACGTCTGGTTCGCGACGAACTGCGGCGACGCCTTCTGCTGCGCCACGCCCTGCAGGTGCTGCTGCTTGAGGATCGCGAGCTCGTCTTCGGGAAGAATCGGATTCATCGCCACGTCGGCGACCAGATCGAGCAGCCGCGACGAGAATTCCGACAGGCCGCGCACCGAGATCGACGTGAAGTCCTGCGACGCGGCGGCCGTCAGCGATCCGCCCATGCCGAAGACGTCCCGCCGGATCTCCCGGCTGCTCCTCGTCTTCGTCCCTTCCTGGATGAGATCGGCCGTCAGCGACGCGAGACCGGTGAGGTCCGCCGGATCGCTCGAGTATCCCGACAGCACCGTCAGCGTGATCGACACTTTCGGAATCGCCGTCTGCCGGGTGACGATGACGCGCAGACCGTTGGGGAGCGTGCGCTCGACGCGCGGCGCGAGCTGAAACGGCCGCTCGGGCCCGACCACCGGCCGCTCTTGCGCGAGACCCGGCAGGGCGCAGACGACGAGCGCGGCCGTTGCAATCAGCACTTTGCATTCTGCAATCTGCACTCTCACTTCGCACCGCCTTCGGGACGACGATCGATCGATGTGCGATTCGCTGGCACCAGATATTTCTTCGCCGCCTGCTGCACATCTATCGTCGTCACCTTGTCGAGGTCGCTGAGGATTGTGTTGATCCGGTTCGGATTGTCGTCGTAGAGCGCGAGCGCCGCGAGCAGATCCGCGCGCCCGAACCCGCCCTGACTCTCGAGACCCTCGAGGAACGACGAGCGGAAGTTGACCTTCGCCTGCTTCAATTCATCTTCCGTGATCCCGTGCTCCTGGATGGCGCTGATCACTTTGTCCACGACCTTCAGCACGTCGGCGCCCTTGAGATCCGGACGGTAGTCGACGCGGAAGGCGTACAGCATCGGGCCGTTGTAGTCGAAGTTGTTGCCGAGCCCGTAGTTGAAGCCGCCCGACACGTCGGACGCGATCTGGTTTTCCTTGATGAGCGCCTGATACAGCTTCGCGCTCTCGTCGCTGACCAGCAGCGGATCGAGCAGCGACAGCGCGAAGAAGTCCTTCGTCATCCGCTCCGGCAGGTGATAGCCGAAGGCGATCGCCGGCGTGCGCGCGAGCTTGTCGCTCTCGTCGAAGCTCTTCTCTTTCGTCTGCGCCGGCTCCGCGATGTCGGGCCGCGGCGGCAGCGGACGCTGCGGAATGGCGCCGAAGTGTTTCTCCGCCAGCGTCATCACTTCGTCGGGCGTCGTGTCGCCCGAGACGACGAGCACCGCGTTGTTCGGCGCGTAGTACGTGTCGAAGAAGCTCTTCACGTCCTCGACCTTCGCCGCTTCGAGGTCGGTGAGGTCGCCGTAGAAGTTGTGCGCGTTGTACCAGTTCGTGTTCGCCCTCTGCGGCAGGCCGAGCCACTCGAACGCGCCGTACGGCTGGTTGAGCACGTTGACGCGGACCTCTTCGCTGACGACGTCCTGCTGGTTCTTCAGCGTCTCTGGCGTGATCTTCAGCGACCGCATGCGGTCGGCCTCGAGCCACATCGCCAGCTCGAGCGCGTTGGACGGCATCACCTCGAAGTAGTTCGTGTGATCGAAGCGCGTCGACCCGTTCAGCGTGCCGCCGTTCTCGTTGACGATCTTCACGTGCTCGAACTTCGGCACGTGCTCGGATCCCTGGAACATCATGTGTTCGAACAGGTGCGCGAAGCCGGTGCGGTTCTTCGGCTCGATGCGGAAGCCGATGCGGTACATCACCTCCACGACGACGACGGGCGCGGCGTGGTTTTCGCTGATCACCACGCGCAACCCGTTCGGCAGCTTCTTGTAGACGACGGGCACCGAGAACGTCTGTGCAGACACGGACGGCACGGCCGGCGCCAGCAGTGCGAGGCACACAGCGAGAGCGGAAATGCGCATATTTCGGGACTTTACCATACGCGTCTTAGACGCACGCGGGCGCTGGCGCGATCACTCGCGCGCGAACAGATCGTCCGGATCCGGACAGGTGGTCGATTGTAAAATCGCGCCATGACAAGCGCGGCTCCACCGCTCATCGAGTGCGAACAAACCCACGCCGGGCTGGCGGTCAAGGACCTGACGGCCGCCATCGACTTCTACGTCAAGAAGCTCGGTTTCATACTGGCGTTCACCTACGGCGAACCCGCGGACTTCGCGGGCGTAAACCTGGGCCATGTCCAGATGTTCCTCCAGCAGGGCACGCCGACGCCCAGCCCGGACGCCGCCGCGGCCTATTTCCTCGTCAGCAACGCCGACCAGCTGTACGAGTTCCACCGGGCCAACGGCGTCGAGATCGCGGTCGCGATCGACGACCGGCCGTACGCCATTCGCGACTACACCGTGCGCGACCTGGACGGGTACTACCTCGTGTTCGGGCAGCACCTGCTGAACGCCGGGCCGCCGATCGCCATCGAGCGCGTCGCCGTGCCGGTGCGTCTGGAGACGCGTCTCGCGGCGCTCCTGCAGGATCTCGCGGCGCACAAGCGCATGAGCGTCGACAGCTGTCTCGAGGAGATGCTGCTCCACACCAACGACGGCGTCGGCCCGCACACGAAGGCGACCCTGCGTTACATCCAGGAGCTGAAGAAGAAGCACGGCATCGACTACGACAGCCACGGCAGCTATCGCTTCGTCGAAGGCTGACGCGGGATTACGCGAATGGCTTGATGCCGCGGCCGACGAACGTGGTCATCAGACGCCGGCGCAGCTCGTTGCCGACCTTGCCCTGATTCAGCGGCTGCGTCTTGAACTTCACGCGCACTGTCGCGGCGCCGTCGGTGAGCGACTCGACGCCGACGATGTCGAGCGGGGCGAGGACGAGCGGACCCCACATCGCGTCCCGCTCCATCGACGCGCCGACCTCGCGCATCGTCCCCATCACGCGATCCATGTTCTCGCTGTACGCAATCCTGACGTCGACCACCGCATACGCGAACTGCTTGCTGAGGTTCGCGAGCGCGGTGATCGTCCCGTTGGGAAAGACCTGCACGGCGCCCTCTCCGTCGCGCACGACGATCGTGCGCAGGTTGATCTGCTCCACGGTTCCGGCGACGCCGTTGATGCGCGCGAGATCGCCGATGCGCACCTGATCCTCGAGGATCAGGAAGAACCCCGAGATCACGTCGCGCACGAGGTTCTGCGCGCCGAAGCCGATGGCGAGCCCCGCGATGCCGGCGCCGGTGAGAATCGGCAGGATGTCGATCGACAGCTCGCGCAGCAGCATCAGGATCGCGACGAAGCCGACCGTCGCGGTCACGCCGCTCGTCAGGATGCCGCCAAGCGTCGTCGCGCGACGCTGCCATTCGAGATCGCCCGCCCCATGCCGCCGCGCCAGCTTGAACTGGAAGTGATCGATCGCCAGGTTCGCCGCGCGCACGACGATGAATGCGCCGACGAAGATGATGACGACGTTGACGCCGTGCGTCAGCGCCCAGTGCCCGAGCTGCCGGGGATTCCACTGCGGCTCGTTCACGCCGAAGCGCTCGAGCGCCAGCGTGACGCTCGCGAGCGCCGCGACGCCGTACGCCAGCATCGTGAGCGCGCGCGTCAGCTGCCGGGCGCGGGCCTGAACCGCCTCGCGGTCCTCGGCGCCGACGACGTCGAGCGCGTGGAGGAGCCGCTTGATGACGGCCTGCGCGACGCGCGCCGCCGCCGCGGCGAGGACGAAGGCGAGGACCACCGCGCCCGCGGTGGCGTAGCGGCTCTCGAGCATCACAGACGGTGAATCTTGAGGAAGTTCGCGTCGCGCCGCCCCGGGTCGGCGCTGATGCTCACGAACACGGTGATGGCGCCGGCCGACAGGAGACCGCGCGCGACGAGCTGCGCCCCGATCCGCGCGCTCGCGTCGCCCAGAGTGTCGCCGATCGGCATGCACAGCGGCACCACGCCCCAGTGGAGCGCGAGCCGCCGGCCGGTGTCCTCGCGCTCGGTGACCGCGATGATTGGCGAGCGCGGCCGCAGCGCCGACAGCCAGCGCGCCGTCGTCCCGCCTCGCGTGACGGCGATGATCGCCTGCGCCGCGCTGCGGTCGGCGAGTGTGACCGCTGCTTCACACAAGGCGTGCGCGTGGTTGTCGTGCGCCGACTCCAGCGTTCTCACCGTGACCGGGTGCATCGGCGACGCTTCCGCGTCGCGGATGATCGCGTCGAGCGTCTGCACCGCGCGCACCGGGTAGGCGCCGGCCGCGGTCTCGCCCGCGAGCATGATGACGTCGACGCCGTCCTCGACCGCGTTCGCCGCGTCGTTCACCTCGGCCCGCGTCGGCCGCGCCTCCGCCGTCATCGACTCGAGCACCTGCGTGGCGACGATCACGGGGATGCCGCGCCGCCGCGCGACGCGCGTGATTTCCTTCTGCGCCCGCGGCACGCCTTCGAGCGGCATCTCGAGCCCGAGATCGCCGCGCGCCACCATCACCGCCTCGCAGGCGTCCAGGATCTCGCCGAGATGCTCCAGCGCGAGCGGGCGCTCCAGCTTCGCGATCAGCGGGACGCCGTCGCCGGCGCCGGCCATCAGACGGCGCGCGTGATACAGATCGGCGGCGGTCTGGACGAAGCTGAGCGCCACCATGTCCACGCCGAGCGCGAGCCCGAACTTCAGATCCTCGGCATCCTTGGCCGTGACGGCGGACGCCGGCAGCGGCACGCCCGGCGCGTTGATGCCCTTGTGCTCGCCGATCTCGCCGCCTTCGACGACCGTCGCCTGAATCGTCGTGCCGTCGGTCGAGCCGACGCGCAGCTCGACGCGGCCGTCGGCCAGGAGCAGCCGGTCGCCGGGACGCACGTTGCGCGCGAGCCCTTCGAACGTGGTGAAGAGACGCCCGGGTCCGCCGACGACATCGCCGGTGCCAATCGTGATGGCATCGCCCGGCGCGAGCGCGATCGCCTTGCCGCCCTCGAGGAGGCCCGTGCGGATCTTCGGGCCGCTCAGATCCTGCAGGATCGCCACCTCGCGGCCGGCGCGTTGCGACGCCGCCCGGACGCGGGCGAACGTCGCCGCGTGGGAGTCGTGCGTGCCGTGCGAAAAATTCAAGCGGAAGATGTCGGTGCCCGCCGCGATCAGCGCATCGAGGATCGGCTCGGAGTCGCTCGCCGGGCCGACGGTCGCGATGATCTTGGTGTGGCGCATGGTGCTTGGTTCCGGGTTCTTGGTGCTTGGTCCTAGAATAGCGTCTATGGGCCAGATCGTGCCGGACGCGATCGAGCGGTATCTCGCGGGACTCAACCGCGCGGGCGACCCCGTGCTCGACGACATCGCCCGCGGCAACGTCACGCGCGGCCTGCCGCTGGTGGACGCCGAGGTCGGCGCGCTGCTGCGCGTCCTGGCGACGTCGGTCAACGCGTCGCGCATCCTCGAGATCGGCACCGCCATCGGCTACTCCGGCATCTGGCTCGCGCGCGCGCTGCCGGCCGGTGGCATGCTCGTGACGATGGAGTTCAACGAAGAGCGGGCGAAGGAAGCGCGCGAGAACTTCGCGCGCGCCGGCGTCTCCGATCGCGTGAGCGTGGTCGTCGGCGATGCGCAGCTGAAGATCGCGAAAGTGTCGGGACCGTTCGATCTGATCTTTCAGGACGGCGACAAGAAGCTCTACACGCCGCTCCTCGATCGCCTCGTCGCGCTGCTGCGGCCGGGCGGGCTGCTCGTCACCGACAACGTCCTCTGGGACGGCGAGGTGATTCCGGGATTCGTCGCGATGCCGCGCCAGGATCCCGCCGACACACGCGCCATCGTCGAGTACAACCAACGTGTCGCCGCGCATCCGGATCTGCTGACGAGCATCGTCCCGCTGCGCGACGGCGTATCGATTTCAGTGAAAAGATCATCATGACGATTGAATCCTGGCTGCAGGCCGCCATCGCCGACGCGGAACGGCGCGGCCTGCCCGAGCTGAAACCGATTCTCGAAACGCTCGCCCGCGCGACGAAAGCGCTGCGCGCGGCCGACTTCAACGACGACGCGAGCGGAAAACGATGATGACTATCGAGCAGTTCGGCCGCCGCCTTCGCGCACGCGAGCTCACCGCGGTCCG
>Ga0105859_1000536_pt1 | contig 12173 bp, 10 predicted proteins | sample OrgsoiDNA_201063_FD_89684 | JGI IMG/M metagenome (GOLD analysis project Ga0105859, IMG submission 89684) | Permafrost soil microbial communities from the Arctic, to analyse light accelerated degradation of dissolved organic matter (DOM) -... | ecosystem: Environmental > Terrestrial > Soil >...
AAACTCAGGGCAAGGCCAACCTGCGGGATGCTTCGCTGCAATTGAACTATACGGATGTCGTTTCACCGGTGGATGGTTTCGTCGGTAAGAAGACGGTCGAAACCGGGCAACGTATCGTGCAAGGGCAGGCGTTGCTTGCCGTTGTTGAAAACGATGCGTGGGTCGTGGCGAATTTTCGTGAGACCCAGTTGAAGCACGTTCATGTAGGCGATACCGTGAGCCTTCGCTTCGACGCATTGCCGGACGTGGAGTTGACGGGCCACGTAGAGAGTTTCGCACCTGCCACGGGAGCGCAGTTTGCGCTGCTGCCACCGGATAACGCGACGGGTAATTTCACGAAGGTCGTGCAGCGCGTTCCGGTCAAGATCTTGATCGACGATCCGGATCTTGCAAGTCGACACATTGCGCTGGGCATGTCGGTGACTGCCAGGTTAGGCGTCCGGGACAAGAGTCCATGACCCGGTTAAACCTTTGGCTCCTGGTCGCCGTGTGCGCAGCATCAGGATGCACGTTGACTCCCCAGCCGGTGCCGGACCTGGCGCTGAGCGGCCAGCCTTTTCGACACAGCGAAGCCGCGTTGGCAGCGGGTCGCGTCGCCAAGCCCTCCGATGCCATCGAGCTGTCGAATTGGGTCAGTCTTTTCGCCGATCCCCAACTCACCGGTCTGGTCGATTCCGCCCTGAGAGAGAACCTTGAAATTAAATCGGCCAACGCCCGCATCGCGCAGTCGCGGGCGCTGTTCGACGTGGACAAGTCTTACACCCTGCCCACTGTGCGTACAAGTCCGGGTTTCGATAGAAGCCGTGTCTCCGGTACCGTGAATGAAGCGCTCCCCCAACGGACACTGCATAACTGGGCCATGCCCGTCGACGCCAGCTACGATGTCGATTTATGGGGGCGATTGAGGGGCGGCGTCGAGTCGGGGCGCGATAAGCTTCTTGCCGCGCAAGCTGATTCCGACGCCGTCACGCTTCGCATTTCGACGGAGGTCGCGAGCGACTATCTGACACTTAGGTTTATTGATTTCGATCGCACCGAATTGCTGCGTTCAATCGAACTTCGGCAGACTGCGCTCGACCTGATCAATAGGCGGGTGACGGCTGGCTCCGCTGGTGACCTCGACGCGCTTCGCGCTACAACAGAATTGAAGACCGCATCCGCCGAGCTGGAAGAGAGTGACCGGCTTCGCGAAAATCTCGTCGATGCCATCGCTGTACTGACGGGAAGCTCTGCCACCGATCTCTCGATTGCGAACAGGCAGGACGATGTCGTCCTTCCCTCGGTACCGGTGGGATTGCCGTCCGAGATACTGGGAAATCGCCCGGACGTGTTCGCTGCCCAGCGGCGCCTGGATGTGGCTTCCTTGCAAATCGGCATAGCGAAAACGGCATTCCTTCCATCGCTTACGTTGACTGCCAGCGGTGGGTTTGCAAGCGACAGCTTACGAACCTTTCTCGACCGAAACAGTTCGATGTGGGGATTGGGAGTCAGTGTTGCCGAGACCTTGTTCGATGGCGGCCGCCGCCAGGCAGCGGTGGATTCAGCTAACGCGGGATACCTGATTGCAGAGGCGGACTACCGCTCGACGACGCTTCAGGCATTCCGCCAGGTGCAGGATGCGCTCAACGACATTGCGGCCCAACGTCTTCAAGCCGATGACTACGGCGCCGCGTCGAACGCTTCTTCTCAGGCCGCGGCGCTTTCACGCAGTCGATACGAACACGGCTATGTCAGCTATTTTGAAGTTGTCGATTCCGACCGTAGCGCACTCGCCATCAAGCGCCAGTTGATCCGGAGTCATCAGGCGCAGGCAGTGGCAACGGTTTCGCTGCTACGGGCGCTTGGCGGTGGGTGGAATGGGGTCCGTCCGGGCCTGTGATAGGGGAAAGAGAACCCATGTCGCTACGCCGTGGCCCTGGTTTGCAGTGATCGCTGCAGGGCGGCGGCGCAAGAACCGGCAAGCATCACGCTGCTTTCGATGCTTTCTTGATCGGGGACGCTTTCTTTCTCGCAGGCGGCCGCGCAATCGTTAACCCGGCTTTTTTCGAGGCGGGTTTGGCCACCTTGAGGCGCGGCTTAGCGGACGCGTCCGCTTTTCCTTTTGGCGCAGCTTTTAGTGCCGTTTTCTTCGCCGGCGTTGCAGCGGGTTTTGCCGCAGCACTCGACTTTCGCGCCGGTTTGTCAACGGCCTTTCCGCGGTTGGCCTTAAAAGCCGCAACCCTTGCTTCTCGTTCCTTCGCGAATGCCTTGCTGACCTTGCTTTCAGTGTCGGCGAAAGAGAATGGCTTTTTGCCGCGAGGGACTTGCCACAGTGCGTCTATAGTTTCGCCCGTCTTTCTATACACCAATGCGACGGCCGGCTCTGCGCCTTCCGGCAGGCCACCCCAGCGCAAAGCCCATGCGCGGATCGCGAGCAGGACGCCGTCCAGTTCCTTGCCTTTCTGGGTTGCGTAGTATTCGAACCGGTTCGAGTGCGAGCTGTACTGCCTGCGCTCGATGACTTCGTCTTCCTCCAGGCGTTTCAGTCGCATGGAGAGCAGGTTCGAGGACATGCCGGTCTGCACCTGGATGTCTTCGAAGCGCCGGACGCCCATGCTGATTTCCCGCATGATCAGCAGTGTCCATCGATCCCCGAAGACGGACAGTCCGCGTGCAATATCGCAAACACTCTCTGACGTTGCATCCCAGCTCATGTCGTTTCCCTTCCCGATGATTCGCGTCGTCTACTTGGCATCGTCGCTATCACTATAGCCTTGAAGCGGTCTGCAGCTTTTTGACCGCGATGCTGAGTAGCTGCCTAATTTGAAGGCAGCTGAAAAATAGCTGCTATCCACACATATTATAGCTTATCGTCAAGGCGTGTCGGGCGTACCTAAAGGGCGCGCTGTGGTCTCAGGCAGGCGCCATCGGCGCTTGTCATGACGCGCTGGTTTAAGTTTTTGGGGGGGCGCAGACGTGACGTGAACGAGACGGACCAGCCCTTAGGGCATGTCTCATTCACTGGTTCGAATCTGCCTTTGAAAGACGCTGACCTGAACGGACGATATCCGCCCAATGTGATCGATCGATTGACGAGAATTGAAAGTCTAAGCGGCTGTCGACTAAGCGGCCATCAATCTTTCCGATTCCATCGGACGGCTCGGAAGCGTCATATAAGCCCCAGTTGGGCCCTTGCTGATTCGATCGTTGATCGAGGCAAGCGCGAGTTCATCGAGGAGGTAATCAATGAGCTTGCGCACGCGCACAGGTTCGAGTCGACGCGGCCGGTAAAGAAGATGCACGTCGAGCGATCTCGACGACCATCCGGAAAGGACCGGCAGCAGGTGCGCCTGCTGCGCCAGGAGCGAAGGAACGAGCGCCACTCCCGCACCATGGATTGCCGCCCCAATCAGCGCATCCGCATTGTTGGCCCTCAGCGAACCATTCCTCGGAATGGCAAACCGGCCGGCGCTTGACGCCTCAAATAGCTCAAGCTCCCCGCACGTCGACCGGCTCGCAAGCGCCATGCAGTCTTCGGGATTCAGGTCGCGCGGGTGCTGAGGTATCCCCACGCGCTCGAGGTAGGACTGACTCGCGTACAGCCCGGTCTTCAGCGGCGTCAGCGCGCGTGCTATCAACGTTCCGGGTATGACGCGGTCGACCGAGATAGCCACGTCGGCAAAGTCGCTCAGGGCGTTGGCGTCGCTGTCGTTCGCGTGAAGATCCACGTTGATGCTGGAATTCTCGTTCATGAACATCGCGAGCATACCCCCAAGGCGCTGCAACCCAAACAGCGCGGGCGCGTCGATCCGCACGCAGCCACACGCGTCAGTCGCGTTTTGCTGACCCATGAAAGCCAGTTCTTCGTAGGAGCCGATCACCGCCGTCGCGCGCTCGAAGAAGCACTGTCCAAACGGCGTCAATGACACTTTCCGGGTCGTGCGCACTAACAGGCGCGCTCCCAACTCGGCCTCCAGATCCTGAACCACGCGAGTGGCGATTGACCGGGAGACGTTCAATGCGTCAGCGCCACGTGAAAACCCTTTGTGGTCGACAATGGCTTTAAAAACCTCGAGTGCTTTCAAGCGGTCCATGGCGATTCTCCAAGTTGGTCCGTGTTTGGACCGGATGCGATTTAGACAAAGCGACGTATCTGCGGCGCGTAGCCTGCTTTCGTCCGCTTGTTGCAATCTTGGTGCGCACGACAAAGGACGTCGAGTTAAATGCTATTAATGGTTGTTATTGCGGCTATTCACAGCAGCAGGGCAGTGGATGTCATTGCATTTGCGACGCTCTGTCGTGTGTCCCTGGGCCTGTGATCGTTCACGCCAAGGTAACGGTCATTTCACGAAATTTCCGTGAGTCGTGCATATGCATGCGAGTAGCATTCGCTTCGAAGCGATGACGTCAGGCGGACCGTGATATTCAGATTTTATGTGTTCACTTCAAAAAAGTAAGCGAACAACCGAGGAGTCCGCGGGGCTGCCCTGAGCAGCCACTGTTGAGCCGGTTCATGCGCAGCGCGGGAGGCAGACTTCAATAAGCAGAGTGTAAATCGTTTCTTGACAATGTTTCATTATGGCTTCAATATTTGAAGTGAAAGTTGCGCGCCACACACTGTAGCCTGCTCGACCGCTAGTGAGTCCCGTGCAGTCAGGTAAAAGCTTCACACGGGTTCGCAGGTTTTCGCCGCGTCGCGAACTCGCGAGACCTCCCATGGTGTTGCAAAACGAATTCAGAGGCCTATATGGCAAATCCGACTTATCCTACGAATGTTTCCGCGTTGATTCTCGTCGACGTTCTCAACGACTTCCTGTCGCCGGAAGGCAAGATCAATCCCGGAATCAAGGATCAGATCGAGAAAGTCAACTTGATCGAAAACCTCACCCGGTTGATTGCGGGCGCGCGGGCCGCCGGCGTTCAGATCGTCTATGCGCCGCACGGATTGCATGAGCATAGCTTCGACGATTTCAAGTACGTCCCGTTGCGGATGCAAAGAGCGATGGAAAACAAGATGTTCTGGGAGGGAGAATTCGGCGCCGATTTTTATGAGCCGTTTCGCCCGCAGAGCGGTGACATCATCATCGGCCGGCACAAGACATTCGACGCCTTCATGGGTACCGACATGGACGCGCAACTCAAGGAGCGCGGCATCGAGAAGGTGATCCTTGCCGGACTGACGTCGCAGACATGCGTTGAAGGTACGGGACGGCACGCTACGGAGGCGGGCTATCACCTGACCTTCCTGAAGGATGCAGTGGCGGAGTTCACCGAAGAGGCTCACAAAGCCGCGCTCGAAATCTCTTACCCGACTTTTGGCCACGAAGTCCTGACCGTTGACGAGTTCCTGGCGGCGGTCCACAAGTCGGGCGAGTGACTCGCATTGCCGGACGTGCAACGTCCACTAAAAAAAGCGGCGATGCTTGTTCGAGCAAGCATCGGGTCGAGCTTTATAGCCCGGCATCACTTCCCACCACTCCGGCAATCTGTTCCCGCAACCACCGGTGCGAAGGATCGCGATGTGAACGTTCATGCCAGACCATCGCCATGGTGTAACCGGGTACGTCGACCGGTGCGTTAACCCGTCTCAACGTAGGTCTGTCGGCAATGAGTCTTGAGGGGAGCATCGCCACGAGATCGGTTTCCTCAATAACGGAGATCGCGACTAGAAAATGCGGCACCGAACAAACTACGCGTCGCGACAAGCCGACTGCGTCAAGGACGGCATCAGTCGCACCCTGAAAGCCGCCGCCGCTCGGCGATATGATCGCGTGCTCCATGGAACAGAATTGCTTGATGGTAGGCCGCCGATTCAGTTGCGGGTGCCCGATCCGGCCAACGAGGACGTAGTGTTCGTCGAAGAGTTTTTGCGCTCTCAGCCCTGCGGGTACGGAATCCATGGTCTGCAGGCTCAAATCGATCTCGCCGTCTTCCATACGCTTGGCTATACGTAACGGATTAGTCTCCAGAACGGCCAGCCGGGTTCCGGGCGCGCTTGTCCGAAGGCGTCGAAGCGTGGGAATGAGAACAGCCAGCTCGCCGTAGTCTGCCGCCGCCACTCGCCACGTATTCGTGGCGGATGCAGGGTCGAACGCTTCGTTCGCCATCACGACACGTTTCAAGTGTTCGAGCGCGTCCCGCAGCGGCTCGCGCAGTTCATCGGCTCGCGGGGTGGGCAACATGCCTCTGGGGCCCGGCAGCAACAGGGGATCATCGAACGCTTCGCGCAACTTGCCCAGTTGAACACTGACTGAGGGCTGGGACAAATTCAGGCGCGCAGCGGCGCGCGTCACGTTACGTTCGCTGAGCAGCACGTCGAGCGTGATCAGGAGATTGAGATCGAGTCGATTGAAATTGTGCACGGCTATACCTGATATTCAGAGAATTCATTTCAGTTATACCAGTCTCGCCTATACGCTACAAAGCACAGTCAACTCAATCAGGGTATATATGAACGTCCTTATCGTCTACGCGCACCCCGAACCGACCTCGCTCAATGGCTCGCTGCTGGACTTCATGGTCAAGCGCTTCGAAAGTGCGGGACATACGGTGCAGGTTTCGGATCTTTACGCCATGAAGTGGAAGCCTACGCTCGACGCCGATGATTTCCTGAATCGCGAGCCTGGAGCGCCCTTCGACGCGATGCACGATTCCAAGCGTGCCTATGCAGCCGGTCAACAGACAGAGGACATTACACGCGAACAGGAGAAGCTTGTCTGGGCCGATGCAGTGGTCATGCAGTTCCCGTTGTACTGGTATTCCATGCCGGCAATCTTGAAGGGCTGGGTCGAGCGCGTCTACGCCTATACGTTTGCGTACGGCATTGGCGAACACTCGGACAAGCGCTGGGGCGATCGTTTTGGTGAAGGGAAGATGACCGGCAAGCGGGCGATGTTGCTCGTGACGGCTGGTGGCTGGGAGTCCCACTACAGTCCGCGCGGAGTGAATGGACCCATGGATGACCTGCTGTTTCCCATCCAGCACGGCATTCTTTACTATCCGGGCTTCGATGTGCTCCCGCCATTCGTCGCCTACAAAATTGGTCTTGGGCGCGTGGACGTTGATCTGTATACGTCGTTGACCGAGTCACTGGGAAAACGAATCGATGAGTTCTGGACGGCCGAGCTAATTGCGTTTCGACCGCAGAACGGCGGCGATTACGACATTCCCGCATTGACGCTGCGCCCGGAGATCGCACCGGGACAGGTCGGATTCGCCGCCCATCGATCCGGCACGACGTCCTGAAGCAGTGACTGGGGAAGGCAGGTTGAGCGCAATGGAGGGTGCGCTCAGTCGTCGAACTTTCTCCACTCGTGCGGCCCGGCGACATTCCGCCGACGTGACTCTTTTTCGCTGACGGGCTGCGGAGGAAAGGCTTCGGCGCCCATCATCCAGCGGGCGGTGGTACGGGCTATCCGGCGGCCAAAGCGCTCCGCGGTCAGAAGGTCGCCGGGGTGCGGCGCGTTGTCGGGGGTACCGTCGCCAAAGCTTTGAGCGATAAGACCAAGCCATGCGCCATTGACGTTGACGTCCGTGTATTGGCTGGCTGAATAGTTGCCGCCCGGCTGATCGCCTACACCGACCCAGACCATACTCATCTGGGCCGCGAAAATAGCGATCTGTTCGAGCGCGATCAGCTTGTCGCCTGAGCGCGATGCAGAGTTGGTAAAGCCGGCAGCAATCTTGTCCTTCCACACTTGATCAAGCCAGGGAGTGAAGCCGGTTTCGAGGAACAACTTGAACAGTCCATGGGCGGATCCCATGTAGGTAGGCGCACCAAACACGATGGCGTCGGCTTTAGCCAGGCGAGCCATGATGTCGTCGTCGTGCCAGCGGCCATCGGGTTTCAACTGACTGGCCGTGATCTCGATCAGTTCGGCCCTGGCGCCCGGGAAAGAGTCGGCGCCTTGCCTGATGTGCTCGGCTACGGTACGGGTATGTCCGTGACCCGACGAATAGACTATGGCGATACTGGTCATCCTTTCTCCCTGCTGTTGGTGTTGAAGACGGAATGTCGTTTTAGCTCAAGGCGGTTTTGCTCAAGACCTTGCTGATAGGCAGCATAAGGCCGGAGGACCGGTCGGATGAAATTCAAACTTTATGGTGCGGGTATCATCGACATGGATGACAAGAGGCTCGACTTAAATCTGCTCCTGGCCCTCGAAGCGCTGCTTGCCGAGTTGAACGTCACGCGCGCGGCCAGACGACTCAACCTCAGTCAACCCGCGCTGAGCGCACAGTTGTCGCGACTTCGAACGATCTTCGGTGACCAGCTCCTGATCCCGACTTCGAGGGGCATGCTCCCCACCGCGATGGCCGCTGATCTCGAGACGCCCTTACGCCTGGCGCTCGACCAGGCGCGCGCCCTGATTAGTCGCGCTCATGCGTTCGATCCGGCAAGCGCAAACCTGACCTTCTCGATCTCGGCCAGCGACTACATGCAGGTTGCCATCCTGCTTCCCTTCCTGTTGCAACTGAATAGCAGGGCGCCCGGGCTGCGCGTCATGATGAGGCTAGGGGACATCCGGGTAGCCGCAGCCGAGCTTGAACGAGGTGACATCGACGTAGCGTTCGTGCAGTCCGGAGACGTGGAAGGGCGCGACCTGCGAAACGTCGATGTACTGAGCGAACGGTACATCGGCATCGCACGCAAGAATACGGTGCGCGACGGCGTCATGCCGATTGACCGGTTCATGGCCGCGCGACACATCATCGTGTCGCCACGTGCAGAGGGGTTCGCCGGACCGACAGATGACGCACTAGCCTCCCTGGGTCTTACCCGGCAAGTTGCGTTTGCGGTTTCATCCTTCGTTTTCCTGATCGAGGCTGTATCCAGGTCTGATCTGGTCGCACTTGCGCCGGAGCGGCTGGTCGCGCGCTATTCGGATCGGGTCGATACATTCGAGCCACCCATTCCGGTTGCTGGTTTCAAGATTGCCATGGTCTGGCATGACCGCACACACGCCCATCCCGCCAGAGTATGGTTCCGGGATCAGATCCAGGCGTTTTGCGAGGAAAACCAGGCACTCCCTTCCAACGGTTTCGAATAGTGGCTTCTAAAATGAAAGCTATCCATGAAACTGATAGGAGGCGAGAGCTTTTTCGATTTCCGGTAACACCCTGTTCGACGTTAAGCTGGTCACCCTACTAACGACGAACCTCGACTGAGGAAGGAGCTGGCCATGGAATCCGCAAAGCAGGTCATCGTGGATCATTTTGGCGGCCCGGACGTCTTGAAAGTGGTTGATGCAGTCATTCCGTCTCCGGGCCATGGACAACTTCTCGTTCGCGTCGAGGCGGCAGGTGTTCTTTATGGCGATATCATGCGTCGTACTGACCGATATCTGACGCCCACGTCCTTGCCTTACGCACCCGGCACCGAAGTGGCCGGAACAGTTGCCGCGATAGGGCCAGGCGTTTCCACAGCTGCCGTGGGCGATCGGGTACTGTGCCGGGTCGCCTCGAACGGGTACTCGCAATACACGCTGGCCGACGCCACCTCAGCCATTGCCTTGCCCGACTCGATCGAGTTTGGGGAGGCGACCGGGTTGCTTGCGCAAGGCTTGACGGCCTACCTGTTGACCCACGATGCTGCGAACCTGAACGGCAAGTCGGTGTTTATCGAGGCGGCGTCCGGAGGCGTAGGGATGCAGATGGTCCAGATGGCCCGTGCGCAGGGTGCGACGTTTATCGCAGGGTCAGCGAGCTCGGAGGAGAAGCGCGAACTGGCTCGCCGCAATGGTGTGGATCTGATGGTGAGTTCAGTGACCCCGGGATGGTCGCACGAGGTGCTCGAGGCTACGCATGGTCTGGGTCTCGATGTCGCTTACGAGTCATCCGGCGCGATGTTTTCCGAGTTGCTCAAATGCCTGGCGCCGTTCGGCACGCTGGTCAAGTTCGGGCGCGGGGTCAATGAAAATCAGACTTTCGATCCGTCTCATCTGCTTGGTAAAAATCAGTCGCTGCGCGGCTTTTATCTCCCTGGCTACTTCGACCAGGCCCATCTGCCGATGATCGATGTGGCGAGCCAGGCGCTGATCGATTCGGTGCTCCGTGGTGAACTCAAAGTGCGGGTGGGTCACCGCTTTGCGCTCAATGAGGCGGCGCTTGCGCACCATGCAATCGAAGGGCGCCTGACCACGGGGAAAGTGGTCCTGGAGCCGTGGCGGCTGGCGGAGTAATGGCTTCCTCGTCCGGGTATCCGCGCCGTGGCGCTGTTGTCGTCATGGCCGCAGGATGTGGAATCACAGTGGGAAATGTGTACATTTGCCAACCGCTGTTACCGGCAATGGCGGTCACATTCCACGCAACGCCCGGTGCTGCTGGACTGGTGACAACGACGGCCCAGATCGGTTACGCCATAGGCATTCTGCTTGTCATTCCCATGGCGGATCGCGCGGACCCGCGCAAGCTGATTCGGATACTGCTTGGCCTGACTTGCCTGATGCTTGTCTGCGCGGGGTTGAGCCCTTCGGTAAACGGGCTGGCGTTGTTAACGCTGTTAGTGTCCACGGTGACCGTGATTCCGCAGATCCTGATTCCGATTGCCGTATCGAGTGCGGCCGATGGTCAGTCGGGACGGGTTATCGGCGCGATGCAGACGGGACTCGTCCTCGGAATATTGCTCTCACGCGCAGTCTCGGGCGCAATAGCGCAATTGAGCGGCACATGGCGAGCGTCATACTTCTTCAGTGCGGCCATGAGCGCTGTCCTGTTGCTAACGCTGCCTATGTATCTTCCCGAGCGCAGACCCGCAGACGCGGCGCGGGATGTGTCATATCGGTCATTGCTGGCTTCGCTTCCCGGACTCCTAATCAAGTGGCGCGATCTGCAACTATCCGCTGTTCTGGGCGCGACCGTGTTCGGGGCGTTCTCTGCGTTTTGGGCCACACTCGCTTTTCATCTTGCACTCCCGCCGTTTAACCTTGGGAGTGCGCAAGCAGGCTTGTTCGGGTTGTATGGTGCGGCAGGCGCGATTCTCGCACCAGTTTGCGGGCGTCTCGCGGATAAGTATGGCTCGACAACGGTCAACACAATCTCGATCGCCATGGCCGCGATTGCGTTCGCGGTGTTTTTCGTCGCTGGCGATGCGTCGGTTCTAGCCATTGTGATCGGCGTCAATCTTCTGGATTTTGGCGTGCAGTCCGGCCAGATCGCGAATCAGGCCAGAATCTTCAAGCTCGACGGCACCGCAAGAGCGCGCCTCAACACGGTCTATATGGTGTTCACTTTTGGTGGTGGCGCACTGGGGTCGACTCTGGGTTCATGGGCCTGGACCTTCGCGGGATGGCGCGGTGTCTGTTGGGCCGGCCTGAGCCTCTTGGCCGTCGGCGCGCTATTCATGTTGACGCGAGGCTTGTCCAGGGCGCGGGTCATCGAAGCACACCAGTAGGGACTTTCTTATCGGCAGCGTAGGTCCCTTAATTGAATTGACCGTTGGCACACAGGCAAGCAGTGCACGCGCCGAATTATCTTGATGACGCAATACGATGACTCAACACTATGCTCTCGCATTTGGCCTGTTTACACTTGACTTCCCGCAGCGGACTCTCTCGCGCGATGGTGTGGAGATCAAGCTGGGTAGCCGTGCGCTCGACATTCTGGTCGCGCTGGCAGAAGCGCTTGGCGAGCTCGTCAGCAATCAGGCGCTGGTGGCAAAGGTGTGGCCTAACACGGTAGTCGACGAAGGGTCGTTGCGGGTGCACATGTCTGCGCTGCGCAAGGCGCTGGATGATGGCCGCGATGGCGCGCGTCTCATCGTCAATGAAATGGGGCGTGGTTATCGGCTGGCGGTGGCGGTTGAAAGACAGACTCTCTTCGCGGGCGGCGAATCGTTCGCCAGGCCGCAGGCCGCCAGGTCAACTCTGCCAATTCTGGTCGGGCGCATCGTAGGGCGTGATGCCGTGATCGACGGCCTGTGCGCGTCACTGGCGGAGCGTCGCCTGATGACCGTTGCGGGCTCGGGTGGCATCGGTAAAACGACCGTTGCACTCGGGATCGCGCATCGTTTCGAGGCCACCACCTCGGCGCGCGCATTCTTCGTCGATTTTGCGCCAGTGACCAATCCGGCGAGCGCGGCCAGCACCATTGCGTTGGCCTTGGGCGCTCCGGTGTCGACCGATGACCCGATACCCCATCTCATCGCGGCAATAGGCGACGAGCCGACTCTCATGGTGCTGGATAATTGCGAGCAT
>Ga0105859_1000541_pt1 | contig 12082 bp, 9 predicted proteins | sample OrgsoiDNA_201063_FD_89684 | JGI IMG/M metagenome (GOLD analysis project Ga0105859, IMG submission 89684) | Permafrost soil microbial communities from the Arctic, to analyse light accelerated degradation of dissolved organic matter (DOM) -... | ecosystem: Environmental > Terrestrial > Soil >...
CAAAAAGAGCTGGAAAAAGAAAAAACCGCGCAAGAGGCCCAGAAGAAAAAACCGCGCGTTTGATTTCAATGGCGCCGGCGCAAGAAAAGAGAAACGCTCCCGACGGGAGCGTTTTTTTGACTCCTGCTCATGCGCTCACGCTAAGGCAAAAGCGCCCGTGGACGGATTCTCAAAAAAAAGCCGCAGGGCTTCCACGCGTCAAAGGCGCAACGGCCGCGGCTCAGAGTTGAGTGTGCCGCCATGGGAATCGAGGTCTTCTGCAATCCGCCTGAGCGTCGGCCGCTCAGGCAAGCTGGCCGCCAATTCAACGCTTTCTCTGCGGGCAAGCTCTTCTTCGATGATCGCTTGCATGCCCGCGTTCCGTTCTTCGATCACTTGCTCAAAAACCGTTCGCCCCGAATAATCTTTCAGAGAAAGGTCGGAGATCGGGGCCAATATGCGCGCAAGTTCAGGATGACCGCATGAAACTGCGTTTCCAAAAGCGTTTCTGCCGCTGTCGTCGGCTGCGTCGATTGCGGAGAGCGGGATTAATTTTTCAATCCATTCACGGCTCTTCGTTTTTGGGCCAAAAATGGCCAAAATCAAAGCCGTTTGACCCGCAGAGTCCGTCGCGAGGGCCGCCTCGCGCGCAAAGGGGGAAGCCAGCAACGCGTCAGCGCATTTGAGGCGCCCACCCGCCGCCGCTGCCATCAAGGCGTTGCGCCCGAGTCCGTCAGCCGCAAGCAAATCGCTGCCCGGCAAAAGCAAGCGGACGCAGCTGTCATGATCGCCATCAACCGCGAGCATCAATGCGGTGCGTTGGAGAAATAATCCGCTTGAAGATTTATCTCTTGCGCTCAAGTCGGCTGCGGGCAGAAACCGTGAAACAGCCTCTGCGTCTCCGCGCTGCGCGGCGAGCAGCATTTGTTCGGTCGCATCCGTGTCCGGAAACGGCGTGGATTTGGATTGGAGGCGCATAATGGGACTGAGAATGGAGGTTGGGTGGCGCTGGCGCAAGACTTGGGCGAAATGCCCCGTCAAACAGAGCGTTCCCACAAAAGCGTGTTCATTTCACACATTGAGGCAATTATAGCGCCAGAACTTGTTTCTTTCGCTCAAGTCGCATCCCGTTTGCCGACTCGGGCTGATGGCTGTTTTTCAAAGGCGCGAAGGCGGTCGCGCGATATGCCCGTCAACCTGCTGCGAGCGCGAGGCGGGATCACGTTCGTCGTTTGCGCTTTGAATCGTTCGGCGCAACGCCGCTTGCTCGATCAACGCTCGAAGATGTCCGGCCACGGGCCCCCACGGAAGGGACAAGTAATCTTTGGGCGATTGCGCAAGCTGATCCATCGCTTGGGTCCAGCGGAGGAGGCGGCGGTCGTTGAGAATGGCCTCAGGCCCCATGTGCTTGAAAAAAGACAGCGTCATTTGCGCCGCGGCCTCTGGATCCGTGCCCTCGGGCGAGACGCGGGACTTGGGATCAAAAAGAGTTTGGTCAATCCACTCGGGAAAATCGTTCCGGGAAACCCAGCCGGCGTCCAGCAGCTTGTCAAGAAAAATGCCCGATGGCCATGCCTGGCCGGGCGTAAATTCGCGCGAAGAAGAAACATGCCTCTCCACCCAATGATCCAAAATCTGCGATCTCTGGCGTGGCCTAAGCCACTCGCCAAGAGCCTTGGGGAAGGCATTCATGTCCAGCTCGCCGGCTCTCCGATCGCGTTGATTGATCCCGGCGATCGCCAATGCGCAAAGGGCGCGCTCGGCGGGCGGGTCGCCGCCGCGTTGGGCGCTCAAGGCCGTGAACGCCATGACGCAAAAAATGGACGAGTCGAACTTCCATGAAACAGGCTCTCGCATGTCGCGTGGGTAAAAATCCCGCAAAATAAATTCGCCCATGAGCGCGAGAAAAGCCTCCGGCGCTTGCAAAGAGGTCAAGTCATCGCGAACTTGATGGATGTTTGTGGCGTGAAGGCCCTTCCAGTGGGAGTGCTCTTGAAAGCTAGCCAGGCGCGTGAAAGCATCCGCCAAATAATTTTTCGGCGCCATTTTTTCGTCAAAAGACAGCCAGTCGACCGCGTTCAGCGACCGAGTGAACGCCGCGAGGCCTTTTTCCATCGGGGCCGGCGCCGCGCGCAAAAGGTCAGGGAAAACGAAGAAATCCGGGAGCGTCTGAAAAGGCATGGGTCAGGGCCAAAAGAAGGGAAGCGGGAGGAACAGGCAATCGAGAGGAAAAGCCGCAAACATTTCCCTTTAAATTCTGCGCCTTGCGGGCGCGCCAGCGGATCGGGGCGGGCTCGGATTGTCAGCAGAGCCCTGCGGGGCATTGTCTGGGGCGTTTGCGGCTGGCGTGGAAGCAGTTGCGGCGGGGGCCGCGCCAGCGACGACACTGGGCCGGCAGCTTGGATCGGCCAGTCCAATTTCCTCCCGCAGAGTTCGCGACTCGAGCGCGGCCGTCGTGCGGGGAAGGCGTTCGCGGGCGTTTTCCTGGGGCCAAATGGTTTTGTGCAAGAACGGTTGCCCAAGGTCAGCCGAAGCCAATCGGTCAATGACGGACCACCATGCGTCTGCCCATATTGGCATGCCGCGGCTGACTCGCGCAAACGCGCTGCTCAAAGCCGTTTCCCCGTCGCTGTTTTCATCGCGCAAGGCGGACAATTCGATGAGCGTGTCCAAAAGATCCAACGAGGGCGGCTTTTGGGCATGCGCCATCAGATCAATCAAGGGCGTGGAGACGAAATCGCGGCCTTTCCAATTGCGGGTGACGCGGCGGCTGAGGCTGGCGCGTTGATTGGCGGCCAGCCAACGCGCGGGCGCGGGATATCCATTATGGATCGCCTGGTCCAAAAGCGTGCGACCCTCGCGATCCTTCCCGGTCCAATCGCTCTCTTGCGTGAACGGATTGAGCGCTTCAAAAACCTCCTGCGCGTCTGGTTTGGTCATCGCCAAAGACAACGCTGAATGCTTGTGCTTGTTGACGGCGTTGACGTGAGAGGCCGGGGCCAAAAGCTTCAAGCAAGCGATCGGATCCGCCATGTCGCGTTGAATGCGTTGGGCGCAAATCATCAAAGCGGTTCGGCCTTCGAAGTCTCGCCAAGTCGGGCGACTCACGGGCAGCAAGCGTTCAATGGAGCCCGGCTGGCCGGCTTGGGCCGCCCAAAGAAGGGCTGTGCGCTTGCCTTTGTCCGCGAGATGAGGGTCTGCCCCGTTCGCGAGCAAGACGTCAATGGCGCGCACGGAGCCCGCTTTGGCCGCGATCATCAAGGGGGTTTTCCACAAGTGGTCGAATTGCTGGACTTGGGGTTCGCCGATTGGATTGTCGAGCGTTTGCGTCGCGTTCGGGTCCACTCGCGCGAAATCCAACAAGGCCTGGACGCAACGAGCGGCGTCGCGCTCGGCGGCCACGCGCAAGAGGCGCTCGCCCACGCGCCACTGAGCTTGGTTGCCCTCGGGCGCCGCGGACAATTCAGGGTGAAAATAGGCCAAAAGGCTAGACGCGCGCGCCATGTTTGATTTGAAAAGCTTGGACACCACGTCCAAAAAAGCGTCCACGTCGTCCTTGGCCAGAGCGCTTTCCGCGTTCATCATCGAAAAGACGGGGAAAAAGAAGCGCGTGGGCTGGGCAAGCGTTTCATGGGTCGGGCCGAACGCTCGCGAAATGTAGCCGCCCGCGTGCGATGGCTGCGCGGATTGGGTTGCTCTGGAGTCGCCGGCGGGACGCCCCGCCGACTTGGGCCGGCGCGCGGACGCCACGGGCAAGGCATTGCGCGGCGCGTTGCCGTCGGAAGTCGTTTTTTTCATGAGAGGGTGAACTCCGCTCTGGGCGGACTAAAAAGTCAGTGCTTTATTATCGCCCGGGAGCCATGCCCTTGTCCAGCGCCGCGAATCTGTCTGGGCAAATCGGAGCCGAATCAACGCCGCAATGCCCGCGGATTGCGCGGCTTTGCGACATGCGCGCCATTTCGAAAAGCCCTGTTCGCCGGCGTTGGCCAATCGGATTCCTTTTGCCGGAAAATGGGCGTAAAATGAAACACGGAAACAATCGCAGGCTTCAACATGACCCAACAGAAAAAACGCGGCGCAGCTCAATGGAAAGCCAGCCAGGACGGCAATGGCGCAAAACGAGGGCCCTCGGAAAGGCCCGAGACGCTCAACGCCCGCCTGCATTCTGTCGGGTTATTCAACGCAGAAGCATTGCCCCTGCCAGGAAAAGAGAAACCCAAGAACGCCGGCGCGCTTGGGGCGCCTCCCCAAGCAGCGGCGGCCGCAGGACGGACGTTGGGCATTGCGCCTGAAGGGAATTTGACGGCCACAAATGCCTTTGACCAATGCATGGAGGAGGAAGAGTGGCTGCGAAAATGGAGCAAACAAATTGCGGAGCCGCAAGCCGCATGGCTTGAAAAGACATCCACGGCGGCGGACCAGGCGGTGGATTTGCTGAAAACAGGCCCTTTTATGCTGGACACGCTGGCGGCCGCGGCGGCCGCGATGCCCACAGAGCGCGAAATTGGAGACGCCGCGGAGCATTGCCAGCCACGGCCGCGCGCGCGCCGAAAACACGCGCAAATCGCTGGGCTGGCCATTTGCCTGCGAGCCATTGAGCGACGCGAAGAAATGGCCTTTGAGCGCGCATTGATCATTTTCGGGCGAGACATTTCGCTTTATGGGTTCAATGCCGTTTCGCTCACTTTCATTCGCGAGCGCGCGCAAGGCGCGTTTCCCGCAGAGGCGCTGTGCATGCGCGCGATCGCGAGCGCGACCGAACGTTGGGACCGAGGCCTCGCTCAGGTGAAAAAACACAAAGAGTCAGGCCGAGGCTGGGGAGCGGACGCCGATTACATGGGCTATCAAGCGGCTTTTTGGGCCTTGGATTCCGTGGAGCCCTTCGAGGGGCGAGCTCCTGGCTTAATGGGCGGCCCCGCAATGGCTCCCGCGGCCGCGCCGTTCCCCGCGATCGAACGCGGCCCGAGCGTGGCCGAAGCCGCTTTGGGCTGGGCCATTCAGCAAGGCGCGCCAGGCGCGACCGCCAAGTTTTGGACAGGCATGGGCTTGCATGAGCGTTCTCGTTGGGCGGGTTTTGAGGGCCTCGTCCAAAAAGCGATCGAAAACGCCGCGGGCGCCAGCGGCGCGCGGCATGAAACCGCGAAAAAGGCTTGGGAGCAGAGAGCTTTTGGGTTGGCGGCGCATTTATGGCGCGAGGCCGGCGAGTTGGGCCCCGACATCAGGAAGGATCGTGTTTTTCGCGCTAGTTTTTGGGCCTCGGCGAAGGGCTTTGTCCAAGGCCGCGCCGGCGCCGGGCAAAAAGGCTTGGGGGCTGGCCCCCAAGGCGAAGAGAAAAATGCGCGAGCGGAAATCATTCGCGCCGCGGCGCGCGCCATGGGCATGTTCCCGGTGGATGAGCCCGCGCGCAAAGTGGAGCATTGGGTCAGCGAGAATGGAGAGTCCGGGCCCTTGTTTTTCGCCATGATGGAAAGCGAGAAAATAAAACAGACCGTTGACGCGGCCCAGGCCAGCCAAGGAGCCTCGGCCCCCGAGGATTCAATGGAGAAAAACGGGCGGCAGGGCCCTGGGGCGTCGCCTCGGGCGAGTCGCCGCCCCCGCAGTTTGTGAATCGGCAAAAACGGGCTGGCCGAAGATGAAAAAGGCGGTGGGCGCCAAGCAACGAAAAAAGAATGGGAGCGCGGAGCATGGCTTTGAAGTCAAGGACGAAGAGGGCGCCGTCGGTGGGATGGGCAAGGCGCCTGGCGGACATTGTGGGCGAATGGTGGTCAATTGGGGCGGCCCCGCCGGGCGGGTCGAAAATGTCAATGGGCGCGTTTTATTCGCCAGAAATGACATTGTGGAATGCCGCTCACCTCGGAGACGCCGCGTTGGTGGAGACGCTGGCCACGGTTCGACGGGCCAAGTTCTCCACCGGGATTGCGGGAAGAACCGCCTTGATGGCGGCTGTGGCGGGCAATCACGCGGAGTGCGCGCGGATTTTGGCGCCATTTTCTGATTTGGCCCAAAGAGATGGCAAGAAAAAAACCGCTTTGATGATCGCGGCTGAAAATGGGCATGCAGAGGCCCTTGACGCCATTTTGGGCCAAAGCGACGCGTTGGCATGCGACAGCGCCGGAAAATCCGCTTTGTCGCTGGCGATCGAAAAAGGCTCGCGCGAATGCGTGGAGCGACTTCTGCCGCTCAGCGAGCTGGGCAACGCGGATGCGCGCGGAGCCACGGCCTTGATGATTGCGGCCGCGGGTTCCAAGGGCGATTCTTGGGGCTGCTTTGAAATGGTCATGAAACAAGAAAAAGCCGCCAAAACCTTGTTTGACCGCGATGAAATGCAAGGCACGGCGCTGCATGCGGCCGCAAAAGGCGGAGAGCCAAAAATCGTCCGAGCGTTGATGCAGGAAGCCGAACGGCATGGCCGGCGCGCGGAATACGCCGGATTCGTTGACCGCAACGGGCAGACGGCGCTGATGGCGGGACTCAGCTCTTGGAGCTCCGATCAATGGCGGGAGAGCGAAGGAGCGTTGCTCGACTCGCTTCGGGAATTGGCGCGCGAAAAAAGCGTCAAGCACAAAGATCCGGTGGGGCGCACCGCGTTGATGAAGGCGACGCGCGGCCCGCTCGCCGCGGTTCAGCTGCTTGCGCCGGCGAGCGACATCGAGGCGCGCGACAACGCGGGAAAAACCGCCATTGACTGGGCGGCCGCGGACAACGGCAAAAGGAACGCTGGCGTCGCGGATTGGTTGGCGGCCTCCGCGCCGCCAGCGCTCGCGCGCACGGCCCTGGAAAAATGGGGCGTGGAGCGGATGCCAAAAACCGCGGCGTTGTTTGAGGCGCTGGCTTTGCGTGAAGAGGCCGGATTGGCTCTGAATCCAGAAGCAGCCTCACTTGCGCAAGCCGCGCGCGCTGAGTCTGCCCAGGCTCCTCGGCGCAAGGCTCGGTCTTTGTGACGGCAAGGCGCGGGGCTTGCGCCGCGGAAGCGGGGCAGCGCCCGTCCATTGGGCCCGAAGCGGAGCCAGCGCGCCGGCGCGCGGCTCGCCCGGTCGACTCAGAGGCGCACGGTTCTGCGCACAGGAGGAGCGTCCGCTTGCGCCTCGGGCGTCATGGGCGTTTGTGAGGGAAGGCTCGCCCCAATGGCGATCGCTTCGCAAAACGCAATGAACTTTTGCTGCGCGTCTTGCGCGCTGGATTCCGCGTTCTTGTTGTTTCGGCGCCGCAATCCGACGAGGGCTGGATTTTTCTTGCCATATTGGGCCCAGCCCTCCGCTCGCGCAGAAACGGTTTCCGCGCCAAAAACCTCCTTCAAAAAGAATAAAGAGTTTTTTGCATGAGCAAGAAGCGCCCAATCCAAGGCGTCGAAAACAAAGAGATTGCGATCGGGGTTGTGCCCGGCCGACGGCATGAGGGAGCGGTCGCGCAACTGCCCGGGGTGGGCCACGCGAATGTTCGCCGCGGTTTCTTCTTCCGAGTCGGCCGTCTCGGAGAGGGCGGCCAGCGCCAAAGGAAAGCAATGCGTGGACGCTGCGAGGGCTTGGCCGTCGCGCGCATGAAGGCGACGCAAGGACGCCGCGCAGTCGCCCGCAGCCAAAACATGCGCAAGGCTCGCCAGATGGCCTTCAAAGTGGCTGGTCGCGATTCGGCCTGTGGGGGCGCCCTTCGACTCCAAGCGCTCAACGACGTTTTCGTGGCCCAACAACGCCGCGTTGAACAACAAAGACGCGCCGAAAGGCGCCGAAAGCTCGTCGTTGGGGCGCAAACCCAGTTTGTTTCGCAAAAAGAAGTCGATGGAGCCCTTCGAGCCAAAGCGCAGGGCCGTGGCCCAGGACGTCAGGCCCTGCGGCTTCGCGCTCATCAACCGCGTCAGCTCCTTTGTCGAGAGCCCTTCGACGATCGCGGAGAGCGTGTCCGTCGCGTCGTTTTGGACCGCGGCGAGCCACACGCAATGGTGGAAGCTCGGTCCGCCGCGCGTGTGGCTTTTGTGTTGGGCGTTAGCGGCGTCAAGGCCCGCGTCCAGAAAGGCGCGCACCACCGCGACGTCATTTTGCGCCGCGGCCAGGGCCGCGATCGAATAAGCGCGGGCGGGATCGCGGCTCAAAAGAAAAGAGGGATTGATGCTGAGCGTGATGTCGGTCATGGTCGGGGCGAGAGCGCGGGCTTGGACGAGACTCAATTGTATCACGAGAAGGAGAGAACGGGCTGCGGATTTGATCGTTTTTATCAAGGGGAAGCCCCCGCGAATGGCCCTGGGAGTCAAGCCTGGCGAGCCGGTTCGACCGATAGAGAGGCATGCTTGGTGGCGATTCGGGGGAGGGTTTGGTCAGGGTTGCACCTTAAGGGCGTAGCAGAATTGAGCTCGATGCGGTCGCGAAGCATTCAGCGTCATTTCTTGTTGCGCCAGTCGTCCTCTCAGGCGATAATGGGGCATCTCCGCGGGAATCGTCCGCTCCTTTCATCATTCACGCATCAGCGCCGCGCGCCCCCCCCCCCCGACATGATTGAGTCCAGCAAAAGAAAAGATCACGAAGCCCAGCAGCGGTTGTCCAAGCGCCGCGCCAGCGTGGTTCGGGCCTCCTTGCGCGAAAAAGAAGCGGGCCAGCGCGTTGAAAGGGCCGAAGCAGAGCGAGAGCGCGGGGCCCCGGGCGCGATTGGGGAGGGCCCTTCCGCGAGCCTGGCGAACACTCAGGGGATCACGGCGCGAAGACATGAAATGTTGCAGCAAAAGCTGGCCGGACGCGCGGAAGAAGCGGTGCTGAGCGGCGACGTGGAATTGTTGCGCGAAACGCTGGCCGCAGGTTTGTCGCCCGATTTCCCGGTTTTGAGCGCCGCGCCCGTCAGTTTGCGCGGAGCGCCTGAAATGGTTTATTCGCCACTGTTGGGGCTTGCTTTGACCATGGGGGCCGAAGGGCGCTCGGTGGCTCGCGAATTGCTCATCGCGGGGGCTGATCCCTGCGCGCCTGTGGAGGCGGCCTCCGAGGATTTTCGTGAGTGGAAGCCCTTTCCTTTGGCGCGGTTTTGCTTTTTGCTGGATGATCCAGACGGGCTCGCGTTGCTGGCGGAGTTTGGGGCGCCGCCCGAAGGGTTTGATTTCCTCGCTCCGCCCCCGACCGTGAAGGTGGCGTCTTCCAGGTTTGGCGACCATGAGCGCGAGCGGGAAGAGAAACCGACCGGCGAGCCCGCGCAATGGCGCAAGCTTTCCGCAAGCCACTGGGGCGCGGAGTCGCTGCGGTGCTTGGCGCCCCGTTGCGCCCAATGGGTCAAGGACGCGATGGGGGGCCGCTACTCGGCGTCCTTCACGTCGCTGTTCGCGCCGTCGTCCGTGGAGTTCCCCTTGGAGGAGGGCGAAATCACGGCCATCCTGGAGCGTGAAGCCTTTTTGTCGGAAAAGAGCCGCGAATTGTCAGGGCAAACGATGTATTCGTGGGAGCGGCGAGAAATCAAGGCTCCGGAGCGCGGCCCGCGCTCGTGCCCTGCGGCTTTTCTTCACAGCGGGTTCAAAACGCAAATGGACAGCGGGTTCAGCGCGAGCTATGAGCGTGGGCGCATTGTCGCCTCGGCCGGGGCGGCGCAAAGCGTGGAGCGGGCCATGGGCCCCCAATGGCCGCGGACCCTGGATTTTTGGACGCTCCCCCAGGCCCGAAGCCATGGGCGCAATGGCGACGAGGACCGCGAGGACGAAGGCGAAAACAACGACAAAAAGGCCACAAAGGAGGTGCGGGAGGAAGACGATTTCAGGGGATGGGCCGCCCAAGTCGCCTCAAAGCCCTATTTCGGGAATTCTGTCGTGTCCACTGGGGCCAAAAACCCCGCATCGTGGGAAGGCGTCATGCGCCAAAAATCGGCCACTTCGCGCGGGAGAGAGCCGCGATGGGAGGACTGTTTGTGCGAGCCCGCGCAGGTCGCCGCGCGATTTTTGCTGTGCGCGGGCTTCGTCGCCGAGCACGACGCAAAAAACGCGGCGCAAGCGGGAATCAAGCCCGCCCTGCGCGCATTGAGCTTCGCGGATCACTACGGTGTGTTCACGGCCGCATTGATCGCCCAACTGGCCCCGGCCGCCGGCCTGGAAACCGCGTCAAAATGGATGACGGCCACGCGCGACAGCATTCGAGTCGACTCGCGACACGACGAGAATGACGAAGGGCGAGCGGACATCGGCCGCTTGATTGAGCAGTTGCCCGCCATCGTCGAGGCCCAGGAAATAGCCAAAGCCGCAGGCCCCGCCCACAGCAAGGCGCGCCGCGGCCCCCGATCACTGTGAAAAAAGAAAGAAAGGGAGAGCGAGAATATGGCCGTTTATCAAATGCCGCGAAAAACCTCGCCTTTCAAGGCGGGGATGGGCAGCGGCGGGTTGGTTGAGTTTTAACGCAAAAGCTCTTGATTTTCAAGAGAAAAGAGGGCATCATCGCGTTTCGAAGCCGCCCAATTGCATTGCGCGAACAGGGCCGTTGCTTCTGGCGGTCTTGGGCGATATAATTCATTTATTCTGTCAAAGGCAGCAACTGCTGACACTTTGCACTTCCCGCATCTTTCTTTGGAGCACTTCTTATGTCCACACCGAATTCGTCCCCGTCGATTGAATCCAGCGCCGTCCCGCAAACATTTTTAATCCAATCTGAATCTTTGCGCGACCAAGCCATTGCCTTCGGTTCAGGGGCTCCTGCCTTGGGTGTGTCTTCAGAAAATGTCGATTTGAACATCGTGCGGGCGACTCGAACGAGCGTTGACATCGAGCGCGCGTGGCTCTCCGGCGTGTTGAGCCAACACGACGAGGTGATTTCCGCCGCCGCAATGGAGCGACTGGAGGCTCGATGGGCGCAGAACCCGATTGTGGCGCAAATCGCGATCAGCATGGCGCTTGCGAGCTTTGTTGAAGATCAGCCCATTTCGCAAGCGCTTTTCAATCAAGGCGCCGCCATCGTCGCAAAGATGAACGACGGTCGCCAAACCGAGGTCGCCGTGGGGTTCTCTTGCCCTATTTCCCGCGCCGTTCGATGTGGTCGCGGAGAGCTTGCTTGCGCAGCGATGGAAGCGGGCATTTCCCCGGTGTCTTTCCGCAGCATCGCGGAGGCTTTGGACCTCGGCGACACGCCGCACTGGCCCGTTTTTCAAACGCCTGAAAATCATCGATTCGCAAAATTGGCGACCGTTTTTCTTCTTTCCATGGCTGAAAACAACATTCCCGCGCCTTGCTTCAAACACGGCGTGCACGAACACCTTGAAGGGATTGGGAATTGGATCGGCACATGGGCTGCCGGCCGTCTTGCCGCAGATCCGCAATCCCGAGACTTCGTTGAGTTTTTGGCTCCTTTCACGCCTTTCATGACAGAAGAATTCTGGGCCACGAAAAATGGACAAGCCATCGCGAAAGCGGCACCTCATTTGGTCGTCCACGGCGCGATGGAAGCGCAAAACGCCAAAGACGAGGGCGCTGCGTCGCCGAAGCAGCCTCGGAGAGGAGGTCTTGGTCGCTGAGGCCTTTACACTTTGAAACTCCCTTGCTCGGCCCCGAAAGGGGCCTTTTTGTCGTTTTTGTCAGGTGCCGCGAAAAACCTCGTCCTTCACAGGGCGGGGATGGACTTTGGCCCGCAAGGCGCGCGGCTCCAAAAACCGCGCGAAGGCGCGCCTGGCGGTCGCCAAGCTGCACGCCCAAATCGCGGACATCCGCAAAGATTTCTTGCACAAGCTCTCGACGTATCTGGTCAATCGCTTCCAGGGCATCGCCGTCGAGACGATCGCGGTCAAGAACTTGATGAAGAGCCACAAGCTGGCCGGCGCCATCGCCGACGGCGGGTGGGGCGAGTTCGTCCGCCAGCTCGAATACAAATGCGCCCGGCGCGGGCGCAAGTTCACCAAAATCGACCGTTTCGCCGCGAGCACGAAGACGTGCTCCAAGTGCGACCACAAGATGCCGGACATGAAGCTGTCCGTGCGCGAGTGGGTCTGCCCGAAATGCGGCGCGCTCCACGACCGGGACCAAAACGCAGCGCAAAACGTGAAGCGCTGGGGCTTTGGCCCGAACGGCGAGATTTTGCCGCAGAAAGCCAAGGAAAAAATCACCCTGCTATGGGAACAAATGCCGTCTTTGTGTCCGAAAAGATGAAGCAAGAGATCGCAG
>Ga0105859_1000547_pt1 | contig 11951 bp, 7 predicted proteins | sample OrgsoiDNA_201063_FD_89684 | JGI IMG/M metagenome (GOLD analysis project Ga0105859, IMG submission 89684) | Permafrost soil microbial communities from the Arctic, to analyse light accelerated degradation of dissolved organic matter (DOM) -... | ecosystem: Environmental > Terrestrial > Soil >...
ATGTAGATGGACCGGGCGCCGGGCATCGCCAGCCGGGCATTGATCCAGCCTACCGCAGCCCCTTTCTGCCAGCCGTTCCGAGGGACAATTTCCAGGACCATCTTCCCATGATTCACTCGAAAATGATTCAGCTTGGATAAAGCGGAGGCGCGCGCCAATTCCCGCTGCACAATCTCCGTGATGTGGCCCGTCTCGCCCGCGGCCGCCTGGCGGTAGTGGACGCTGGCCGTGAGTACCTTGTTCTCCACTCGCGCCCCCGGTATGTGCGCCAGCGCGGCTGTCAGGTTGTCGCATATACGGCGCAGCGGTTCCAGCCGGGCCAATGCGCAGGGCTCCACAAAACTCACGGGCTTGCCGCCGAGTTCCGGGCCGCTGATTTCAAGACCGTGGTTTCCGGCGTAGATCGCGCTGGCGATTCCGACTCGCGGGCGGAGATCGGCCAGCGCGCGCCCGCTGACGATCGCCACCAGCGTGTCATTCCGGGCCGCCAGAGCCTCAAGCCTTTTCCGCACGCCGGGCGCAAGCCTTGCGTCGCCGGGATCGTTCACTATGGGCGCCAGCGTTCCGTCGAAATCCAGAAACAGGGAGAGGGCGACAGCTTCGCGCACTCGCTCCCGAATCTCAGCGAGCGCGGACGGCGACAAGGGTTGGGACATCGGCTTGTGCATTGGACGGGAACTCGAACTTCAGAAGCGCCGAAATAATCTTGCCGGCCCACCTGTAGATATTGTTCTCCGCCACCGCGGCGCGCATCTTTTGCATCCGCCTGCGCCGCTCTTCCTCCGGCATTTCGAGCGCCTGCCGAATGGCTTCGGCGGTCTCGCCCTCGTCGAAGGGGTTGATCAGAATCGCGTCGACCAACTCGCGCGAGGCCCCGGCGAATTCGCTCAGGATCAGGGCTCCGTCGCCATCCACGCGGCTGGCGACATACTCCTTGGCCACCAGGTTCATGCCGTCGTGCAGCGACGTGATCAGGCAGAAATCCGCCAGGCGGTGCAGCGCCATCAGCCGGGAGTGCGGCACCGTCTCCTTGATCAACACGATCGGCCGCCAGGTTTCGCTGGCCCATTTCAGGTTGATCTCTTCCGCCAGGTTGTCGATCTGTTCCTCCAGGAGCTTGTAGTTCGGGATGCGGCTCCGGCTGGGAACTCCGACCTGCACGAAAATCAGACGCTCCCGGTATTCCGGATTCTTGCCCAGAAACCGATCCAGGGCGCGGAACCGCTCGCAGATTCCCTTGGTATAGTCGATCCGGTCGATGCCGATTCCCAGGAACTCGCCGCGCAGCCCCAACTGGCGGCGCCACCGCATCATCTCCCGTGAAGTATTCGAACTCCCCGCCAGCGCGCTATGCCGTTCAAAATCCAGGCTGATGGGGAACGGCCGCACCGAAGTGGATTTTCCGCCGCGCGTGATGTCGAAGCGCTCGCGATCGATTTTGGCTTCCAGCTCGGTATCTACCGTATCCAGAAAGTTCTGGCAGTGCTGGCGCAAATGGAACCCCAAAAGGTCGTTGCCCAGCATCCCGTCCAGCAATTCCTGCTTCCAGGGAAAGCCCCGGAATACTTCTGGATTGGGCCACGGAATGTGCCAGAACTGCGCCACGACCAGGTTCGGATTCCGCTCCTTCAGCATCGCCGGCAACAGCGCGAAATGGTAGTCCTGAATGAACACAAAGGTTGGCTCGTCGCCGGCTTCCTCAAGCACCGCGTCGGCGAACCGCCGGTTCACTTCGCGGTAAGCTTCCCAGTCCTCGGGCAGGAATGACGGACGGGTGAATACGACATGGCACAGCGGCCACAATCCCTGGTTGGAAATCCCGTAGTAGTGCCCGTTTTCCTGCTCCTTGGTCAGCCAGACCCGGCGCAGTGTGTAACTGGGTTCATCGGGAGGCACCATCACGTGGTCGCTCGAATCCACCACGCTGCGGTCCGCATCGCCGCTGCCGTGCGCAATCCACACGCCGCCGCTGGCGCGCAGGATCGGGTCCAGGGCCACGGTCAGCCCGCTGGCCGGCTGTTCGCACTCGATCTCTCCGCCGGCGGCGAACCTGTGAATGTAAGGCTCGCGGTGGGAGACCAGAATGAAGCGATAATCCTGCATCTTGGTGTGGATCAGTTCCAACAGGTTGTCGCGTGTCCACATTTGAGCGCCCCCGGTGCCACAATGAGCAATGCGACGGCCATTCCACTTTCCCAGGAATTTTGTTGAATTAACAGGCTCTTGAGCGGCACCAGTGCAGAAGTTTTTGCCGTTTTCTTAACGAATCTTCATTGTGGAAAACCTACAGTGCAGCAGCAGGGGATGCCGCGCTTCAGTTCGCCGTCTCCAGCACCATCACAGACGCGATCCGCCCCGGCGCAGCCGCCGGCAGCGACACGGTCACCTTATCGCCCTTCTGGCTCATCTTCAGCGCCGAGTGTGTGGTATCGGCCAGCAGGTAAGCCTTGGTGACTTTGCCCTTCACCTTTGAAACCTCGAACGAGCCATTGGGCCATTTAAACAGGTGGATGTAGAGCTTGCCCGGCTTGGCGGTGCAGCGCCAATCCGTGGATTGAACGAACACCGGCTTGCCGTTCTTATCCTGCTTGCCCGGGTCGGGGGCGCCGAGTTCGTCGCCGAACGGCGTTGGGCCAGCGCCGTAAATCGCTTCGCCGTTCACCTTGAGCCAGCGCCCCACCGCGCGCAGGTTGTCCTGGCTGGGTTGCGGGATCAAGCCTTCCGCCGTGGGCCCCACGTTCAGCAGGTAATTTCCCCCCTTGCTGACGATGTCCACCAGCTTAAAGGTGAGGTCTTCGGGCGTCTTCCAGTCGTGGTCGTCTTTCTTGAAGCCCCAGGTCTTGTTCAGCGTGGCCGGCACTTCCCAATCGCCCGGAACCACGGCATCCGGGATGCGGTTGTCGCCCATCGACACGTAGTCGCCGGCGGCGCCCAGGCGGCCATCGATCAACGTTGCCGGCTGCAGGTTATGCACGATGTCGATGAACCGTTGCGGCCGGTTGCCGTCCATCATGCGCGCCGTGTCAAACCAGATCAGGCAGACCGGACCGTAGCCGGTGAGCAGTTCCTTCACCTGCGGCTCGGCCTTGCCGCGCAGATACTGGTCGTAGTCCTTGTAGCCTGCCAGGCCGTCGGGGCCGAAATCCCACGTGTTGCCGGCGCCGTTCGGATCGTGCCAATCCTGCGACTGCGAATAGTAGAACCCGAATTTGATGCCGTGCCGGGCGCAGGCCGCCGCCAGTTCCTTTAGCGGGTCGCGGTGGAACGGCGTGGCGTCGAAGACGTTGTACTTGCTTACCGCGGAGTGGTACATGGCAAAGCCGTCATGATGCTTGCTGGTGATGACGATGTATTTCTGGCCGGCGTCCTCCGCCAGCTTGACCCATTCCTCGGCGTCAAACTTCACCGGATTGAATTGCGACGCCAGTTGCGCATACTCGGTGACGGGAATCGTGGCCCGGTTCATGATCCACTCGCCAATGCCGGCGATGGGCTGCCCCTTCCACTCTCCGGCTGGAATGGCGTAGAGCCCCCAGTGGATGAAGAGGCCGAACTTGGCCTCGCGAAACCATTTCATCCTGGCGTCCTGCGACGCGGGCGCCGCAACGCTGGCGGATTGCGCCACCGCCGCCGGCGCGAAAAGGCCGGCGGCCACCAGGGGCGCGAGCGCCGTTAGCGATAAAGGCCAGGCAAATCTCCGCTTCATGGCGAAACTCCTTGTCAATCCTCTATTCCCGCACAAAGCCCGGCCAAACTCAAATGGCCGCGGCGCGATGGTTAACGCTTCTGTTAACCTTTGTCTACTTGCGGCATCCTCACGCGGCGCGTAGGGTTGATTCAGGAATACCGACTATGCGCCAACTTCTCGCTCGCGCTCCCAAGAAAGTCGATCTGCTCTTGCTGATGGGATTTGTCGTACTGGCTTCATCTCTCCTCTTGCGCCCTTAGAGTCCGCGCCCTATCATCCCTGCAATCGTACCCCCCCATTGGTTGATCTACTGAAGTTGACTTGCGCCGTCGCAGCTTCCGCTCTAGGATGAGGTGTGCTTCGTGAATTGGTTGTAGGTGTATTCATTCTCGTGATCGCCAGCCTTGTAATCCTTGTCAAATGGGAACTCAAGCGGGCCAGACGGACTTTGCCGCCCCTGTCAAAAGCCTTTCAGCGGAAGCTTGACGAACGCCGCAACGATCCAGGGAATAGCTACGTCGCGCCGGTAGACCGAACCACGCGCGCTTTCCAACACAAAACAGCGCTTCGCTGAATCGTGACTCTTCGGCAACCCCGCACGAGTCTATAGGAACAGGTCCACCGGCACATGGAGCCGCGCGGCCAATTGCTTGGCTTGGGTTTTGCCGATTCCGCGCTTGCCATTGAGGATTTCGGAGACGCGGCCATGAAGTTACCAGAATGGTAACTTGGGATCAAGCGCCGCCGTGCGCCTGGTTGCGCCCGGCGTCTGGTTTCGCGAAGGCGATCTGGACCGCTTCGCTTAGGGTAACTCCAACGCTTGTTTGATCGCCTGCTCGACACGTTCTAAAGAGGCCCGGCTTAAACTGCCAAGCGGAGGATAGACTGCGGCCGCCATCTCAATGGTGCCGACCTGATCGCACTTGACCCAGGAGTTGCGGTCCAAACCGCCGTCACCCGCCACCAACTTCGGCCGCAGACTGAACGCCTTGTGTTCAGCGGTGGAGATTGGCACTACGCAAACGTCCAGCGAATGACGGTTCAACGCGTCGGATGAGACGACGAGAGCCGGCCGAACCTTGTCCAGCGCAAAAAGACAAACCTGTCCTCGCCTGGGAAACCATCCCGCAGGGGGGCAGGTGCGGCTCAGGCGCTTCATTTTTGTGTCGATCCTTGCGTGCTCATGTCAATCGTTGCGGGCCCAAGCCGCCAGAGTCTTAGACTGAAAGGCGCGGCGTTCCTGGCGGTCGGCGGGCGCCGATCGAAAGAAGCCGGCAGATTCCCGGTCGAGAGCGGCCCGCTTTTCGAGATCGAGGGCAAATTGGAGAAGACTGTTCACCCGTGCGCTTTCCGAAAGGTTGCCTTTGGTTCTCTTGACTTCCGCCAGAACCGCCCTATCGAGCGAAAAGGTCTTCGTGATTTTGGCCGCTGTCCGCATTCCTACAAGTATTCCTACTGGAAATCATTGTAGCAAAAATAATAGCGGCTGGTCTCTACCGAAAACGCAGGCGGAACCGCCTGCGCCACCTACGCCAGGGCGGCCTTGCAGAACGCCAGGCACTTTTTCATCTCGGTAATCACATCCGACTCGCCCTGGTATTCGTACTCGATGTTCGCCGGGAACGGATATTTCTCTTTCTTCAAGAGCTGCAGCACTTCTTTGATCGGCGTATCGCCCTGGCCCCATGGAGTGTTCGGCCCGTGGTCCTTCTTGCGGTCCTTCACGTGCAGGTTGGTGATCCGGGCGTGGTGCTCTTTGATGAACGCGATGGCGTCGTAATTGGATGCCGTGAAGTGGCCGATATCCAGATTCACGCCGTTATACTTCCCGTATGAGAACGCCGTGGCGTAACTGTCGAGCGTGGCGAACTGATTGGGGTCGGAGGTCTGGTCATGGCCGTGATAGCCGACCATCAACTTGTGTTTGTCGGCCAGAGGCGCGATGCGCTTCGACATGCTTACCGTGGTGCTGGTGGTGATCCCCTTGACGCCGAGCGCCTTGGCCATTTGGAAGCCGAACTCGATGTCGTCATCGGTCATGCTGTCCTGCATGTTGTAACAGAGCAAGGCAACGTCGATGCCCGCAGCGTTGAATTTCTTGCGGACGGCCTTGAACGTGTCGGGGGAAGTGGACGCGCGCCATTTCTTGAGTTCCTCCTGGCGTACGCGCATGGCGGCCTGCTGCTCCGGCGTCATTTGCCCACGTCCGCGGCCGCCACCCGGTCCACGGCCGCCACCCGGATTCTGGGGCGGCGCTCCGGCCGCGGCCTCGGCATGGTTCGACATCAACTCGGCTTCACCGAGCCCGATATCGGCCATCGCCTTGACGATCGCATCGGGATCGGTCATGCCCCTGAAACTGTATGTGATGGCGCCAATTTGAACGCCGTTGAATTTGGAGTCGATGGCTCCCAATGCCTTGGCCATCGGCAGGGCGGCCAGGGCGAGCTTGCCTACGTCCCGTCTTGTGTAGAGCATCGTATACGAATATAGCGTATCGCCGGCGGCGGCCGGCCGACGCATACCTGTTGGCTGACGCATACCTGTTGGCTGACGCATACCTTGACCTTCGACACGTGATGGCTTAATATGTCGAAGAGCGAGGTATAGGCAATGACGCCGAAATGGGCGCCCTGGCGCCGCAGGCAGATGGAAGAGCAGCTCGAAAAGGAACTGCTCTTCCATCTTGACCAACACACGGCCGATCTGATGGCGCTTGGCCACGATCCCGGGGAAGCGCGGCGGCAGGCCAGGCTTGCTCTGGGCGGCCAGGCGCAGGTGAAGGAGCAGTGCCGCGATGCCCGTGGCACACGCTGGTTGGAGGACCTGGTGCAGGACTTCCGCTATGCCGTTCGCACCCTGCGGCAGAAGCCGGGGTTCGCGGTTGTCGCCCTGTCGACACTGGCCCTCGGCATTGGAGCGACCACCGTCATGTTCACCGTGACGAACGGTGTGTTGCTTAAGCCGCTGGCCTATCCGAAACCCGACAGGCTGGTGGCCCTGCACGGGCAGACGCAAACCTGGAACGTTGCCCTAAATGGCGAGCAGAATGTTGCATACCCCGACTTTCGCGACTGCCAGCGCGAGAGCCGCTCGCTTTCCATGGCGGGGTGGCTCTTCAGTGGAGGCACGGTCAGCGAGCCCGGGGACCCGGCGTACGTGGAACAGCGCGAAGTCTCGAGCGAACTGTTTTCCGTGCTGGGCGTTCCGCAATGGCGTGGGCGCGCGTTCCTGCCCGAAGAAGACCGCCCGGGAGCCGCGCCGGTGGTCATCCTGGGCTACAGCTTTTGGCAGCAGCGCTTTGCCGCAAGCCCGGCAGCCGTCGGCATGTCGCTGGTTTTTGACGGAAAGCGCTATACCGTTGTGGGCATCGCGCGCGCGGATTTCCGGCTGGACGGCGAGGAACCGGACGTGTACATGCCGCTGGGCCAAAACACGGCAAGGTTCCTGCTGAGCCGCCGGGCACATCCTGTTGGTGTGGTGGCGCGCCTCCAGCCGGGCGCGACGCTGGGCCAGGCACGGTCCGAGCTGGCGTTGATCGGCCGCCGTCTGGCCAACCAGTATCCGGACACCAATACCGGCCGCGCTTTCGATGTGCAGGCGCTTCGGCCGGATGTGGGAGACGTCCGGTCCACGCTATGGTTGCTGCTGGGCGCCGTCACCCTGGTGCTGCTGATCGCGTGCGCGAATGTGGCCAGCTTACTGCTGGCGCGCGCGGTTTCACGCGAGCGTGAACTGGCCATGCGCGTGGCGCTCGGGGCGGGGCGGAGCCGGTTGGCGCGCCAATGTCTGACAGAGAGCGCGGTGCTGGGGCTTGCCGGAGGCTTGCTCGGCATCTTGCTGGCAGCCATCGGGATCCGCCCGTTTGTGGCGTTCTGGCCAGGCAGTTTACCGCGCGCCGGGGAGGTACGCCTGGATTGGCATGTGCTGCTGTTCGCACTGGCCGCCTCCCTGCTGAGCGGTCTTCTTTTCGGGCTGGCGCCGGCCCTGCGCGCTCCGGCACGCGACTTGGAACGAAGGCTCCGTGCCGGAACGCGGACGGTTGCGGGAAGCTCGCGCCGTCTTCACGGCAGTTTTGTCATATCCGAGATTGCCCTGGCGGTGGTGCTGTTAGTCTCCGCCGGGATGCTCGGGCGCACGCTGCTGCATCTCTCATCCCTGGATCCGGGCGTGAATATCCGCAACGTACTGGTCACCCGGATGGCGCTTTCGCCCGGCACCCTCGCCAACCCCGCGCAGACACGCGCGGCCTGGCAGGACGCCCTGGACCGTGCACGGCACGTTCCGGGAGTGCAGTCCATTGCGATGGTCGACACCTTCCCCATGCGGCAGGGCAACAACCAGGTCGGCTACTGGACCACCGCGGCCGTGCCGCCGGAGAACCAGCAGCCCGTGGCGCTCGCAACCAGCGTGACGCCGGATTACCTGAAGGTCATGGCCATCCCCCTGCGCCAGGGCCGATTCTTCGACGAGCGGGACCGCATGGGCAATCAGCTTGTGGTGGTGATCGATGACGTTTTCGCACAACACGCCTTCGGCGGACGGGAGCCTGTCGGCAAGCGCCTCTGGATCCCGGAGATGGGTTCCGACCCCTTCCAGGTGGTGGGTGTGGTGGGCCATGTCAGGCATTGGGGGCTCGCCAGCGACGATCAAGCTTCGGTGCGGGACCAGTTCTACTATCCGTTTGCCCAGCTCCAGGACCGGTTTGTGCGCCGTTGGTCCGAACTCATGTCGATTGCGGTCAGGACCAGCATCGCGCCATTGGGCGTGGTGGAACCGCTGCGGCGGGAACTGCGCGGAGTCGCCAACGATCAGGTTCTGTACCAGGTTCGTACCATGGAGCAACTCGCCAGCGATTCGCTCGCCCGGCAACGCTTCCTGTTGCTATTGTTCGGCATCTTCGCCGGACTGGCTTTGCTGCTGGCGTCCATCGGCATTTATGGCGTGCTGGCATATTTGACCGGCCGGCGGACGCCCGAAATCGGTGTACGCATGGCACTTGGGGCCAGCGCCCGGGATGTCGTCTGGCTGGTGCTAAGGCAGAGCCTTGGAATGGTCTTCGCGGGTGTTGGGGCCGGCATAGCCGCGGCGTTCGCGGCGGGGCGTGTCCTGCAGCGCCTGGTAGATGGAATGCGGCCCACTGAGCCCGCGACCTTCGCCATCATGGTTTCCGTGCTGGTGGTTGCCGCCCTGTTCGCTAGTTTTGTACCGGCCCGCCGCGCCAGCCGGGTCGATCCAGTGACCGCCCTTCGCCAGGAGTAGATTGCAAACAAAGGGCAGGCCGGGAAGCCAGGCCCATTAGCTTGTCAAAATTCGAGCCGCGCTCCGCTATTACCAGCCGGTCTGGATGATTTTTTTCTCCGCACTCCATAAAATACCCGGTATAAACAGCTTTTTATTCTCGACCTGGAATGTGAAACGCGGTACAATCAAATCTACGCAGGATATTAAGATGCTCAAATCGGAAGCTGCTCGTTTCACGGTATCCGGGAAATCGCCGAGAGTCGTGTTTGACCCGGCACTGGGAGCGGCACACACGCTCGATCCCTCGTGCACCCATACCATTCTGGTCGTGGAAGACGACCCCGAGTTGCGCACGTTGCTGGAAATAATGTTCGAAGCCCGAGGCTACCATCTGCTCATTGCCGAAGACGGAAGAGCCGGCTGGGAACTGGCCAAAGCCCACCAGGGCCCGATCGATCTGCTTCTGTCCGACATTGTCATGCCGCACATGACCGGCATGGAATTGGCCCGGCGGATCAGCAAAACCCGCTCTGAAACCAAAGTCGTGCTTACCTCGGCCTATCACCAAAGCGTTCTGCTGATCGATCCGAACTGGACCTTTGTGCCAAAGCCCTACGCGCCCAAAATGCTGATTGCAAAGGTGGAAGAAATGCTGGCTGCCGGGAAGGAAAAATAGCGCACCTTTCCGTTTGTGCTGATCCCATCTCGCGGTCGCGGTAGATCGTCCACCGGTGCAGATCGTCCACCGGCAGCGATGCAGTTACCTGGATGCTTACCTTCTTTTAGCGTAAAGCATATCAGGCCTTTTCTCTTCACAATTTGCGCTTAAAGAAATCGGCGGCGGCGTGGTAGCCGCGGAGCCATGACTGGTGGCGCAGGAAGCTGTGGATCTCATCCGGGATGATGAGCTGCTCGAAGTACACGCCCTGCTGCCGTAGAGCGGCGGCCATGGAGATGGTTTCGGTGAAGTTCACGTTGCGGTCGTCGTCTCCGTGAATCAGAAGCACGGGGGAATGCCAGCTGCGCACCGACGACATGGGCGAGGAGGCGAAGGCCACGCGAGCGGCCTCCTGGCGGGCCGGCTCGTTCACGGCTGAATCCACAATCGCGGCGTTGCCTGGCGCGTTGGCGGCGTTGCGAACCGTCCAGTCATGCACGCCGTGGAAGTCCACGCCTGCGGCGAACAAGTCGGAGGCGCGCGCCAGGCCCAGCGCCGTGAGATAGCCGCCGTAAGATCCGCCCCAAAGGCCGATGTGCGCCGGGTCCACGTCGGGGCGGCCCTTCAGGTAAAGGCCCGCGCCTTCGACATCGTGGAACTCGCTTGCGCCCGATTGGCCGTAATTGAGGGCTTCGCGGAAGTTGAGGCCGTAGCCGGTGCCGCTGCGGTAGTTGATGGAGAGCACGACGTAGCCCTGGCTGGCGAGGTACTGATTCATGCCATAGGCGTTGTTGTAGTAGCCCATATAGTGCCAGCCGAGCAGCATCTGGCGGCGCGATCCGCCATGCATGAACACCACCGCCGGGTGCTTCTGGTCAGGGTGGCTATGGGGCGGCAGGAAAAGCTGGCCGTGGATGGGCATGCCATCGGAAGCCGTGTAGATCACCTGCTGCGGAACCACCAGCGAGTCCGCCGGGAAGTCGGCTGGGATGGAATCCGGGGCCAGGTCTTGGATTGCGCCACCGACCTGGATGGCGGCGCGCGCGGGCCGCCGCGTTTCGGAGTGCAGGAATGCGACCGCGTTGCCTGCCGGAACCGGCGCCCACTCCAGGGTCTCGCCCGAGGTCACGGCGCGCGGAGGGCCTTGGGCGGCGGAGACGCGCCAGATGTGGCGGCGATCCATGTCGTCCTGGTTGGAGGAAAAGACGATTTCCTTGCGGTCCTGCGAAAACCCAACGTCCTCCACTTCGAATTCCCCGGGCGTCAGCAGGCTGGCCTTGCCGCCTTCCACGGCGACGGAATAGACGTGCTGCCAACCGTCGCGCTCCCAGGGGAAGACCAGGCGATCTCCGGCGGCCCAGAAGACCTGGCGGTCTGCGACCATCGGGTGAAAGATACTGCCCGGACCTTTATCGGCAATCCAGATCTGGCGCCCGGCGCCGGTGGCTGGGTCGGCGACCCGGATGGACCAGGGTTCGCCCTCGCGACGGCTTCCACCGCCGGCGCCGCCGCGCCCACCGCCGCCGGCAGCCATGCGGATGAATGCGATTTGTTTGCCATCGGGGGACCAGGTGGGATTGATATCGCGGTCTACGCTGGGGTCGAGATAAGTTAGCGACTTGGCCGCGAAGTCATAAACCGCGATGAAACTGTGGTTGACGCGGTCGCTGACGAAAACGAGCCTGGAGCCGTCGGGCGACCATTCGATTTCAGCGGAAACCACGGCGCTGCGGGCGTGGTAGAGCAGCGCCGGTGTGTCTGAGCCCCCACTTGAGGCATGGACCGGAGCCAGCCAGATCTGCCCGCCGCGGAGAAAGGCCACGCGGTCTCCTTTGGGCGAGATTGCAGGCGAGTGGCCTTCGGCGATTTTGCGCGGCACGGCGCCGGGCGCGGCGATCCAAATGGCCTGCTCGGTACCGCCGGGGTCGGCTGCGGGGTTGGGATCGGGCCGGCCCAGGAACTCGAGGTCGCCGCCGCGCACGTAGATCACGGCCCCGGCATCGGGCGTCCAGCGAAGTTGACCGATATCGATACCATCGTCGTCTTTGTAGGCGGTGAGGCGGACTCCTTGGTAGCCGGGGGCTGCCGCGATCCAGATGTTGCGTGCGCCGCGCTCGTTCAGCAGCCAGGCGACCTTGCCACCGCCGGGGGCGGCGACCAGATCCGATGGGAACGGGGCCGAGAGAACCTGTTCGAGAGTGAATGTGGCCGCTGGTGCGGAGGTGACCAGTAAGGTCGCAAGCAGAATCCGTCTCATGGAGAACCAGTCTACCTCAGCGTTACTGTGAAGTTCACTTTGAACGGTAAAGCCGAGGGTAGAGGCCAGCTCCCTATTGGGTGCTCCGCCGTGCCACCGTTCCA
>Ga0105859_1000554_pt1 | contig 11877 bp, 25 predicted proteins | sample OrgsoiDNA_201063_FD_89684 | JGI IMG/M metagenome (GOLD analysis project Ga0105859, IMG submission 89684) | Permafrost soil microbial communities from the Arctic, to analyse light accelerated degradation of dissolved organic matter (DOM) -... | ecosystem: Environmental > Terrestrial > Soil >...
AAAAGACGAAAAAGCAACGGAAAACGACGTTTTTACTGCTGTGGCGCGCATATTTGCTTAAAAATTGAGCAGGAAAACGATATAAATCGTTTATACAGTTTATATAGACGTAAAAAAGCGACGCTTGTTTAGAGCGTCGCTTGTGGTATAACTTAGAGCAGTGGTTGCGGATCGGCCGCTGTGTGCGATCCGTCAGGGTGTTGCACATAGTACGTAGGTCGTATTTGCTCGGCCGCCCACAGTTTATACTTGAGCAGGTAGCCCTCATGCCCCCAGATTTTGTTGATAGCGTTTTCGTATGCTGCCTGCTTGCCGATGTCTGCGTCGAAATTAGCGGCCGATACCACACACGATTCGCCGGATACAGTGAATCCATCTTTGAGGACCAGAACGCAGAACGTATGAAGTCCTAAACTTGGCGGCAATTTGTTGCAATCTTTAAATTCGACCTTCATCATGGCACCATCTTTGGCCGTAAAGTAATGCTCACTTGCTATCAGGTCCAAGATATAGGCTTTGGTAATGCGCGGTGCAGTCAGGCCTTTTGCTACGACCTGTGCTTCAATGCTTTCGTCACTCATATTACTTCCTTTGGTATAGGGACGAGAAGGTATTCCCCGTCCGGGATTTTTAAAGGTTCGCCGCCAACAACGTAGCCAATGCAGACCTTAATCTTAACGGAATTCGGCGGACTCATCGCCAGAAAATGATCTTCGCGCACGTATCGCTCACCATCGAATACGAAGCGCGGAATGTGGTCCATGTGCCCTACTCGCATATCAGTTGCGGGTAGCAATACGTTTGGCTTTAGCATCTGCCTTGGATTCAGCTTGCCGGATGTCTTGCGCGACCAGTGTCGCCGATTCCGCAGAGTTGACAAAATGAAGATTACCGACCAGGCGCCACCGATCCGTCACAAGTAATGTCGGTCCAGTGATGTGTCGCATACCCAGGTTATGAATAAGCATAACCTGTACGTTGTGGTGCTCACCTTCTTTAGCTGTAGCCGTGCCGTTCATCACGATGAGCAATTGCGTGCGCTCACTGTCTTGATAGGCGGCCTCAACAACGTTACCGACTTTTAGTGCCCTTGCGTCCTTGAGTGTAGCCTTCCGCATGTTCTGGTATGCTTTACTGGTCATGTAACTCTCCTTACAGGGTAAAATAGGAAGGATCGAAATGATCCTTCCTTCGCGTTAGCCGCCGAGGGCCTTGGTTATCAGTTTGTGGCACAGCGGGAACTTCGGCTTCGACAACTCACGCTGTACGAAACGCAGTTCCGCCTTCTTGTACTTCGATTTGCTCTTGAGCAGGTTGCGTGCTTCCGAATCTGCCAGAAGTTTAAGGCGGTCGACCCACATTTTGAAGGCCGGAGTGATACCAGGTTCAGCGTCTTCGACGCCGGCGAGTGCAGCCTTTGCCACCGATTTGTTACGGTTGGAATCGATGACGACGGTCTGATTACGGCCCTCATCTTCGTCGTCCCCACCCTGGCCTGGTGCGATGCTGATTTCAGCGCCCGAATCCGCGATAGTGCGTGGTGCACCGGCTTTGCGTATATGCGCAATCTCTGCTTGGAGGCGCAAGCTTTCGTCTTTTGCACCCGACTGGCGTAACAGCCGTTCAGCGTCTTCCTCACTGATAAGGCCGATCAGGTTCTTGCTGATTGCGCGGCGGAATTCCGTCGAAGCCAGCAAACGCTGCCGTGGAATTTCACGGGTCAGTTCTTGCGGCAGCCAAGTCAGCGGCAGGCGAAGTGGATCAGGTTCACCGTTACCGTTGCGTTGGCGAATTGCCAGAATAACTTCACCGCTGACCTGGGCAACAGACTGGTCGGAGATATTGATGCCCCAAATAGGGGCGGTGGACTTCGGACCTTCTTTGTCGAATTGCGAAAGTGGGACGAGTTTCATGGTATTCTCTATTTTAGGGAAGCTCAAAGGCTAGGTTATTAATGCGTTCTTGACGGCCTTGTAAAGGTCCGCCCTTACCTTCTGTTCATCTGCGGGAGAGGGTTTACCAAGATGCATCGCCAATTCCTGAACCGTCATTTCTTGATTAACATAGCCGCATTGGCCATCGTTTTTCTTCCACGCACAGGTTCGGATCGGGCATTGTTTTACTGCAAGCTGCTTCTTGATTACTACACAGTATGTACCAACACTATTTACTACCATCATTTATCTCCAAGATGTACTGGCCATTGGGCCGGATTATCAAGAGATTCTTTTTCTGGTTACGTGCATAACGCACGACTTTCCAGGTTAAACCGAGTCGAGTTTCGCAATCGGTGCGTGGTGCTGCTACCAACAAATCGGTAGCGTCAACGATTTGTTTACCTGATTGCAGATAACCCGATGGGGGCACCGAACTCGATACGTTGCAAAACGCTCGGTACTTAGGAGTGTTAGGCGGGTGTGCTATGAAAGATGCACCCATAACGATGCGATTCGCCATGTTGTGAAACTGGTGGGCTGCCCCATGTACATCATTGTGATGTACTTCGGTTACGTCTAAGTCCTTGAGTACCTTCGTTAATGCATGAACCTGGTTCTGAGTCATACCACCGCGGGACCCCATGAAACCTAACTTAACAGATATAGTTGCGTCCACCGTCTTCACCTATTGTGCATACGAAAATCTGATTGGCTGCTGCGGCCAACAACTTAGTGTGGTATTCATAACGCGAAGTCAGCACGATAAGGCTGCTAGACTGTTTGATAAATTCTGTGTGCGTATCGAAAAACGTGAATTTCGGGATACCACTTTGGTAAAGCAGGCGTTCCAGTTCCCCTGTGTATTCGTTTGCCATGAAGGCGAGTTCGATATTGCAGAGGCCGAATACATCAGTCAGGCGGCTTATGAGGGCAAGGCGCTGACGGAACGGCAGTTCTTCACGTAGACCAACGATGCCGATTTTAGGCAGAACTACAGGGCGTGGTTTAACTGGATTTTTGCTGGTATGGAAATTGAACATGGTATGGCCTATTGGTAGTCGACACAAGTTTTGCTACCGCGTGCCCCAAAGATAACTCGCGGTCCCTTGAAGGTTGCGATCAGCAACGGAAAATCGATTTGCTTGATACGCATATCATTTACTGTGGCGTGGTCGCTTTGAATCTGCAACATCACGTCACATTTTGCCAATTCATCAAAGTTAGAATATTCTGGGCGAGGCATACAAAGGTAGCCGCACGCCTCCCTGAACATACCGTGATCCTGACAACTTGCGGTATGAAGAGTGTAATGGCTGTAGTGACCAATGCTAAGTATGTGATGGATCAACACCTGAAGCTGGTGACCAGGTATGTTGTTGTGCAAACCTATGATTGCGATTTTCATTTGTTGCCTTTCAGGATTCGTTTACGAAGCCTTGACGCTCGTTTCTTTAGCGACTGCGGAACAGCTTGACTCGCTAACCATTCACGGAAGAAGTCAGAAGTCTTGATTTCTAATTCCTGCCCGTTGAGTAGGTCTTCTGTCAAGATATCGACGAGTTCTGTTTTGGTTTTGAAAACCTTCGTGATGACGATGTTAGGCCAATCAGGAACCACAACGTCTGCTCCATCTTTTACAACCAGTTTGATAAGGTCAGTCGCGTCACGCGGCAAAGCCTTGATGTCGTCTTGCGTTTCAACCACGCAGTTATGCAGCGTATATTTTGGTTTAAATGGCACATGCGTGATTTCAAAATCATCATTTGAGTGCCACTCAACGAAATGGAACCCTTTACCTTTGGGTTCTCCGAAGTTCGTCTGGTACAGAGTACCAGTGTAATGGACCTTACGCACGGAATGTGGCGTGTGCAAATGTCCCATCAAGACCGTTGCGGTAACGTTAGCTAACTCTTCGTCATCGAAGACACGGCCGCTATCCGACTTGCTACCCTTGACTTCCGTATGCCCTACGTTGAGCATCGTCGAATCGAATTTTGTTGATGGCCAGGGGCAGAACTTCACTTTGATTTTACCAAATGTGCCGACCTTGTCTTCGGTAATCACACGAAGATTTTTGATCTGATAGTCGGCTATCAATTGCATCGAGTGACCTTCTGACGAGTCACGTCCAAGCTTGTCGTGGTTACCTAAGATGGTAATAAACAGCATCTTGGGATACTTGCGGATGGTTTTGGTAAAAGCCAAATGCGCTGCGTAGCTCATGCGCGGGTTCTCGGATATGTCGCCTTCAAACACAACGACCTCACACCCTTTCTTGACAGCCCAATCGACAACGCGCTCCACCTCCGACATAACGTATTCATCGGCGTCCGGTATGTAGTTAGCGAGACCTCCACGTCCGCTATCATCCGTCAGATGGAGGTCCCCGACGAATACCATTTTCATTCGTCGGCCAACGTAACTGAACCTACTGGACCACCGATTTCGCCTACATTAACAGTAGGGTTCAGTTGCTCCATTGGCTCTGCCGGAATTGCCTCACCGGTGTACGGATCGTATCGCCACACAGCGTCTGGATAGGCTGTGAGATACTGGCGCGCTTCGGATGGGTAAGGATGCGATTGGCCAGTTAGTGGGTCGAACTTCATCAACGCTGGTACGGGAGTTTGGTTTGGGCGAATGCAAGTATTGGTTTGTATGTACACACGGTTATCGCTAACCGCGCACGCGTGTACCGAAGCAACCATCGTATCACTACTCGGGTCCCACGCCCAACCGTCAACGTAGACCCGGGTATCACTGGTGATGCGACTACTCAATTGGTCTTTGACGTACACCATTTCTGCATTGAACAATGCGTTGGCAATTTCGTTCACGGAGTACAACAAACCGATGCTAACTTCCAGTCGCTTACCGGGAACGGAGATATCCATCGGGTATGCGTTCGGTGCAACAAAATTGAAAACAGGGCCGGGTAGGTCTTTGAAACGTTTGTTGCGTTCTTGGCGAACGGCCTGGTTAATCGCTTTTACTGTGTTTTGCATGACCTCACGGGTCATCGTGTTTGGGGCTAAGAGGCTCATTAGTTGTAGTCCTTAAAACGTGGAATGATTTGACCTTCATGTTCGACCGTGCCGAAGAATTCAGCTTCTGGTCGAGTCCATATTTCGCCGCTGTCGAGGCTGAGGTAGACAACAACGTGCGCGGCACCTACCTCAGGTTTTGCGTGGCAGATCACCGAGTACATGCCTCCTTTGTAGTGACGCATAACACGCCCACCACCAAAGGCCATCAAGTAACCAAGCCACAGACTCTCTGTCGCCGTGTCCGCATAACCTTTTTCTTGCCGTACTGGAACAAGACCTGGCATCACAACAGCCAGACGCTTCTCGAATCCTGCGCGTAGCCGCTCGATAGCCATATACCTCATTTGATTTTTCATATTGGTACCTCCCATGTTTTGAATTCTCTGAGTGAAGTCATCATCTTTACTTCTCGTATGTTATTTACTGCCTTCGCCATCGTGTAGCTGACCTGTGCCCGAAAGATATTTGGTCGCAGGCTGTTGGGCCTTGTATCATATTCGACAGTCCAGAAAAGACCAGTGAACCACACCATACCGTCGTGGACATGCAGAACCCCAGGGTTGCTTGGGTCGACCTCAAACAAGCGTTGGTAAAACTCAATTTCGGCCCGCCACAACTGATCCACGAAATACATTGGGTCATCGTCTTTGGGTAACCGTACAATGAGTTCAACAACATGCAGAGGTTCTGGTAGCGACCACTGAGGTACTTTGTTCTCGCCGAGCCGGATAAAGGTAATCGTCGGCAGGAGACCCAGACGTCGCATTGCGAGTTCGCCGCTTACATTCATTTATCTCCCCCTTTGCAGCATCTTAAATGCCTTAATATGGTCCTCATCCAAGACCGCAGTTTTGAGGTCCAGGCGAATACCAAACCCAAATTTATTTGGCATCACCTTACACCCATAAGACTCCAATTCTCTGGTCACTGTCTCTTGGAGTTCTCTGGTCATGCGTTTGCGCCCCAAGGCTTTCAATAGGTCTGCGTCATGCAGTAGGAAAAGATACTCCGATATGCCAGCAAGGCCAGTAAGCGGGTAGCGAATCAGAGCAGTGTCTACCCAGATGCGGAATTGCCTGCGCAGAAATTGGTGTATCATCTCGACCTTTCGCAAATGGGTAGAAAGTTTTTCTTCGGTATGTGCAAAGTTCTCAGCGAGTTTGATAATCATTTTACGATGTCCTCTAAAAGATCGATGGGTAGACCGCTGTACAAATGAGCGTTGATGAGGCAAATCGGTGTGACGACGTTGCTTTGCCGGCAGTTAAAGATAACGCTCTCATGAGAATTCAGGACCTGCTTGACCACTGGTAAAGGGGCGATCAACAACGACAAGACCGCTAGCAATCGGTCGACCCTCGATTCGTAATCGATAGGCTGGTCGTTGACAATGACCCTGGTTCCTACACATTTGATAGTCCAAGGTTTTATTTCTGCAGCCTGAGGTATACACGCTTCTTGGTTCAGCGCATAAAGATGCCTCACGGGTATACGAGTCAGCTTGTGAATCGACAGCACATGACCAGCGTACAAAGGCTGGTTGGGTTTCATTCTGGTTACCACAGCTGGGGCAACACCCATCAACTTCTGGGATCGTTTGCAGTAGCCTCGACTTACGATGCCGTTCAAGCGCTTGACCTCACCAAGTATGGCCTTCATGCCCCTAGGGTACTCAACCCACGCACCAGCAACGACCTCGACTTCAATCATACCTGTACCTGCTTGTCTTATTCTATTCATCTTATAACCCACATTTTGAATTTGATTTTGACACGAGGACCAATAGCGGTCCATTGACCTTCTAGCTGAACTTCACCAATCCATATCAAAGCCGTCGAGTGACCACGTAACGTCTTAAAATAAGACACCACATTCTCTATGCTGTCTTGCACATAGGTGCTACGTATCTCGGCCACGCATTCATCGGTAGTGGTCATAACAAGTCTCTGAGGTGTAACTGCCTCTAGGCTTCCTACTTTCATGACCACAAAGCCCTCCAACTTCAAGGCTTCCTCCAAGTCGGTTTTCATTTCAATGTGACCTCTATGGTGATTTTATCCGACTCCGATATCAAGGTAATCTTCATCGAAGGTAATAGAGCCTGCACGTGAGCTATCATGGAACCAGCAGACGGTACACCTTCGATTGAGACCCGCCACGGTGAGCCTTGGTCCATGGGCGTAACTGTCCGCGATTGCCCGTGCATGTGGTTCTTCACCATATAATCTGCTATGGCATCCAAGACCAACTGTTTCTCTTTTCCGTTTTTCATTTTTGTACCCTCAACAAGACCTCGACCTGAGTGTAGGCGCCTCGTGTCAGTGTGAAGAACATGACCTCACAATCCGTAGGATATAGAGCACCAGCGCAGTCACTGGCAAAGTCGTTACCGTAAGCAGAGCCTAATATTTCTAGGTCAACCGCAAAATAAATTTCCTTGTCGTCCTGCCACATCGTTTGCACCATGTTCTTGGCGTTTGGAGGTACACCGTACTGGTTTATCTTACGGTCAAGTCGATTAACCAATGCGGTCATCATTTCTTTGTGGTTCATACTATCCTCATATCAAGTTCCAGCAACTCTGGGTGCGGGTTAACATCAATTGATGTCAACTTTTTGGTCTTCAATGCCTGTATAAATTCAGCGTCGGAGACCCGCATCAAACTCCTGCTTTTTATAACGGTTTTCTCTACCCGGGAGCCACTTAGCGCCTTCTCAACAGGCATAGCCCACATAGAGAACAACATGGTTTTCTTTACGTAGTGATCGAATTCAAATGCCAGGAATTTATGCCACTGTCCACCGTAGTTCTTTTCGATGTATAGAACTAAATCAGCTAAGGTCTTGAGTTTCTTGCCTCCTACCTGGTGCCTTCGGAACCACCCTTGGTGTAGCGTCAAATCCAGCCTGATTCTGCTCTCTACATCTTCGGGCACCACGACAACCTGTTTCTGAAGCTCCGCCTCGTCTCGCATTTCTTTGGCCTTATCGTAGCACAATAACCAGGCTTCTTCTTCTCTGCCGTCGTTACTCATAATCCGCAGCGGTATTGAGCGGTGATGTTTGTGCTTGCGCGTGAACCTTAGACCAAGCATATCCAGAAGGGTTTCGTGTATGAACCCATCTTTGGTACTATACGACGACTGATACATATGTGCCCAATCGTTTAACAACTGTTCTTTATTCTTTAGCTTATTGGTGTAGGTAGCAAATTCCAAAGAGTGTATGTTTATCTGCCTTAGAGCTACTGCCTTCATTATACGCTTGGGTACCTGACCCAAGGTCTCTAAGGCTTTACGGTAAGCCGTAATCATCACACGATCTGCCTCAGCGTAACCGTAGGTGTTGCTACCCATTAGGAATGTCAGTGGATTGCCTGATATATTTAGGTAATAGCGTGATCTATCGTGATAATGCGTTCGCAGAGATATTTCCAGTACACTCTTATAAGTCACCAATATACTTAGTTTACCATCGCGCTCCTCCCCACCTTTGGATTTCAATATCTGGCGTATCTTGTAAGCCTCCGAATTCTTTATTTCTATGGAACCTACAAGTTCAGCGCCTATTAACGCCCCATCCAGCATAATCCTACGTTTCTTCATATTAAGCACCATATTCCCTATGTTTAGACCAGTACGATCTGAGGCTGTACTGATTATTTACTACCAAGCATACTATATAGTTGTACTGGTTATCCAATCCTATCCTAGATTATCCTATCCTATTGATTCTTCTGTTACGCCAATGTTCTGCACACCTTCCGTGATGTAATTAGCTTAGACACCATAACTAACATGGAGTGCACCATACGTCTAAGCTGAGTACACCCTATTTACTACGGATGCCATTGTCTGACACATCCTATTGTCCTCATTCGTTTGTTATCGTGCTTGATGGTGATAGTAAATACGTTGAGCTAACTAGGAGGCGCCATGCATAACCTGAAGAAAGATAAACCGTTCGTTTTACCTGTGACGCAAATAGCGGAGGAATCCGATTTGTTGGGGGAGGTATACGAAAAACGCCTTGAAAGGCAGCTCGATGTGGAGGACCACAAATGGCTTAAAGCAAACGGATACCTTGACACCTGTATGTTCGATGGAGGCCGGCGCTACGAAATACCACATTTGCGTTTAGTGACGGGTTCTCATGATAAAGAAGGCTCTGTATTTAGCTTTCGGTTTTGGACGGCTACTATCGACGTCGGTGTAGCCCGATTCGTCATTAGTGCAAAAGCACCGAAGAACGCTTACAAATACCTTAAAGAATATCTGACAGTAATAGGTGTCAAGCTGGAGTTTACCAAATACGGTTACGAAGTGCGGACCGTGAAGGGTAGACGATGAACATCACCGAGCTTATAAAGGGAGCCAACACCGAGGCTTTCTTGCGCGGTGTCAACATTGTGTTTGCAGACGTGGTGTTGATTTACCTGAACAGAGAGGCGGTTGGTTTTGCTTGTCCTCATGTAGACTCCAAAGGATTTCACCGATGTGGTCCAATCTATGTCGCGCCTAAGTATCGAAACAAAGGAGCAGCCGCTGAGTTTGTCAGTAAATACTTTGCGACACGCAGCGGTAGAGCATTTATAGACGACCGAAACAAGACTTCCATTCAGGTTTTCACGAATGCTGGATTTACAAAGACGGGTAAAACGCACATCGATGCAAAGACAGGAGATTTATTACATGAGTACACCAATTAACCTAGACGACTACGTTAAAGCGAGTATCGGATTTGCAGTAGGTACTCGTCGCGTTACCCTCAAGTACGACCTAAGTGTAAGTGAACTGCATTATTTCACGGCGTTACGGAAGATTATGGAGGTCCAAATGGAGACCTTTAGATCATTCTCCAAACCTGATTCTGACGATGCATTGGCGCTGATTTACAATACTAGCCGCCTCAAATCTATCAAAGTCGGGTCGAGTCTTTGGCAGCATAACGTTTTGTATATCGTGTCTATAGCCGAGGTGGAAGTACCTTGCTATTCATTCGCCTGTAATCCCGTTACCAAGCGGCTTGAGGTAGAATTCAACGTAGCTATTTTGGAGGCTGACCAATGAATCTGAACGAATTTCTGCGCGTTGAACCCGAACGTGAAATCATCCACCGTCGTACTGTGACCATCGAGTACGAGTTGCTTGTAAAAGAATTTATGTATGGCAAAGCTTTACACGAAATAATGAAGATGATGAGCGGCCATAATCCATTTGATGACGAGGTCGACCCTCTCAAAGAAGCGATGAGTGATACGACGAAGGTAACCAAGACCCTGCAACTGGCGACCGGACTAGAACTCAAAAACTTTTTGATGCTCAACGACGTTGAAGTAAAAACCTCTATATGGTCCGTCAGCAACCCTGACCCATACTGGCAGGGACTGTGCGCCCGAATCAAGCTGACTGCCGATGTCGCGGTTTTTAGCGTGGGGTCCTAGATGAATCTTCAAAGCATTCTTACCGACCTTCAGGTAGACGCAATAAACAACGCGCTGAATCGCAGTTTAGCCTATTCGTTCGACACCGATCCAGTAACCGACATGGTAGTAGAGAACGTGGAAAAGATTCTAAATGAGTTGCAAACTCAGCACCAGATTCACCGACACCAGGTGTTTAATAATCAATACCTTGGTTCAAAGGTCAGTCATCAACGGCACGACGCCCATATCGTTGAGTTCCTTCACCTCAAAGAAAATGCTCAACGTAAGTTTAAAATGTCGTGGCGTAGGGCAAAGCGCAAGATCGCCTTGGCCTCTAATCATAGAGCGCAATTCATCCACGTTATCACGCATATGACCCCAACTATACCAGTCAACCACATAACCCTTAACCTAACAGTAGGAGCACCCTATGTATCAGAAGATAATTAATAACGCGATGAAGCTGCGCGCCGACGGTGTAACTGAAACCCTAGTTGTGGCCGTTATCTGCAAGTTCAAGCATTGGACTGACACAGCCGTCGTTCGTATTCCGGTAGAAGATCGCCTAAAGTTCGACGAGTTGGGTATCAAACTCGTTCAGGCAGGTGTTGATTTTCGTCCTCAGGATTTCCGAGGCAGAACATTACTGGGTTGCCTGCACGATGGCTACATTCTGTTTTCCCATGAACCACACCATACCATTGACAACTGCTTAGTAACGACAATGACTCGGCTGGGCCTGGCATCCGTGAAAGACCTTTACTACCGGGTGCCAACATGAAGCTTATTCAACGATCGGTAGCTTCCCATGATAAGATCACCGTGGCCAAACCAAGATCATTTATCGAGTGGTACAGGGGTGAAGCTGCGTTTCAAGAAACATTCACTGGTCGTGTGCGATATTCAGACTGCCGGGTCGATTTCAACGAACTTGAGGTTATCCAAGTTGGGCGTAACTATGGTAACGTGCTATTCGGTGATGAAGTCTACCACGGACTTCGCCTAACTGCTATTAAGGTAGAAGGGCACCATGTATGCACTATCGATTACATAACCAAGGTCACGATAGGTGAAGTATGAAGATCATAGAACGCTACAAACTTTTGGAAGACCCGTGGCTTGAACCTGAACTAAAGTTGGCAGAGGCAGCCAAATATCAAGGACGTGACCGCAGCGGCAATGCTGTACCACACGACAAATCCAAACGCGAGAACCGTGCAAAGGCTAAGGCCGCGAGAAAGGCGAGGAAGAAATGAAGGAATCCATGGGTGCAAAACTTCAATGTCTAGGAATTAATCCAGACACCTTTTACAATGTACCATTAGGTAGTGGCCCTGTTATTGGCAACCTGCCAAAGGCAACGGTCGTCTTAGAGGACTGCGAAGTGGTTCGGAAATTGGGTAGCATATCACAGCACCTAGACAAACTGCACGAGTTCAATAACTCGGACCAAATGAAGTTGCTGTTT
>Ga0105859_1000559_pt1 | contig 11819 bp, 8 predicted proteins | sample OrgsoiDNA_201063_FD_89684 | JGI IMG/M metagenome (GOLD analysis project Ga0105859, IMG submission 89684) | Permafrost soil microbial communities from the Arctic, to analyse light accelerated degradation of dissolved organic matter (DOM) -... | ecosystem: Environmental > Terrestrial > Soil >...
AGATGTGTTCGTACACTTCTCTGCAATCCAGAGCAATGATTTCAAAACGCTGGACGAAGGCCAAAACGTTGAATTTACCATTGAAAATGGTATGAAAGGCCCATCAGCCGGCAACGTAGTCGTACTGTAACATTCGACTGTCATAATGGTTTTAACCTGCAATAGCGATGATGGGAATATCCCGGAGCAGACAGGAAAATAATTAAGACAGCAGTTACTGCGATATCAATGAACCTCGGTGAAAACCGGGGTTTATTATTCTCTGGAGTTATATTTTTTTTCATCTATTTACCAACAGAAAAATGGGTTTAATATTTATCCTGATGGTTATTTTTTTTCGGATAAATAAAAGGCGATAACGAGCCTATTTTTCTGTTGTGAAATGGTCATGCTCAGACTGCGCAATGTTGGAGTGTTCGATGAACGCTTGCGCCATAATATGACGGCCGGGAAAGTGACCGGCACTTATCAAAAAAAGCTGCGCTCAGGCGCGGCTTTTTTGTGTCTGTTTTTCGTCTCTTCTTTGTGTCTCTCACTCCCTGTGCACTGACAAATCATGCATAAAAAAAAAGCCCGCACAAGGCGGGCAAAATAACAGGGTTCTACAGGGGTTTTCTACACAGGGACATCACACAACTTCTTGATGGCTCTACGTTACCAAACGCTCTGTATGGTTTTGTCATCGCTCAGTAAGGTTAGGGCAGAAGTTGTAAAATCCAGCGTAAGAAACCCTGCATCATCATGATGTCAGTCGGGGTTATAGCACTTCCAGTAAGAACGCCATCCCATAACCTATTGCGACCGAGCCGCTCGCCATCGTTAACCAGAATATTGTGGCTTTCATTCTATCCTCCATGGAATGGGGCACCGTTGCCCGGGGACTTTCCGCCAGAAGGGACCGTGCTGGCGGCAACATATCGATTTCACGAAGTAATGATAACAAACGTATCTTCATCATGAATAAATGAGTGGCAATCTTTTGACCTGACGTCAGCTTTGGGGCTAACACACCCGTAGATACACTCAGTTCAGGGTATCAGCAGGGGCAGAGAGTTTGTTATGTGCGCTGGAGTCGATGGTGGTGGTGCGCGGCTGGCCGCCTTCATGGGCCTTGCGGCTCAGCTCTGATGCAACATCCCGGGCAGTTGAGGGTTGAGCTGCAACGCTGTTAAAGGTCAGGGTGCTGATAAAAAGAGTAAAAAATAATGCGGCAGTGCGGTTCATTAGTGCATGTCCAATCAAAATAGGGGGTGATTTTGCAGAGGACAGCGTTCAGTGAAAACTATTTAAGCAATAAGAAACGGGAGCGAATTATGCTCCCGTTCATCATTTTAACTGCTCATAAGAACTGGCCTATGCGTGCTGGAGCGCATTATGCCCCTGCTCGGCCTTCTTCGGTAGGCGAATTGTGGCAGAGAGCACTAATGACACCACTAAAAGCACCGTAATAAAGGCGAAGGTCACCACGAAGCCACCAAACAGGGAGGCAATCAGTGATCCCATTACGCTGCCGATACCAAAGCCGAGGTACAGCAGGCCGTAGTTTTTGGTGAGGTTATTCAAGCCAAAGAAGTCGCTGACCAGTGATGGATAGACAGTAATGGTACCGCCGAAGCTGAAAGCGACACAGGCGACAGAGATAAAGAACAGGGTTTCATTCATGCTGGAGAACAGCAGGATACCCATACCCACCAGCGAAATAACCTGTGCCATCGAGATCACGCGGATACGTGCCATTTTGTCTGACAGTACACCGAGGACCAGGCGTCCGCTCAGGTTAGCAATGGCGATAACGGTGACAGCATTCGCTGCGGTAATAGCATTCAGATGCACCATGCCTTCGCCGATATCTTTGGCTACACCGATGACATACAAACCACTCATGCAGGCAGTCAGGAACATCAGCGCCAGCATCCAGTATTGTGGCATGCGTACCGCTTCTGACAGGGTGAAGTCGCGGCTGCTGGTCAGGTTATCTTCATCACAGGTGATAGTTTGCGCTGCCTGCTTCGGTGCGTCGGTCATCATCAGGCCACCGATAATGATCATTACCATTGCCATCACGCCCCAGATAAGGAAGGTGTTTTCCAGCGTATTCACTGCCAGCAAGTGACCGCAGATGAACTTGAAGACCAGGCTACCGAGACCGTAAGCACCGATAGCGCAGGCAGAAATGACCCCTTTACGTTCAGGGAACCATTTCACACAGTTGGAGAGGGTCATCAGATACCCGGCACCGTCAGCCAGACCGACCAGCACACCGGCGCTGAGATACAGCATGATGAGATTGTTTGAATGGGCAGTGAGGGCAAAACCGACGGCCATCATCACACCAGCGGCCATGGTAACTTTCTTCACCCCGAAACGGTCTTGCAGTTTACCGGCCACAGAAGAGGCAATCGCCAGACCCAGACTCAGCAAACCGAAGGAGAAAGCGACTCGACTGATCGGCTCATCCAACTTTTGTGACAACTGGCCGTTAAACAGACTCCAGGTGTAAACGGAGCCCAGAGCAAACTGGGTAATGATAGTGCCGAACAGCGTCAGCCAACGGGTACGGTTGTAATTCTGCATGCCTGATTGGTCACTCATAGTGGGTTCTCCCGAGCGAAGTAAAGTCAATTAATCTGTTTGTATGATAAATCGATCTACGCTCAGCGATCCGTTTGCGGCATGAGATGCATTGATGCAGGAATGAAATGCATCAGCAAAGGTATGAACAGCGTTTTTGGGCATGAAATAGCGCTAAAATTGCAGTTAAAACCGCCCCGCAGCCCAGTCGGGGCGCGGGTTTTGTTTGATCTGGGTCATGAATTGCGAGAATAGTTTTGCGACGTCAATCTAGCCATTAAGACATGAATATTTTTTCGCCAGCCTCTTCCTATAAAAAAAACAGGTGATAGGATGTGCCGCAACTTTCAAGTTAGGAATATTCTTATGTTCAGGTTGGGTGCTGTGTTGGCGGTTCTGCTGACGTTGACTTCTTTTTCAGCCTCTGCTGTTACGGCGTATAAATGTGTGCTGACGCATAACGTACAGGCCGCAGACGGTACGGAAACGGCAGATGTGATCAATAAAGAGGCGCATGTGTTTGATGCCGGTAATACCTTCACCTTTTCGCCGGATGGAACCAAAATGATCACCAGCCCCGAGCTCACCGATATTATCGGGCAGAATAACCAGCCCATGAAGGCCGGTGCCGAAGACAACCTGATGTATATTCACGTGAAAAACAGCTTTGTGGTGGCCACAGAGACGGAAGGGTATGTCTATGGCGATTGCGTGCAGGTAAACACCCAATAGCCGCTGAATACTGGCAGCCACAACCCGGCCACTGTGCCGGGTTTTTTATGGGTATGTGACAGGGCGATCAAGGTATTCATAAATAGAAACATTACTGCCACATCATTAGCACACTTCTGATAGTCGCTCTGATGCTTACGGGCTAGACTTGCGCACTTTTCATCTCTCCTTTTTCTCTACCGCACAAGAAACTGACCAGAAAGGTACCTGCCCGCTTATGGCTCTACTTAATGACGAAATTCGCGATCATACCGCTGAGGCCGTCCTTTTTGTCCGCCGTGCCGTCATTGCCTTTGTGGTAGTGGTTCTGCTTTCGGCCATTCTGGTGTTCAACCTGTACCATTTACAGGTGGGGATGCATGATTTTTACCAGACCCGCTCTAATCAGAACGACATCAAAATGTTGCCGATCGCCCCAAGCCGAGGGCTGATCATGGACCGCAACGGGGTGATCCTGGCGCAAAATATCACCCTGTATCAGATTGAAGTGATCCCCGGCAAAGTAGACGATCTCAAAGCCACTCTGCAGGCGCTGACGCCAATTGTGGATTTGACCAAAGATGATATCGATGCCTTCCATGACGCGATGTACCGCGGGCGGAAATTCGCCGAGATCCCCCTCAAACTGGCACTGACCGATGTGGAAGTCGCACGGTTCTCTGTAAACCAGTTCAAGTTCCCTGGTGTATCAATCAGTACCTATCAGCAGCGCCAATATCCTTATGGTGCGGAACTGGCTCACGTGGTGGGTTATGTGTCGAAAATCAATGATAAGGATGCGAAGCGGCTGGATAAGGAAGGCATTGCAGAGAACTACGCCGCAGACCACGATATTGGTAAGCAGGGCGTAGAGAAGTATTACGAAAATATTTTGCATGGCCGCACAGGCTATCAAGAAGTGGAGGTGGACAACCACGGCCATGTGGTGCGTTTGCTGCGTGAAGTGCCCCCACAGGCGGGTCAGAATATCTATCTGACGCTGGATCTGGGCTTACAGCAGTACATCGAAAAAGTCCTCAAAGGCCAACGTGCGGCAGTGGTGGTGATGGACCCGCGCGACGGCGGCATTAAAGCTATGGTCTCCAGTCCGAGCTATGATCCCAACCCGTTTGTGAATGGTATTTCCAGTAAGCAGTACAGCGCCTTGCTGAAAAACCCCGATCTGCCGCTCATCAACCGCGTGACGCAGGGGCTTTATCCGCCGGCCTCCACAGTGAAACCTTTTATGGCGACGTCCGCACTGTTTGCCGGAGTGATCACGCCACAGACCACTTTCTTCGGTGCCCCGACCTGGACCTTACCCGGTACCGACAGGCATTACCGCGACTGGCTTAAAACCGGTCACGGTTTGCTGAATGTTACCAAGGCCATCGAGGAGTCTGCCGATACCTTCTTCTATCAGGTGGCCTATGAGATGGGCATTGATCGCATTCATGAATGGCTGACCAAATTTGGCTATGGGCAATCCACCGGCATTGATCTGGACGAGCAGTACAACGGCGTATTGCCGAGCCGCGACTGGAAAATGCGTGTGCACAAAAAGGGCTGGTATCAGGGGGATACGGTTTCCGTGGGCATCGGTCAGGGTTACTGGGTGGCGACACCTATTCAGATGGTACGGGCGCTGAGTGCGCTGGTAAACAACGGCAAGCTGAAAACCCCGCATCTGCTCTACTCCAGTCAAAGTGGGAAAGTGATCACGCCGTATGTTCAGCCGCCTGCGCCGCAAATTGCCGATCCGAAGTCACCTATCTGGGGTATTGTGCGTAACGGCATGTTTGGTATGGCGAACTTCCCGAACGGCACCGGTTATAAGCTTTTTCATACTGCGCCCTATCAGATTGCTGCCAAGTCGGGGACATCGCAGGTCTTTAGCTTACGCGAGAATCAGATCTACAATGCCAAAATGACGCCGATACATCTGCGCGACCACATCTTTTACACGGCGTTTGCGCCTTATAAGAATCCGACGGTGGTGATGGCGCTGATCCTGGAGAACGGCGGGGGAGATGGCGTAGTGGCGGGGCCAACGGCCCGCGCGATCCTCGACCATATTTTCCTGCCGCCGGAAGTGGTGGCGAAATGTGATCCTGCCAAAGTGGATAACCCGGCGAACTGTGAGCAGGATGTTCCTGCACCGAACGGGCTGGGCTTTAGTGAACACTGATATTTTGTCGCCGTGAGGCCTGACTGATTTTGTAGGGTAATGACGACAAAAGGCAGATAGGCGCGTCTCAAAATGGAGACATTTAATTATTTGATTTAAATGGTTTTATATTAATCTCTGTTTATGTGTTGTTTATTAGAGACATTTCAGTCAATGAAGCAGCGGATAAAGGCTAGGTTAAATTGATGTTAAAATGCATTATTAAAATTTATTATTTATATATCAATTATTTAAGTTTTGTATGTAAAAATTGGCACAGATTCTGCATAATAGAATCAGTTGCTCATTTAATCAATTATGAAAGCCTGCGCTAATCCGCAAATAACGCTCATAATGCCCGAATGACGCCAAAGAAAAGGTGCCTATCGTTCACCCCATCGATAATCGCGGCGAAAGCACGTTATCAAGCATCGAACGACACGTTGAGTGAGGCACCACCTCTTCCGGTTTGCTGAACGCCTCATTGGCGTTCAGCAACACCCACCCTAACCACACCCTCTGTTTTCTCTCCTTATTCTCTCTAACACTGACAGAACCAGACTCTTTTCTGGCTGTAACTGCGTTACTCAGTTAGCATTTATACATCGCCAGTGAATGAGATAAATGCGTTGAAAAAAGGAAGAATATTTCCCGGATCCCTGCGTCAGTTAGTGTTGATGGCCTTCCTGCTGGTGCTGCTGCCGCTTCTGGTTCTGGCCTATCAGGCTTACCAGAGTTTGGATCACCTGAGTTCCCAGGCCGCGGAAATCAACCGCACTACCTTGACTGATGCTCGTCGCAGTGAGGCCATGTCTGGTGTGGCGCTGGAGATGGAGCGCAGTTACCGCCAGTATTGCGTACTCGACGATGCGACGTTATCCCGCCTGTATCAGACACAACGCAAACGCTATTCTCAAATGCTCGACGCCCATGCCTCCGTGCTGCCTGATGTGCGCTATTACCAGACGCTGCGTGGCTTGCTCACTCAATTGACCGACCTTAAATGTACGAATAATGCCCCGGATCCCGTCGCATCTGGCGAGCTGGAGAACTTTGCCCGTTCCAATGCTGAGATGGTACAAGCCACCCGCGACGTCATATTCTCGCGTGGCCAGCAACTGCAACGTGCAATTGCCGAACGCGGGCAGTTCTTTGGCTGGCAGGCGCTGGTGTTGTTCTTGCTCAGTGGTGCGCTGGTATTGCTGTTTACCCGCATGATCATCGGCCCGGTGAAAGGGGTGGAAAGGATGATTAATCGGCTGGGGGAGGGGGAAACGCTTAATAATGCAGACAAATTTAAAGGGCCACGCGAGATCCGTTCGCTGGCGCAACGCATTGTCTGGTTGAGCGAGCGTCTGGCCTGGCTGGAGTCACAGCGTCATGAGTTTTTACGTCACCTCTCCCATGAGCTTAAAACGCCGCTGGCCAGTATGCGCGAAGGCACTGAGCTGTTGCAGGACGAAGTCGCCGGGCCGCTAACGCCGGATCAAAAAGAGGTGGTGGCGATCCTCAATGACAGCAGTCGCCACTTACAAACGCTCATCGAACAACTGCTCGACTACAACCGGAAACTGGCCGACGGTCCGGCTGAAAAAGAGCAGGTTGATCTGGGTGAGATGATCGAAAGCGTCGTGGCATCGAACAGTTTACCGGCGCGGGCCAAGCATATTCGCAGCGAAGTCACCATCGGGGCTACGTCCTGTTGGGCTGAGCCAGCATTACTGATGCGCGTGCTGGATAATCTCTACTCCAATGCGGTGCACTACGGCGCTGAATCCGGTACCATTTGGGTTCGCAGTCAGCAGATGGAAAACCGGGTGATTATTGATGTCGCCAACAGCGGCACCCCCATCCCGGATACTGAGCAGGCGATGATATTTGAACCTTTTTATCAGGGAAGCCAGCAGCGAAAAGGTGCTGTCAAAGGAAGAGGACGTGGGTAGAGTATTGCTCAGGACTGCATTCGCAGGATGCGGGGTGAACTAAGACTGGTGGCCACTGAGGACGCTGACGTCTGTTTCCGAATTGAATTGCCACTAACTGCAGAGAAATAACCTTGATGATCCAATCTTCATGCAGGAGCGCCTGATGGGTGCTGTGAGTCCCTTTTTCTTGCCACTTGGCCGCTGGCTGAGTGACCGTTTCCGCCGTGCCATGTTGGCACTGGTTGCCGCACCCGCTTTGCTGGCCGGCTGTACCCTTCACTCCGGCAGTAATACCTATTACCGACCGGTTGAGGATATGATCCCAACCAGTAAAGTAGTGGATTTTCGCCTTGCCCCTTGTGAAACCTTGTGGACGCTGGATGACAGCGATGCCATGACCAACTCGCTTTACTGGCTGCGGGCGATGGATTGCGCCGATCGGATGAGCGATACCCAGGCCCGCTATCAGGCTCAGCAAATTAAACCCACCAGTTGGGATACCGTATTCAAGCAGAGTATTTTGATCTCCGGCACCGATCCTGATCTGCAGCAGCGGCGTGTCCTGCTTACGCACGTCAATCAGTACCGGGCGCTGATGCCAGGGGCTATTCGCCCGCTGGTACAACTCTGGCGCGAACGCCAGACATTGCAGGTTACGCTGGGTGATGAAAAAGGACGTAACGCCCGTCAGCAGGAAGTGGCGGAAAGCAAGCTTGAACTGATGGCGCAGCAGCAAACTGCCCTGGAGGCCAGTCTGGCAGACACCCAGCGTAAGCTGAAAAATCTGACCGATATTGAACGCCAGCTCTCTTCACGTAAACAGATGCAAAGCGATCTTCCCGACAGTGACGGCGCCACCACGTCGCCTGTCAAACCGGAAGAGACCTACCAGCCGCCCGCCAGAGAGAAAAACACCATGACCTTGCGCAAAGCTGCCAATTTGTTATTGGTCGATGACGACCCAAGCCTGCTGAAATTGCTGGGGATGCGCCTTACCAGCGAAGGTTTTCGAGTGACTACCGCCGAAAGCGGGGCTGAAGCTCTACGCCTGCTCAATCGTGAACGCATTGATCTCGTCCTGAGTGATTTACGCATGGATGAAATGGACGGCATGGCGCTGTTTGCGGAGATCCAGCAACGTCAGCCTGGTATGCCGGTGATTATCCTCACTGCACACGGTTCAATCCCTGACGCCGTGGCTGCCACCCAGCAGGGCGTGTTCAGTTTCCTGACCAAGCCGGTTGACCGCGATGCGCTCTACAAAGCCATTGATGCCGCGCTGGCGCTGTCATCTCCGGCCGGGGATGAAAGCTGGCGCGAAGCCATTGTCACCCGTAACCCAGCGATGATCCGTTTACTCGAACAGGCCAATATGGTGGCGCAGTCTGACGTCAGTGTGCTGATTAACGGCCAGAGCGGCACGGGTAAAGAGGTGCTGGCACAGGCTATTCACGCCGCCAGTCCGCGCGGTAAAAAAGCCTTTACGGCCATCAACTGCGGCGCATTGCCGGAGCAACTGCTGGAGTCAGAACTGTTCGGTCATGCCAAAGGGGCTTTCACCGGTGCGGTGAGCAGCCGTGAAGGGTTGTTCCAGGCCGCGACGGGAGGCACGCTGTTTCTTGATGAGATTGGTGATATGCCTATGTCGTTGCAGGTCAAACTGTTGCGGGTATTGCAGGAGCGGAAGGTGCGCCCGCTCGGCAGTAACCATGATATTGACGTTGATGTGCGCATTATTTCTGCCACTCACCGCAATTTGCCGAAGGCAATGGAAAAGGGTGAGTTTCGCGAAGATCTCTTTTACCGCTTAAACGTGGTTAGCCTGAAATTACCTACGCTTACTGAGCGCGCAGAAGATATCCCGTTGTTAGCGCTACATCTGCTGCGGGTTTCAGCGCTGCGTCATAAACCCTTTGTACGCAGTTTTTCCACCGATGCTATGAAGCGCCTGATGGCCGCCAGCTGGCCGGGCAACGTTCGCCAACTGGTCAACGTTATCGAGCAATGTGTGGCACTGACATCGGCACCGGTCATCAGTGAAGCGCTAGTACAACAAGCGCTGGAAGGGGAGAACACAGCATTGCCGACCTTCGTCGAAGCCCGCAATCAGTTCGAACTGAACTATCTGCGCAAGTTATTGCAGATAACCAAGGGCAACGTGACCAATGCGGCGCGTATCGCCGGGCGTAACCGTACCGAATTTTATAAACTGCTCTCCCGCCACGAGCTGGAAGCAACCGACTTTAAAGAGTAGCCACACTGCTCTGCGACTATGATACCTTTAGCGCCTGCCTGTACGTTGAAGAGGGCAGCGCGAAGATGAACCATGCTGCCGCTCAGGAAGGCGCAGAGCAAACGAATGATGATAAGGGTCCGCCATGAAGAAAATTGATGCGATTATTAAGCCGTTCAAACTCGATGACGTGCGCGAAGCGCTGGCAGAAGTCGGGATCACCGGAATGACCGTAACGGAAGTGAAGGGTTTCGGGCGTCAGAAAGGCCATACCGAACTCTATCGCGGCGCCGAGTACATGGTGGATTTCCTGCCAAAAGTGAAGATTGAGATCGTGGTGGCTGACGATATCGTTGATACCTGTGTCGAAACCATCATGACCACCGCCCAGACCGGTAAAATTGGCGACGGTAAGATCTTTGTCTTCGACGTTTCTCGCGTAGTGCGTATCCGTACCGGTGAGCAGGACGAAGAAGCGATCTGATTCGCCGTTGCGGGTAGGAAATAAAAAAGGCTGACATTGCGTCAGCCTTTTTGCTTTTTAGCCGTTCAGTCTTAGATGACTTTGTGCGGGCCGAAGCATTCGTAGTGAATTCTGTCTTCGCTGACGTTCATCGCCAGCAGCTGTTTGGCGGCGAACTGCATAAAGCCGATCGGGCCACACAGATAGCAGTGGATCGCGGGATCTGCCAGCTGGCTTTGCAGTTTGCTGAGATCCAACAAGCCCTGATACTGATAATTTTCACCCGGCAAATCGAGTTCCTGCGGCTGGTTATACCACACATGGTTTTCCAGCTGTGGCAGGCGTTCGCCAAGGGATTTCACTTCACTGGCAAAGGCGTGTACCGAGCCATTTTCCGCTGCGTGGATCCACTGTACCGGCGCCTGGTGGCCGCTTGTTGCCAACACGTTTAGCATCCCGAGCATCGGGGTCTGGCCGACACCGGCTGAAATCAGCGCAACCGGCGTTTCTGGCGTAACGTCAAGGAAAAAATCCCCGTGCGGTGCGGCAAGATGAACGATGTCACCCTGCTGCGCGCGGTTGTGAAGGAAGTTCGACACCGCGCCCTGATCTTCACGTTTTACCGCGATGCGGTAAGTTTTGCCGTTCGGTGCCTGCGTCAGGGAATACTGACGGATTTCCTGATTTTCCAGTGAAGCGTCGCGAATATAGACCGCGAGATATTGTCCTGCCTGGAAATCGACGACCGGCAGGCCATCGACAGGTTCTAATAAGAAAGAAGTGATCAGACTGCTTTGAGGCTGTTTTTCTTTGATGCGGAATTCGCGGGTGCTGCGCCAGCCACCGGTTTTCTCTGCGCTTTGCTGATAAATATCGGCTTCACGGTTAATAAACACATTCGCCAGCACGCCATAGGCTTTGCCCCAGGCATCCAGCACCTCCTGACCCGGGCTGAACATTTCATCCAGCGTGGCAATCAGGTGCCCGCCAACGATGTCGTACTGTTCAGGTTTGATGGTAAAACTGGTGTGTTTCTGTGCAATACGTTCCACCGCTGGCAGTAACGCTGCCAGATTTTCAATGTTGGCGGCATAGGCGCAGATAGCATCAAACAGCGCCTGACGCTGGTCGCCATTGCGTTGATTACTCATATTGAAAATGTCTTTCAGCTCAGGATTGTGAGCAAACATCCGGTCATAGAAGTGAGCGGTGAGTTTCGGGCCCGTGGCGGCCAGCAATGGGATTGTGGATTTAACAATCGCGATAGTTTGAGCATCAAGCATGGTGTTCTCCTTTTCCCTTCTTGCTTGAAGTTAATCATCTGTCACTCCAATGCCTTTAGGGATAGCGTTTAAACATGTATTTTTAATGCATCTTATAGCTATCGACGTTTTCTGTAAATACCCTTATGCATGTTAAGGATTTGTTAACCGTGGGCGCGCAGTCACAAAGCTGAAAAATATGCATGTCATGCTGAAGAAATCTCCCTTGATTACGCAGAGTGTTTAACAGATCAAAGCCTTGCCACCACTGGAGCCAATCGTTTGCCTAAAAACCTTTAACTGACCCTATCCGCAGGCGTCTTAAACATTTACACTGTGGCGCAGAACCCGGAAGGGGCATTTAATTTTTAGTTTGTTGAGTCAGGAGATGCAGATGTTAAAGCGTGAAATGAACATTGCCGATTATGATGCTGAGCTGTGGGCAGCAATGGAGAAGGAAGTTGTTCGTCAGGAAGAACATATCGAG
>Ga0105859_1000570_pt1 | contig 11720 bp, 7 predicted proteins | sample OrgsoiDNA_201063_FD_89684 | JGI IMG/M metagenome (GOLD analysis project Ga0105859, IMG submission 89684) | Permafrost soil microbial communities from the Arctic, to analyse light accelerated degradation of dissolved organic matter (DOM) -... | ecosystem: Environmental > Terrestrial > Soil >...
AAGCGTGAGGTAGTACAGCTCCTTGCCGCTCCGCGCCCAGAGCGGCTTGGCGCCGCCGGTCGTGGAGATCGTCCAGTGCCCGCCGTCCACGTTCGGGAACGGCCGCACGGAGATTTCGTTGCGACCCGATTCATTCGATTGATACGCCAGCCAGAGCCCGTCGGGCGACAACTCGCCGTTGTCTTCGGCGAATGTCGTTTGTACGAGCGGCTCGGTCTGCCGGGGGCCTGCCCCGGGCGCCGTCGCCGACCGGCCTGCGCCGGGCGGAGTCGCAGGGTCCGTCCCGAGCGGAGCCGAGGGAGCCATCGCCAGCACCCGCAGATCGATGCCCGTCTTGGGCACGGTTTCCCGGACGATCAGCCGCGTGCCGTCGGGCGAGATCGAGATCGGGAACTGGGCGTAGGGACTCGTGGTTAACCGCTCGACGGTCCCCGTGTTGTCGGCCGCCTGCCAGAACAGGTTGTAGGCGCCGGCGCGCGTCGACCCGAAGATGATGCGCCGGCTGTCCGGCGTCCACACCGGATACTGATCCGTGGCGGGCGCGTCCGTCAGCCGCGTGAGCATCTGGCGCGCGAGATCGTAGATCCAGATGTCGTTCTGCTGATCGTTGATGGAGACCGCCACGCGCGTGCCGTCGGGCGAGAGGCGCGGCTGCGTGTAGGCGCGGGGCGGCGCGGCCGCAATGGGGTCCTCGTGGCCTTGCCGCGTGACCCACACGAGCGACCGATTGACTCCCGCGTTCGCGCCACCCGGGAGATACACGAGCGCGCCCGTCCCCGAGACGCTGAACTCGGCCGCCCCGGTGGTCAGCGTCGTGACCGACTCGACGACCGGGACCGGATCGCTCACCACCTCCAGCTTCACCGGATCGAAGCGCACCGCGCGCAGCGTGCCCGCGACCGCGTACACCAGATAGCCCGGCTCGACGAATTCGGCCTGGCTCCCGCCGTGAATCAGCGTCTTGTAATGGCCCGTCGTGAGATCCAGCACCGCGACCTGCGCAGTCTCGATCGGGCCGCTCGCCGTGATGGTAAACAGCACGGCCCGCCCGTTCGGCAGCACGGACGGAAAGACATGGTCCACCTCGCCGTGCGCCGTATCGGGCGTCGTCAGGACTTTCGGCTCGCCGCCCGAGGCGGACACGCGGAGCAGCCCGGTGCTCGGGTCGTTCGTCGCAAAGATAATCGAGTCGTCCGGCCCCCAGCTCGCAGCGCGCGGACCGCCCGAGATGGGGCATACCGGGAGGGCCGGTCCCCCGGCAATCGACACCCTCCGGATCTCGCCGCCCGCTCCGGTGAAGAAGCCCACCCAGCGGCCGTCGGGGGAGAGGAACGGACTGCGCACGCCGGTGATGCCGCGCAACGGCACGGCGTCGAGCTGATCAATCGCCCGAACCATCACCTGCCTTTCATTGCCCGCCACATAGACGAGGTGCCTGCCATCGGCGGACAGGACGAGGTCGCGATCGGCTCCCTGTACCGCGAGCGCCTGCGCGACCGGTGGGACGAGGGCGAAGCGCACCGGCTGCACCTTCGCTGCCGCCGTTCGCGTCAGCGCCCACGTGGCGATCGCCGCAACGGCGGCGCAGACGAGGAGCGTCATGCTCGCGACGACAACGGAACGTCGCCGTGGTACGGATGCCGGTTGTGCGACGACCGCGGTGGGCATCTCCTCCGGTGTGCCGCTGAGCAGTTCGTCGATCTGCACGCGCGCCTCACCGATGGCCTGCAGTCGTACCTTGGGTTCTTTCTTCAAGCAGCGGGCGAGCAATCGCCGCAGTCCCACCGTCGTCGCAGCGGGCAACGCGCTCCAGTCCGGCTCCTTGCTGACGACCGAGACGATCGTGTCGGTGATGTCGTCGCCAGGGAATGCGCGGCGACCGGTGAGCATCTCGTAGAGCACGACGCCGAACGCCCAGATGTCCGCGCGCTTATCAACGCTCTTCCCGCGCGCCTGCTCCGGCGCCATGTATGCGGCCGTGCCGAGAACGATCCCGGCCTGCGTCGCGTGCATCGAGAGCGTCGGCGACAGAGACATGTTCGACGATGACCCCGCGGCAGGCTCCATCGCTTTCGCGAGACCGAAGTCGAGGACCTTCACAGTGCCATCCGCGCGGACCTTGATGTTCGCGGGCTTCAGATCGCGATGGACAATGCCTTGCTCGTGCGCCGCTTCGAGCGCCTCGGCGATCTGTTTCGCGATCGGCAATGCTTCGTCGAGCGGAATGGCGCCGCGTGCGATGCGCTGCGACAGATCCTCGCCTTCGACCAGCTCCATCACGAGGGCGGTGAAGACTGGTGTCCTTTCGAGGCCGTAGATCGCCGCGATGTTCGGATGGTTCAGCGCGGCGAGCACTTCGGCTTCGCGCTGAAAGCGCGCCAGGCGATCCGCATCGCCGGCCACCGAGGCGGGCAGCACCTTGATCGCCACTGACCGCTTCAGATTGCTGTCGGTTGCTCGATAGACCTCGCCCATGCCGCCGGCGCCGATCTGCGTAGTGACTTCGTAGACGCCGAGACGGGTGCCGGGAGTCAGGGCCAAGAGGTTGGATTATACGGGCGAGAAGGCCTGCGGACCGGATAGGTCCTCATTAAGGCGTAGTAGCGACCGGCTTCCGTTACTCCTACTTCGTGACAGGGCAGGATTGGCCCACCCGAGGACCGACCCACCATGCGCGAACAACGGAGCTGCACTCTCCGCGGTCTCCCACGCGCATGGGCCGACGGTTTTCAACGGACCCGGTTGATCACTTTTCGACGGGATCGGTTCTGTCTGGGCCAATACCGACGAAGTAGAGAATCGTGCCTTGGTCCTTCGTCGCGCCGAAATGGGCGATGCCCGCGGGTTCAGTGAAGAACGTGCCTTGGGAGCGCTGCTCAAGCGTGCCCGCGTCGAACTTGTCGCCGTGGCCGTGGTAGAAGGTGCCTGAGAGCACCATCACGTAGCGATTCTCCGGGTGCGAGTGTGCCTTGGCCGTAGTGTGGGCGGGCCATCTGACCGCGTACCCAAAGAGTTCGGGTTTGCTGCGATCACCAAACAACGTTGCGTTCTCACGTCCTGTACCGTCCGGATTCTTGGTCCATGTCAGCTGGTCCGGCGAAATCGTCACCCAGCCGGGCGGGATACTCTTGCCGCCCGCCGACCCAGGGCGCTGTGAGGATTCCCCGCTAGCCGCGACGAGCACGACAACGAGACCGACAAAAACCATGCGCATTTGGGACCTCCGAAAAAGGAGCAGTCATCAATGATTCAGTGAGGCGATTGCTGTCGGTCGCCCGATAGACATCACCCATACCGCCGGCCCCGATCGGCGCGACGATTTCGTACGAGCCGAGGCGGGTTCCGGGTGTGAGGGCCAAACCGTTGGATTATATGGGCGAGACCGAGTGCGGAAGGGATTACTCCTCATAAACGGCGAAGTGGTTAGGAATCCGGGCCGGAAGTCCCCCTCGGGCCGGATCGGTCAACACTACGCGACTACTCGCGACCAATCCGTGATGACCGGATAGGCTGTCATCTCGACAAGGCAGCCAATCGCGTCATGAAGCGGCCGCTCCCTCCACACTGCTGACGAGAGGCGATTGCGCGCCTCCGACTCGTGCTGGATAGACGGATCGCCATCGAACGGTGTTGTTCGTCTGATTGGGCCGGCCTGGTGGCCGGCTCCTCCGAGCGACCCGACTTACCTCGCTTCGGCCACGTAGCTTCGCCGCGCGCGCGCGGTCAGCCCCGACCGTTTCAGAGTCACGTCCAGCTTGTGGGTTTCGCCGTCGAGTTTGGCCGGCGGGAACGCGAGCCTGTACTGATGGTGCAGCTCGTCGGCGACGCGCGTGAACGTGGCGCCCAGGTTCTGGTTCCACTGCATCTCGAAATAGCCGCCGCCGCTTTGATCGGCAAGCCGGCGCAATCCAGGATCGGGCTTGATGACTGAGCCGCCGATGCGCTGGCGCGCGCCGACACGATTTGGCGGGCCCAAGTATGCGCCGCCTTCCATCTCGGCAAGGCCGATGGCGTACACCATGACCTCGTCGACCTCCGCGCGCCGCATGACGTCCTCGAGGTGGGTCACGACCTGACCAGGCGACGGGCGGTCGTGGCCGTCCGAGAAGACCAAGACCACCCGCCGCCCGCCCTCCGTGAGCAGCTCGGTGATGCTGCGATCGATCGACGTCCAGAGCGGCGACGGGCCCGTCGGCTGGAGGGTGTGACGCAGCGCGTAGAGCAGCACGTTCTGGTCGCTCGAGAACTTCGCTGGGTTGATGAGGATGTCCTGGCTGAAATTGCCGATGCGCGCCTTGTCGTCGGGCAGCAGCTTTTGGATGAACTGGTCGGCCGCGTCCTGCACGAGGAAGAAGTTCTCCACCATGGGGCCGCTGCGATCGAGCATCACAATGATCGTGATCGGCTGCAGGTCGTTGCTGAAGAACGTGACCTCCTGCACCTTGCCGTTGTCGCGGACCTCGAAGTCGCTCTCCGCGAGATCCGTTACGAGCTTTCCGGCGTTGTCGGCGACTGTCGCGTACACCGACACAAGATCGGTTCTCGCGCGAAAGGTCTGCTTCGCCGCCAAGGTGGCGAGGCCGGCGAACACGGTGACCAGAGCTAGACCGGCGCCTCTCATCGTCCTCTCCCGTCACCTTCCGACAAGTACGACTGCCGCGCCCGCACTTTGAGCGGGCGCGTCTCCCCAAGCCGTTGGATTATATGGGCGGAGCGACCCTGGGGAGGAGATTGGTCCTCATAAACGGCGAAGTGTTTAAGAATCCGGGACACTCGCGGCGGAATGCCGGCACCCGACGATCACCGGACGCTGAACGGCATCCCGAGCTGCCAGAAAAGAAACGCGTACTCGTCCGCGCGCTGCGCGAGCCCTTCGCTGAGCGTCGTCCCGAAGCCGTGGCCGCTACCGGAAATCCGCAGCAGGATCGGATGGTCCGATGCGTTGGCCGCCTGCAACCGTGCCGTGAACTTGCGCGAGTCCGCCGGGTTGACGCGCGGATCGTTCGTCCCGCTGAACATCAGGACCGCGGGATACTTCGTGCCGTCCACGACGTGATGCAGCGGCGAGTACGCATAAAGCGCGCGGAACTGCTCGGGATCCGCGACGTCGCCGAACTCGGTCACGTTGAACGCGCCGTTGGGATACAGCTGGAAGCGCAGCATGTCGTAGATCCCGACGTACGACACGACCGCGCGAAAGAGCTCGGGATGCTGCGTCAGCGTCGCACCCATCAGAAGGCCCCCGTTGCTGCCGCCCATGATCGCGAGCGACGCCGGGCTCGTGTATTTCTGATCGATCAGGTAGCGCGCAGCCGCGGCGAAGTCGTCGAAGACGTTCTGCTTCTTCGTCAGGTTGCCAGCGCGGTGCCACTCCTCGCCGAACTCGCCGCCGCCGCGAATGTTGGCGACGACGAACGTGCCGCCCTGTTCGAACCAGATGTGGCGCGTCGCCGAGAACGATGGAGTCTCGCTGATGGCGTACCCGCCGTAGCCCCACAAGAGCGTCGGATTCCTGCCGTCGAGCACGAGGCCCTTGCGCCGGAGGATGCTGAGAGGGACGCGCGTGCCGTCCTTGGACGTCGCCTCGACGCGCACCACCTCGATGTCGCCGTAGTTCACGGGAGACGACACCGCCAGCGCCGTCTTGCGAGGCGTGCCGGCGCCGCCGACGTGGTAGTACGCCGCCGGCGTGACGTAGCTCTCAGCCTCGTACAGCACATCGTCCCCATCGAGCGCGACGATTTCGGCCACGTTCGAGATCGGTTCGAGCGCCAGCTTCTGCTGCAGCCTGCCGGCGAGGTCGAACACGCGCACCTGCGACGGTCCGCCGATGATCTCCTTCGAGTAGATCTTCGTCGCCGTCACCGTGATCGCGTCGAGGGCGGCGTCGCTTTGCGGGACGACGACCTTCGCGTCGGCGAGCGACGGCGAATTGCTGCGCGCGATCCGCAGGATCCGTCCACGCGGCGCGCCTTTGCGCGACAGCAGATACAGCGCGTCGTCGCGGCCCCAGACGCCCGTGATCACTTCGTCGGTGTAGCCGGCGAGACGAATCCAGCCGCCCGACGGCGGACGCACGTAATGCGCCTTCTCGCCGCCGTCGCCGTTGTTGACGGTCGCCAGCAGGAACCGGCCATCGTCGCTGGCCGTGACGATGGCTTCGGCGATCTTCGGAAAGTCGCGGCCGATTTCGTATGCGTCGGTGTCGGTCGTGCCGCCGATCTTATGGAAGTAGAGCTGCTGAAAGAAATCGAGATCCGCCTCGGGCCGTTCACCCGGCCGCGGATACCGTGTGTAGAAGAATCCGCTGCCGTCGGCGTTCCACGCGAGGCTGCCGCCGGCCGTGCCGCCGTTCACGCGCGGGACGACGTCGGGCAGCTGGCGGCCGCTGGCGACGTCAAAGATGTGCACGTCGCCGCGTTCGTTGCCGCCGACCGAGAGCGAGACGGCGACGCGCGATCCATCCGCCGACGGCTCGTAGAAATCGATCGCGGTGCGGCCGCTCGGATCGAGCGCCACCGGATCGACGACGATCCGCTCGGACGCGAGGTCGTCGGCCGACCGCATCACGACGATCATCGGCTGCTCGCGCGGCGGCTGCCGCTTGATCGCGAACAACTGCCCATGGCGGTATTTGAGATCCCACCAGCGCGGGTGCGTATCCGCGCCGACTGCCTGCAACCGCGCCCGCAGCGCCGCCATGAACGGCAGTGCGTCCAGCTGCGCGCGCGTGTTCGTGTTCTGCGCATCCGTCCACGCTTTGACGTCACCGTCGTCCCAGCGCTCGAGCCAGCGGTACGGATCGGTCACCTGCACGCCGTGATAGGTGTCGACAACCGGACGGACTGGTGTCGGCGGGAAGCCAGGACGCGCCGGCGCCTGCGCGATGATGCTGACGGTGACCGCGGCGACAAGGAGGGACGCTTTCATTGAATCCTCAATTCCCGAGACTCTCCATCACGTGCGCAACCTGTGCGTCGGTCTCCTCGAACGTCCCGCCGGTCGTGATCACGAAATCGGCGCGCGAGGTTTTCTTCTCGGTGGGCCACTGCGCCGCGAGGCGCTGCCGCGCGGCCGCCTCGGTCAGCCCGCGCTCGAGCAATCGCGCGACCTGCGTCTCCGGCGGGCACGCGGTGACGATCACGCGATCGAATGCTTTCTCGCCGCCGGTTTCGTACAGCAGCGGCACGTCCACGATGGCCACCGTGTCGCCCATCAGCTCGAAGGCGCGAATGCCTGCCGAGACCGCGCGGTGGACGGCCGGGTGCACGATCGCCTCGAGCTCGCGGCGCGCCGGCGGATCGGCGAACACGACGGGGCCCAGCTTCTTGCGATCGACGGAACCATCGGCCGCGAGGATGTCGGCGCCAAAGCGCTCCGCGATCGCCGCCGTCGCCTCGGTGCCGGCCGCCATCACCCCGTGCGCGAGCGCATCCGCGTCGAGGCACGCGATACCGCGTCGCCGGAACTGATCCAGCACGTGGCTCTTGCCGGTCGCGATCCCGCCGGTGAGCGCGATTTTCAGCATATCGGTTCCGCTCGCCTAAAGGCTTCGCGCTACATCAGGCGTCGCGCTACATCAGGCGTCGTAGGGCGAAGGCTTTAGCCGAGCCTCTGCCGCGCGCACCGTATTCTTCAGCAGCATCGCGATCGTCAGCGGGCCGACGCCGCCTGGCACCGGCGACAAGGCGCCCGCCACGCCCGCGACATCCGGTTGCACGTCGCCGACGACGATCGATCCGCGCCGCTCGAACACTTCCCGGCGTTTCGATTCCGGCGGAAACAGCCGCTCGACCACCGCGCGGTCCGACACCTGACTCGTGCCGATGTCCACGACCACGGCGCCGGGCTTCACGAACGCCGGCGTCACGAACCCGGGACGGCCGATCGCCGCAACCAGGATATCCGCCTCCGCGGCGACACGCGGAAGATCGACGGTTCGCGAGTGACAGATGGTCACGGTCGCGTGACGATGCAGCAGCAACAACGCCATCGGTTTCCCGACGATGTCGCTGCGGCCGATCACCACCGCGCGCGCACCCGCTATCGTCACCTGCGATCGATCGAGGAGCTCGATGACGCCGGCCGGCGTGCACGAGACGAGCGCCGCGCGATTCTGCACCAGAAGACCGACGTTCGTCGGATGCAGCCCGTCGACGTCCTTGTCGGGCCGGACGGCGTCGAACACCCGCCGCTCCGCGTGCTCCCCCATCGCGGCCGGCAGCGGCGACTGCACGAGAATGCCGTCATGCGACTCGCTGTGATTGAGCTGCTCCACCACCGCCAGCAGATCCTCGAGCGACGCGGTCGCCGGAAGCCGCATGAGGTCCGCGCGCAGCCCGGCCTCGCCCGCCGACTTCAGCTTGTTCCGCACGTAAATCGCCGACGCCGGATCGTCGCCGACGAGCACGATCCCGAGACCCGGCGGACGTCCCGCACGCGCGGTGAATGCGGCCAGCTCAGGACCGACCTCCGCGCGGATCGCGTGGGCGACCGCCGTGCCGTCGAGGACGCGCGCCGCCATCAGCGCGTCGCCTCCGCCGCGTCGCTCTCGAGGCGCTTCAGCGACTCGGGCCGGCCCAGCACCACGAGCTTGTCGCCGGGCCGGATGGATGTGGCCGGCTCCGGGTTGAACTCCATGCGGCTATCCTCGCGCTGAATCCCGACGACGATCACGCCGTATTTCTGCCGCAGGTTCGCCTCGGCGATCGACCGGTTCGCCAAAGTTGACTGCGGACCGATGGTGATCTGCTCCATCGCGAGCTCGAGGTTGTCGGAGCTCGTCGCGAGCTCCATGAAATCGACGACCGCCGGCCGCAGCGCCGTCTGCGCGATCTGCACGGCGCCGATCTGGTACGGCGAGATGACGCGATCCGCGCCGGCGCGCTTCAGCTTGCTCGTCGCGTCCTCGGTCTCCGCGCGGCTGACGATGAAGAGGTCCGGCCGCATCACGCGGGCGCTCAGCACCGCATACACGTTCTCGGCGTCGGTTCCGACAACCGCAATCAGGCCGCGCGCGCGATCGATCCCGACGCGCTTCAGCACGTCTTCGCGGCTCGCGTCCGCTTCGACGCCCAGCGCGCCCTCCTCGATCGCCGCCTGCACGCGCTCCGCGTTGCGCTCGACGACGACGTACGGGATCCGCTGCCGCCGGAACTGCTGGGCGACGATGCTCCCGATGCGCCCGTACCCGCAGATGATGAAGTGATCCTTGACGGTTTCCAGCATACGTTGTTGGCGGCGCCGCTGCAGGCGCTTGGGGAGCCCGCCTTCGACGACGACGGTGGCGAGCAGGGTGAACGTATAGAGCGCCGCGCCGACGCCGCTCAGCAGCAGGACGACGGTAAACGCCTGGCCGGTCCGCGACAGCCGGTGGACTTCCTCGTACCCGACGGTCGTGATGGTGATGATCGTCATGTAGAACGCGTCCCACGCGTCCCACCCTTCGATCGTCATGTAGCCGGCCGTCCCGCCGGCGATGATCAAGACGAGAAGGGCGATCGCGAAGACCGGACCCTCCGCCCGGAACCAGCGACCGCCCTGACGAACCGTCACGGGACCGGCGTCAGCGCCCGGCTTCGTTCGGGTGCGACTCGAGGCGGCTGTGCTTCATGCCGTACCCGAAGTAGAAGACCAGGCCGATCGCCAGCCACACGCCGAGCCGCAGCCAGTTGGTCCAGCCCAGGCCGTAGATCATCGCGCCGCAGACCACGATCCCGAGGACGGCGACCAGCGGCAGCGCAGGCACCGTGAAGGCGCGCGGGAGCTCCGGCCGCCGCACGCGCATGATCCAGACACCCGCGCAGACGAGGATGAACGCGAACAGCGTGCCGATGCTCGTCATCTCGCCCACGATGCTTTCCGGCAGGAATCCGGCGAACGCGGAGGTGAACACGAAGAACAGCATGTTCGCCTTCCACGGCGTCTTGTACCTCGGGTGCACTTCGGAAAAGATCTTCGGCACCAGGCCGTCGTGGCTCATCGAGTAGAACACGCGCGACTGCCCCATCAGCATCACGAGAATGACCGACGAGAACCCGGCCAGAATCGCGAACGTCACGAACTTACCCAGCCACGCATAGCCGGTCATGTATTTCGTGATCGCGAACGTGACCGACGCTTCCTTGCCCGCGGTCCGGAAGTCCTCGACCGTCGCCACGCCGCTCAGCACGTGCGAGAACAGCACGTAGAGCACGGTGCAGACGACGAGCGAGCCGAGAATGCCGATCGGCATGTCGCGCTTGGGGTTCTTGGCTTCCTGCGCGGCCGTGGACACGGCGTCGAAGCCGATGAACGCGAAGAACACCACGCCCGCGGCGCCAAGGATGCCCATGATGCCGCCGTAGGGGTGCGTGATCCCTTCCGACGTCGTGTACGTCGTCGCCGCCGGAATGTACGGCGTGTGATTCGCCGGGTTCATGAAGCCCCAGCCGATCACGATCACCATCAGGACGATCGACACCTTGGTGACGACGATGATGCTGTTGACCGTCGCCGACTCCTGCATCCCGCGGATGAGCAGCGCCGACAGGACGAAGAGAATGACAATCGCGGGAATGTTCACGATGCCGGTGACGCCGTCCGCGCTCTCGAGCGGTGAATGGCACCACTGATAGGGCACGTGCATGCCCACGTACTCGAGCACCTTGTTGAAGTACTCGCTCCAGGCGATCGCCACCGTGGCGGCGCCGACCGCGTATTCGAGACAGAGGTCCCAGCCGATGATCCACGCGACCAGCTCACCCATCGTCGCGTAGGAGTAGGTGTAGGCGCTGCCCGCGATCGGGATCATCGAGGCGAACTCGGCGTAGCAGAGGCCGGCGAACGCGCAACCGAGGCCCGCCACGAGGAAGGCCAGCGTGACCGACGGTCCGGACCGTTCCGCGATCGCGGCGGCCGTGCGGACGAAGAGGCCGGCGCCGATGATGGCGCCGATCCCGAGCGTCACCAGTGAGAACGAGCCCAGCGTCCGCTTCAGCGTCCCTTCGCCGGTCCCGGCCACATCGGCCATGAGACGATCGATGGATTTCGTCCGAGACAATGCTCCAGCCACTCTGTAACCCCCTCAGTTGTCCGAGGAAACGGAGGAGACGGAGGAAACGGTTTAACACAGAGAAACGAAGCAACGGAGGCTAAACAGAGAAGAATAGTTTTTCTTCTCTGTTGTTCTTCTCCGTTCCTCTGTTTCTCTGTGTTAAACCGTTCCCTCCGTCCCCTCCGCTCCCGAGTCCCGCCGATTATACGCGGGCGCACTCCTAACGCCAGAGGCGTTCCACATACGCTCGTACGCGCGCTTCCGGGTCGCCCGTGGCGAGCAGATCGCTGATGACCGCCACCGACGCGGCGCCGGCCTGCAATACGGAGATCGCGTTCTCGAGCGTGATCCCGCCAATGGCGACGAGCGGCAGACCCCGGGCGCTCGCACGCCGGGCGGCCTCGCGGACCATGTCGAGCCCCACCTGCTCGTACCCGGTGGCCTTCGTCGCCGTGCCGAACACGGGTCCGACAGCAATGTAGGTCACCGGCTCGAGGACGGCCAGATCGATCTGCTCCACCGAATGCGTCGACAGGCCGACGATCGCCGTGTCGCCGAGGATGGCGCGGACGGCCGCAGGCGTTAGATCTTCCTGGCCCACATGCACGCCGTCGGCGCCGGCAAGCCGGGCTATGTCCGCTCGATCGTTGATGATGACGCGCGCCTGATGCCGGCGCGCCAGCTG
>Ga0105859_1000572_pt1 | contig 11682 bp, 9 predicted proteins | sample OrgsoiDNA_201063_FD_89684 | JGI IMG/M metagenome (GOLD analysis project Ga0105859, IMG submission 89684) | Permafrost soil microbial communities from the Arctic, to analyse light accelerated degradation of dissolved organic matter (DOM) -... | ecosystem: Environmental > Terrestrial > Soil >...
CCTGGATCACGGCGCTGGCCTTGGCCGAGGAGGTGCGAGCCCGCAAAGAAAACAAAACCGCCGCGATGTTCTGGCGGGGCGCCCTGGGCGCGGGGTCCGCCGCGGCTTTGTTCGCGGAAATATCACGGCATTGGGGCGCGGAGTGCCTCAGCGAGCCCGTGGGCGTATGGGGCGGCCTCACGCCCGCGCAAATCAGCGCCGTTTGCGACGCGCCCGGCGCATGCCGGACCTTGCTCGCGCTCGGGGCCGAGTCGAACGCGCGGAGCTTGCAAAAAACGCCATTGTCAGGCAGTCTGTTGGAGGCCGCCTCGCGCGGCTTGAGCGTCGAATGCAACGCCGTGGCGATCGCGGATTCGCAATTGGCCGAAAAAGACCCCTTGGCCATGGTGGCCGTGGCGGTGTGGGCGGCGGCCGATTTGCCGGAGCAAGCGCATGAAACGCTGGAAGCGGCGAGCCGATCGCAGCGGCAGGAGTTTGGAGCGCTCCACGCGGTTTCGCTGGCCGCGTTGAGAAACGCCACAAGCGCGGCCTTGAGCGAAGAAGGGGCCAATGCCGCGAAAATGGCGGCATTGAGCGCCAAAGAAGGATTAAAGCGCAAAGAAGACTGGCGCAAGCTGGACGCGCTGGCCGAGTCTCTTCAATTGGCCGCGGAAATGAAGCAGAGCCCGGCGTCGAATCCATCTGGGGCGCTTGGCGCCAAAAAACCGGACACCGACGCCGCGGATCGCCAATCGGGCGGCATGCCGATCGACGCGGGGCGCGGGCCCCGAGGCGCAAAGCGCCTGTGACGGGCGCTGACGAAAAATGGATCGAAAAAAATCCTGAAAAAGGAGTTCAGGCTGAAATTCGAATGGAATGGTCGCTGAGCGGCGCGTTCAGAAAACACGCGCAATAAACCAAGCAGGGCCTCTGCGTGAGCCACGCAAAAGAGAATGGAAATGACTCTGAGCAAATTGCGCGCGAAACCGCGCACCAAAAAGCAAGCCATCACTCGCCTTGTTTTTCTGGCCATCAAGAAAAACAAGCCTCAGGATTTTGACGCGGCGGTTGTCGCCGCTCGCCAAAAAGGGCTTGATGTTTCGACCTGCCGAGACGAGCGCGGCGCTTGCGTGATCAACGCCTTCGCCCGCATGCCTTATGTCTCCGATCACGGGGGCAGCGCGCTGTTGGAAAAACTGTGGCCTTTTCGGCCAGCGGTGGCGTCGGTGGATGAAAACGGATGCGACGCTTTGCAGCACGCCATGCAAAAAGGGGCTGAGCATCTCGCGGCGCGCCTGGCCGGGCATTGCGACGTCGAGCGACGCGACATGTCAGGGAGAACCACGCTCATGCGAGCGATTTACGCGCCCTTTCCGTCCCTGGCGGCCAAGCTCATGTCCGTGTCCAACCTGGCCGCGACGGACAACGTCGGGCAAACGGCGCTGCATCACGCCGTCATGGCCAAGGCGCCAGAATTCGTCCGAGCGCTCTTGGCCGCGGGCGCGAATCCTTGGGCCGAAGACGCGCAAGGAAACGACGCGCTGAGCCTGGCCGGAAGCATGCGAGAGTGGGAGTCGGTTGATTGCTTCGCCCATGTCGCGCCGGCGGAGCGGTTGGCGCAAATTCTCGCTCGAATGATCGCGTATGACGAATCGGTCCGGCTGAAAAAAGTGTGGGAGAATCCAAACGAAAAGCCCGTGAAGATGCCGCGAACGCGGGCGCGATTGGAGCAAGAGCAACTGCGAGCAGCCGTCCAAGAAGGCGCGGAATTCGCGGAGCAAAACACAAGTTTGGAAAAGGGCGTTGCGCGAGCCGCTCGCTTGTGACGGCGGAGAGGAGCGCCGAACGGGGCGTTGCTTAAGGGACGCATGAGCGAAATCCGCCGAGGAGGGCGAAGCCGTCCTTGGCGGACAATCGGCAAACAATCCGGGGCAATCACCCCCGTCGAGGCGCCGACGATTTTGACCGCGTCAGCCTGCGCTCCATGGCAAGAAGGTCGGCGCTGGCATCCGCCGCAGACTCAACGGCGCGCGGGAAACACTGAATCTGCGCCATGAATTTGAAGCGACGAGCCACCGCGCCGCAGGCTTCCCGCAAATCCTCGCCGATCGCCTCCACCAGGGCGTTGTGCTCGGCCGATTCCGCCGCGCCAAGCCACGTTGAGCGAAGGTGATCCGCCAAAGGCGCGTATGCGGCTCGCTCCAATTCGTCGGCCAAGTCTGACACCAGAGCCGCGAGAGGCTCGCCGGGCCTGAATTTCACCGCGTCGGAGAACAGAGACAAAACCATTTCAAGGGCCACGGCGTCTTTGAGGGGATGATCTCCCAAAGAGCTTTTTCTCGAAGCGCTTGCCGCCGGAATGGATTCTTCGCTCATCGCCGCCATGCGCGAGAACAGATCGGCCATGGAGTTGTTGGCATGGGCTGTTTTGTGCGCCAGAGAAAAATGCATTGTTTCCCTGACGGAGAAGGGGGCCATTGTCTTTCCGATCAAGGCCAAAATGTCCTCCGCGGCGCCTCTCGGCGCGGCGGCTGGGCCCCACTGCGTTCGAATGGCTTGGGCCAAAGCCTCTTGCCCGCTCCACGAAAAAAGGTCCGCGCTTCTTTGGACCCCATCCGAAAGATCAAATCCGCTTAGCGCGCAGGCCCCGAGAAAGAAATAAATCTCGGCTCTGTCCGCCGGGTTGGAAAACGGCGCGCCATCGAGCAGAGGCTCTGGCGAAAGGACGCTGGCTGATCTTCGCGCGCGCTCTTGCTCGACAGCCGAGCGCCAGTCTTTGTGGCGCAGGCCGCGCGCAAGAAGCTCTTGAACCTCGGAAAGCTGCAAAGACAGCCCGGGGACAACGCTGGATTGGGTTTTGACAATGTTTTTTGCGATGCGGCGCAAGGCCTCGGTGTCGAGGCTTGGGGGTTGAAACGGCATGTTTGCTCTCCAATTCGGATCAGCTCGGGGCTGTCGGCCGTGGCCGCGCCCGCAGAAGGCTCCCCTCTTCCATGCCGATCGCTGGGGATCAAAGGCCGGAATTCGCCACAATGGCGGTCATGAGACAGGTCGTGCGTCCGGACGCTTGCGTCTTCGCCACTGGGGAGCGGCGGGCCTCGGCGGCCCTAAGCGGGCGATAATGCGCTTCTGGCCCCGCTCTGTCAAGGGGAGCGGGAACGAGGAAAAACAAAAAGCCCCGAGAAATCGGGGCTTGGCTTTGCATGACCGCGTTGCGCCGCACCCATGCGCGGCGTCAGGGCATGGATGCGATTAGCGCGTCGCGCGCGGGGCTCTGTGGGTCGGCGCCGTCCAAATGCCCGGCGTCGACTCGCCAGGGCTCACGGGCTCAGGCAACGCCAAGCCATTGAACGCGCTCTCTTGCTTCAAGGGGCGATAAATGCCGTTGTGGTCGGATTCCCATTCGAAGCCAAAATGGCGAAACAAGCGCTCAAAAGCTGGCCGGTTCTCTTCGCTCACTGACAAGCCCGGACGGGTGGTCTCCAAGACCTCAAAAGCGCGCTCAAAAAGCCTCACGCCCAATCCGGCGCCATTTTCAAAGCCCGGGGAGACGCGCAGGCAGCACAGCTTCTTTTCCACGCCGTCGTCCTTGACGATCGCGGCGCCGGCCACCCGGTCGTCGCGCCATTCGAGCAGCAGCGCGCGCGTCCCGTCTTGCAAGCCCGGCTCCACTTTGTTGCTCCACCAGTCCGAGAACCCGGGATACAGCGCGCTCAACGCCATCAGGGCGTCACGCGCCTGGCGCGTTTGCTCAGCCGCGAAGATCGGGTCCGAGGCAATGGTTTTTGCGTCCACAAGGGTTTGGCGGGCGATTGGCATGAAAATCCTGAAAAAAAGAGCCGTGGAGGGTTTTGCGTCTGTTCCGCGGCAAAAGCCTATTTTCCTCCTTTTTGGAGAATAGAGCAAGCCGCGCGCAATCTTGCGCAACGGTGACGAATGAAGGGCCGGCGGGGCATTCTCGCGCGTTTTTTTTGCGCGCTGAGCGGTCTTCCGCGCACAGAGCCCGCGAGGGAGCTCGGCGTCAAATCCGCCTTGCGGAGCGCGCCGGAGACGCGGCCGGGCTTTGCGCTCCGCCCTCGGACGCCACGCCAGGAACACCCGGCTCCGCGCTTTGGGAAGCCACTGGCGCGCTCGAAGCCATGACGGCTTTTTGAGCCCGCAGCTCCGCGGCCATTTCGCGTTGCTCCAAAACCGACAGCAAAAGAGGGGCCCAAGGCTGCTCCGCGGTTGCTTGCAGCAGCGCGGCTTGAGTGATTGGCTTGGGCTTGAACTTCACGGCCACCGCCAGCATGTCGCCGTGGCCCGCGGTTTCGCCCCACACTTGATGAGACAACCACAATTGAGGGCCGCTCGCGAGAACCACCCAGTGCTCTCGGTCGTCCAAAAAGTCCTTTTCTGAAAAATCGGCATGCGCGAACAAAATGTCGCGCGCTCCGATCTTCATCTCTTCGATTTGAAGCGTCCTCAGAAGGCCGGGCAGGCCTGTCGCGGACCAGGCGCCAGAATACACCGTCGGCTCTTGCGGCCAGGCCGCGTCAGGCTCCTTGGCGGTTGAGCCGGGGCGCGCGAAGGCCTTGCGGCACAACGATGAGAATTTGCTGAAAAAAGAGGGCGAGTGCGTCATGGCGGCTCAAAAAAAGGGGCTATCCGGATTATCGTGTGGAATGTTTTTAGGAAAATCGGACAAAGGGGCGCAAAGCAAGCGGGGGGTTTTTCATAAACGACGCGCCCGGCGAGGGGCCGCCTCCGCGGAGTCCGTCAAGGCGACGCCGGAGTCGCGCGATTCGGAGAGGTTGCCCTTCGGGTCGGCGACCGCGCTAGAACGGGACGCAAGCGGCGCGGGTTGCGCCGAGCGCACGGCTTCGGCCAACTGCCAGCTTTCCAAAAGGGCTTGAACGCGAGACCCGAACATTTGTTTTTGGGTTGCCGCCAAAATTTGCGAAACCGTCGCCGGCTCCGGGGCGAACGCCGGCGATTCCGGAGCCGGTTGAAATCCGACGGAGGTTCGAGACTCGCTGGCGCCCGGGCCCCAACGCTGGTGATCGAAAAAGAACGCTCCGCCCTGAGACAAAACAACCCAAGACTCTTTGCTCCATCCGGCGTCGCGCCAACAATCTTGGCAATGGGCGAAAACGATGTCGCGGCCTTCGAGCCCCTTCAAGCGCGATCGCTCTGGGCCAACCAGCTGAAATGTGCGCGCGACGCCCGCGCGGCCCGTTTGCGTCCAGTGCCCGGAGTATTCGGAGCTCGGGTGGGTTTCTTGCGTCGCGCGCCGATCGCCCTCGCTCCACGTCGCGGCCTCGACGCCTGCTTCCCATTGGCGCAGCGCATGCGCCAATGCGCCCGCGAATGAGCGCCGAGACAACGTCGCGGTGATTTCTTCAAGGGTGGCCTTGATGGGCGAAGGGCACCATCCGGAGTCCGCCAAGTGCTTTTGCGGCGCGGTTTTTTCCCAGCGGTGCGCGCTGACCCACAACTGAGCGCCCCTCGCCGAGACAATCCAGGCTTCGCGGCCGCGCAAATGCTCGTCGTTCCGATCTTGGCAATGCGCGAAAAGAAGGGCTCGGCCTTTGAGGAGCTTGGACAAGTCCACGGGGCGCTCGCCGGTCGCCAATTGCTGGGCCGCCTCCGCTTCTCGCCCCTCCGCCCACAATCCGGAGAAAACCGGCGCCGGGCGTGGCCACTCAACGGGCGCGAAACCGAGCGCGCGCTGGCACAAGGCCCCGAATTGGCGCAGTCGATTGGGCGCTGAAAAGAGGGCGTTCGAGGTCATGGGCGTAGCGGCGGCCGAAATCAAGGAAAAAGCAAAAGCGGTGAAAAGAGCCGCGAGAGGGAAAAAGACAAAAAACGAAGCGGTGTCCAAAATGAAGCAATAAATCACCGTGGAGAAAAAACGAGCCTTTTCTCGCGGCGCTCGCGTCTTGGAGAAGAGCGGCCACCCACTCAGTCTCTCAAAAAAACGCCTCCTCCGCAAACGCCCATGGAGACTCGCTGTCCGGGCGGGGGGCCCGACACTGTCCGATCTTGACGCAAAAACGCAACATCAAGCGAACGGCGCCAAATTATTTTTGACATTTTCCATATTTTTGGAAAAAACGAAAAATATCGCTTGAATCCGCAAGTTCTGTCGTGAGAAGATGATTGCGTGGAGAAAGCGAGAGGATCTCTCGCTTCGCAAATCAAAAGGCGCGGCGCCCTGGCGCACGAGCCTCAACCGACAGGACTGAGAAAGAAATGGATTTCGCAAAAACGATCGACCGGCTGGCCCGTGAAAAGCAATTCAACGACGCTTACGAGTTGGCGGTTCAATGGACCGAAGAGTTCCCGCAAGAAGCGAAAGCCTGGGGCAAGCTGGGCAATGTGTATTCCCAGCAAGGCCGCCACACTGAAGCCGTGAGCGCTTACGAGCATGCCGCGCATTTGAACCCGGCGGATCCCGTCGCCTGTTTCAAGCTTGGGCAAACGCGTCACCGCCTGCAAGACTTCGCGGGCGCGGCAGAAGCGTTTGGCAAGTGCGAGGCCGCCGCCGAAGCCGTTGGCGAATCAGCCGACCAGTACGCGGGCGCCTCGATCCTGGGAGCCGCTTACTGCTTCGCCAAGCTCGGCGACGCGGCGGGCGCGCGCGAAGCGTTGGAGCGCGCGCATGACGACGACTCGTCGTCGCTGTCCGGGTCCGCCCAAAACAAAGCGGAGGTGGCGAAGGCCGTGGAGATGGCGCTGGCGGCGCCTCGCGTGGCGCCGGTCGTGAAAAAAGCGGTTTTCTGAGCGGCGCGCCGGACCGTCTCCCTCAGACACACCGCTCGGCCAAGCCGATCGCGCGAATCACGCAGGGCAAGGGCGGTTTGAGGATGAGAGAAAAGAGCGCTTCGGCGCTCTTTTTTCGTTCAAGGCCGCGGTCTCAGCTCTATTTGGCTTCGCGCAATGGGCTGAGACCGGCCTGCCAGACGCCGCGTCCGGGCGAGAAAAACGCGGCTCGGGAAAACCCGTGGCTTTTTGGCGAAAACAATCGCGTTGTTCTTGCCTTCCGCCCCAAAGTGGAGCAAAATCGATTTCGTTGGATCACGGGTTCCCGCCCGCCTTCCCCAACCCAATCTCACGACACAACGGCGATTCTTCACGACGCACAACGATCGCGGCTCAGGCCGCCCAGGAGAAGCACATGTTTGGATTCAAGAAAGGCGTGATTGCGTCAGCGGGCGCTTACACCTCAGAAGTGACTCAATTCATCGCTCTGTTGAAAGAGCGCGACCCTACGCTCGAAGGCCGCCAGCTGGCTGGCCGCAAGTTGCTCTGGGACAAGGCTCCGATCAATTTGGACGAACGCGCCGAGCAAAAGCAAGACCGCGTCGACCAGTCGGGCTATGTGTATTACCGCGACTACGGCGACCTGCCGCGCGACTGAGCGCAACCGTCCGTTTCGTGAAATAAAAGGCCCCGGATTGCGTCTGGGGCTTTGTGCTTTTTTCGTCAAGCCGCGGCCAAGAAATCAGCGATCGAGCGGCGGGCCGCCGGATGATTCATCAAAAAGGTGTGCGTGGCGCGCACTTCCACGCAAACGCAAGGGGGCGGCAATCGCGCGCTGGCGAGCGACACCTTCCCGTCGTGCAAGCCATCGAAGAAAGAATTGAACCACGGATCTCCGCTGCGCGTGCCCGCGATCACCGCGCAAGGCACGCTGTCGGGCACAGGCGGAAGGCTTTGCGGAATGGACTGGGGATTGGATCCAAGTTGAAGGGCGGCTGGGCCCAAAAGCCAGCGAAACACGCGCCAATTTCCCAGCCGATCCACGATTTCGCTGCCGGCGTTGGGCGGGGCGAGCATCACAAGCCGAGTGCCCGCGATTGGAGCCATTTTCGCAAACGCAAGCCGAGCCAAAATGCCGCCCAACGAATGGGACACAATGTGCGTCGGGCGATTGTCCGCGCTCAAAAACCGCAGCGCCGGGGCCAAATGCTGATCCGCGAGCGTTTGGGCGTCCGCCGAGCGAGATGGATAATTCAGCGACCAGACCTCAAAGCCTTGGGCTGACATAAAACGCGCCAAAGCGCGCATCGAGCGCGCGGTGCGGCCCAATCCGTGAACCAACAGCACGCGGGTCCGTGGGGCTTCCTGGCCCGCTGCCGGGATAGGCGCCCGCGAAGACGGCGCGAAAGGGCGCAAAGAGTCAGGCCAAGCGGGTTCGAAAAGAACGTGGTTCATGGCGTGAAGTCTGCGCCGAAAAGGGCGTCCAAGATCCATGTTGAGGTGAAGAAGCAGAAAGTCTCGCGTTCAAAAGAGTCGTGTTTCGCGTGCTTGGCCCGAGCCCCGACTATACGGCAAGCCGAAGCCCCCTCGCAAGGCCGTTCGTGGGGCTCGGCGCGCCGTCGGCACCCGGCCCTCTTCGGTTTTCACGCGCCGCGGCCCGTGGCGCCCGGCAAAAGGGCCGCGAACGCGACGCCTGTGCCCCAAAAGCCATCAAGCCGGTCATGCGGATCAGCCTCGCCCAAGGCGCACGTCTCGCTCATGGCCAAAGCGGCCCGCGCCAAAGCGAGCGGCTCAAAGTCCGCAGGGTGCTCGACAGAAAGCGCTTCGCACACGCCCGCCCAATCCGCGCAGGGCAGGCCGTCGGGCAAACCAACCGCGAGCCAGCCCTCGGGCGTGGGCTCAATTTGCGCGCCCAATTTCTCCAAAATGGCCTTCCAGGGAGCCAGCGCTGTCCGGTCGCGCTCGCTCAGGGGGGCCAACGCGGGCTCTAAAAGGGTCTCGGACAAGACTTCGCCAGACAGCGCGGCTTGCGCCAGGCTTGCGGCCAAATTCGCGACGGGCAGCGCCGAATGCGGGACCAACACCGCGCCTTGCGCGCCGTCAATGAGCCACAAACCGCTGGCGGGCAAGCGCACGGGCGGCAAGCCGGCGGGGGATTGGAATCCGCTCTCACCTTCGAAGCGCGAGCCGTCGCCGCCGTCAGAGCCAAGGTCGGCGTGCGTCCCCGCCGCGCGCCCCGAAGAGCCGGCGGCGCTGGTTTCCTCGTCGGGCGAGCCGAAAATGTCTTGGTCGGAGTCCAAGCCCGCGAACCCAATCCTATTTGCGTCCGCGCCTGCTTCTTGCGAAGGCGAATTCGGGTTGGAATGCGGGTTCGATTGCGCTTCTTCGCGCCAATTGGCCGGCGGCCAGTCCTTGGGAAAGCCCGCGGGGCTGGATCCGAAGCCAAAATCCATGGAACGGCCTGCGCGCGGCGCGCTGTCGCGCGAGAAGGGGTTGCCGCCGTGCCCGCCAGAGCCGCCGCGGGAAAAGCCGCCCGAGGAGCCCTGCGAGCGCCAGGGCGCGTCTTGGCCGCCCGAAGAAGGCGTGTGGGCCGAGCGATTCGCGGACCACCCGCCTGGCGAACCCGAGTGCCCTGAGGGTTGTTGCCCGAACGGGTCGCCCGTGTCGTCGCCGGCGTCTGATTCCGATTTCGGAAGGGCCGCGAAGGTCTCCAACAGCGCTTGCTTCAAAAATTGGCGCGCGCCGCGCGCGTCCTTGAACCGCGTCTCGGTTTTCGCCGGATGCGCGTTCACGTCGATTTCCGAAGACGGGATGCTCAGGAACGCCACGTAAGCGACGTCCTTTTCGCGGCCCAGCCCTTGGGTCTCGGCCAAAGCCTCGCGCGCCGCGCTCGCCAAGATCCGGTCGCGCGTGAAGCGCTTGTTCACGAACAGCCACTGAAACTCCTGGCCCGTGGGCAGCGCCCGCACGGGGGCCGCGAAGCCCTCGAGCGTCATGACGCCGGAGGACGCCGCCAGCGGCACGAGCTTGGGCCCCACTTGCGGGCCCAAAACGGCCTCCGCGCGTTCGCGGGGCGTTTGCGCCGGGAACGCCAAATTCTTTTTGCCGTCGCGCAAGAGCGTGAAGGCGATGTCAGGCCGCGAAAGCGCCGAGCGCAGGAAGGCCGCGCGGCAGTTGTTGAATTCGGTGGTTTCGCTTTTGAGGAACTTGCGGCGCGCGGGGACGAAAAAGAACAAGTCCTGGATCGTGACGCGCGTGCCCGGCTCGCACGCCGCGGGCTCGATCGCGCCCATCACGCCGTTTTCGCATACGATTTTGCGGCCGACGCGCTCGCCTTCGCGCTTGGTCACGATCGAGGCGCGAGCGACCGATGCCATGCTGGCCAAGGCTTCGCCTCGGAACCCCATGGTCATCGCGCTCATCAAGTCGTCAAAGCTGCGGATTTTGCTTGTGGCGTGCCGCTCGAAAGCCAGGGGCAAGTCCTCTTCGGAAATGCCCGAGCCATTGTCCAGAACTTCGATGCGGCCCGTGCCGCCCTTGTCGACGCGAGCCTCGATCTTGGTGGCCCCCGAGTCGATCGCGTTGTCCAGCAATTCCTTCAGCCCGCTCGCCGGGCGCTCGATCACTTCGCCGGCCGCGATTTGGCTGATGAGGTTGTCGGGCAGTTTTTGGATGTGTTCATACGCCATCGAAGGGCTCCGGTCTCCCGCGAGGGAGGAAAACAGCGAATTCTGAAAAAAGGAATGAAGCGAGAAATCCATCCGCGGCGTCGAGAAGCGAGAAAAAACGCGCCGTCAATCGAAAGCCGCCCGCCAATCTGCCACAAACGCGAGGAAAAATCAAAGCTTCTCGCAAAGAGGAAAACAGGGCGGCAAGTCGGAATTTTACACGGATTTTGCCTGTGAAACGGCAAAAAAGCGCGTGGGATTCAAAAAAAGCCCTCAGAAGCAAGCGTGCGCTCGCTTCCGATGCGCCAAAAGAAGCGAATTCAAGAAAAAAACAGAAAAAAGCGAAAGAAATCAAAGACCGAGCCAAAAACTGCGCCAGAATGGGCTTGGGGCGGGAACTGTTTCCGCCTTTCGCCGCAAAAACCCCAGAGACGCAAGTGACGCAAGCGAACATTGACAACCGACTCATTGACGCCGCCGGAGAGGGCGACTCAGCCGCCGTCGAGCGCTTGCTCGCGGAGGGAGCCAATCCGCGCGCCTTGCATTCGAACACCAGCATGACTGCGCTGTTTTCCGCCGCGCACGCCGGCAACGCCGCGCTGATGCGACGGCTTTTGCCGCTGTCAGACCCCAAGCAAGCTGGCCTGCACGACGAGCCCTTGCTGTTCGCCGCGGTCTCTGGCGGAAAGGCCGAGTGCGTGGATTTGGCGATCGAGCATGGCTTGCCCGACACCGTGAACGCGGTCAATCAGTGGGGGATGAACGCGGTGTGCCTGGCCGCGAGCCTCGGGCACGCCAAGGCCATGGAACGCTTGATCGAGCGCGGCGCGAGCCTCTCTTGCGCGACGCCTTTGGGCGGCAAACTCGAGAACGGAAGAAACCCGCTGCATTGGGCCGCGTTGTCCGGTGACATCAATTGCGCGCGCTTGGCCCTGAGCCCTGAGCGCGCCGCCGCGCGCGATGAAGAGGGGCGCACGCCCTTCATGCTCGCCGCCATGGGGGCGGACGCCGTGGACCTGTTGCTTTTGCTCGCGCCCGACGCCGACTTGTTCGCCATGGACGTCGATGGCCGCGACGCCTTGGCGGTCGCGGCGTCGTCGGGCCATATGGAAAATGTCGTGCATTTGTGGATGGACGCCAACATGGGGCGCTCGGCCCAATCGTCCATGAGCGCGGTGCAATGGGCTCTCGACACCGGCGCCTGGGAATGCGCGGACTGGCGGGGCTCGAGGCTGCCCCGACCTGACCGAGAGGCGATGTGGAAAGGTTCCGTGATCCATGGGCCGTTGAA
>Ga0105859_1000575_pt1 | contig 11615 bp, 9 predicted proteins | sample OrgsoiDNA_201063_FD_89684 | JGI IMG/M metagenome (GOLD analysis project Ga0105859, IMG submission 89684) | Permafrost soil microbial communities from the Arctic, to analyse light accelerated degradation of dissolved organic matter (DOM) -... | ecosystem: Environmental > Terrestrial > Soil >...
AAATCAATCTGGTAGTCGAACATTTTGAAGTTGAATACCGTGCCATACAGCGGCTGGGCGTCTCCTGCCATGCCCAAATCACGGGTGATCTGCTCGGCGTCATAACGCTGATGGCGGCGGACTTTCTTTAGCTCATCGCGCAGGCGCACGGCAAGTTCAGACAGAGTGGCAGCAGGATCGACCTTCATCGCCACCGGCAGCACGTTGATCACCGGCCCCGTGGCACACAGGGCGGCGGAACCCATGCGGCGCATGAAGATAAAACCGCCGCAGAAATCCGTCTGACCGCTCAGACGTGAAACCCATAACGCCACCAGTGCGATGGCAATATCGCTGGCGGTCAGTTGCTGCGCCTGGCCAGCCGTCAGCGCGTTAATCTGAGTGGCGTCACAGGCGCAGGAGAGGCGGTGAAGACGCACGGACGGTACCTGCCCGGCCAGCGGCTGTGGACAAATCGTCGCCGGTGCAGGCAGTGCTTTGGCTTTTTCACGCCAGAATTGGGCGTCACGCGCAAAAGCAGGGCCCTGCTGGTAGCGCTCAACTTCCTCAACCACGTCGCTAAACGGCACAAACGGCGAGGGTTCCGGCGTTTTGTGCTGACACAGCGCGGTATAAATCGTGGCAATGCGCCGCGCTATGGCCGTGAAACTGAAGCCATCCACCTGAATATGGTGATAACGCTGATACCAGAACCAGCGCGCATCACTGACCTGAATCAACACATGCCGATGCAGGGTTGTACCGCTAAGAATGCGCAGTTCCGCCGCCAGGTCCTGACGCATTAACGCCTGTGCCGCCTGTTGCGGGTCGGTCGACTGGCGCATGTCCACGCACTCAGGCTGAAAGTCAGGTGCTAACGGGCACGGCGTTTGCAGCGCAATGCCGTCGCGTTCTTCAAAGTGCATCGAAACGGTGTCAGCCTCGCTTAGCCCTTGAATAATGGCCTGCGTCATGAAATGCGCATCGAGCGGACCGTTGATTTCAATGTAGTGAGCGACGGTGTACGCATTGCCGTGCGGCGAAAGTTGGTCCGCCATCCAGATGCCGGGCTGCGCGGCCACCAGCGCGAGAGCTGAAGCGGTCAGCGCCTCAGCAGGTAAAAGAGACGTTTCAGACACCGGTAGGCTCCTGTTCGAATGAGGCTGCATCATGCAGGCGCAGGGAGTGCGGGCGCATGTCACGCCAGTTATCTTCCAGCCAGAGGTTACATTCACTGCGGGCTGTCGGGCCGAAAGTCACGCGCCATCCGGCGGGAACGGTGAGATTTTCCGGCCACAGGCTGTACTGTTGTTCGTCGTTAATCAGTACGCAGCAGACGGCGTTTTCATCATCAAACGGGTTAAGGCTTTCCATCGTGGGCTCCTTCGGTTTCACCGACCGGCGTGTTGGCAACAAAGTGCGGCGACCACAGCATCTCCAGTCCGTCCATCAACCCGCCGCGCCAGCATAAGGCGTCGTGGCCCCCCGCGACCGCACGGTAATGGACCTGATGCGGCGTCTGCTGCAACAGATCTCGCAGTTCGCCGTTCACCCGGTGGATCAGCCGTTCATGCACACCGGCTTCCATAAAGATCTTCAGCGGCGAAGCCTGCCCGGCACCCTGCTCAATCTGGCGCAGCAGCCACCCGGAATCCTCTTCAGACTGCCCGCGCTGCGGCCACCAGAATGATCCCGACTGGCTGAGCGCACAGCCAAAGGTCTGTGGCCAATGCAAACAGGCATAGAGGGAGGAGAGACCGCCAAAGCTTTGCCCGGCGACCACGGTGGTGTCAGGTGAAGCATGGAAAGGCGCCCAGCTGTGCAGCTGCGGCAGGAGTTCTTCCTGCACCGCCAGCCAGAAGTCGGCATTGCAAGTCAGCTCGCGGCTACGGTGTTCGGTGTCGATCGCTTCAATTAACAGATAGACCGCTTCGGGTACTTTCCCCTGCTCCGTCAGCTGATGCAGCGGCTCCCAGACCGGCATCTGCTGCGACCAGAACTGCCCATCAAGTAAAATAGCCAGCGGGCGTGAAGCCGGGTCATCTTCGCCGGTGGTATAGACCCATACCGTGCGGCTATTACCAAGGCGCGGGCTGTGCCATTGGTGCTTTTGCAGCAAAGCTGGCGGTGCTGGCATACAGCGACCACAGCCGGTGGCGAAGTCGTCGAAATCACGCCAGGCGGGTTGCGGTGGGGCGTCTGGCATGTGTAGCCCGCTGACGCGATGCCCGCGCCCGCCGGACCAGCTGCGATGGGCATTAAGTATGTCGTGCGTAGAGGTTTCAAAGCGGTCACGCCACCAATGGCGCAGCGCCATCATGTTGGCGTGAGGGTCGTCTGAGGGCGGCGCGAAAGGCCGGTTTTCGGTAGCAGGCATAAAGCTGTAACTGCCTGCCAACCCGCTTCCATTTCGGTCTGCCAGTACCAGACATCGGTGCCGCCGAGGCGTTGCAGGCTCTGCGGAGGATTGGGTTGATGGTGGTCAGTCTTGCCAGTGATGTTGATCCACACGCGCTGACAGGCTGACGTGTACTCGCTGCCTTGCGGATCGCGCCAGAAGAACGTGACCTTCCAGTTACCCTGCCCTGAGGGCTCAATCCATGGCGTTCCGCGTCGGGCGATGTCCAGCCACCAGCTATCACTGCCCGCGTGTCGGCTGGACAGGAGCGTGCCACTTTCTGACTCTGGTTCCATTTTCAACATCCCTACTCATCCTGTGGTTGCTATATTTAACATCTTTATAACCGCATCATTTATAACGACTTACATGAACGATTATTTTTTTGAATTGCGACAGACGATAAAGAGAATGGTATTGATAATTGTTTTCATTTGCAATAGTGTGTGTCTGCCCATAGGGTTGGGCGGGTATTGACTACACACAACACGACAACCGGCCATCCCGCTGCTGGCGTTTTGCCCTTCTGATGCAGCCAGTACACCCGGCAGTTCAGGGATGGAAACCGGACAGGAACGAAAATGAACAATAAATTGTCCAGCTACTCTTTAGCGACGCTTCTGGGATTGGGCCTCGGGGCCACCGCATTCTCAACACCACTCAGTGCAGCAACCACCAGCCCTTCTCCGGCTGAATCCCCTTCAGATCTCCCCGACAGCAGTGAAACCAAAGCGCCGGATGGCGACACCATTATGGTCACCGCCGCCCAGCAGAACCTGCAGGCACCGGGTGTTTCCACCATTACCGCCGAGGAGATCCAAAAACGTCCTCCGGCCCGTGATATCAACGAACTCATCCGCACCATGCCCGGCGTTAACCTGACCGGGAACTCCACCAGCGGCCAGCGCGGCAACAACCGCCAGATCGATATTCGCGGCATGGGCCCGGAAAATACCCTGATCCTGATTGACGGCATGCCGGTCAGCAGCCGTAACTCAGTGCGTCAGGGCTGGCGCGGTGAGCGTGATACCCGTGGCGATACTGCCTGGGTGCCGCCAGAGATGATCGAACGTATCGAAGTGCTCCGTGGCCCGGCCGCGGCCCGTTACGGCAACGGCGCGGCAGGCGGCGTGGTGAATATCATCACCAAGCGCGACACCAAAGAGCTGCACGGGTCATGGAATACTTACATGAACGCGCCAGAGCATAAGTCAGAAGGCGCGACCAAACGTACCGACTTCAGCCTCTCCGGCCCGCTCGGTGATCAGTTCAGCTTCCGCCTGTTTGGCGGGTACAGCAAAACACAGGCTGATGCGCAGGACATCAACCAGGGGCACCAGTCTTTGCGTACAGGAACCTATGCCGATACCCTGCCTGCGGGCCGCGAAGGGGTGATTGATAAAAATATTGATGGCCTGCTGCGCTGGGATTTCGCACCGATGCAGTCGCTGGAGTTTGAAGCATCCGGTGGACGTCAGGGCAACCTGTATGCCGGTGATACGCAAAACACCAACACCAGTGCGCTGGTAAAAAGCATGTACGGTGATGAAACCAACCGTATTTATCGCCAGGCCTACTCGCTGAGCTATCGCGGTGCCTGGGATAACGGCGTCAGCACCACCAACTATGTCCAGTACGAGAAGACCAAAAACTCGCGCATGAATGAAGGTCTGGCGGGAGGCACCGAAGGCATTTTCGCCGACACCGGCTTTAGCACCACCAACCTCAATGACGTGCTGCTGCACAGTGAAATGAGTGTGCCGTTCGAGTTACTGGTACCGCAGACGGCCACCTTGGGGACCGAGTGGAATCAGCAAAAAATGAAGGATCCCTCCTCCAATACCCAGAGCATGATGGGCGGGAATATCGCCGGTATTGATCCTTCCAACCGCAGCCCCTACTCCTCGGCGGAGATTTTCTCACTCTTCACCGAGAACAATATGGAGCTGACTGACAGCACCACGCTGACCCCGGGCCTGCGTTTTGATCATCATTCAGTTGTCGGCGACAACTGGAGCCCGGCCCTGAACCTGTCTCAGGAATTGGGGGACGACTTCACGCTGAAAATGGGCATCGCCCGCGCCTATAAAGCGCCGAGCCTCTATCAGACCAACCCGAACTATGTGCTCTACAGTAAAGGCCAGGGCTGTGCCGCCAGTGCCGGGGGCTGTTACCTGTTGGGTAATGACGACCTGAAAGCCGAGACCAGCATCAATAAAGAGATTGGATTGGAGTTCCACCGTAGCGGCTATCTGGCAGGCCTGACCTACTTCCGCAATGATTACCGCGACAAAATCGAAGCCGGTTATCTGCCAAGCGGGACGTCTGTCAACGGTAAGTCTGATGTGTACAAATGGGAGAACGTGCCGAAAGCCGTGGTTCAGGGGCTGGAAGGGACGCTCAATGTGCCGGTCACCGAGACTATTGCGTGGAATAACAACGGCACGTACATGATTGAGAGCAAGAATAAAGAGACCGGCGATTACCTGTCGATCATTCCGAAATTTACCATCAACTCTACACTGAGCTGGCAAACCACGGAAGACCTCTCCCTGCAAACCACCATGACCTGGTATGGCCGTCAGAAACCGAAGAAGTACAACTACAAAGGCGAACCTATCACCGGCAGCGAAAAACATGAAGTCAGCCCGTACGCCGTATTTGGCCTGAGTGGGACCTACACGGTAAATAAATACGTCAGCGTCACCACGGGTATCGATAACCTGTTTGATAAACGCCAGTTCCGTGAAGGTAACGCCCAGACCGTAGGCAACGCCGTCACCAATGCCTATATGTATGGCGCCGGTGCCGCGACCTACAACGAACCAGGCCGCACCTATTATATGAGTGTGAATACCCACTTCTAAGCCTCGTTAAGCGATAAAAAAAGCCGCTACGCATCACTTCGCAGCGGCTTTTTTATGTCGTTGATTTACTTATCGGCAAACGTGATACGCACCACATCATCCGGCGCAGAGGCTTCCTGCTTCTTCGATGACGCCTGCTTCACGCTTACAAACAGAGACTGGCCGTCATCGGACAGCGCCAGGCTGTTCGGATGAACCGGCGTGTCGATACTGTGCAGCATTTTATAGGTTTTGCCATCAATCACGCTGACTTTACCCGCTTCACGGTGAGTGACATAAATTTCGTGGCGCACCGGGTTGAACAGCACTGCCAGTGAGACCGGCACCTCAACTTTTTGCAGCACCTTGCCATTTTCGGTATTCACTACCAGCAGCTGCGGTGATTTGGAGTCCGTAATGAAGGCACGATGCGTGGCCGGATCCAGTGCAATATTCAGATAAAAGTGGTCGGCATCAGCCTCCAGCTTCACACGGGAGATCACCGTATCGGTTTTAGTATCGATGGTGATCACTTCGTTATCTGCGTTGGTGACATACAGACGGGAAGCTGCGCTGTCGAGCGCCAGCCCGGTAGCATATTTACCCAGACCTTCGATGGTTTTGCGAAGTTGCAATGTTGCGCCATCAATCACCCAGACCACACTTTGATCGCCCAGCCCGCCCATATAGACAGTGTTGGTGCTCTCATCAACGACCAGTTCACGCGGGGCCAGAGGACGTTCGGTTTCGGTGCGTGGGCGCTTATCCAGCACCAGTGAGCCCTTCACTTCCCCGCTTTTGGCATCCACGGCGGTGATCGCGCTGTTGATGGTATTACCCAAGAATAGCGTGCCGGTCTTCTTGTTCATCGCCAGCCCGAAGGGTTTCAGCTCATTTTTAATGGTCTGGGTGATGTTCAGCGTAGCAGGATCCAGCCGATACAACGCGCCGCCTTTATCGAGCTTACGGCTGCCCGACGTCGCCACATAGAGCGCCTGCGGTGAGTCATACACCAGCTCATAAGCGCCCTTGTTGACCGGCTTGCGTTCCACCGTAAAGGTGCTTTCAGCCCAGGCAGAGCCTGACGTCGCCAGTGAAACTAACAATGCCAGCGGCAGAATGCGCTTCTTCACGAAGGGGGAGATAAAAGGTGTCATAAATCCTCTCAGACAGGGTGATAAAAGGAGGCGACAGGTTTTAACTCATCCCTGTCGCCACAGGAATTAAAAACAATAATGATAATAGTTATCATTCTAATTCAATGTGAAGGATAAGACCATGAAGAATGAGAGAATTGAAGGAATGGCGGGAGTATCTTCGGGTTGGCCCGGCAGGGTGTGAAAGCCGGGCCTCAGCACAACAACCGTCTTTAATGATGAAGCATCTCATCAACCACTTGTGCCTTGGTTAACATATAAGGGTAAAAGGTTGGCCAGTTATCCATCTCTTTTAACAGGGCATCCTGAGAAACATTGCCCATATAAATATGAAAATGTTCGGACTTGCGCGGGCTGATAATATGGTCACTGAACTGGACATATTTCGGGGCTTTGGAGTGAACATCAAGACACTCGAATAAATAGCGTACGCCTTTCCTACCGGAGGCGTAATTCAGTATTTTGAATCCGGAGTAGGTATATTGACAGGCTTGGACATTTTCACCGACATGAAACTCAATCACATCATCTTCAATGCCAATCATATCAATATTGGTCGCATAGCCTTGTTTGTAATATGCCCTGTACTCTTCTAACGTTTTCCCCCCCTTCTGTTTGGCTTTCTTCTCCAATACCGGATCCAAATCACCGTTGAGCAAATAAGGGTTCAATGACTGCCAGATGCCATTCCAGTTGGCCAGCGGTCGGTCTTTAACGGCCGAATCCTCAAACACACCCTCACTGGCCTGACGCTCTGCCGCAGATAAAGGCACGCCATGAGCGTGGTTATGCGCGAATGACGCCGCGCTGGTCGATAAAATTCCCAGAGTCAGTGTGAAAGCAAAAACATTCTTTTTCATTGGTCCATCCTGAGCCATTATAGGTTATTGAATGGATATGTTATAACATAACAATTTAGCAATCAACGTAAAAAGAGCCGTTGATGCGGGCTATAAAGGAGGGCGGTACAAACCTAAAAACACTGTAACTGCACAGTGTTTTTAGGGTGTTAACAATAACTGAGGACGGAGCGCTGTTATTTCGCCACGGTTTCAATGATGGAGACAAAGAAACCGCTGTCGATGATGCGGTTAATTTTCAGACCGGCGTTATCCACCAATTCTTTCAGCTCAGACTCGGTGCGTTCGCGTCCACCGTCAAAACTCGCCATCAGCAGAAGATCCATTTCCTTGCCGGAGTGACGCACGCTACCTTCAGGGATCACCGGATCCATGATGAGTATCTTACCGCCAGGGCGCATCGCCTTACGGCAGTTGCTCAATATTTTGGCGGAGTTTTCGTCTGACCAGTCATGGGTAATGTATTTAAGCAGGTAAATATCGCCTTCCGGGCAGGTTTCAAAGAAACTTCCGCCCTGCAATTCCCAGCGGGAATCATCACCCAGCTCCGCCAGACGGTTGCGGTTCAATACGTGGGGCTGATCGAAGAGTATGCCGTGAAGCGTCGGATTAGCGCGCAGAACCTGCAACAGCAAGCCCCCCATCCCTCCGGCTACGTCCACCACCGTCGCGTTTTTCGGGAAGTCATAACTTCTGACCAGGAACATATTTTCCACTTCAGACATGGAAGACATGCCGGAATGGAAGTCATAACCCTGATCGTTCGACGCACGCTGTGACCAATATTCGAAGAACGACATATCAAACAGTTGCTTGAAGGCAGAGTGCCCTCGCACGCTTTCCGCCAGATTCCCCAGAGGACGCCAGAAGGTTTCATCGGTCAACATCAGCACCGCCGAACGCAGAGAATAACGGTTAGAGGTACAGAGGTATTCAGCTGGCGGGTTAAGACTAAAACGCCCGTCATCACGTTCGAGGAAAATATGACGCGTTGCCAACAACCGCATAACGCGGTTGAGCTGTTTCCAATCCACACCCAGATCTTTCGCAAGATCCTGGATTGTTTTCGGCCCTTTTATAAGATGGTCGGCAACCCCCAACACCGCCGCTGCACGCAGCGCCGCCTGATAGGTATATCCCATTGCCTGATCGATTAAATAGAGTGCACCTTTTTCATTTTCTGACATTAAAGCCTTATTACTTTCCATGCTAATAATACCTCAAAGTGATATTCAGGTAGATAGATAGCTGTAATGGTTATACAAATAATCCGAACTGAGTTTCCGAATTTTTGTCCAGAGAATAATGGTCAGGGATACTCCTAATATCAAATATCCTAAAGTGGCAAATCACTTAATTCATCGTCATCATTTCTTTCCAACTCATCATTAAGACGTCAGTCTTTTTTATTACATCTCATTGATATAATTAAAATTAAAAATAGTTTAAAAATAAAAATACTATTAATCCGCAAACCTTTCAAATAATGACCAACACAGTTTTTTTAAGCCATGTTCATGAAAAACAAACACTCCCTGCTTTGAAATGGCTTTTCAGTTATTTTTTGTACTGATAATTTTACATTAACCATATTTTACATCTAAAAATAAGGGATAAGTCAGATAAAGATGGTTGAATGAGGATTGAAAAAGCAAATATTTTCGCGAAAAAATGCAGATTATGCAGAGGGCTCATATAACAACCCTATTGCAATCTTGTTATTTTGTTATGTCATACTCGGACAGCAGGGATCTTAATATATAAATACAGGAGACTCAGTGTTGATGGAAAATAAAATCGTAGAGATCTTACAATACACGTTGAGTAAAGGCACTGGCGCAGAGTTCCATAACATCATGGCGGAAATCAGCGCTCCCCTTCATCACCAACACGGTATAGACATCGTTTCTTATGGAAACTCGCTGCATGATCAGGATAGTTACTATCTCATACGCACTTTTGATAGTGAGGAAAGCATGTCGTCGGTGCTGGATGCATTTTACTCAAGCAACGACTGGCGAATGGGTCCACGGCAAGAGATTGTTAACCGAATTGAGAACAGCCTAAAAACGATAATTAGCCTTCCTCAGAAAGGTATCGATGGGCTGAGAGATATTAACTAGACTGTAATTCTTTGGTGGCAACCCAGAAGGAGTTCGCAGTACCGGCCTTTGAGGACCCCAGTCAGCCAGAAGGCTGCCCCGCCAGGGCTACAACTGGGATATTGCGGGTGGTATAGAAACCACAACTTCAATCCATGAGTCAAAGCGATAACGCGCGCAATGCAGGTGCCGATTGTATTGGAAATATTAGAGACTGAGGGTGAGCGTGTTGATGCCGCGAGACAGATTCCAGAAGATTTGAAGAGCTAAAATGAGGGTGTATAAATTTTAATGGGTGAACGTAAGTATCAGAAAGTGGAATAATGCAGGAGTGTGAGTGATGACGTTTATTGAAATGGTGCCGACTACCGGAATCGAACTGGTGACCTACTGATTACAAGTCAGTTGCTCTACCTACTGAGCTAAGTCGGCTTTTTGAGTGCTGCGGGGACTACGTGGCGTAATTTATTGAAATCTTCAGCGTGAGTCAATAGTGAGAAAGTGCGATTGCTGCTTTTCTCAACAACCTGTTGATTTTAGGATTTTTTGCACCGGTTTCATCCTCTGCAAATCCACCGGTGCCCTTCTGTTCCTCTTACGGACGGACTAAATCGTCACCATAGCCAATCCACTTATAGGTCGTCAGGGCTTCGAGTCCCATTGGGCCGCGTGCGTGGAGTTTTTGGGTGCTGACCGCGACTTCAGCGCCGAGGCCAAACTGGCCGCCGTCGGTGAAGCGGGTGCTGGCATTGACGTACACCGCCGAGGAGTCCACTTCATTCACAAAGCGTTCGGCCTGGCTGATGGAACGGGTGAGGATAGCGTCAGAGTGCTCGGTGCCGTAGGCGCGGATATGCGCGATGGCGGCGTCGATGTCAGCAACTATCGTGACGTTGAGATCCAACGACAGCCATTCGTCCGAGTAATCCTCTTCCTCCACCGCCACCACTTTCGCCGGGCCGTTTTGCAGATGTGGCATGGCGGCTTGGCTTGCGTGCAGCGTGACGCCGGCTGCGTGCATTTTAGTACTGAGCTCTGGCAGGAAGCGGCTGGCAATGGCGTCATGCACCAGCAGCGTTTCGAGGCTGTTACAGGCACTTGGGCGCTGTACTTTGGCGCTTTCTATCACGGTCAGCGCTTTGGCGAAATCCACGCTTTCATCAACGAAGGTGTGACACACGCCAATGCCGCCGGTGATCACCGGAATAGTTGACTGCTCGCGGCACAACTTATGCAGCGCCGCACCACCGCGGGGGATCAGCATGTCGATGTATTTATCCAGACGCAGCATCTCGGCCACCAGCGCACGGTCGGGGCTGTCGATGGCCTGCACTGCCGCCTTCGGCAAACCGCACTGCTCCAGTGCCTGCTGAATCACTTTCACCGTGGCCTGATTGGTATGGTGCGTCTCTTTGCCGCCGCGCAGAATGGCCGCATTGCCGGTTTTAAGGCACAAACTGGCGACGTCGATGGTGACATTAGGACGCGCTTCATAAATTACGCCGATCACGCCAAGGGGTACCCGACGGCGTTCGAGCCGTAATCCGCTGTCCTGCATGGAACCATCTATCACCTGCCCTACCGGATCACTCAGACGGCAGACATCACGCACGTCGCTGGCAATAGCGGATAAACGCGCAGGAGTCAGCAGCAGGCGGTCGAGTAACGCGTCGGTCATGCCGCTGTCACGGGCGGCGGACATGTCCAGTTCATTAGCCTGAATAATACTCTGGCTGTTAGCCTCAAGCATGTCGGCAATCACCAGCAGCGCACGGTTTTTCTCGGCGGTGCTGAGAGTGGAAAGCTGGTAGGCGGCCTGTCTGGCGGCCTTGCCCATTGCGTTCAACATGGGTATTTCCTTTATTAAACCGTCTTAACTGACAATCATGTCGTCACGGTGCACGGCAACCGGGCCGTACTCGTAACCGAGAATATCGCTAATCTGCTGGGAGTGGTGGCCGGCAATCATGCGCATGGCGTCGCTATTATAGCGGCTGACGCCGTGCGCCAGGTCGCGCCCGGCCAGGCTGCGGATGCGGATCACTTCGCCACGCGAGAAATCACCTTTCACGTCGCGAATGCCTTTGGGCAGCAGCGAACTGCCGCGCTCAAGCATTGCGGCCACCGCACCGTCATCAATAGTGATTTCACCCGCTGGCGGTGCGCCGAAGATCCAGCGTTTGCGGTTCTCCAGCGGCGTTTGCATGGCGTGGAAGCGGGTACCCACAGAAACGCCGTTGATCACATCGCCTATCACCCCTGGCAGGCTGCCT
>Ga0105859_1000576_pt1 | contig 11600 bp, 6 predicted proteins | sample OrgsoiDNA_201063_FD_89684 | JGI IMG/M metagenome (GOLD analysis project Ga0105859, IMG submission 89684) | Permafrost soil microbial communities from the Arctic, to analyse light accelerated degradation of dissolved organic matter (DOM) -... | ecosystem: Environmental > Terrestrial > Soil >...
GTATGGATCGGCCGCGGCGCTGCTGGGCCTCGGGACGCTCGTGTGCATGCCGAGCCTGTTCGCGTGGTCGATCTCGCCGCTCAGGGAAGCGCCGTTCGCGCTCGCCGGCGCCGTGACACTGGCGGCGATCGTCGCCGCGGCGCGCGCGCCGCACCGGGCGGCGCGGCTGATGGCGCCGGCGATCGCCCTGCTCGGGCTCCTGGCCACCGGCGCCGTCAGACCCGAGGGCCTGTGGCTGACGCTCGCCGGGCTTGCGCTGGGTCTTTCGGCGTGGCTGATGATGACCCGCCGCGCGTTCGCGCTCATCGGCGCGATGATGGCGGGCCTGGCGGCGGCGGCTGTCGTGGCGGTGCCGCGCGTGCACGATCAGGCGCTGGCGCTGATCGAGCGGGCCGCGTTCCGCCACTTCCAGCACACGATGAGCGCCGGTCATTTCTATCGTCTGCTCGACGCGCGGTACTACCCGCCGAACGAGGCCGTGTTCCGGGCCGCCGATCTCGGCGCGTCCACCCGCTTTCTGATTCGCGCCGCCGTGCGGTTCATGACCGTGCCGGAGCCGTGGATTCTGCGTCCGGGTTTCGAGCTCGTCGTGATTCCCCAGCAGATGATCTGGTACGTCCTCGTGATCGGCGCCGCGTGCGGCGTGTGGTACGGCATGAAGCGCGACCGGCTGCTCACGTCGCTGTGCGCCGGGCTCTGGCTGGCCAGCTGGATGTTGATCGGGCCCGCGAGCGGCAACATCGGCACGCTCGTGCGTCATCGCGATTCGCTGATGCCGTGGGTCGTGTGGCTGTCGGCGATCGGCGCGGTGGCCGTGATCCCCGCGATGCCCGCGCGGATCCGGCGCTGGAACAGCGTCGACGCGTCCGTTGCGGCGCTGATCGCCCTCGTGCTGCCCGTCGGCTTCGGACTGTTCTGGTTGTTTCACACGCCCCTGCCGCGCGTCAGCGGGGTCGAGCCGAAGGAGTTGCTGGCGCCCGCGCGCGCGGTGCTCCGCGGCCAGCATCTCCGGCCGTTCCTGAAGGTCTTCGTCGTGGAGACAGGCGGCACGTTCAGCATGTCGGATCGCACGTCGTGGCCGCCCGAAGCGAAGTACTGGCTCCGGACGCTGGACGAAGCGCAGATTGAATTGCCCGATCTCGAGCCCGGCGTCTACGATCTGTCGCTCACCGACGGCGCGGAATCGCTCGCGACGTTGCGGCGCGCGTTTACCGTCCTTCCCCGCGTGCCGCCCGAGACCGTGGCGTTGACCGTCAGAGGGCGGTTCATCGGCGTGGAGCCGCACGCCGCGGAGGCGTTGCGCGCGCAGCGGACGCCGGCGGTCGAACCGTGGATGGACGTGACGTCGCTCGAAGCCCCGGCGCTCGATCGCCGCATGATCAGCATGGGTGGACACTACGTGGCCGCGATCGTCGACGGGCGTGTGGCGATGCCGGCGACGCTGCGCGTGCATTGCGCACTCTCGGGCACCGAGTGCAGCGCGGGTGGGCTGTCGTTCGCCGCGGGTACGCACATTCCGCTCCTCATCGGCGGCACGCGGCTGATGTTCGCCGTCGATCATGTCGAAGGCGCCGGCGTCACGGCGCTGACGCCGGGTCGAAGCGTCGACGTGGTGGCGCGCTTCACGGTGCCCGCGTTCGTCGTTCCGTTGATTCGGCCGGGCGATCGTGACGCGCCGGCGGAGACGTACGACGCGCCGGTCGCGGCGCAGGTCGTGCGGATCGTCGAGACGAAGACGGTCAAGGGAGAGACGACACTCGACGCCCTCATTCGTGTGCCGGCCGGCTCCGACGGCGCGAGCACGTATCGCGGTCATCAGATGGCGCCGGGTGCGCCGCTGGCGTTCGAGAACGACCGGTATGTGTTGTCGGGTCAGGTCATCAGCGTCTCTCCGGGAGGCGCGCGGCCGTGAACGCGTTCAACCATGACGCCGTGTTCCCGCTGGCGCCGGACGTGCCGGCCACGCTCGACTCGTCGCGCGCGCGTGCCGCGACGGCCGTGGCCGTACTCGCGGGCACGTGCTACGCGTTGTCGCCGCTGACGCTCGCACTGGGGTCGGTCATCGCTGCGCTGATCTGGTGGGCGTGCCGCGGCCTGAGCGGCCGCGAGCGGCGATGGACGATGACGTTGCTGATCGGCTCGCTGCTCGTCCGCGGCGCAGCCATCGGCGCGATTGCGTTGACGGCCGACCCCTGGCGCGGCTCGTTCCGGACCTTCTACGGTGACGGTCAGTATGCGCTGGAGCGCTCGATGTGGCTGCGCAACGCGCTGCTCGGCACACCGATGTCGCTCCTCGACCTGGCGGAGGCGTTCCATACGTACGCCCGCTCCATCTACTACTACCCGCTGGCCTGGCTGCAGGTCCTCTTCGGGCCGGCGCCGTACGCGTTGCACCTGACCAGCGTGGTCGGGTACTTCGCCGCCGCGATCGCGCTGTACCGCCTCGTGCGATCGAGCTACGGCCACGCGGCGGCGTTCGCCGGGCTGAGCCTGGTGTTGTGCGTGCCGACGCTGCTGCTGTGGTCGATGGCGCCGCTGAAGGAATCGTTGTACTTCTCGATGTCGAGTCTCGCGGTCGTCTCCACGGCGCGGATGATCCGCGCGCGTCGCTGGACGAGTGCCGCCGGCGCGCTGGTGGGTGCGGGGGTCGCGCTGGCCGTGGCCGCGTCGCTGCGAACCGGCGGTCTGGCGATGGCGCTGGGAGGGCTCGTGGCGGGGCTGCTCATCGCCGCGACGATGACGCATCGTCGGGTGGTGATCGCGGCCATCGTCGGCGTGCCGATCGCGGCCGCGCTCGCGGTCCGGCAGCCGGTGGTCCTGGATGCCTTCGTGCACCAGGTACGCCAGGGGGTTGCGACGCATATCGGTTACTTCCATTCGGCCGGCTCCAACTACCGCTTGCTGGACGACGACGACTTCTACAACATGAGCCGCCCGTTCGACAGCCTGACGGGGGACGAAGCGGTCCGCTACGTGGGCCGGGCCGTTCGCGACTTCGTGTTGCTCCCGAAGCCCTGGGCGCCGACCACGAGAAGCGATGTCGCGATGGTGCCGCAGCAGCTGATTTGGTACGCGCTCCTGATCTTTAGCGTGCCCGGCTTCGTCGCCGGACTGCGGCGCGATGCCTTGCTCACCGGCCTGCTGTTCGGGACGGCCCTCGTCGGCGCCGCCGCAATCGCGCTGGCCAGCGGCAACGTCGGCACGTTGATCCGGCACCGCGACATGATCGTGCCGTTCGTGGTGTGGATCGGCGCGCTGGGGGCGATCGTCACGATGAATCGGTGTGCCACTCTCGTGTGGAAAGAAGGGAAATGATGGCGCTGATAGACGAGCGCGGACGCCTGTTCGGGCGCGTGAACCTGATCGATGCAGGCGTCGGGCTCCTCATCATCTTGATTGGAGCGGGCGTCTTTGTGGGGTATCGGCTCCTTCGGCTGCCGGTGGCGCCCGTCGTACTGAAGGTCGATCCCGGGGTTCAGCAGGGCGGCGGCACCAACATGCGGATGGCCTTGAAGGGCCAGAACTTTCTTCCGTTCATGAAGGTGTTCGTCCAGCGCACGGGGAACTCGACGCAGGCGCTGAAGAGACTGGATGAGGGAACCAGCGGGCTCGATCAGTTCGTGCTGGTGAACTACACCCAGGGCCGATTCTTCGCGGAGAGCCCGACCATCGCTGAAGTGTGGCTGCCCGACAAGCTGGGAGCGGGCACCTACGATCTGGTGTTTTTCAACGAGACGCAGATGGTCGGAATGAAGCAGGCGGCGTTCACGCTGACGGCGCCGCCGCCGCCGCCCCCGCCGCCGCCGAGCGCGCCGCGCGCGAACATCCGCGCCTACGGCGCGTTCGTCGACGTCGATCGCGCGAATCCCCCGCGCCTGGCGCCCGGCACGCGCTTGCCGGTGGGAGCCGCCGAACCGTGGGCCGAGATCCTGGAGATCGATCCGCCGCGCCCGGAGACCGCAGTCGTCCGCACGCCGACCGGCGATATCACGGCCGACGTGAACACGCGGGTGCAGATGCCTGCCGTGCTGCGCGTGCGTTGCATCGTCGACGTGTTGAACTGCGGCGTGCCCGGCTTCAACATCGCCGTCGGCAGCACGGTCCCTATTCAGGTCGGCGACAAGACCGTCAACTTCCGCGTGCAGGACATGGGGCCGGATGCCGCCGAGGTCGTGCGCGAGGCGCTGGTGGAGGTTCGCTTCTTCGCCAAGCCGGAGATCGCCAGGCTGGTGAGGGAGCGCGACGCCGACGTGTCGAAGGCGGCCGCGAACAAGCGGCAGCGTGCCCCCGCCGTCATCCGCGCTCGCTCGGCGGCGGAAGAGGTGTCGGCCACGCTCGGCGTGTCCGACGGCGTACAGTCGTATCAGCTGCCGGGGAAAGTCGTCACGTTGACCGCGACGCTGGCGATGCCCCTGATGCAGACCCCGACCGGGTGGTTCTATCGCGATCAAGTGGTGAAGGCGGGGGCCAACCTCGTGTTCGAAACCGCCAGCTACATGGTGCGCGGCATGGTCCTCAACGTGGAGCTGGCCGGAGCCAGCGAGCCGACGCGTACGACCACGAAGAGATGAACGGCCGGCACATCAGGATGGCCGGCATTGCCGGCCTGAGTCTCGGCACGGCGATCGCCGTCTCGCCGGCCGGCGTCGCGGCCGTCGCCGCGCTCGTCGGCCTGATCTGGTGGACGTCGCGCCCGCTCCACGGCGTCGAGCGCCGGTGGGTGATCAGCTGGCTGACGCTGGCCTGCGCGGCGCGGATTGCCGTCGTGGCGGCGCTGCCGCTCCTGGTGAATCCTCGACAGGAGTCGTTTACGACGATCTTCGGCGGCGACGCGTTCTATTTGATTGAGCGCTCCATCTGGGTCGCCAACACGTTCGTGGGCACCGCGATCGCGCCGCGCGATTCCTTCGAAGCCTTCGGCCCCGGCTATGGCCGAACCGCATACAACCAGGCGCTCGCCCTGCTCCATGTGTTTTTTGGTCCGTCGCCGTACGCCGCGCACCTTGTGTCGACCGTGCTGTTTTTAGCGGCGGCCGTCGTGCTGTTCCGCTGTGTACGGTCCGCCGCCGGACCTGTCGCGTCGTTCTTGGGTCTCGCGATGCTGACGTCACATCCGTCGCTCTTCCTGTGGTCGGTGGCGCCGCTGAAGGAGGCGCCGTTCTTCATCCTCGCGGCCATCGCCGTGCGCGCGACGCTGTCGTTGCTGCGCCCTGGACGCTGGTGGCACGTGCCGGCATCCGCGCTGGTCATTGTCGCGGCGATCGGTGCGATGGAGGCCGTTCGGCCCGGATCCGGGAAGCTGACCGCGGCGGCGCTCGGGGCGGGTGTCGCAGGGTGTATCGCCCTGCACAGCCGGCGGACTGCGCTCGTTGCCGCCGTGGCCGGGTTGATCGTTGCGGCGGCGGTCGTCGCGTCGCCGCGCGCGAGCGGTGTGGTGGCCGGTGTGGTGCGCGATGCCGCTCAACGGCACCGGAACTACTTCTTTACCGGGGGGCACTCGTTCGGGCTGCTCGACCCGAACGCCTACGGATCGGCCGGCGTCATCAGCACAGGCGCGGGCGCGATGACGCGCTTCCTCATCCGGGGGACGGTGCGGTTCTTCAGCGCACCGGAGCCGTGGATTCTGAGACCGGGCATCGAGTTCGTGCTGATTCCTCAACAGATGATCTGGTACGCGCTGCTGTGTCTGGCTGCAGTCGGCGCGATCACGGGCTTTCGCCGCGATCCGCTGCTGACCGCCATGCTGTCAGGATTCGTGATCGTCGGCGCCGGGGCCATCGGCGTCAACAGCGGCAACATCGGCACATTCATCCGCCACCGCGATACCGTCATGCCGTGCGCGATCTGGCTGTCGGCGATGGGAGGGGCGCACGCGCTGGCAGCCCCGCGGCGGCGATTCAATCCGCTCGACAGCGGCATCGCGATCGTGCTGCTCGTGCTGATCCCGCTCGGCTTTGCCTTGTTTGCGTTGTTCCGCACGCCGCTGCCGCGGATCGACGCCGTCGAGCCAGCCGTCGTGTCGGCGCCGGGTGAACTGGTGCTGCGGGGCGAGCACCTGCGTCCGTTCCTCTACGCGTACGTGTCGAACCGCAACCTTGGCACCAGAATTCGCGGTCAAATGCACGAGGCGAATCAGCCGGAAGCACCGTACTTCGCGCGAAACGGGCGAGAGGCATTGTTGAAGCTGCCGGCCCTTCCGCCGGCGCTCTACGACCTCGAGCTCTTCGATGGCGGCGACCAGGTCGCCTATGCGCCCCGCGCGTTCACCATCGGGACCATGACCACTGATCCCGTCGCGGTCGTCGTGGTTTCGGGGCGGTTCATCGGCGTCGATGAGACGCGGGCGCCTGTGCTCGTGGCTGGCGCAGCGATCAAGCCGGACGACGGTGCGCCGCTGCTCGAGGTATTGCAGGTCGGCCCGGATCGGCCGCAACTCGTGTCCAGCCCTCCGGGTGCGTCGGTGACCTGGGTGCGCATCGAGGGACAGTCGGAGCGGCCGGCCACCATCAGGCTGCGGTGTCGGTACGCGAACAACATCTGCTTTTTCGAGGGCCGCCGGGTCGCCGGCGGGCAGGAACTCCCGCTGACGTTTCCCGGCTTCTCGGTGACCTTCAAGATCGACGTCGTCGCGCCGGATGACGCGCGCTGGCCGTTGCATGGCGGACCGACGAGAGACGCCGTCGTCGATTTCATCGCATGGCCGGGCGCGCAGTCGCATCTGCCGGCCGGCACGCGCGATGCCGGAAGCCCGTTCGAGCCTCCGGTGCGGCCGGCCGAGATTGTTCGGGTCGTCGCGGTCGAGCCGTTTGTCGGCGACGCCATGCTCGACGGCGCGCGGGCGGGCGAGGGTCTGTTCGCGCCGCAGCCGCTCGTGCGGATTCGGGCGATCGTCCGGTATCCGCTGCTGCCGTCGGGAGAAGTGGAGCATCGGGGGCGGCCGGCCGGCCTCGGATCGCGCGTGGACTTCGAGACCGCCGACAGCCTCCTCCGCGGCACGATTGCGGGCTTCGTCGGCAGCCCGGAGGCGAAACAGCCGTGACGCTCATCGACGATCGAGGGCGCCTGTTCGGCCGGATCAATCTCGTTGACGCCGGCGTCGCACTCCTTGGCGTTGCAGCGGCGGCGGGTCTGCTCGTCGCCTATCAGGTGTTCCGGTTGCCGCGCGGCCCAGAGGTCGTGTCGGTCCAGCCCGCCACGCAAGCGGCGGTGAACGGCGCGCACATCACGCTCCGAGGCCGCGACTTCCTGCCGTTCCTGCGCGTGTTCGTACGCCGCAGTGGCGGCACGGCGGGCATGGTCCACGAAAACGACAACCCGTACGATGCCTTCACGCTGGTCAACCAGACGCAGGCGCCGTGGGTGGTCGAAAGTCCGCTGGTCGCCGAGGTGCGGCTCCCCGATGGGATGGGCGCGGGCACGTACGATCTGGCGTTCTCCAACGAAACGCGTCAGCTCTCGATCGCGCGCGCCGCGTTCACGTTGACCTCGCCGCCGCCGCCGCCGACGCTCCGCCCAGCCACGGCGATCGTGCGGCTCGAGGGCGCGTTCACGCGGCTGACCGGAGCCGACGCGCAGCGCCTCACGTCAGGCGCGCACCTGGTGTCCGATCGCGCCGACGAGTCGATCGAGATCCTCGCCGCCGCGCCGTCGCAGCCCGACGTCGTCCAACTGGATGCGGGCCGCGGTGCAGTACCGGCGGCTGTCGACGCACGCGTGCGCGTGCCTGCGACGCTCCGGGTCCGCTGTACCGTCGCCGGGACGAAGTGCCTGCTCGGCGGCGCGACCATCACGGCCGCCGGCGCCCTGCGCATGCGCCTGGGCGCGCAGGAGATCGGGTTCATCGTGGACGAGGTCGCTCCCGGTTTCTCGGATGCGGTCGCCGAGGCCGACGTCACCGTGCGCTTCCTGCTGCGCCCCGAGGAGGCGGCGCAGATGAAGACGGGAGACCTCGATGCCGCGAGCGCGTCCGCGGCGGACCGCGGACCGCGGACGTCGGCGGTGCTGGCGTCGATCGCATCGCGCGGCGCCGTGACGCGCCGGACGCTCGAGACCGTCGATACGAAGCCGCGCTGGGTCGAAGAGCCGGCGGTGCGCGTCGATGCGGTGCTCCATGTGCCGGTGACGCGGCTCGACGGCGTGTGGTTTTACAAGGGACAGGCGCTCAAGAGCGGCGGCACCATGGCGTTCGAGACGCCAATCTACAAGGCGCGGGCCTGGGTGCTGAACGTCGCAGCGCGCGCGCCCGCGAAGGGACGGAGTCAGTCCGCGTCGTGACGAAGCCGGAGACGAGAAATGCCCGCCTCGCGTGGTATGCCGGGCTCGTCGGTCTGGCCGCCGGCACGGCGTTCAGCCTATCGCCGGCCGGTGTCGCGGCGCTCGCGGTGCTCGCCGGTCTCGTGTGGTGGACCGTCAGCGACCTGCGCGGCACCGAGCGGCGGTGGGTGACCGCCTGGCTGCTCGCGGCGGTGGCCGCGCGCATCCTCGTCGTGGCCGCGTTGTCGGTGGCCGTCGATCCCCGTCAGCAGTCGTTCAGGACCGTCTTCGGCGGCGACGCGTCGTACATGATCGAGCGATCGATCTGGATCCGCAACGCGTTCGTGGGCGATCCGTTCGCGCCGCGCGATCTCTTCGAGGCGTTCCAAACGTGGTATGGGTGGAGTGGCTACACCTACGCGCTGGCCCTGCTTCACGTGTTCTTCGGTCCGTCCCCGTACGCCACGCATGTGGTGTCGATTGTCCTCTTTGTTGCGGCCGTCGCCTTGCTCTTTAGATGTGTGCGATCCAGTTTCGGACGCGTGGCGGCGTTCGTCGGCGTCGCGCTCCTGACGACGATGCCGTCGCTGTTTGTCTGGTCCGTGGCGCCGCTGAAGGAGGCGCCGATCATCATCCTGGCCGCCGTCGCCATACGGGCCATGCTGTCGCTGTTGCGGCCCGGCCGCTGGTGGCACGCCCCAGTCGCCGCGCTGGCCATCGTCATCGCCCTCGTGTCGATTCATCTCATCCGTCCGGAATCCGCGCAGCTGACGGCGGCCGCCCTCGCCGCGGGCGCAGTTGGCTGGTTCGCGCTTCGCACGCGCCGTGGCGCCATCGTCGTCGTCCTCGTCGTCCTGGCCGCGACGGTCGGCGTCGTGACGTCCTCTCGCGCGACGGCCGCGATGGCCGGCGTGGTGCGCGAGGCGGCGAGGCGCCACATCGGCAGCGTCGGCTCGGCCGGGCATTCGTTCGGGCTGCTCGACGCCGACGCGTATGGGTCCGGCGCGGGCGGCGAGGGCCGCCTCGACGCCGGCGCGATGACGCGGTTCTTCATCCGGGCGACCGTGCGATTCTTCAGTGCGCCGGAGCCGTGGATTCTGAAGCCGGGCGCGGAGCTCGCGTTGATTCCTCAGCAGATGATCTGGTATGCGCTCGTGGGACTCGCCGTCGTCGGTGCGATCGCCGGCTGTCGCCGCGATCCCCTGCTGACGGCGCTGTTGTCCGGATTCGTGATCGTCGGCGCGGCCGGCATCGGCATGAACAGCGGCAACATCGGCACGTTCATTCGCCACCGCGATGCCGTCGTGCCGTGTGTGATCTGGCTGGCGGCGATGGGAAGCACGTACTCCCTTGGCGTGCCCACGACGAGGCGCGTCAATCCTCTCGACGGGGGTGTTGCGGCCATCGCGCTCGTCCTCATACCGGCAGGCTTCGGGCTGTTTCTGTTGTTTCGCATGCCCGCGCTACGGATCGACGCCGTCGAACCGACGGTCGTGTCGGCGCCGGGCGAGCTCGTGTTGCGGGGCGAGCACCTGCGCCCGTTTCTCCGCGCCTACGTCTCCAGCCGCGGTCCTCACATCCAGTTGGCCGATAACCTGGGCGCGGGAGTGTTTCCCGAAGCCGCGTACTACGCCCGCAACGGGCGGGAAGCGATTGTGAAACTGCCGGCGCTGGCTCCCGGCGCGTACGATCTTGGCGTCTACGACGGTAGCGATGAAGTGGCCTACGTGCGCCGCGGGTTCGCCGTCGTCGTGCCGGACGCCGCGCGCCGGTCGTTGCAGGGTGGAGCGACGAGGGACGCCATCGTCGACTATGTCGGATGGCCGGGCGCGCAGGCGCAGCTCGCGCCAGGAGCGCGCGACGCCGGACGTCCGTTCGATGCGCCATCACGGCCGTCGGAGATTGTTCGAATCATCACCGTCGAGCCGTTCGTCGGCGACGCGACGCTTGACGGCGTGGGGCCGGGCGACCGCCTTTCGCTGCAACAGCCGCTCGTGCGGATTCGGGCCGTGGTCCGATTTCCATTGCTGCCATCCGGACAAGCGGAGCAGCGCGGGAAGGTGGTGAGTCTTGGATCGATGGTGGAATTCGAGACCGCCCAAAGCCTTCTCCGTGGCACGATCACCGGTTTCGTCGACCCCCCTGCGACAATGCATCCGTGACGCTGATCGACGATCGCGGACGACTGTTCGGCCGGGTCAATCTCGTTGACGCCGGCATCGCCGTGCTGGCCGTCGGCACGGCGGCAGGCCTGTTCACGGCATTCCGGGTGTTCCGGCTGCCGCGCGGGCCGGAGATCGCGTCGGTCGAGCCCGCGACCCAGCCGGCGGTCACCGGTGCGCAACTCAGGCTTCGCGGCCGCGACTTTCTCCCGTACGAGCGCGTCTTCGTGAATCAGAGCGGCGCGTCGCCCGGCTTCGTCCACGCGGACGAAAAACCGGCGGACGCGTTCACGCTGGTCAACCAGACGCTGGCGCCGTGGGTCGTCGAAAGCCCGTCGCTCGCCTCGGTGAGCCTCCCCGATCGCATGGCGCCGGGCACGTACGACCTGATCTTCTACAACGAAACACGCCAGCTCTCGATCGCGCGCGCGGCATTCACGTTGACCTCGGTCGCGCCGCCGCCTGTTCAGCCGCCGGACCTCGCGGACGCCGCGGGTGAAGCGGACGTCACCGTCCGCTTCGTGCTGCGCCCCGCCGAGGCGGCGCAGATGACGGCGGGCGATCTCGACGCCGCGGACGACACGGAAGCGCGGCGGCCGCAACGCGCGGCGACGCTGGCGTCGATTGCGGCGCGCGCCGACGTGACGCGCCGGACCTACAGCACCGCCGGTGGACACGCGCAATGGATCGAAGAGCAGGCGGTGCGCGTTGACGCGGTGCTCCGCGTGCCGGTGACGCGGCTCGACGGGGTGTGGTTCTACAAGGGACAGGCGCTCAAGAGCGGCGGCACCATCGCGTTCGAGACGCCGATCTACACAGCGCGCGCGTGGGTGTTGAACGTCGCCGCGCGCCGGACTGCGAAGGGACGGAGTAGCGAGTGAAGCCAAGACTGCTGGAGTTGCTGATGTGCCCGTGGTGCAGGGCGGACATGACGATGACCGCGTTCGACGGATCCGCGCCGGGCGGCGACGTGACCGAGGGTCTGCTGTCGTGCGCGTGCGGGCGCCGCTTTCCGGTCGTCAACGGGATCCCGCGGATCCTCGAGAACGCGTTCGCGCTGTTTCCGGACTTCGTGCACCACCATCGCGACACGCTGCCCGCGCTGCCCGACGTGCCAGTCCTTCAGGCGCGCGAAGCCGAGGCGATTCGGCGCACGCGCGAGAGCTTCGGGTATCAGTGGACGCA
>Ga0105859_1000588_pt1 | contig 11459 bp, 9 predicted proteins | sample OrgsoiDNA_201063_FD_89684 | JGI IMG/M metagenome (GOLD analysis project Ga0105859, IMG submission 89684) | Permafrost soil microbial communities from the Arctic, to analyse light accelerated degradation of dissolved organic matter (DOM) -... | ecosystem: Environmental > Terrestrial > Soil >...
AGAAGCCCGCCACGCGAACGGTTTGCCCGACATGCTCGGCGCGCAATTGGCCCGCGGCGTGCGTGCGAAACGGCGACGGTTGCGGCGCAGAAAAAACCGGGGCGATCTGCGAGGGCAAGGCGCCAGGGGGCAAAGAAGAAGTCATGTCAGTTCCAAAGTCGCAAATAGAGTGGGCGCGGCGAAGAGGGTGATTCGATGGTTCCATTTTACACAGCGAGGGCCTCGCTGGCCAGGGCGCTTGCTGTCGCCAGCCCTCTTTGCCGGCGGACGGGGCGCAAAAAGAGCGACTAGGCGTGTTTTCTGTGTCGCTTGCCGTTCATCCTGGCATTTTCGACCCAACGGCCCTTCTTTTTGAGCGAAAGGTCGCTTGGGCTCTTGCGGCGGTTGGTTTGCGCGCTTAAACTCGCCTGATATCGCGCTCCTCCGAGCGCTGGCCCGTGGAGAACCCTGCATGTCCGCAACTGATTTTGGCGCCCAAAAACACTCCAAGCTCCGCCCGCTGTGGATCACCCTTAAAATTGTGCTCACGCTGTTCTTGATCTCCGCGGCCCTCGTTTTGGCCGGCGGAGGCTATGTGCTTCACCGCACGGGCATTGGCGGCGCGATGTGGGCCCTTGCCCGAGAGCAAGGGCTGGTGTGGACGGCCTATGTGGATCCCTTGACCGCCAAAGAAATGCGGCAGAAAGCCCTCGCGGGCTTCGCCGACCAGCTTGACGCGCATTCGCAATACATGCCGCCGGTCGAAGAGCGTGAATTCATGGAGCAAATCAACGGCAGCTTCGGCGGCGTTGGCGTGGCCTTCGGGGCCCGCAAAGGCCAAGCCGTGGCCCTCATTGTTTATCCGGACAGCCCCGCGGCGAAAGCGGGCATCAAGACGGGCGACGTGCTTTTGAGCGCGGAAAACCATCCGATCGACGCCAAAAACCTGATCGAAGAGTTGCGCAATGTCCGAGGCCCCGTGGGCACGACGGTTCACTTGACCATGGCGCGCCAAGGCAAGGAGCTTGCCCCCTTCGCCGTCAAGCGCGAGCAAATCGACACTCCGTCAGTCGCCTCCACCGTGATCCCGGCCGACAAGAGCCCCACTGGCAAGCCGGTCGCCCTGATCCAATTGCGCGAATTCACCAACCGCACGCCAGAAGAGCTTGGCGCGACGCTGGAAAAACTCTTTGCCGGCGACACGCCCCCGACTTCATTGATCATTGACGAGCGCCGCAACCCGGGCGGCGTCCTGTCGAGCTCGGTCGCCACCGCCGCGTTCTTTCTCCCGACCTCCGCCACCGTCGTGTCCTCATTGGGCCGCGGAGCCGCGGATCCGCGAGGCGACGACGCCAACACGCAATTCTGGAAGGCTCAGGCCGCTGATTACTGGTCGGGTCCGGCCGATATGGATCCCGTTCAAAAGACGCATGGCGCGGTCAAGGGCTTGGTCGACAGCATCCCCATCGCCGTTTTGATCGATTCGTCGTCCGCGAGCGCGGCTGAAATCTTCGCGGGCGCCCTCAAAGACAACAACCGCGCGGTGATTGTCGGCCAGAACTCCTTTGGCAAGGGCTCGGTGCAGCAAATCTTCCCATTGGGAGAAGATGGAGCCATCAAGTTCACGGTGAGCCGCTACTACACTCCGAGCGGCAAGAGCATTCAGGCCCTGGGCGTGGCTCCCGACATCAAGGCCGGCGACGATGACGCGGCCTTGCGCGAGAGCGATTTGCCGCGCCATTTGCCCGCTCCCAAGATCGACGTCCACGGCCGTCCGGTGGTCGCCGCGCGCGCCACGGATCCGAACGCGGACGCCATGGCTCAAGCGGAGCTTCTGATGAAGGTTCGCAGCGCCCGCGCCAGCCAGCTCGCGAACTTGCTTGAAGCGAAAGACGCGACGAAAAAAGCGATTCCAGGCGCGAAATCCGACGACGACTTGCCGGTTCCGCAGGATCCGTTCGCCGTCGATTCTCAAGCCAAGCCCAGCGACCCCTTCGTGAAAGCCGCTCTAGCCGCCCTGGCCGCTGGCAAAGGCAAGCCGGGGCTCTTGGCTCCGCCGCCGGCTGGCGTCGCTGACAAAGGCAAAGCCGCCAGTGCCACGAACGAAGCGAGCAAAGCTGCAGCCATTGAGATGAGCTTGGTCGATCCTAAAATTTAACTCGAAATTATCGTGAACAGGCGCCTCTTCGAAGACATTTTTGTAGACTCAACAGGAATCCGAGCATAACTGCGCAGCTTCTTTCAAAAAATCCCATTTTGAAGTTTGAAAACCGGACTTTTGCTCAAAAAGCGAGAGTTTTTTTCAAAAAAATCTGCTATTTCTGACAATTGCCTTTTTTTGTCGCAAACTAGGTCTGCATGGGGAATTAACCTCATGCTCACTTGGAAAGGAAATCGCATCATGCAAAGAAATGAAATTTTGAAAGAAATGTATTCTGATCCGGATTTGCAAACGCACATTGCGGATGATCAGAAAAAGCTGAACGGCAATGCCAAAAAATATCAAAAAGCGATTTTGGCGCAAGCTAGTAGAGCGGATCGGCACACGAAGATTTCGGATATTGAAAAAGAGAGACTCGCTCTTGAGACGCCGATTCCTGAGCACAATGATTCGGCTGGGCTGCCTGAGGACATTTACGCAAATCCGGACCACTACCATAATCAAGGGCTGCGAGATATGGCAGAGGACCAAGAGGACAATTTGAAAAAATTTCCTCGTGCCGAGCAAGACGGCGAACGACGACGCGCCAACGCGGAGAGCGCGGCGAAAAGAATTCGCAGCGCTCTCAACAAGACAGGTTTTGGCAATTTCCCCGCCAGCATTGTCGCGACTGAAGAGACTATTGACGATCTTGTTTTTGGTCGCCCGTCTAAACGCACTCGGAAAAAGCCATCCTTTTAAGATGGTTTGCGGCCTGTCCATTTTAGACAGGCCGTTTTTAATGGCCAAAAATATCATTTACAGCCGCCATCAAATTTCAGAATCCGATTTTTCGAATTCCTCCTACCGTTTTTTCGTGCACCTTCTCAAAAAAACCCAAATCTGAGATTCCTTCTTTTTTCTTCACCCGTTTGGCCAACGCCGCGTTGGAGTAGCGCCCGTCCTCGGTGACTTCTTGCCCAACCCAAGACGGAATCGTGATCGCCTGGTCTTCGCTTTTGAGCTCCAATTCGGCGAGAACAAGCCCCGCCAGCGCGCCCTTGAAGACATCCAGCTCCCAATCTTGGCCCTCGAACTCGATCAAATGACGAGTCTTTTCCAATTTCATTTTCACGGCGCAATCAAGAGCCTCGCGCGAGAAAACCGCGTCAATCAAAGTTTCCAGCTCCATGCGCGCCGCGCCCTTGGCCTCGCCCTTGATGGTCAGAAAGGCTTCCGTCTCGCCGGTCGCAGCGTCCGTGCGCAGCCGGATCCGCGCTCCCGTTTTGGTGGTTGCGGGATTGGCGAATTGCTGGACGTCGCGGGCGAAGGCCACCGGCACTTTGGTGATCATTTGCGCGCCGGAATCGACCTCGGTGCTCCGAACGACCGTCAGGTATGCGCGCTCAACGCTGTCTTCGTCATCCTCGTCGCGGGGGACGATATGAATGCTGATGTTGTCGTCCAAATAGCCCTGCTCGATATGCCACACCGCTTTGGCGGGTTCAGTGGCCGCGCTGGGGTCGGCGATGAATTTTCGCTCAATTTCCTGGGGCGGCGTGGCGGCCGGGAGAGTCGGATTGACGGGGGCGGTCGCGAGGGGCGAGTCGGATTGGCTCATGGCACGGCTCCTAAATGAACGGCGGGCAGGCCTGCGGCCTGCGACAGTGCGATTTTACTCGATTTCGGCGTCGTTTTCCAGCCCCGGGCGACTTTTCATTTTTTCTCTGCGCCGGGACGCTCGCTGGCGCGACTCAGTCTGGCCTTTCTCGGCGCTTGCCTCTAGAATAGAGGAACAGACTTATTTCCGCAGTCTTTTTTCTCCCGTTTTTCGCCAGGTTCCCATGCCCCTCGATTCCCACGCAGACTCTGCCGCGCAAGGCGACAAACCACGGGGCGCCGGCGGCGCGTCATGGGGCGCGGGCCATCTCGCGGCGTCAGCGCTTCGGGGCTTGGCCGGCGGGGTTTTCGCGGGTTTGTCGTCTGCTGAAAAAATTGGCGACTGGGTTTCGGCCTTTTTTTCAGACCATTCAAAGCCTTTTTCGGACTTGTTCATGGCGGCTCAGCTGGGCGACTTGTCGGTTGTCCAAAAGCTGGCCACTCGCAGGACGTGCGCCCGACGCAACGGCCCTTTGGGGCAAACGGCGCTGATGACCGCGGCAACTCATCGGCACGTGCAGTGCGTCAAGGCGCTGCTCCCCTTCTCGGACGCCTCGGTTGGCGACGCCGACAGCCAAAGCACCGCTTTGATGTTGGCCGCCCATGCCGGAAATTTTGAGTGTGTGCTCGCGTTGATTGGAGCGTCGGACGTTGCGCAACAAACTCCTGAAAACTGGGGCTCTCACAATGCGTTGATGTTCGCCGCGGCCGCCGGCAATCATCGTTGCGTGGAAGCGCTTTTGTCGCCCGAAGCCCAACGGCAAACCAATCACTTTAAGCGCACGGCGTTGATGATGGCGGCGGACAAGCCGAGTTCCAACCTGGCGTCCGTGGAGCTTCTTATTCCTGAGAGCGATTTGGCCGCCACGGATTCCAACGGCTCGACCGCGCTGGCTCTCGCCGCGCAGCGCGGACATGCGGATCGCGTGGCGGCTTTGATCGCGGCCGATCAAACGCCCGAGCATGAAGTCGCCCAAAGACTGAACACTGAAGGCCGCACGCCGCTGATGGCGGCTGCTGTTTTCGGGCATGTTGAATGCGTGAAGCTTTTGGCTCCGGTTTCCATGATCAACGCCCAAGACAAGGACGGAGACACCGCGCTGACATTGTTGATGAAACATGCGCCGGACTCGCCGCAAGCTTTTGAGGCGTTGCGGTTTCTGGGTCCCATCGCCAACTTGAGCATTGTCAACAGAAACGGCGAGGACGCCATCAGCGCCGGAATCAGCACTTTGCGCCCGCACGCGAGCTTCTCGGATTGGCTGGCTTCGCAAGCGCCGTTGAAAATCGCGCGAATCGCCGTGGAAAAACATGGCCGAGAAATCCTTCCCCAAGCGGCCGCTTTCGTGGACGCAGCGGTTCTGCGGGATGAATTGGCGATGATCACGGGTCTTGACACGGCGCGCAATGCTGAAAAAATGGCGGTTGGCGCCGAAACGGTCGCAGCTAGCGCCAAAACACGCGCGCCGCGCAGAAAGCCCCGCGCGCTGTGATTCCCGATCGATCGCCAGCGCCGAAACGATTGCTCGCAAAACGCAAACCGCTCACAAGCTGCGCGCTTTTTTGAGCCTTCCGCCCTCTGCGCCCAGGGCGTCAGGAGCGTCGGAGATTTCGCCATTTTTTTCTAGCCTTGCCTGGCTTTCTCCCGAGCCATGATCAGGTTCAAAAACAACGCTTTGCAGCTCAATCGCCTCCTGATGCGCGGCCCACCGAGGCATGAACTCAGGGCCTGACATGCGAAAAGATTGTTCGACCAGGACGGGGGCCGCGTGCTCGAACAAAAAGTCGACCACCTCCCACAGTTTTATCGCGATTCCTCGCTCAATGGCCCTGCGGCATCCCTCCGCCCGCTCATCCGGCTTCATGGCGTCCAGAAACAGCCGCAAGCAATTGGTGACCAAAACCAGCGCTTGGGCGTCGACCGCATGCGACATCGCGTCTTTGTTTTCTGAGTCCACCGCGAGCAAGTCGGAGCCCGGGAGCAATATTTTCACGCAAGACGCGCTTCCGCAGCTCGCTGCGTGCATCAGGGCGGTTTTTCCCTCGGTGTCCACGAGGCTCACGTCCGACAGCGGAGCCAGAAACGCCACGGTTTTGGCGTCGCCGACCTCGGCCGCCCGCATCAAAGCGGTTTCTCCGGCCCAATCCGTCTCATTTGGATCGCTGACCTCCGCCAGCAAGTTCATGCAATCCCAACCCGCGCTCGCGTTGGAGGCGGCTTTGAGAAAAGCGGTCTCTCCGAAGGAATCTCCCCGGTTTGGCTCGGACACCGGCAACAACAGGCGCGCGCATTCAGCATGGCCGCGCGCCGCGGCGAACATCAAAGCGGTTCGCCGCTCTGGATTGGTCGCAGTTGGACGGCTTGCCGGCAGCAGCAACTCAACGGCGTTGGCATGCCCTTGGCTTGACGCGTGCATCAAGGCGTCGCCGATCTCGCCGCGCGGTTGGCCGTTCGCGTCGCGAGCGTGGGCTTGCGCGCGGGCGTTCGCGGTCGGCAGCAGCCGGCGCAGCGCGTCCATGTCGCCATGGAACGCGGCGTCGATCAGTTCTTGGTCGGCAAGAGGCAATTCAATTTGGGGCATGGAGTGGGGGTTGGACACGAACAAAAAAGAAGAAACAGACTGCGTGAAGCGAGCTGTTGAGGCGGGACGATGCGAGGCGAACCTGTCGCGCGGATGAGTCGAGGCCGCGTCGCCATTCGCCAACACAAAAGATCCCTCGCAGTTTCTCAAAAACGCACGCGCGGCACAAGGCGGGCGGTGCCGAGCGCTTGGTTGATTTCAAATTGTTGCGCACCAGGCTGCGCGGCCAATGCCACTCGATTGTCGCTCAAAGGGCTTTGGGCCTCAGCCGTTCTGAAACCGGCTCCGACCCAATGAATTTTTTGCCCACGCCGGCGTTGCGTTCTGGTGTCTCCGCCACGCCGGCGATCGCTTCTCGAATTTCGGAGGCTTCCAATCGCGCGGCGTAACGAGGCATCGCCTCCGGGCCGCTTTTCCTGAACGCGGCCGCCGCGAGGAGCGGGTCCATGTCTTCGCTCAAAAAATCCACGACGGGCCAAAAGCTCATGGCCATCGCGCGAGCGGCGGCGATGTGGCAGCCCGCCCGTCTTTTGTCTTCGGGCAGCGTCGCGCGCAACAGAGAGACACAGCTCACAGCCAAATCCGCTTGGTCTCGCCGGACGGACAGAGCGTGAGCCATGGCGTCCAATCCATCGGCGTCCTGCGCGGTCACCGTCGAGTAAGGCAGCAAGGCGCGCACGCACTCGACATTCCCGTCCGCCGCGGCCATCATCAATGCCGTTTTTTCCTCATCGCTCCTGAGCTCTGCGTCCGCGAGAGGGGCCAGAAGCTTCACCGCGTCGACAAAATTCGCCTCCGTCGCACGCATCAGCGCTGTCGTCCCCGCATCATCCTGGACATTCAAATGCCCCCAGGGGATCAAGGCTCGCGCGCACTCGGTGTCGCCGCCCTCTCGCAAGGCCTTCACCAAAGCGGTTTCGCCCTGAATGTCTTGCGCCGAAATATCCGACACGGGGGCCAAAAGCCTCACGCAATCGACGTGATTGCCGTAGGCAGCCGCCATCAGCGCTGTGCTGCCGATGTCGTTGACGGCTTTTGGGTCTGAAACGCGCAAGAGAATCTTCACGCCTTCGGCGCGCCCGGCCAACGCCGCGTGCATGAGCGCGGTGCCCGAGAAGGAGCGAGGGGATGGCGCGTCCCCCAAGCTCGCTTGCGCATGCGGATTGGCTTTGTCGATCAACGCCGCCATGCGCGCGGTGTCGCCCGCGGTCGCGGCCTCCATCAACTCCTTGTCGATCGGAGTGGCTTCAAGTTCAGGCATCTGGGCTGCGTCCATGGCGTCGCGAAACCTCGCGGAGAAAGAGGGCGGAACCGATCGAAACGAATCGAAAAACCCGCGGGCAAAAAACGCCTCTCGAACAAGAGGCGTCCTGGGTCCATTCTACCGCGTTTTGCGCGTTTGGGGGCCACGGCGCTGTTTTTGGCGACCACAGGCGACACGAGAGCGTCGTTGCCGCCACGGCGATTCTTTGGCCCGGCTCTTTCGCCTCATCCGCGCTTGGCTGCGATCAAGCATTTGGCGCGTTGCCGATTCTTGTCAAGCATTGCGTTTGCGATCGCATCCGCGCTCACGCGTTTTTTCGCGCGCTCACTTTTTCACAGGTTGCGCTTCGGCCACGGACTTGCCCTTGCCACCGAGGACGGGCGTGTTTTTCGCGCCCATTTGTTTAGTGCCTTGCCAGCGTTGGTCGGACTCCCAGCGACCCACCATCTTCGCTCGCTCCTCCCACCGACGGATTCGGTCAGCGGCTAGCCTGGTGAAGGTTTTTTGCTGCTCAGGGTCCAATGAGGCATAAAAATCGCCCCACGCGTTTTCCGCCGCTTGCTCACTTTGTTCGCGCTGAATCGAAGAATTCCGACGCCATTGCGCGAGCGTCAAGGGATCGAGGCCCGCGCCGCCCTTTCGGGCCGTTTCGCGCAGCTTCGCCTGATAGGCCTCTTGGCGCGACGCGGCGCCTTGTTTGCTGTCTCGGGTTTGTTTTTGGGCGAATTCCCATTTTTGGATTTGCGGGGCGCTCAGACCCAGCGCGTTCGGGGCGTCAGCCGCCACGCTCATCCAATTGGACGGCGTCCACTCAGGCCATGTTCCTTCGGCCCAGCGCGACGCTCGGCCGCCAATGGTCGCGGTCGCGTCGGGCGCGGAAGCGGCGCCAAACAAGCCGGCGACTCCGCTGCTGGGCCACAAAGCGGGGGCCTCGCCGCCCAACTCAGCGGACGCCCGGGAGGATTTCACGGCAGGCGCCGCTGTCGAGGCATGCGCGGCTCCACTGGACGCAGAGTCCGCGCTGGAGGCGAAAAAAGGGAATTTCCACTCGGCGAACGCTGGGGCGGAAAGCGCGCCCAAAAGCGCCACACAGAGGAATCCGCGCGACCAAGCGCGCCGAAAGGGCGTGAGCGTCGTTTGTTTCAAGGCAAAAACGTTTCGCGCCCGGGTGGTCGCGGAAATTCGAGAATTTTGCGATGAATTGTCTTTTTCCATTTCGAGACCCCTTTTTCGCGACCTTTCTGGGTGAACGCCCATGGCCGCTTTGCGAATTTGTGGTTGCCGTTTTGCGCGACACGCCCAGCCTCCTCCCGACAGGCCTTTTTTCGATGCGGCAATCACATGGGCCAAACCTTACCGCAAACGGGTAAAAATTGCGTTTCATGCGTATAAGAATTGCAACCAAAAGTTTCCGAAACGCCCTTTTTTCGCGAACGGTCTTTTTAACCGTTCAGCCGTTTCTTCGTCGACATCCGAAAAATGGGCGCGGAAACTCGTTTTCGGCTTTTTGGCGCTTAGAGTGAAACCTCTTTGCAATTCGGGTGAGATATGGCATTATAGGGTTAACCCTTGACGCGGACGATCACTGACACACAAGGGCATTTTTTGCGAGCCGCGTTTCCGCGAAATCGATTCTCAACCACCCGAGACCTCCATGCTTGCCGCGCCCCTGACGCTTCGCCTTCTCTCCCCGGCTGACCGGCCCGCCATTTTGCGCCACCTGGCTCGACTGGGCCCTGAGCAAGCTCGATTGCGTTTTGGCCACTCCCCGACGGATTCTTCGCTTGCGTCCTACCTGAAAAGTTTGGATTTTGATCGAGACGCTCTTTTCGGGGCGGTGGACGACGCCAGCGGCGAAATGTTCGCTTTCGCCCAAATGGCTCAGGATCCGGAGCCGGGCTGCGGAGAGTTGGGATTGAGCGTCGAATTGAGCTGCCAAGGCCTGGGCCTTGGAAAGGCGCTTCTTGGCCGCGCTCTGGCCCTGGCCCGCGACGCTGGCTTTCACTCCCTCATCATTCATTGCTCTTGGGACAACGCGCCCATGCTGGCTTTGGGCCGCTTGGCGCAAGGGCGCATCGAGCGCAACATGGGCGAGATGTGCTTTGTCCTGAATGTGGAGCATTCGCTGGGCGTCTTGGGCTCGCCCTCGCCGCTTTGGGGGCCTTGGAAAGCGCCGTTGCGCCGGTCGGTGAAGGCGGCGCTGCACGCGGTCGCGCAAACGAGCGTGGCGATTTTGGGCGCCCAAAAGAAAGCCCAGCAGGGCGCTCCATCCGCGAAAGGCGCGATCCTCATCCCGCGAAACGACGCTTTGGATCCATCCGCTTTGGATGAAGAGTTGTCGGTTTGAGCGACTTGCCCGTTTTTTTTAGAATCCGTGTCGGCGAATCCGCCAACGCCCTGACGCGAAAAACCGATGGAGCCCCTGACCGCTGAATTCGGATGCTTGAAAAAGAAAAAGAGCCACATAAAGCGGCTCTTTTTCTTATGGCTTGGCGGCGAAGGCCACCACTTGAGCCCGCGCGCTTAGCTCGACTTCTTCGCGGCCGCGGAGGTTTTGCGAGCGGTCGTTTTGTGGGCTGTCGCTTTGTGAGCCGGAGCTCGGTGGGCGGTCGTGTGATGCGTCGCCGACGCGGCGCGCGTCGTGCGCTCGGCGGCTTCGGCGGTCGCGCGCTGCACATGCTGCCCCGTGCGCTGGATCGTCTCATGCGCTTGGTGGGCGGCTTGCTCCGTGGCGCTTCGGGCTTGATCGGCGACTTCTGAGGCGCGTTGGATCACGTTTTCGCTCACGGCGCGCGCGTGCTTTGCGCTTTCTTGGGCGTGGACGACGCCAGCGCTCCACGCGTCGGTTGCGGCGGCGCTGGATTTCTTCAGGATGGTTTCGGCTTCATCGCGAAGCTCCGCGAGCGACTCTTGCGCTTCCGTGGCGCTTTCCTGGACGTGCGCGAGAACCTTGTTCGCGTTCGTGGTCGCGCCCGCGCTCAAAATTTGAGCGGCGGCTTGCGGCGAGTGAGCCGTCGACAGCGCCTGGATCGTCTTCGTGTTGTTGTCCGCGATTTCCTTGAGCAGGCCCAGATTCCGGGTCATTTGCGTTTGCGCGAGTTGGGCCGCTTTGGTGGCGTGCGAGACCAAGCGCGATTGCGCTTCACGCGCGTTTTCATTGAAGCTTTCGAGCCACTGCGCCGCCGGATTCGAAGGGTTGTTTTGAGCCATGATTGTTTCTCCCGTGTGTTCGGCATGAGGCCGAGTTTGATTTGAAAAAATGAAAAGTGATGGTTGAAAATGAAGGTTGAAAATCGGATGCGCGCGGAGCAGATCATGCCAATTGTGCGCCGCAGCATTTGCTGATCATTGCGCCATTTTTGAGTGTTTGCAACCAAGGAAGGATAGAGGGCGCTTTTTCGCGGTCCTGCGGCCAATGACGGAATAATTCTCTTTTCAGCAGGCGGCCAATCCGGAACTGTCCAGAATCGAAATCGCTCGCGCCATCTTTCTGTTTTGCTTTAAAAAATTAAAAACAGACGAGCCCCGCAGTCCGGACTACAATCACCATGCGGGGGATATGCGTAAACTCCAACGCCTTCGTTTTCGCGCCAAATTCTTTCTTTCCCCACCACGCTCAGGACCTCCCGCCATGCTCAGCACCGCCCATTTGGAATCCGCCCTGTTTGAAGCCGTCGAACAGCGCGACGGCAAAGCGGTGAGCCATCTCATCGCCGCGGGCGCAAACCCCAACGCCAAGCTGGGCGGCACGACGACGGCGTTGAGGCACGCGGCGAGCGAGCCAACCTTGGGCGTGATCCAAGCGCTTCTCGAAGGCGGAGCTGATGGCGAGGAA
>Ga0105859_1000590_pt1 | contig 11455 bp, 10 predicted proteins | sample OrgsoiDNA_201063_FD_89684 | JGI IMG/M metagenome (GOLD analysis project Ga0105859, IMG submission 89684) | Permafrost soil microbial communities from the Arctic, to analyse light accelerated degradation of dissolved organic matter (DOM) -... | ecosystem: Environmental > Terrestrial > Soil >...
CAGCGCGGCTTTCTCCCGTCCATTCTCCAGCGCCACGCCGGCGGGCACCGCGGTGTAGGGAAAAACCTGCTTGAGCTTTTCAAAGTCGTGCGGCAGGTCGCTTGAAATGTCCATCTGGAGGCCGGTGTCCCGCATGAACTGGGCCGCCCACTGCGGCTGGCTGATGGGGATCCCCACCACGCGCGTATCGCCCCAGTGGTAGTGCGACATGCGCTTGGCCGCGTCAAAACAGTGCATGCAGGCGGGGTCGAAGAAGAACAGGAAAATCCTGCCTTGCCGCAGCGAGTAGAGCTTGGAATTGACCGTGATGGTTTCGGGCGCGGGCGTCCCGGTCTGCCGCGCCGCGGCCACCCCGTAGGAGACCACCGCGAACACCGCCACCGCGCCCAGAATCAGGCCGACGGTGCGCAGGCTTTCCGGCGGTTTCGACCATGCGCCCGCGAACACCGCCAGCAGCAGCATAATGCCATCGCCGATGAAAAAGCCGGGCCCCACCGCGCGCTTCACCCACGGGAAGCAACTGCATTCGGCGCCGCGCAGCGCGTTGTAATTCAGCGCGAAGTACGCCAGAAACGCCAGCAACAGAAGCCCCGTGAGAATGGATCCCCATCGCCGGAAGCGCGGGATCAGCACCAGCACCGCGGCCACGGTCTCCACTATGCCGAAGACGATGGCCGCGATCAGGCTGACGGATTCGGGGATTTTCGCCTGCGCCATGCGGACGGCGGCGCCCTGCGCGTCGGTGATTTTCCAGAGCCCCGAAGCCAGGAACAGAACGGCCAGCAGGATGGCGGAGACCCAGTTCAACGCGGTTTTCCACCCCGGCAAATCGAGCGGAGAAAGCCCCGGGTGCGGCTGTGCCATACTGTCGTTCATGGACCTTATTGTAGTCCTTTCGCGGTTTTGGAAGGGCCTCGCCAGGTCCGTATACGGGTCCGTCTCGCTATGATCGCGCTGGCCTGGATCTTTCTGCTGGCTGCCTCCGCCAGAGTGGAGCTGGAGAGTGAGGTGTACCAGATTCCGCCCGCCGAGTGGCGCTACGTGGAGCTCGACCTGAGACAGCGGCCCGCGTTGGTATCCGCGAATTACGAAGTGCAATCCGGGTCGCGGCAGGTGCGCGTGGCGTTGATGACGCGCGACGACCTGGAGCGTCTGCGCAACGACTTGCCGCATGGCGTGATCGCGGCCACCGCTCCCGGGAAATCCGGAACCTTGTCGTACCGCGTGCGCCGCCGCGGCGATTACGTGCTGGTGGTGGACAACCGGGTGGATGGCTCCCAACCGGCCGCGGTGCATGTGCGGATCGCGCTCGATTTCGCCGCGCCGCCCGGGCCCGAGGCGACCCAGATTTCGCCCCGGCGGCAACTGGCGGTGGTGGTCGTGAGCCTGCTGTTCTTTGTCGGCGTGGTAACGTTCTCGGCGCGGCGGCTGTGGCGGGCGGTTCGGGGCTAACTGCTATCCTTCTGCTCCGCTCCGCTACTAACGTTTGGCAAATTGACCCCTTCACGATGAACACCTAGAATCATGAGCAGTCCTAAGCGGTTCTTTGAATCGTTTTCGCCGGCTCGACACTGCTCGTGCCGGAAGGAGGCCTGTCGCATGGAGTTCGAACTCGGCCAGACATACGCCGGATATAAGTTTCTCGACGTCGCCCAGCGGTCCGTGAGCGGGGTGGAATACCGCGTGCGAAATACGCCGGCCGAGCGCACGGAACTGCTCAAGGTGTTGCCCCCGTGCGTCCGGGCCAATCGGGAAGAGACCGAACGCTTCCTGCGCGAGATGCCCGTGCTCGCCGAACTGGTTCACCCCAACATCGTCACCTTCTTCACGGCCATGCCGCTTGAAGGCCGTCTGGTGATGACCACCGAACTGGTGGAGGGCCTGCCTCTCTCCGAGCGCCTGCAACTGGGCCCCATCCCCTGGCCCGAGGCCGCTGACTTCGCCCGCCAGGTGCTGGCAGCCGTGGATTGCGCGCACCAGCGGCAAATCGTGCATCGCGACATCTCGCCCGCCAACATCATCGCCATCCCCGGCGGCGTCGTGAAACTCACCAACTTCGGGCTGGCGAAATCCATCGCCGGCAGCCTGAAATATATCTCTCCGGAGCAGGTGAAAGGCGCCGAAGCCGCGGACCACCGCAGCGATCTTTATTCTATCGGCATCGTGCTCTATGAGATGCTCGCCGGCCGCACGCCTTTCAATTCGGCCAGCCAGTTCGAACTGATGCTCGCGCACGTCAACCAGCAGCCCGAGCCAGCCGGCAAATTCAATTCAACCGTTCCCTCGCAGCTTGACGCCGTGCTTCTGAAGGCCTTGGCAAAGTTCCCCTCGGACCGTTATCAGTCCGCCGGTGAGTTTGACGAAGCCCTGGTTCGTGCCGTGGCCGGGATAACGCCTGCGGAGATAGTGCCTGCGGCACTCCCTGTCACCGAAGTGGTTGCCGAAGCGGTGGCAGATCCTGAAATTGCCGAAGCAGCACCCGAACCGGTTGCAGCCGCCGCTGAGATTGAGCCTGCCATCGAACCCGAATTCGTACCCGTGCCCATCGCCGCCGAAGCAGCGCCCGAACCGGAAACCGCGGTGGTACTGGCGATAGCCGAAGCAGCGCCCGAACCGGAAACCGCGGTGGTACTGGCGATAGCCGAAGCACTTCCCGAACCCGTTGCAGTCGCCGCCATCGAACCAGAACCCGAACCCGTAGCCGAACTCGAACCCGTAGCCGAGCCGGTAATTGCCCAAGCGCCACCCGAACCGCTTGCAGCCGCCGCCGATCTGGCCCCCGTGGTCGAACCCGAACCGGTTCTCCTTCCCGAAACCGCCGTCCATGCCAGCCTGTGGACCGCCGCCGAAGTCGTATCGCTCGCCGCCCAGTCCGACCTCGCGCCAGTCTTTGCCGAATCCCCGCCCGTTCCCGTCGAAGCCGCTCACCCCACACCGGCTGTACCCGATGCCGCTCCTGTTGCCGCCGTCTTGTCCCAGACCGCCGCGCCGGACGCTCTCTCGCCCTACGGTGTTCCGGGATTCCTGGCCGCCGCCAAGGCAAGGTCGGAATCGATGCAGTGGGCGGTGTTCGGCGGCACCGCGGGCTTCCTCGGTGTCATATGGGTTGCCATCTGGTTGATGACCAGCAAATAGCGCCAGCTATCACAGCCACTTCTTCTCGCCCCATCGCTTGAACCCCGCCTCAGTCAGCCGCTTCAGCTCAGCCATGAGCTCCGGTTCCGGATCGGTCTTGAAGTTGAAGCACGCCTTGCCCTGCATGCGCTTTTTCAGCGCGGGCGAGATGTCTTTCGTGAGCTCCGGGCACATGTAAAGAGGCACCAGGTGAAAGCTCACATAGGCCTTGCCCAGATGTACGGCGCCGAAATACAGTGGCTCCCCTTTATGCTGAGGGAAGGGTGACGCGGATTTCGTGAGCAGGGTGTACTCGGTTGCCGTGTCCGCCTTCACGGACAGGCGCTTGGCATACTTCGCGAGTACGGGTTTCAGGCCGGCGAATACGGCGGCAAAATCGGCGATCATGGGAAATAGTCTACCCGATCGTGAGGAGCCGTCGTCATGAATCTTGTGCGTTGCGCCGCGAGTGTGTGCCTGGTGCTGATCTCGGGCGCGGCTTTTGGCGCCAGGCTCAATTTCGATCCGGATTGGAAATTCATCAAGGCCGATCCGCCGGGGGCCGCCGCGCCTGGGTTTGACGACCGCGCGTGGACCAGCGTATCGCTGCCGCACACGTTCAATGACATCGATACCTTCGACGACTGGTCCCCGCCCAATCACGTGGGTGAGATGAACCTCTGGTCGGGACGCACCTGGTATCGCAAGACCTTCGCGCTGCCGGAGCCGTTCAAGGCGATGAAGGTCTTCGTCGAATTCGAAGCCGTGCGGCAGATTGCGGAGGTCTATCTCAACGGCCATCTTCTGGGTGTGAGTAAGACCGGCTTCCTGCCGTTTGGTTTCGATCTTACTCCGTATCTGAAATTCGGCGGCGCAAAAAATGTGCTCGCCGTCATGGCCGACAATCGCTTCACGCCCGAGACCGACATGGCCAGGATCGTCAAGACCGCCCTGCCGTGGAACAGCCCGCACTGGCACCCCGCGCACGGCGGCATCTATCGCAACGTGTATCTGCACGTGGCCGATCCGCTGCACATCTCGCTGCCGCTCTATAGCTTTCTGCAAACCGAGGGGCCGTATGTCTACGCCACCGAGATTTCGCGGAGTTCGGCGCGCGTGACGCTGGAGGCGCCGGTGCAGAATGAGCGGCAGTCGGCGGCCAATGTGGAATTGGTGGCAAATGTTGTAGGCAGCGACGGCAAGTCCGTGCTCGAATTGAAGCCTGCCGCGGTGACTGTGGGCGCCGGGTCCAGCCTGGAATTGAAAGCTTCGGGGAACATTGTGAAACCGCAGCTTTGGGAGCCCGGCCATCCTTATCTCTATCGCGTGGTCTGCACGCTTCGGGTTGCAGGCCAGGTGGTGGATTCGCGCGAGATCCCCTTGGGCATTCGCACCGTCAAGTGGGATGCCGAGACCGGCTTCTTCATCAACGGCCACCATGAGAAACTGCACGGCTGGGGTCAGAAGCCGACTGACGAATGGCCCGGCCTGGGCGCGGCTCAGCCCGATTGGATGCACTACTACACGCTCGCCCTGATGAAGGAAGCGGGCGGCAACTTCGTGCGCTGGGGCCACTGTGCCGGCGGCGTCGCCATGATCGCAGCCGGAGATCGCCTGGGCATTATCGCCGACCAGCCGGGAGTGGACGGGGAAGGCGACGCCGAACCCCAGGCCTGGAAGATCCGCGCCGACGCTTTCCGCGACATGATTATCTACTTCCGCAATAACCCCTCGATCCTGATCTGGGAAGGCGGCAACCAGAAGGTGAGCCGCGACCATGCCATGGAATTGCGCGCGCACATGGACCAGTACGACCCGCGCGGGGGCCGCGTCTACGCCCATCGCCGCGCCGACGAAGTTACGGCTGAGTTCATGGATATCGGCATCGGTACCGAAGGCAGCCGCGAGATCGACCGCCTGCCGGTGGTGGAAGGCGAATACGACCGCGAGGAATCGCCGCGCCGCGTGTGGGACAGCGCGTCGCCGCCCCACTTCGGGTACCCGGAAGGCAAGGGCCAAACCTATCAGCTTACGTCGGAGCAATACGCCGTCAACCAGGTGTCCCAATACATGAAGAAGATTGCGGCGCCTAACCACGCCGGCGGCGCCAACTGGATTTTCTCCGACTCCACCAGCGGCGGACGCGTCTCGAGCGAGGTGGCGCGGGCGGGCGGGGAAGTGGACGGCGTGCGTTTGCCGAAGGAAGCCTACTACGTCTGCCGCACCATTTTCAGGGACGATCCGCAGGTGCACATCATCGGCCACTGGACCTATTCCGCGGGCACGAAGAAGACCGTCTATGTCACGTCCAATGCCGAGGACGTGGAGCTGTTCGTGAACGGCCGGTCCCTGGGGCACGGCGCCGTGTCGGACCGTTACCTGTTCACTTTCGCCGATGTCGATTGGGAAGCCGGTGAGATCAAGGCCGTGGCCTCTGCCGGCGCAGAGCCCCCCGCGCCCGCAACAGTCGTCGCGACTCAGAGCAAGCACACCGTAGGTCCGGCAGTGGCTCTGCGCATGACGCCCATCACCGCGCCGGGTGGGCTGCGCGCCGATGGGTCGGACATCGCGCTAATCGATGTGGAAGCCGTGGATGCGAACGGCGAGCGTTGCCCCACCTTCCAAGCGCGCGCGGATTTCGAAATCGAGGGGCCGGGCGTGTGGCGCGGCGGTTATAACAGCGGCAAGATAAAATCGACCAATCATACCTGGCTCGATCTGGAATCGGGCATCAACCGCGTGGCGGTGCGCTCCACTAGAACGCCCGGCGACATCACGGTGCGCGTGAAGGGCGAGGGGCTCAAGCCCGCGGGCATCGCGATTCGCTCTATACCGGTGAAGGTGGAGAACGGGTTTGAAATCGTGGCCGCCGATGAACGCAGATAAAACAAAACCAATGCGCGGCAGGCCAGGAGGCCTACCCTACTACCACTCGTGCGACTCTTCAACTTCGATTTTGCGCCGTTCCTCGGCCTGTTCCATCAGGCTCTCCTCCGTTAGCGCGGCGCCGCTGCCCATGGTCCGCACTCGCGGCATGGGTTTGTCCGCGTTGGCGAAATCGCCGCGCTTTTCGCCGGCCGATCCAATGTCCTGCGCGCCGGTAGTGGTGAGGACGTCCTTGGCGCGGGTCACCCATTCGCCACCGTCGCAATGCACGGAGAGCAGAACGCCGCCTTCCCGTATGCGCCCTTCATAGCGGCGCGCTTCATATTCGGGGATGCCCATGCCTACCAACCCGCCGATGATTCCACCCAGCGTGCCGACCGCGCCCGCCCCTGCCAGCGCGGCGATAATCGGTCCAGCGGCGATGAATGGCCCCAGCCCGGGTATGGCCAGCGCCCCAATTCCCGTGAGCCAGCCGAGCACGCCCCCGGCCAAGCCTCCGGCCACCACGCCTGAGGTTGCACCCTCCGGCGCCTTGGTATTTTTTTCATGGGCGAAATCCTTGGTACCCTGGTTCTCCGGAAAGAGAACCGAAATATCGGTGTTGCGGAAGCCGGCGCGGCGTAGGTGTTCCACGCCCTCCTCTACCGCCGACCGATCCGGATAAATGCCGAAGACAGCCGTGTTTTTTGTTGACATAGTGGGCTCCTTGCAACGGAATCTATTGCAAGGCGAGGTCCATCGGCGGCAATGTGCTGCCGGCCACGTGTGCAGCCGCACAACACAGAGTAGAATTGGATTAACCGGAGTACAAAGGATCTATGAAGATGGAAACGTCGCGCCGTAATTTTCTGAGTGCCGCCGCCGGAGCCGCGGGTCTGAGCGTTGCCGGAGTCACTCCGGCTTTCGCCAAGATCGAGCCCGAGCCGTGGGGCATCAAGCTCGGAATCGCCACTTACACGTTCCGCAGTTTCGACCGCGCCAAATGCATCGAATCGCTCAAGGCGGTCCAATCGCCGTGGGTTGGCGTTAAGGACGGTGTCCACTTCCCCTTCCCGGGAACGCCCGAATCGCTCAAGCAGGCGCGCGCCGAGTTCGACGCCGCCGGTCTGAAGGTGGTGAGTGTGGGCAATCTCCCGTTTCCGAAAGACGACCCCGACGATATTCGCCAACGCTTCGAATTCGTCAAGAATCTCGGCCTTTCGCAGACAGTTTGCATTCCCACCCGCGCCAGTATCAAGACCGTGGAAAAGTTTGCCAAGGAATATAAGATCCGGCTGGCCATCCACAACCACGGCCCCGAACAGAAGGATTTCCCCTCGCCGCAGTCGGTCCTGGAGGTGGTGAAGGATATGGATCCGCTGGTCGGCCTCTGCATCGACGTCGGCCACACCGCCCGTACCGGCGTCGATGTGGTCGAGAGTATTGCGCTCGCCGGCAATCGCCTCTTCGAGATGCACGTCAAGGATCTGCGCTTTTTTAAGGACAGCCCGTCCGGCGAGAAGGCCATTAGCAGCCAATGCGATTGCGGCGAAGGCATCATGCCGTTCGCGGCCATCTTCAAGCAGCTCAAGAAAATGAATTTTCAGGGCTGCGTGAACCTGGAATACGAAATCAACGGGAAGGATCCACTCCCCGGCACGCTGCGGTCGTTCAGTTACATGCGCGGTGTGTTGGCCGGACTGGCGGCGGCGTAGAACACAACGAATGGCGAACATCCCAGTCGGTACTAAGGGCGAGAAAAAGCTTCTGGTCACTACGGAGGTTGCCATCACTTTCCTCGGTGTGGAAGGCGCGCGCGTGCTCTCCACGCCCCACATGATCGGCTTCATGGAAATCACCTGCCGGGATACCGTGCTGCCGTTCCTGGACCCGGGCTACGACACCGTCGGCACGCACGTCAACGTGGCCCATTTGGCTGCGGCGCCCATGGGGATGATGGTGACGTTCACGGCGGAAGTTACGGCGGTGGCTGAGCGGCGGATTCAGTTTCGTGTGGAAGCGTGGGACGAGAAGGAAAAAATCGGCGAGGGCACGCACGAACGCGCCATCATCAACGTTGCCAAGTTCGCCACACGGCTGGCGGCTAAGAAAGGTTAGTAGGCAGGCCGGGAGGCCTACCCTACGTCTGACGCTCGACGGAACCCGCTGTAATTTCCTTTACCGTCGCTGCCCGACTGCGATGCATTCGCATTGCCGCTGGCCATCGCCTGGTCATAAACCTCCAGGATGGCGCCTTCATCGTAGTCAATGGCTCGCGCGTATTGGCGAATGTAGCTGGTACTGTAAATTCCCCCAGGAAGCTTGCCGAAGTCGCCACGCTCAATTGCTTCCAAAACGCGTACGCCGATCTTCGTGGACGAAGAAATTTGTTGCAGAGAAATTCCACGATTCTCGCGAATTGTCGTTAAGCCAAGAATGCCGGTTTCCATCGCCCTGCCTTACCGCCGGGGTACCAGAGGTACGTCCCCAACTAAAAAGTGTATGTAAGTCACCACTATAACATCTCTCAAGGTCTGTTAAACTCTTTTCTTATGGGGATTTGCCGCCGTCAATTCGGCGCGTGTATGCTGGGCGGCCTGGCGGCGGATGCCTTGGCCTTACCGCCGCGCTTCCCCAAACTGCTGGTACTAGTAGTATTAGAACAGCTTCGTCCTGACCATCTGGATGCCGTAGCGTCGCAATTCAGACCGGGAGGCTTACGCCGACTGTTGTATAAAGGATCACAGTTCCCGGATTGCCGCCACCTGGCAAGCACGTTTTCCGCCAGCAGCGTGGCTACATTGGCTACCGGCGCGTGGCCCTCTCAACACGGGATTGTGGCCGGCACATGGTACGATCCGGCCACGAAGAAAACGGTAAGCGCGTCAAGCGAAGCTCTGCTGGCAACCACGCTCTGCGAGCAGGTGGCGGCCGACCGGCGCAATCGTGTCTTCGTGGTTTCGATGGATATGTCTCTCGGCTCGCTCTTCGCCGGAACCCGGCAGGCGCGCCTGTTCTGGATGGATCAGCGCGGCCGGTTCGCCACCCTCGGCGAGACTCCGGACTGGCTCGCCAACTTCAACAATGTTCACTCCATCGAGGACGCGCGCAATGCGAAATGGATGGCCATCGGGGCACGCTCCGGGGCGCCGCCCTTGCGCACGCTTACTTTTGACCCGCAGCATCCCCAGGAATTTCTAGCCCTCTACAAAGCGTCGCCGTTCTGCCAGGAGGCGCAGTTTGTGTTCCTCAACGAGCTGATCGCGCGCGAGCAGATCGGGGAGGGAAGCACGTTCGATTTCGTCTGCCTGCTGGCCGGGTCCAGTTCGCTGTTGGGCTACGAGACCGGCGGCGGGTCGCCGCTGATGCAGCAGATGACGCTGCAACTGGACCGGCACCTGGAGTTCCTGCTGGACCACCTGAACGCCGTTCCCGGTGAGAACGCCTTCAACCTGGTGCTGGCCGGAGCTCATGGCGCCCCGCCCGCGCCATCGCCCGAACTCCGTCCTCGCCTGGCGGTCAACGGCGAGCGGGTGGCGCAGTTCGTGGACCACACCCTTACGGTCACGGGCGCGGGCCACGTTTCACGGTACCTGTATCCCTTTCTATATCTCGATAGCAGCGGCTTCCGCGACCCTGAGCCGATTCGCGTGGCGGCCGGCCGGGCGGCTCTCGAACAAGCGGCCATTGCGGGATACTACACGGCCGGCGGCGCCTGCTCCACTCACGACGGTTGGGAGACACGGTTCCGCAACAGCTTTCACCCCAAGCGGTCGGGCGACGTGATGCTCTCATACCGCCCGGAGTATGTGGAAGACTACGGCCAGGAGCAAGGCATCTCTTACGGGTCGCTCTACAATTACGATGTGCGAGTGCCCTTGTGTTTCTACGGACCGCAATTCCGGGCCGGCGTTTTCGAAGGGCCCGTGGAATCGGTGGACCTGGCGCCTACGCTGGCGCGCGCCATGGGGGTGGCCCAGCCGTCATCGGCCACCGGCAGGGTGCTGGCCGAGGCCTTCGCGGAATGAGCGCTGCCGACGACGACCCTGCACTCGCCACATCGCTGTGCGGCATTCGGTTGCGCAATCCGGTTCTGGCCGCGTCGGGCACTTTTGCGTACGGCCTGGAATTCGAAAAGCTGGTGGACCTGAACGCGCTCGGCGGTTTTGTGGTGAAGGGCCTGTCGCGCGAGCCTATCGAAGGCAACCCGCCGCCGCGCATTTACGAAACCGAAAGCGGCATGATCAACTCCATCGGGCTGCAGAATATCGGCGTGCGCGCTTTTGTGACCGAAAAGCTGCCGGCGCTGGCTAAGCTTCGAACCGCCGTCCTGGCCAATGTCTTCGGCTACAAGGTGGACGACTACGTGGAAGTGGTGCGCGTGCTGAACGATTATGCCGGTTTGGCCGCGTACGAACTCAACGTGTCGTGTCCCAACACCGCCCACGGCGGCATCTACTTTTCGAGCGACCCCGCACTGCTGTCGGAGGTGGTCTCCGCCGTGAAACAGGCGGCCCGCCGCCCGGTGGTGGTCAAGCTTTCTCCCAATGTGAGCGCCATCGAACCCCTGGCGCGAGCCGCCGAAGCCGCCGGCGCGGACGCCCTCTCGCTGGTCAACACTTTTGTCTCGCTGGCGATTGACGCGCACACGCGGCGTCCGCGGATCGGCGCCGGTTTCGGCGGACTCTCCGGACCGGCGATCAAGCCCATCGCTTTGCGCCTGGTGTGCCAGGCGGCGCGCGCCGTGCGGATTCCGGTGATCGGGCTGGGGGGAATCTCTACCGGCGCCGACGCCGCCGAATTCCTGATCGCCGGCGCCAGCGCCGTCCAGGTCGGCACGGCGACGTTCTGGGATCCGCAGTCGCCGCAACGCATCGCCCGGGAACTGGCGGATTTTCTCAAACGGGAAAAGGTGAACCAGGTGGGGAAGATAGTCAACACGCTGAAGTGGTGAGTTACCTCTTCGGCTTCTCCTCCAACATTACCCTGAGACGGGCGACTTCCTGTTTCAGCTTGCGCTCGCGCGCCACCATCATCAAGACATACAGCACTATGATGATCCAGGCCGCTGTCAGGCCATAGCTTAGAAACTCATAGTTGTGCTGCAGCCTGGCGAGCTCCCGTGCGATCGGATCGTCGGGCGTAACCTGCGCCAGCAGGAACGTTTGTGTGAGAAGGTGCATAAGACTCCGTTACATTGCATGCGCCATGCGGCGCAAGGAATCGATTTCCCGCTGGGACTCTTCCTGCCGCAGGCGGATAGCGACCAGTACGATCCCAAGCAGAATCATCGCCAGCCAGTTCCAACCCGCCAGCACGAACCAGTCCCGCGGAATGCTGCCGCCGCCCCAGAAGACCGGCGCCGGATGCTGCGTGCGCCACCATTTGATGGAGAAGATCACGATGGGCACATCGATGAACGCAAAGATCGAGAACACCGCCGCGAAGGTGGCGCGCTGCGTAGGCTCATCGATGG
>Ga0105859_1000594_pt1 | contig 11378 bp, 5 predicted proteins | sample OrgsoiDNA_201063_FD_89684 | JGI IMG/M metagenome (GOLD analysis project Ga0105859, IMG submission 89684) | Permafrost soil microbial communities from the Arctic, to analyse light accelerated degradation of dissolved organic matter (DOM) -... | ecosystem: Environmental > Terrestrial > Soil >...
GCTGGCCGGAAACGCTTCAATTACCTGACCGCCGCCGCATGCCTGAGCGATGGTGGTGCCGCCGCTGCCAAAGGCGCGTTTGGTGGTCCCTAGAAGTGTCGAGCCGACTAACGCGGCCGCGCCTCCGAATTTGAACAAATCTCGTCTACTAAGATTGGACTCCGGATTACTCATACTCTTCCTCTCCTCTTATGCTTGGTTGTTCTCTGAACTCATCCGGGGGCATTCAGCCTAAGAAAACGCAGCAAGGGGATGCTGCTGCATGAGCCGGCCCACAGCTGGGAACTCCCTGAGAAATGTCGTTTAAGCGCAGTACTTGGCTTTTAGAGCCCCTCGACTCCATGAACGGCGGCGTTACCATCTCCGCCGATCTGAATTGAAGGTTACAATGTTCCGGGTTTGTAAAGAACGGTAGAAGTCCTGAGCGGAAGGGGGGATAACTATTGTAAGCGTGGATAATCCGGGATTTGTATTCGGCCGAACCTAAGTTCCATTAAGATCCATAGTTTACTCCTCCCTCATTGAAGGAATCACCGCTTCTAATTTTCGGGGCCGGGTTGTAGGCTCAACAGTATGAGCGCACTATACTCTCCCCACAGTTCTTTTCATCGCTATCGGATTCGAGTGATCGAGCAATGGCCCCATAGCGAGTACCAGCAAGCAGCCCTGCAAGCCGCGCATGCCGCACTGCTGAGGGATCTGGCGTTTCAGCGCGCATCCGCCGGCGCCGGCAGCCGCGGGAAGTAGGAATCGAAACGTCACGGCTCCCTTTGTGAGGTAGCCATGGACACAGGTGATATTATTAGACGGAGAGCCTGCGCACCAGACCGCAAATGGCAACGTCTTGTTGGAAGCCGATCGCCTGGCTGTGCCTCGGCGGTTGGTTTTTTCCCGCCCCGTGCTCCAGCCAGGAAATTGAATTCAATCGCGATATCCGCCCCATCCTCTCGAACCGGTGCTTCGCCTGCCACGGGCCCGATGCGGCCAACCGGAAGACCAAACTGCGGTTCGATATCGAAGGCGGCGCCCGTATCGGCCTGGCCCAGGGACGCTTCGCCATCGTGCCGGGCGACCCGCGAAACAGCGAGATGGTGCGGCGCATCTCAGCGGACGATCCGGCCATCCGCATGCCTCCCGCTTATGCCGGGAAAGACAAACTGCAGCCCCGCGAAATTGAGCTGATCGGCCGCTGGATCGGCCAGGGCGCGCATTGGCAGCCGTTCTGGTCCATGATTCCACCCCAGCGCCCGGCCGCCGCCGCCGTTGCCCAAACGGTTCGGCAGCAGGGTTGGGCGCGCAATCCGATTGACCATTTCATCTTGAGCCGCCTGGAACGCGAAGGGCTGCATCCATCGCCCGAAGCGGATCGGGCGATGTTGATCCGGCGCCTGACGCTGGACCTGACCGGCCTTCCACCCACCCCCGCGGAGGTGGATGCGTTTCTGGCCGATGCATCGCGGCAATCATATGACCAGGCTTATGAAAAGGCGGTGGACCGCCTGCTCGACTCGCCGCGATATGGCGAGCGCATGGCCTTTCGGTGGATGGAAGCGGCGCGTTACGGCGATACCAACGGCTATCAGACGGACGGGCCGCGCGAGATGTGGCGGTGGCGCGATTGGGTGATCGACGCCTTCAATCGCAACATGCCCTACAGCCAGTTCACCATCGAACAGATCGCGGGCGACCTGCTTCCCAACGCGACCCTCGATCAGCGTATCGCCACGGGCTTCAATCGGAATCACCGCACCAGCGGCGAGGGCGGGATCATTCCGGAAGAGTACCGCGTGGAATATGTCGCCGACCGGGCACAGACCACCGCGACCGTGTGGATGGGGCTGACTATGGGTTGCGCGCGCTGCCACGACCACAAGTACGATCCCATCTCGCAGAAAGACTTCTACCGGCTCTTTGCATACTTCAACCGGATTCCCAACGAACAGGGCTTCGCCTGGAATTACGGCAACGAAGATCCGCTGGTCAAGGCGCCCGTCCCCGAGCAGACGCGTAGGCTTGAGGAACTGGACCAGCGGATCGCGGAAGCGCGGAATCGCGCGGATGCCCTGCAACCGAATTTGCGCGAATCGCAAAAGCAATGGGAGCGCGATAGGGCGACGGCGGCGGGCGACGGTTGGTCCATTGGCGGCGACTCGGTCTTCACCGATGCCACGGCCAATCATTTCGACGGGAAGCGTTTCCTGGAATTCGACGGAAAGGCCGCGGACTTCGACTACCTGCAACCCTTCACCTTCGCGGCCTGGATCCGTCCGGAATCCGCCAACGGCGCCATCGTCTCGCACACCGAAGACTACCCGGAGGGGATGGGGCACGGCCTATACGTGACGGACGGCAAGATCCGGCTGCACATGATCCGCCGTTGGACCGACCTGGGAATTCGCGTGGAGACCGTGAAACCGATCCCATTGAACCAGTGGCAGCACGTGCTGGCGACCTATGACGGGGAACGCAAGGCCGCCGTTGTACGGATTTATCTTAACGGCGAACCGCAGGAACTTCGAGTACTCTTCGATCAGAACAATGAGCCCATCCACCATCCGAAAACGCCGCTGCGCATTGGAGCGGGCGGCGGTTTGCGATTCACGGGAACCATCGGCGATGTGCGGATCTACAACCGGGCGCTCGGGCCGGAGGAGGCCGCGATTCTGGCGGTGCGCGAATCCATCAGCCGGATCGCGGCCATTCCGGAGAGGCAGCGCAGCGGTGGGCAATCGCGAAAGCTGGCGGCTTATTACCTGGAGCAGGCTGCGCCGGCTGACATCCGCAATGCTTTTAGCGAACTGGCCGCGCTGCGCAGCGAACGCAAGCAGTTCTACGACCGCATCCCCACCGTGATGGTGATGGCCGACAGCGCGACTGCGAGAGACACGTTCCTGTTGAAGCGCGGCGCGTACGACAGTCACGGCGAAAAGGTGACGGCGGGTTTGCCCGAGGTTCTCACTCAGGGACTGCCGAACGGGCCGGACAATCGTCTGGGACTGGCGCGCTGGCTGGTGGACCGCGCGAATCCGCTCACCGCCCGCGTGACCGTCAACCGTTTCTGGCAATCGTACTTCGGCTTCGGCATCGTGAAAACGGTGGACGATTTCGGCTCGCAGGGCGAATGGCCCGTGCATCCGGAACTGCTGGACTGGCTGGCGACGGAATTCATGGACAGCGGGTGGAACGTCAAGGCGCTGCAGAAGACCATCGTCATGAGCGCGACTTATCGCCAGGCTTCACGAGTCACTCCCGAACTCTTGCAGAGGGATCCCGACAACCGTCTGCTGGCTCGCGGTCCGCGATTCCGTTTGGGCCCGGAAATGATTCGCGACCAGGCGCTGGCGGTTTCGGGCTTGCTGGTCGACAAGCTGGGTGGTCCGTCGGTGAAGCCTTATCAGCCGCCCGGCTTGTGGCAGGAATTGGCCGGCGGTTCGGGCTACAAGCAGGAGACAGGCGAAGGGTTGTACCGGCGCAGTCTGTACACCTACTGGAAGCGCACGGTGGCGCCGCCGTTCATGGTGAACTTCGATTCGCCTAACCGCGAGCAGTGTACGGTGTTTGAAAACCGCACCAATTCGCCGCTGCAGGCGCTCGATTTGATGAACGATGTGACATTCCTTGAGGCGTCGCGGAAGCTGGCGGAACGCATGTTGGTGGAGGGGGGCGCGCGCCAGGAACAACGCGTCGATTATGGATTCCGGCTGGTTCTGGCGCGCTGGCCGAAACCCGAGCAACGCGTGGTGCTGCTGAAGACGCTGGCGGAGTTTGAATTGAGTTATCGCCATGACCGCGCGCGGGCGCTGGAGTTTCTGAAGCAGGGTGACTCTCCAGTGCGGCCCGGTTTGGATATGGTGGAGTTGGCTGCGTATACCGGCCTGGCGAGTTTGTTGTTGAACCTGGACGAGACGATTACTAAGGAGTGAGCATGACCGGGTTTGAGGAACGCGCGTCACGCATGACCAGGCGGCATTTCTTCGGTCTGAATTCGACCGGCGTCGGCCTGGCCGCGCTGGCCGGGCTTCTGGGACGCGATCTGCACGCGGATGCCGGCTCTGGCAAGGTTCATGGCGGCCTCGACGGACTGCCGCACTTCCCCGCCACGGCCAAGCGCGTGATCTACCTGTTCCAGTCCGGCGGCCCTTCGCAGTTTGAGTTGTTCGATTACAAGCCGCGGCTGTTGGAGTTTCAAGGCGCGGAGCTGCCGGATTCGGTGCGCGGCAGCCAGCGGCTTACCGAAATGTCGGCCACGCAAGCCAGCTTTCCGGTGGTCCCCTCGAAGTTCGCCTTCGCGCGCCGCGGCCAATCGGGGGCGTGGGTCAGCGAACTGCTGCCGCACACGGCCGGCGTTGCCGACCGGTTGACATTCATCAAATCCGTCAACACGGAAGAGATCAATCACGACCCGGCCGTCACCATGGCGCAGACCGGATTCCGCCTGGGCGGCAGGCCGAGCATGGGCGCGTGGGTGGCCTATGGCATCGGGTGCCAGACGGAGGACCTGCCGGCCTTCTGCGTGATGATTTCGAATTCCGGCGGCGGCCAGCCGCTGTATGACCGGCTGTGGGGAAACGGCTTTCTGCCGAGCCAGTATCAGGGCGTAAAGTTCCGTTCCGTGGGCGACCCCGTGTTGTACCTTTCCAACCCGCGCGGCTTCAACGCCGATAACCGGCGCCAGTTCCTCAACGCGCTGGGCGAGTTGAACCAGATGACCACCGCGGAATTCGGCGATCCCGAGACTGCCGCGCGAGTGTCTCAATATGAGATGGCGTTCCGGATGCAGACTTCGGTGCCGGAGTTGACCGACATTTCGAAAGAGCCGGCCCATATTTTTGAATTATACGGCGAGGACGCGCGCAAGCCCGGCACGTTCGCCGCCAACTGCCTGCTGGCCCGCCGCCTGGCCGAGCGCGGCGTGCGATTCATCCAGCTCTACCATCGCGATTGGGACCACCACGGCAACCTGCCGCAGGACCTGCCGAAACGATGCAAGGATGTGGACCAGGCTTCGGCCGGGCTGATCCTGGATCTGCAACAACGCGGAATGCTGGACGATACGCTGGTGATCTGGGGCGGAGAATTCGGACGGACCGTCTATTGTCAGGGGCGGCTCACCGCGACGGATTATGGCCGCGATCACCACGGCCGTTGCTTCACCATGTGGCTGTCGGGCGGCGGTATGAAACCGGGCATCACACTCGGCGAGACCGACGACTACGGCTATAACATCACGAAAGATCCGGTGCACGTACACGATTTGCAGGCGACCATTCTCAAGTGCCTGGGCATTGACCACCTGCGGCTTACGTACAAGTTTCAAGGCCGCGAGTTCCGGCTTACGGATGTAGACGGGAAGGTGGTGAAGGCGCTGCTGGCGGAGTGAGTCAGACGTGGGGCAGCTCTTCAGGCTGCGGAACCGCTTTCCAGCGGGTCCAGCCGGCCGGAAGGCAGGCTTGCGGGCAGGATTGCCCGCCCCACGACTCGGCGGCGGCGCCTCAAGGGGTTAGAATCGTCTGATCGGCATGACTTACGACGTGGCTGTGATCGGGGCTGGCTCGTTCGGCGCGTGGACCGCGTGGCATCTGGCCCGCGCCGGCAACCGGGTACTCCTGCTGGACGCCTGGGGCCCCGCCCACAGCCGCGCCAGTTCGGGCGGCGAGAGCCGCATCATCCGCATGGGGTACGGGGCGAACGAGATCTACACCCGCATGGCGGTGCGCTCGCTGGCGCTGTGGCAGGAACTTTTCGCGCGCACGGCGCAGCCGCTGTTTCATCGCACGGGCGTAATGTTGATGGCGCGCGAGGACGACGCTTATAGCCTGGCGACCCGCGATACCCTGGCCCGCGTTGGCGTGCCGATGGAGATCGTGCCGGCGCCGGAGTTGGCCCGGCGCTATCCGCAGATGCAAGGCGGGCCCGGCGTGTTCGGGATACTGGAGCCGGAGAGCGGCGCCCTGATGGCACGCCGCGCGGTGGCTGCCGTGGTCGCGGACGCCGTGCGCCACGGGGTAACGTACTCCACCGAAGCCGTGAGCGCACCCTTCCGGCGCGGCTCTCAGGAACTCGGCGCGGAAACGTTGGTTTTTGCCTGCGGGGCCTGGCTGCCGAAACTCTTCCCCAAACTTCTGGGCAAGCGAATTCGTCCCACGCGCCAGGAGGTCTTTTTCTTTGCGCCGCCCGCTGGGGATCGCCGCTTCTCTCCGCCCGAATTGCCCGCCTGGATCGATTTCACCGACGCGCGCTACCCTTATGGAATTCCCGATCTGGAAGGGCGCGGCTTCAAACTCGCCCTGGACCGTCACGGCGACGCGTTCGATCCGGATTTGGGCGATCGCCGCCCCAGTGCCGAGGGTGTGGAGGAAGCCCGCCGCTTTCTTGCCGAACGGTTCCCGGCTCTGCGCGATGCGCCGCTCACCGAGTCTCGCGTGTGCCAGTACGAAAACACTTGCAATGGCGATTTTCTAATCGACCGTCACCCGGAGTTCGAGAATGTGTGGCTCGCCGGCGGCGGTTCCGGCCACGGCTTCAAACACGGGCCCGCGGTGGGCGAATATGTTACAGCCTGCGTTCTTGGGCGGGGCGAACAGGAGCCAAGGTTTTCGCTTGCGACCAAGCGAGAGACCCCAGGCCGCACGGTTTACTGAGAGCTTGACAAAACCGTCAGCCACTGTTCATACTCAACCAATCACCTGTGCGGGGAAGGGAATTTAGTTCCGAAACCGTCTCTATCGCCGCCCCGTCCTTCGGGCCTCGTCTAGCCATTGGTTCCACGAAGAATCGTACTCTCAATTCAAAATGAGGAGTCACTCAATGCGTTATCGATGCTTCGCGTTTCTTTGCTTCTCGCTGTCACAAATAACGGGTTTCGCGCAGTCTCAGGCAAACACCGGAAACATAGAGGGGACGGTTGTCGACCCATCGGGCAGTGCCGTACCCAAAGCTAAGGTCACTCTGACGAACGCCGGGACCAACTTCACACGCGCGCTCGTGACCGACGACGAAGGCCGGTTTAGGGGCCTGCTGCTGCCGCTCGGACCGTACCGGGTGGCTGTCAACGCCGACAACTTTGGCGCCATGGTGCGCGAGGGGCTGGAACTCGAAACCGGCCAGACCATCTCTCTGACGCTCACGCTGAGCATCTCGCAGGTGGGGCAGACCATTTCCGTTACCGGCGAGGCGCCGATTATCGAGAGCGGAAAAGTGGAGACCTCCACTTACCTGGATTCGCGGTCGGTGCATGACCTGCCCAACAACGGGCGCAACTTTTTGAGTCTGGTGCCGCTCACTCCCGGCGTTTCCATTGTGCAAGGGCCCGATGGCGATGAGATCTCGATCAATGGCCAAAAGGGCATCAACAACAATGTTTCGATCGATGGCGCCGACAATAACAACCCGTTCTTCGGGGAACAGCGCGGCGGCCAACGTCCGGCCTTCACGGTCAGCCTGGATGCCATCAAAGAATTTCAGGTGGTCTCCGACAGCGCCCCCGCCGAATTCGGACGCAGCTCCGGCGGGTTCATCAATGTGGTGACGAAATCCGGGACGAACGACCTGCACGGGACTTTGCACGAATACCAGAAATGGACCGGGCTGACCTCGCGTCTCTCCGACGGCACGCGCCTGAGCGGGTTTGCGCAGGAGCAGTTCGGCGGCACGCTCGGCGGCGCCATCAAGAAGGACAAGCTTTTCTATTTTGTGGGATATGACCAGCAGTATTTCACGCAGACCAAGCAGAACAATCCCAACCGCATCGATCCCGTTCTGGTGAACTTCTTCGCCACCAAGTTCAACGACCCGAACGAGAACGGCCCGATCACGCGGAAGAACAACGCCATTGCCACCCTGGGCAAGATCGATTGGTACGCCAGCCCGAAAAACCTTCTCACCGCCCGCTATAATTACACCCATTCGAATCAGCCCAACGGCACCTTCGACGTGGAGCAATGGGGACGGAGCGCCAACGCGCTTGAGATCGATTTCTCGAACACCATCAGCCTGCAACTGAATTCGACCCTGACGGCGACTACCCTGAATGAAGCGCGCTTTCAATTCTCGCGCGAGGACCGGCCGCGCAGCTACAGTGGCCCCAACCTCCCCGGGCAGAACCGCCCGTTCCCGGATACAGGCATCGATTTTGGGGGCCAGTATCGCTTCGGAATGCCCTTCTTTATTCCGGTCAAGGATCACGATACGCGGTTCCAGTTGAACGACAATATCTCCGTGGTACGCGGGGCGCACAATTTCAAATTCGGCGCCGAACTCAATCGCACCTCTACTACGCAAACCTTCGTCGGCTTCGCCAACGGCCGCTTCATTTTCGACAGCGTGCAGGGCTTCATCAACTACGTCAATATCGGCCCCAAGTTCGTGGAGTGCTCCGACGGAACCACCAACAATTTCGGCAATTGCCCGGCGAACACGACGATCACAGGCCCGCTGCAGTTGTTCCTGCAGTTCGCCGGTGTCAATGGGAAGAGCACGGATGACGCAGGCACGCAGAGCATTCCGCAACTGGAGCCGGCGCTGTTCGTGCAGGACAAGTGGCAGATTCGGCCCAATCTCACATTGAGCTACGGTTTGCGTTGGGATGCCCAGGTGGAACCGGATCCGCTCACGCCGCCCGGCCAGGCGTTCTTTGCGCCGTTCATCGGCAAGCCCGGCTTCCCGTCCAACGGAAAGATCCCGTCATCCATGAAGCAGTTCCAGCCGCGACTGGGAATGGTTTGGGATCCGGGCAAGAAAGGCAAGACCATCATCCGTTTGGGCGGCGGCATTTACTATGCCCGCACTCCCGGATTGGACGTGGCCAGCACGCGCTCCACTAACGGTTCGGTGGGCCAATCGATTTTTCAGGCTTCCTTCTTTAACGGCTTCGGCGTGACGCCGCCGGCTTACACATCGCTGGTCCCGAATGCCAGCAACCTTCCACCCAGCGATCCGCAGGTTTATGTTACCGACAAGAACTTCACCAACCCGCGGACCTACACGTGGAGCCTGACAGTGGAGCAGGCGTTGTCCCAATCGGTCAAGGTGAGCACGGCCTTCACTTACAGCAAAGGAGTTCACGGCAGCCGGTTCGTGGACCGCAACGATCCGGTGTTTGGATCTCCGTGGAGTCTTGGGCTGGGCGCCGACGGCACTAACGGAATCGGTCAGTTGACGACGCTCGAGAGTTCCGCCAAGTCACTGTTCCGCGGCCTCACGATCGCCATGCAGAAGCAGTTCTCGAAAAATTTTCAGTTCCAGATGAACTATCAGCTTTCGGAGGACCTGGCCGACGACGACAACGAGCGCGACCCGTTCACCTATCGCTACGCCGTGGCCAATAACTTCAAGCCGGATTACGGTTTCTCCGATCGCATGGAACGGCATCGCTTCAATGCTTTCGGCTTGTGGCAGGGGCCGTGGGGAATTGAATTTTCGCCGCTCATCAGCTTCCATTCGCCGCAGCCGATTTCGGTGGCCAACCGCATACTGGCGAACGGGTATATCGTCAACCGCAACACGGTTTGGAAGGACAACACATTCTTCGCGGTGGATTTCCGAGCCGACAAGAACTTCAAGCTCACCGAGCGATTCAAGCTGCAGGCCAGCGTGGACGCCTTCAATCTGACCAACCGCGCGAATCCCAAACACCCGGAGACGACCAGCCTTCTGTTCAATTTCGACGGCACTGTGCAAAGCGGCCTGGGAGATCCGCGACAGGCCCAACTGGGGCTGCGGCTGATCTTCTAGGTGTGAACAGTTCTCATACGGAAGCGGGCGTCGATCCGCGCCTGGTGCCTAAACGAAAGCTGTACACGGGCGCCCTCATGCCTGCCATCGGCCTGGGCACCTTCGGTTCCGATCACGCTGACGCCGGCCAGATTGCGGCCGCGGTCAAAGACGCGGCATTCCTGGGCTATCGCCACTTCGACTGCGCATCCGTCTACGGCAACGAGGACCGCATCGGCGCGGTTCTGAGCGAAGCGACTCAGTCCGGCATTCCGCGCGAGGATCTCTGGGTCGCCTCGAAGCTGTGGAACGACAGTCACGCGGAACCGGACGTCATCCCCTCCTGCCGGAAATCGCTGGCCGACCTGCAACTGGATTACCTGGACATGTACCTGGTCCACTGGCCGTTTCCGAATTTTCATCCGCCGCATTGCGATGTGTCCTCGCGGAGCCCGAACGCCAGACCTTATATTCACGAAAATTTCATGAAGACCTGGCGGCAGATGGAGAAGCTGGTGGACCTCGGTTTGGTGCGGCACATCGGCCTCTCTAACGTGACCGTGCCCAAGCTCAAGCTGATTCTCCGCGATGCGCGCATCAAGCCGGCCGTCAATGAAATGGAATTGCACCCGCATTTCCAGCAGCCGGAGCTTTTCGAATTCGTGCGCGCCCATGGCATTGCGCCCATCGGCTACAGCCCCATCGGCTCGCCGGCGCGTCCGGAGCGCGACCGCACCTCGGAGGACACGGTCGACATCGAAGACCCGGTGATCGTCGCCATCGCCAATCGCCTGGGCGTGCACCCAGCCGTAGTGTGCGTGAAGTGGGCGGTGCAGCGCGGGCAGACGCCGATTCCGTTTTCCACTAAGCGCCGCAATTACCTGAGTAATCTGCAGGCCACCGTGAGCCAGTCGCTTACGGACGATGACATGAAGGCGATCGCGGGCATCGACAACAATTGCCGACTGATCAAGGGCCAGGTATTTCTGTGGAAAGCCGACCAGACCTGGGAAGACCTGTGGGACGTGAATGGAGAGATCAAATCATGACAGGCGCATACTTGCCCGGCGACAGCACCGTGGAACTGAGAGAAGTGGAAGTCCCGGCGCCCGGCCACGGCGAAGTGCTGCTGCGCATGAAGGCCTCCACCATTTGCGGCTCGGACATCCGCTGCATTTACCACCAGCACCTTGGCACGGGGCCCGAAAGCTACCAGGGCGTGGTGGCGGGCCATGAGCCGTGTGGCCAGATCGTGAAGGCCGGCCCCGGTTGCCGGCGCTTTGGCGCAGGAGACCGCGCGATCGTCTATCACATCTCCGGCTGCGGCGTGTGCAACGATTGCCGCCGCGGGTACATGATCTCCTGCACTAGCGAGAAGTACCGGCGGGCCTACGGATGGCAACGCGACGGCGGCATGGCCGACTACCTGCTGGCCGAAGAAAAGGACCTGATCCACTTACCCGCCGAACTTTCCTATGCCGATGGCGCCCAGGTTGCCTGCGGGTTCGGCACCGTGTACGAAGGCTTGCAGAAGATCGGGATCTGCGGCAATGACGCGGTCCTGATCACCGGCCTGGGCCCGGTCGGCTTGGCCGCAGGCGCCCTGTGCCGCAAGCTGGGGGCGGCGCGGATCATCGGCATCGACCTGGTGGAAGAGCGCATGAAGC
>Ga0105859_1000605_pt1 | contig 11237 bp, 11 predicted proteins | sample OrgsoiDNA_201063_FD_89684 | JGI IMG/M metagenome (GOLD analysis project Ga0105859, IMG submission 89684) | Permafrost soil microbial communities from the Arctic, to analyse light accelerated degradation of dissolved organic matter (DOM) -... | ecosystem: Environmental > Terrestrial > Soil >...
CGGCAGGCGCGGCGCCAGCGGCCGGCGCGCACGATCCTGGGCTGCGCGGCACGCGCGATCGGCTCGATGGTGTCGAATGGGGCGAGGACGCGGCGCTCGAGGCCGAGATGCGGCGGTGCGAGGCCGCAGAGCGTGACGACCTGGCAGCCGTCGAACGCGCGGATCTCGACGACCCGCCAGCGCGCGCGGCGCACGTGGACCCGATCGCCCGGCCGGATGGCGGGTTGGTCGCCGCGAGAGGAGTGCGGAATCTGCATCGCGCATCGGCCACTCGCGCGCAGATTCTGCGGCGCGTGAAATGCGCGCCGCCCGAAATCAAGAACTTACAGCTAGCGAGTGGACGCCGCTTCCCTCAGGGGCAAAGACGATGCCCGCTTCGCCTCGTCGTCTTCGTTGGGGAGAAGACGGCGCATGATGGCTTCGAAGCCCGCGTGTTCGGGGTTGTAGAAACCCCACTCGTCGCACATGGGCCGGGTGATGGCGTCCGTTGTCGTCGATGCGTTGGATAGCGGCTTCGCTCCTGGGTTCGACACGCAGCCACTAATCGCAAGGCGCATGCCCGGGCGCGATCCGCGGATTTGCGCCTGATTTGAGGCGCGTGTTTACGCCTGAGCCAGGGCGGGCTGACAATTCATGGTTGCGGGCTTACGGATCTGCCAGCTGAGCTCTGCGCCGCGTGTGTGGCGGTCACGATCGTCTTGATGCCGCCGCGCACCGAGAAATCGCCGACGACGGTCATGCGGCGCGGCTGGAGCAGGGCGACGAGGTCGTCGAGGATCTGGTTCGTCACGTGCTCGTAGAAGATCCCCTTGTTGCGGAATTCCACGAGGTAGTACTTCAGCGACTTCAGCTCGACGCAGCGCGCGTCTGGCACATACGTGATGCGGATCTCGCCGAAGTCGGGCAGGCCGGTCATCGGGCACACCGACGTGAACTCGGGACACAGAATCTGAATCTCGTAATCCCGCTCCGGTCGCGGGTTGGGGAACGTCTCCAGCCTTGAGCTTGACATGCCTCAAAATACCAGCATTCTGTGGGAAAAACCGCGATTTTGCCCCCGACGTTCAATTGACACTGGCGAGAGGCGCGGGCTAGGATACGACGTTTTTCGAAGGAAAACCGCGATTGGTGCTGCGCGCGCGGCGATCGACGGTGAACATCACAGCGCGATCAGGTAAGGGGGGAACACGATGACCACCGACGCCCGGCGTATGGGCAAATCCGAACTGTTCTCGCACTTCGCGGAACGGTTCGAAGTGAAGCGCACGCAGGCTCGCGAGTTCTTCGACGAGCTGACATCGCTGGCGGAAAAGGAACTGAAGCGCTCGGGCGAATTCGTGCTGCCCGGCATGGTGAAGCTGGTCGTGCAGAAGCGGAAGGCGCGGATGGGACGCAACCCGGCGACGGGCGAAGCCATCAAGATTCCCGCGAAGACGGTCGTCAAGGCGCGCATCGCCAAGCAGCTGAAGGACACGGTACTGCCGCGGAAGTAGGGCGTGGTTCCCCCACACCAGAGCCCTGCGATGAGGATTTGAGGATTTGAGGAAGTACTTCCTCAGATCCTCACATTCTTCTTAGGCGGCGGCGGTCGCGCGCGCCAGCATCCGGCTGTAGAGCGTCGCGGGCACGAGGCAGGTCGTCCGCGTTTCCAGGTTCGTCACCGAGTCGTCGTCCAGGATGATGCGGTCTCCCGGTCCGAGCAGAATCTCCGCGCTGTAGCGCCGCGCGCCCCGCAGCGTGCGCACTTCGAAATACCGCACCGCCACCGTGCGGTCTTCCACGGCCATGGCGTCGGTCTTCACAAGAGTCCTGAACATCAATCCACCCTCCTCAATTGCTAGCTTGCCGCTGCCTGTGCTGAACGATCGTCGCGCGCCGGGAAGCGCAGCGTGAACGCCGTGCCGCGCCCGACTTCGCTCTGGACGTCGATCGTCCCGTGCAACTGTTCCACGATGCGTTTGGAGATCGCGAGGCCGAGGCCGAGGCCGCGGCGCTTGGTCGTGACGAAGTCGTCGAAGATGGCCGAGAGCCGTTCGGCCGGAATGCCCATGCCGGTGTCGGTGACGCTGATCTCGACCTGATCGCCGGCGCGGCTCGTGACGATGGTGACGCGGCCGCCGGGCGCGGTGGCCTGGATCGCGTTGGTGATCAGGTTGCGGTACACGCGTCCGAGCGCGAAGCGGTCGCCTTCGATCACCAGCGGTCCGGGTCCGTACTGCGCGTCGACGGTGACGCCGTTGCGCTCGCCTTCGGCGCGCATCGACTCCGCGATCTCGGCGACCGATCCGTTGATGTCCATCGCGAACCGCTCGATCGGCTTCGGCTTGACGACATGGCGCAGGTCGTCCATGAACCGCTTCAGCGTTTCGAGCTCGCGCTCGATGGTGCGCCGGAACATGTCGCGCGATTCCAGATCCAGGTCCTCGCGCAGCAGCAGCCGCGTGCTGTTGCCGATGTTCTGAATCGGATGCGACAGGTCGTGCACGAGGCCGGCGGCCACGCGCCCGAACATCGCCTGCCGCTCCTGGCGCTTCACGTCCTCCTGCAGCTTGACGAGGCGATCGGCCATCGTGTTGAAGGCCTTGCCGAGATCGCCGAGCTCGTCGTCGCGCCGGATGTCGACGCGGGCGTCGAGCTGTCCGGCGGCGATGTCGTGCGTGCCGCGCTGCAGCGCGAGGATCGGGTTGATGAAGCTGCGGCCGAAGAGATACCCGACCGTGATCATGCCCAGCAGCGCGATCGAGATCGACACGACGAGCTGCCGCTGCAGGACGGTGGCGTTCGCGTACGCCTCGCGCGTCGGCTGCTCGACGATGACGGTCCAGCCGAGCTGCGGGATGCGCGCCGCGACGCCGAGCTGGCTGCGGCCGTCCTCGTCGATGTATTCCTGCGACACGGGCGCCGCGTCCTGGCGCGCGCGCGCGGCGGCGAACAGCTGGTGACCGCTCATGTTGCGCGTCTTGGCGACCAGCGCCTTCCGGTCGGGGTCGCCGTGCGCGACCAGCTCGCCGCCCGGGGCGATGACCATCGCGAAGCCGTGTTCTCCAATGCGGATCAGATCGACCATCCGCCACATTTCTTCGAGGCTGAACTCGCCGGCGAGCCAGCCGGCCGGCTGGTTGAGGCGGGTCAGCCGGATCGTGAACACCGACGTCGGCAGCAGATCCTCGTCGACGCGAATCGGCGACATCGAGACGCCGCTGATCATCAGCCCCGGATCTTTCGGGATCGCGACGCGCGGCTTGCCGACGCGGCTCGACGCGATCATCGCGCCCTGCTCGTCGAACAGCGTGATCTCGCGGAATTCGCGGAACTGCAGGACATAGTTCTTGAGGATCTGATCCTCCTGGCGGCGGTCGAGGCCGGTGTCCTGGAGATCGGCGGACAGCCCTTTCAGCAGCTCGGCGTTGGTGACGACGTAGCGCCGGATTTCCTCGGCGGCGCGGACGGCGACGTTCTGGTTGCCGTTGACAACCGACTCGCGCGTGCCGCGCTGCAGCGAGAGGATCGACACGAGGCCGTACGCGAGCAGCGGCACGACGGCGGCGACGCCGAGGAGCAACGCGAAGCGTGTCGAGATATGCCGGATCTTCATCTCAGTTGCGGCTCTGCTGGGCAAGACCGCTTGGCTTCCAGAGGCGCAGCGTGCTCAGCACGTCGCGTCCGGGTTCCGCCGCCGGGACGACGAATCGTTTGCTCACCGCGCGCGCTCGCTCCATCCAGGCCAGGAAAATCGCCGGCGGATCGTCGACCACCGACTGCTGGAACGCGGTCATGCCGGTCAGGTAGGCCTCGTCGGACGCCGCGTAGCGCACGCCGTCGAGCGCGGCGTCGATCGACGCGCTCGACGCGCCGGCGACGCCGCCCGAATGCCAGATGCGGTACAGCCGCATGAACGCCGGCCCGCTGATCATCTCGGTCAGCAGCGCTTCGAAGTGACGGTTCTGCATCGCCTCAGCGGACGCCTCGAAGGACACCTCTTCGATCATCATCTCGACGCCGACCGCGGCGAGCTGGCGCTTCAGCACCAGGGCGATGCGCTCGTGCACTGAGTCGCGACGCACGAGGCAGGTGAAGCGGAGTTTGGCCGGCTTGCCGGCGGCGGGCTGCGACAGCCGCTGTGACGCGGCGGCGATGTCGAAGCGAGGCGTGCCGCCGTCGCCGCGAAAGCCATAGGTGCGTGGCCACACCGGGCCGGACGAGGCGATGCCGTGGCCACCGAGCGCGTCGCGCACGACGCCGTCGCGGTCCACGGCCATGTTCAACGCCTGCCGAATCGCCCTCGACTTGAACACGTCGGTTCCGGTGTTCAGGAGCACCATGTACTGATAGCGCCGCGTGTAGGTGAAGATCGCGATGTTGCTCGACGCGTGCAGCGAGTCGAGCGCCTCGGGGCCGACCTCCCACAGCATGTCGAGGCGCCCGCGCAGCAGCTCGGCCCAGGCGGCGCGCACGCTGGGAAACGTCTCGACCGCAATGCGATCGATGCCCGGCTTGCCGGCCACGTAGACGGGGTTGGCGTGCAGCGCGCCCGGTGATTTGGCGTCGGTGACGACGAAGGGGCCGGTTCCGACGAGCGGTGATCCCGGCTTGGAGATCGAGGTTTCGAGCGTATCGAGGAGGAATGGCGACGCCCTCCGGAGGCGGATGATCACCTGCTGAGCGGTGGGGGCGGTGACGCTCTCCACGTCTTGGAACGCGGCGCCCATGAAGCTGGGGAGCGTGGACTGCAGCGCCGCGGCGACAATCGCCGAGGTGAGCGGCGTGCCGTCGTGGAACTTCGCCTGTGCCGGCAGGTTGACGGTCAACGACCGCCGGTCTTCGCTGACCTGCCAGTCCCGGGCGAGCCACGGTTGTGGCCGCCCGTCATCCGCGATTCTCGCGAGCGATTCGACAGTCAAGAGCTGGGCCAGCGCCGTCATGCCTCCTTGCGGGCTCAAAACCCGGCCGAGGCCGATGCCGATGCGCAGGGTCGCGGGCGGCGCATCGGACGCGGTCTTCCCTTCCGGCGCACGACAGGCGACGAGCAGCAGCATCGCCGCGCCCGCCATTGCCGCCGCCGCCGTTCGAAAGGAACGCGCGCGTTCCTGCATCCAGGTACTTTACTTCTTGTCCATCGGCGGTTCGTCGACGTACGTGTCGCAGTAACCGGCGGGCTTGCGGTTGGACGCCTTTTTGAGAACCTTGATCTTCATTGTGAGTCTCCTAAGCAGCTGCGCTGGCCGCGGTATGCGCCAGCGAGATGAGTGCCGATTCGAAACTGTGCTTGTGACATGTCGGCATGTTCATGTCGCCAAGCTGTGAGTGCGACGCGGCCACGCATCCGCCCGCGCAGGTCGGGATGAACGCGCAGTCGCCGCACTCCTTCCAGGGGTGGAGCCGTTCGAACTTGTCGAGAGCGGATTCGCGCCACGAGTCGCGCCGATCGTCGATGTGGCCGGTCGACATCGCGAGCTGGCCGGTGAACCCGGGGCACGCGTAGAGAGAACCGTCGGGCCCAATCGTGTGCGCGTGCGTCTTGTGCACGTGGCACATACCCCTGGGCACGCCGTCGTTGGTCGGGAAGCCGTGACGCTGCGTTTCCTGCCGCACGAACGTCATCTGGTCTTCCATCGTGTGGCACGAATCGCACGCGGCGCCGGCGCCTGAGCCGACCGACGTCATGCAGGTGCCGTTCAGGGTTTCCTTCGCGCCGACCGGGGTCAGGGGGATGATGCCCTTGGCTGAGGGTGGCGGCGTGCGCACCACCGGCTTGAAGTTCACCTTCACGAGCTTGTCGCCGAAGTCCTGCTCTTTCAGATACTGCAGCAGCGCCGGGTAGCTGCCGACCGACGACTCGTCGAAGTTGCCGCCGATCGCGATGCGGCAGCGATCCGCGACCTGGCGGATGTTCTCGACGATGCGATCGAAGGTGCCCTGCCCGCCGCGCAGCGGGCGCATCCGGTTGTGCGTGTCCTTGTCGCCGTCGAGCGTGATCTTCACGCCGTTCAGCCCGAACGGCAGCATGCGATCGACGACGGCCGGCGTCAGCAGCAGGCCGTTGGTGATGATGTTGGTGTAGAGCGTGAGGCCGCGCGTCTTCGCGGCCTTCCACGCGCGCTCGGCCAGCAGGTACATCACCGGCAGGTTGAGCAGCGGCTCGCCGCCGAAGAAGGTGAGGACGAATTTTTCCGGGCGGACGCGATCGAGCTCGCGCTCGAACCAGTCGGCGACGCGCAGCGCCGTCTCGAGCGACATCTTGTCGGCGTGCGTGTTGTAGTCGCCGTGATCGCCTTGGAAGCAGTAGTCGCACGCGAAATTGCACTGGAGCGTCGTGAGCAGCGTGATGTTGAGCTCGGAGCTGTCCCCCTTGACGGAGGCGAGATAGCTGTCGAGCGCCTGGCGTTCGGCGTCGCGGTTCGTGACGAGGAAGCCGTTCTCCCGGAGCAGATCGAGCGCCTCGCGCTCTTCGCTCGACGGAACCGATCCGATGAACTCACCCCGGGCGGCACGATCGAGCAACGTCGCGACGTCGCTCGACACGACGAGCTGCGCGTCGGTGAGCGTGTTCATGAGAAACACGTCATCGCGCGCCTCGAGCGGCACACGAAGGTTGAACATCGAAGGTTGCATGGTGAACACGTGCCCCGGACCAGATCTTGTTTATGAACTCTCGTCGCGCGTCGATTGAGTAGATAGCAACGCGTCTGCCACCGCGCGCTCATGCATTGTTATCGATAGATTTGCTCACAGTTCTTGCGATCGGCGAGAGGGATCGCGCCATTGGCCGAGCTAAACCTCTGGCCCATGAGGGCAATGGTTTGTCCGCTTATGCGCGAATGAGCGTGAAGCGGTGACGATTACTTATGTGAAATCAGAGGATTAGAAGGGAAGGCAAGGACTTGGCCGATTGAGCCAAGATGTTGGCTCGAGCTACGCGCCGCGCAATCGTTTCGCAATCTGTCGCACGTCGAGTTTATCCATTTTGTACTTCAGCGTGCTCAATGGAATTCCAAGGTACTCTGAAGTCCCCGTCACATTCCAGCCGCACTTTTCGAGCGCGCGCAAAATGAAATTGCGTTCGAATGTATTCGTCGCGTCCTCGAAAAGACTGTCAGTCGGCGTCCCCTGCGGCTCGAGCTGCGCGAAGTGGAACTCGAGCGGCAAATCCTCTTCCGAGATGTAGTCCTTGTCGCTGACGGCGACCAGCCGCTCGATCAGATTCTCCAGCTCGCGGATGTTGCCCGGCCACCAGTACTTCTTCAGCACCGACATCGTCGAGTCGGTGATGCCCTGGATGCGTTTGCGGAACCGCGTGTTGTAGCGGCGCAGGAAGAACTCCGCGAGCTGCGGCACGTCGTCCGTGCGCTCGCGCAGCGGCGGCAGCTTAATCGGGATGACGTTGATGCGATAGAAGAGGTCTTCGCGGAAGCGCCCTTCCTTGACCGCTTTCTCGAGATCGACGTTGGTCGCGGCGATCAGCCGGAATTCCGTCTTGATCGGCTTCGTGCCGCCGACCCGCTCGATCTCGCCTTCCTGGATCGCGCGCAGCAGCTTGGCCTGCAGATCGAGCCGGAGATCGCCGATCTCGTCGAGGAACAGCGTGCCGTTGGACGCCAGCTCGAACTTGCCGAGCTGCTGACGGTGCGCGCCGGTGAACGCGCCGCGTTCGTGCCCGAACAGCGCGCTCTCGGCGAGCTCGCGCGGAATCGCGGCGAGGTTGACGGCGATGAACGGCGCGTCCGGATCGCCCGCCTCGCGGTGAATCAGCCGCGCGAGCAGCTCCTTGCCCGTGCCGCTCTCGCCGAGGATCAGCACCGTCGCCGACAGCTTTGCGACCTTATGCACCAGATCCACGATGTCGCGCGTCATCTTGCTCGGCCCGACGATGAACTCGCGCTCGGTCTGGTCGGCGACCTGCGCGGACAACGTCAGCACCTGCCGGTTCAGATCCTGCCGCTCGCTCGCATTGCGCACGAGCGATCGCAGCTGGTCGTAGTCGAAGTCCTTGGTGACGTAGTGATACGCGCCGTGCTTCATCGCCTGCACGGCGGTCTCGATCTCGTTGATGGCCGAGATCATCAGGACCTCGATCAGGCTGTAGTTCTCCTTGACGATGCGCAGGACCTCGAAGCCGCTGATGCCGGGCAGCCGGACGTCGAGCAGCATCAGATCCACGTCTTCGCGATTGAGAATCGGCAGCGCCGCCTCGCCGCTCGAGACGCGCAGGACGCGGTACTCCCGCTTGAGGATGGCGGTCAGCGTGTCCCGCATCCCCTCGTCGTCGTCGACAATCAGGACGGTTTTGGGCTTGTGGCTCATGGCCTTGGGGGCCGATGCAAAGCGCGGCTATTGTCTCAGGCGGTTGACACTGTTGCAAGCCGTTCGATAACGTACCACGGTTGTTGACCCTTCATTGGCTGCTGACCGTCGCGGCCGTCCTGACGGCCGGTATTGCGCTGCTGATCGCGCGGCGCCAGAGCAAACGACTCGAACGACTGACGGAATCGTACTGGGAACTGCGGTACGAGCATGGGCAATTGCGTGCACATGTGAACCGGATCGATCCGCAGACCCATGCCGCCGAGGCGGCCGCGGAACCCCCGGCGGCGAATTTCATCCCCCTCTCATCGTTGAAGCGATAAGCGAGACATATCGTGCCGCAGGAATATGACGTCATCGTGATCGGCGCGGGGACCGGCGGGTATGTCGCGGCGATCCGCGCCGCCCAGCTGGGCCTCAAGACCGCCGTCGTCGAGAAGCAGAAAGCGCTCGGCGGCACGTGCCTGCTGTGGGGCTGCATCCCGACCAAGGCGCTGCTCGAGCACGCGCACGCGCTGAAGGTGGTGCAGCACGCCAAGGACTGGGGCGTGACGATTGGCGAGGCCGCCGCCGTCAGCATCGACATGAACGCGGTGCAGACGCGGAAGGACCGCGTCGTCACCGGCCTGACCAAAGGCGTCGAGTTCCTGTTCAAGAAAAACAAGATCGACTGGATCAAAGGCACGGCGCGGCTGACCGGCAACGGCGGCGTCGACGTGTTCGAAGGCGAGACGCAGACGCTGCGCGCGCGCCAGGAGATCATCGTCGCCACCGGATCGACGCCGCGCGGCGTGCCGGGGATCGAGATCGACCGCAAGCGCATCATCACGAGCGACGAGGCGATCGGCCTGCGCGAGGTGCCAAAAGTCCTGGTGATCATGGGGAGCGGCGCGGTGGGAGTCGAGTTCGCGTCGATCTTCAACCGCTTCGGCAGCGACGTGACGATCGTCGAGCTGCTGCCGCGTCTCGTGCCGGTTGAAGACGAAGCCGTGTCGGCGGAGCTCGAAAAATCTTTCCGCAAGCAGGGCATCACGAGTCACACCGCCGCCAAAGTCACCAGCGCGAAGGCGAGCGCCGATGGCGTCGACGTCGACATTCAACTGGCCGACGGCACGGCGAAGACGATCCGCGCCGACTATCTGCTCGTGGCGACCGGGCGCGGTCCGGTGACGACCGGGCTGAACGCGGAAGGCGTCGGCCTGCAGATCGAGAAGGGCTACATCAAGGTCGACACGCTGTTCAGGACGAACGTGCCGGGGATCTCGGCCGTCGGCGACGTGATCACGTTCGGCGCGCCCGGGCATCCGCAGCTGGCGCATGTGTCGTCGGCTGAAGGGATCATCACCGCCGAGCGGATTGCGGGTCAGGAGTCGCGGCCGATCAACTACGACCACGTCCCCGGCTGCACGTACTGCGATCCGGAGATCGGCAGCGTCGGGCTGACGGAGGCGGAGGCGAAGGCGCGCGGCTTCGACGTGCAGATCGGGACGTTCCCGTTCGGCGTGCTGGGCCGGGCGAAGATGGCGCAGGAGACGGACGGGTTCGTGAAGATCGTCGCCGACAAGAAGTACGACGAGCTGCTCGGGGTCCACATGATCGGGCCGCGTTCCACCGAGCTCGTCGCCGAGGCGACGGTCGCGCTGCGGCTGGAGTCGACGGTCGAAGAGCTGATCCGGACGATTCACGCGCATCCGACGTTCGCCGAGGCGATCGGCGAAGCGGCGCATGCGACCCACGGCGCGGCGATTCATTCGTAGAGAGACACTATGGCCACTGACGTTGTGATGCCCCAGATGGGCGAGTCGATTGCGGAAGGCACGATCGTCCGCTGGATCAAGAAGGTCGGCGACAAGGTCGATCGCGACGAGCCGCTCTTCGAGATCTCCACCGACAAGGTGGACGCGGAGATCCCGTCGCCGGCCGCGGGCGTCGTCTCCGAGATTCGCGTGCAGGAAGGCGAGACGGTTCCGGTCAACAGCGTGGTCGCCGTCATCGGCGGTGCCGTTGCCGCCTCCACCTCCGCCGCGCCACAGGCGGCCGCGGCTTCGGTGGACAAGGCGCCCGAGCCGCCGACGGCAACGCCGCCTCCGCCACCGCACTATCACGATCGAGATGAACCTCCGGTGGCGCCTGCTGTCGCGGAACGGCCTGAAGGCCGTTCCCTACCTGTACGGGATGACGGCCGTTCCGTACCTGTAGGGGCCGGCCTTGAGGCCGGCCCGAGCACTGCCGCCGCGCCCGCGCCGGCACAACACGCGGCTTCAGCCGCGCAGGCCCCCGCGACGAGCGACGGAACCGCGGCGCGCCACACCGGTGCCGCGGAAGACGCGATCCGCGAGCGCTCCTCACCGCTCGTGCGCAAGATCGCGAAGGAGCACCACGTCGACATCGCGCAGATCCAGGGCACGGGGATCGCGGGCCGCGTGACGAAGGACGACATTCTCGGCTTCATCGACAAAGGGCCCGCCTCCGCCGCGCCCGTGAAAACCGAGGCGGCTTCGGCGGGGTCCGCCTCCGCGCCTGCCGGCGGTTCGGCGGGACAGGCCAGCGGTTCTGTATCTGGCGCGCCGCCGGTCGCGACCGTCACGTTCAAGCCGGGCGCGACCGATCACGTGGAGAAGATGTCGGTCATGCGCAAGCGCATCTCCGAGCACATGGTGCAGAGCGTCAAGACGTCCGCGCACGTGCATTCGGTGTTCGAGGTGAACTTCGGGCGCATCGCGAAGATCCGCGATGCGAAGAAGGCCGAATTCGAGCGCGCCGGCGCCAAGCTCACGTACATGTCGTTCATCATCAAGGCGGCCATCGACGCGCTGCGCGCGGTGCCGATCGTCAACGCCTCGGTGGACGGCGACAACATCGTCTACCACAAGGACATCAACGTCGGGATCGCGGTGGCCCTCGACTGGGGCCTGATCGTGCCCGTCATCAAGAAG
>Ga0105859_1000606_pt1 | contig 11219 bp, 8 predicted proteins | sample OrgsoiDNA_201063_FD_89684 | JGI IMG/M metagenome (GOLD analysis project Ga0105859, IMG submission 89684) | Permafrost soil microbial communities from the Arctic, to analyse light accelerated degradation of dissolved organic matter (DOM) -... | ecosystem: Environmental > Terrestrial > Soil >...
CGCCAATTCGTCATGGGACAGGGGGCGAACTGGGGCGACATCAAGATACTCGAACACAACCGGCTGCCCCTCATCACCGGCACGCTCTACGAGAATCTATTCCCGATGCTGGAGGCCGGGCGGTTTGATTACTTCTCCCGGTCGGTGCTGGAAGCGCCGTTGGAGATGGACTCGTTTTCGTCGAAGTATCCCGACCTGCGGATTGAAAACAGCCTGTTATTGCACTACCAGTTTCCGGTGGTGTTTTTTGTTGCAAAGACTGAGCCGGCGCTCGCCCGCCGCATACAGGCAGGGATGGAAATGATGGTCAAGGACGGCAGCCTGAAGACCTTGTTTTATCGTTACTTCCAGAAGTCCCTGGCCGGTTTGAAGCTCAAATCCAGAGTGGTACTGGAACTGGACAATCCCTACCTGCCCGCATTCGTTCCAGTTTCCAATCGCGAATTATGGTTCGACCCGCTGGAGAATTAGCCGCAGGGTCAGATAGCGTCGCAAATCGCATGCCCTTTTGACAGCTGATTGATATCAAATCGCTTGTCGGTCTGTATGAGCCCGTAGATCAGGTGGGCCAGCTTGTGCATGACGGCCTTCTGGCCATGCCGGCGCCAAGCAGGCGTGCGACAAAGCGCCGCAGCAGAGGATAATATCGTCGAACGCATAAATCGCCACCATTTTGGACGTCAATTAACTGGCGGTGAGCATTCGAGTCCCAACTTGCCAGTTGTACGGCCCACATGACAGACGAAATAAACCGGACGTCACTATTCCGCAACCCAGCGCTTGAAAGCTGATTGTTATGTCAAAATTAGCCAATTTTGCAAGATGAACACCCACGCAACTCTTGAGTTCCTGATATTGACCTGTAGAAATTCCGATGTAAAATGTGATTATTGGAGAGAATCTTGAGGTACTTTTAGGAAACAATGCTCACCAAAATTTCGATTCTTGATAGGCACTCCAAAAAGGAGCCGGAAAGTTCGGGATGCAAGCTCACTAACGTGACATCCGTTGGGTCCGGTTTCGTGGCAATCAAGCCCTGATTACATTGCACCTTAAAAAATGTGTAAAAAATGAAAACAATTTCTCGGATAATTGGCCTGGTCAGCGTGGCTCTGCCCTTGTTTGCCGGCGCCGCAACCAAGAGCGCCGTGTTACAGGTGAGTTTCGAAGTGAAGGAAGCGTGCTCGGTCCAGTCACAGCGCGGCGTCGCGAATCCGGCACGTCCGGCCGTGGCTTGCCAGCTCAAGGCTCCGTATCAGGTCAGCCGCACCGAGCCGGCCGCAACGCCGGCGGCCAGCACCCGTGGCAACGCTATCGTGACCCAGAATTCGACGCAGGACTGGACCATCACCTTCTGAGCCTGCTTCAGAAGGACACCAGCGCGGTCACCGTATCCGAATAATTTCCTGGCGTCACCGAACTTTGCGCCGGCACCTTGCCGTACACGGTTTGCGTGTGGACAGTGCCGTCGCCGGTGCCGGTGACCATGATCGTTCCCGCCGTCCCATCCCCCCAGATCGTCCCATCGAGCGTATTCGATAGCTGGTAGGACACCTGGTCGGAATTAATCGTGTTCTTCATGGCCCTGGCCGCGACATTGCCGGCCACGCTGCCGCCATTGAGGGCGATCTGGTAGGCCGCGTTGGCGCTGCAGCCGACCGACATGGTGGCGGTGCTGCGCAACGCGCTGCTGAGCAGGCCGCTGCTCGGGAAGGCCAGCGTGTTGACGTTGATCGTGCAATCGTTGATCACCTCGGCGCGCGCCTCGAACGACAGGCCGGCCACCGGTCCCAATGTGCAGCCCGGCAGGCCAGAGACGAAGAAGAAATATTGGATGGCGGCGCTGCCGGCGCCGAAGTCCGAGATATACCAGGCCGAGCTGGTGCCGGCCGTCTGCGCGGCGGCCAGCGAAGCGTCGGCCGTCAGCTTGCCGTAGACGGTGACAGTCTGCACGATCGACCCGGCGCTGCCGGTCTTGGTCATGTTCAACACGATGGGTACCGGCGTCGCCGTCACGGCGGGGGCGCCCCAGATCTTGGCCGCCGCATAGGAGGCGTCCGAATACAGGTTGTAGTTGAGGGTCTGGCTGCCGTACTTGAGCTGGCGCGGCGTGGTGCTGGCCGAATTCGTGCCGTTGCCCAGGTACAGGCACACGGTCGCGTTGGGCAACAGCACCGGGAACGGGCTGATGGACGTGATGCCGGTCCAGGTGCAGGTCACGGTGACGGTGCCGGTGGCGTAGGCATTGGCGCCGGCGATCGGACTGACCGGCGTGAACACCACATCCGTCATGCTGGCCGAGCAGCTGTCGGCATGCGCCTGGCCGCCGGCCAAAGCCAGAAACAAACCGAACAGGACGATCAAGGCGCGCCTCATTGCAGCGGCTTGCAGGTGAATGGCCCCAGCACGGGCAGCGCTGGTTGCCGACTTTGCACGTAACTGAACTGCACCACGCAGCGGGCCGGGCCTTCGCCGATCAGCAGGTGATTGTCGGCCTGCAGATGGTCGACGAAGGTCAGGCCGTCAAAGCCGACCACGGTGCGCGCGCCGCCCTCCCCGTACACTACCTCGGTGCCCGCGGCCAGCGGCTTGCCGTCCATGGACAGCAGGATGACGCTGGCGGCCGCGTATTTCTCCACCGGGAAGCGGGCCAGCACGCCCGACAACTGGGCCGGCACCACGCTGCGGCTGGTGGTGGCGATGCGCGCGTCGATCGGCAGGTTGGTGGTGTCGATGGCGATCAGGTTGGACAGGTAGGGATTCAGGTTGGGCACCAGCAGATAGCCGGCCTGGTCAGTCTTGCCGACCACCCGGTTTTCCTGCAGCACCGGCACGCCGGCCACGCCGTCGGTGGAGACCATGGCGAAGCCGGCGCCGACCTGACGCGTGGCCTGCAGCGAGCCGTCCATCAGCACCAGGGCCCCGGACAGATCCAGCGAGCTGCCGCGCTTGCCGTCGTTGTCCTGCACCAGGGCGTTGAGCTGGCCGGCATCGCCCAGGTACTGGCCCTGCGCCTGACGCACCTTGCTGCCGCCGGTGTCGAGTTCCTGCAATCCCCAGCCGAAGCCGCCGCCGTAGTCCGGCGCGCGCGTCATGCTGTAGGCGGTGGTGGCCACGCCGTTCTGACGGCTGCGGCTGGCGTTGGCGGCGATGTGGTCGCCAAAGGTCATGCTGAGGCTGAAGAACACGCCGCGCGTCTTGGCGTCGTCCATGTCGCGGAAGGCGCTCAGGCTGGCATACAGGCCCTGGCCCAGCGTCGCCGCATACGCTGCGGAGACGATGCGCGCCGCCGGCGCCAGCGGCGCGCGCTGGCCGACGTAGCTCAGGCCCAGGCTCTGGCCGCCCGGCAGCGCCAGGTTCAGCGTCAGGCGGTCGGTGGCCAGCGGACTCAGGCTGCCTTCGGCGGTGCCGAGGTCGCTATAGCCCTTGCTGGCCCGCAAGCTTTGCGCGTCGATGCTGAAATGCCGGCTCAGGTACTGGTAGCCCAGCACGGCCTGCCCGCCACTGCCGCTATTGGTATAGATCGTGCCGGTCACCACCGGATCGCTCGGCAGCGCGCGCGGCAGCGGCCCGGCGACGTTGGTGAGCGGGCCGCTGCTGCCGGAGACGGCGACGCTGAGCACGCCCGCCTGGCCCAGGGCCAGCAGGGCGCCGCCGCCGCCGTTGAGCAAGCCCTTGCCGGCTTCGCCATGCGCCTCCACCGTCAGCTGGTCGCTGACGCCGTGGCGCAGCTCGCCGCTGGCCGACGGTGTGTGGGCGTAGTCGAACGCGGCCAGGCCGTAGCGGCGGCGCAGCGCGCCCAACTCCAGTGAATAGTCGCTCAGGCCGGCCGTCAGCAGGCGGGTGTCGACATACATGGACACCGTGGTCGATACCGCGCGCCCGGCCGCGTCGCGGGTGACCAGCGTCGCCTGGCCGGCGCCGTTGATGCCGGCGATTTGACGCACCACGAACGGCCCCGACGGCACCGAGCTTTGCACCTGGCGGACGCCGTCGATGTACAGGTCGACAGCGCTGGGCACGACGGCCGAGCCGGTCATTGCGGCGACCGGATAGGTCAGCAGGTCCGGACGCAGCTCGAAATTCTTGCGCCACTGCACGCCGCCCAGGCGCACCGAGCGGCTCCAGCTCAGCGACGAGGACACCAGGTCGCCCAGCTGCCAGCTGGTCAGGGTATCCGGATCGGAATGGCTCCAATAGGTGTCGAAGCGCGTATATTGGTCCTGGCCCTGGCCGACATTCCACACGCCATTGCTGCTGAACACGCCGCCCGAGGAAAAATAGCGCACCTCGTTCAACAGCGAGATACTGCGGTCTTTACCCAGCTGGCTGTAGATGTCGTAGTTGAGCAGCGCGCCAGGCGTGACGCTGGCCGGCGCGGCCTGGCGCACCGTGCGGGCGCTCAGCTGCACCGGCTCGCGCAAGGCGTCGCTGACGCGCAACGAGAGGGTCTGGCGGCTGGCGTCGTATTCGTAGCTCAGGCCCCGGACCTGGTCGAGGTCGAACTCTTCCTGGCCTTCCAGGCCGAACAGCTTAGGCTCCTGGCCCAGGTCGCGCAGGTTTTGCACGGTGCTGTGCAGGCCCGTCTTGCCGCGGGTAAAACGCAATATCAGTCCGCTCGCTTCGCCGTTCACGCTCACCTCCAGAAACAGTTCATTATGTGGCGGCGCCGCCTGAATCCGCAGCGGCAGGTCCTCGGCAGGCGCCTGCGCCAAGGCGGTGGGTGACAGCAGGCAAGCCGGCAGGGCCAGGCAGCAAGCTCGTTTCCATGTACGCCCAGCACCCTGCATGTCTAGCCTGTTTAGTTCGAGGAGGTCGGATGACGCGCTGCTCCCCTTGTTACTCAATGTTGTCGACGGTGGTCGCCGTCTGCGGCTGCATATTGATGTTGGCCTTGACCGACAGTGTGCCGTCCAGGTCGGCCTCCTTGGGCGTCGGCAGGCGCCACTCGCGCCACTGGCCGGCCAAGACGTAGCCGAACAGGCCCTGGGCGATCTCAAAGCGCTGTCCATCCGGCTTGCCCAGGTTCAGCGCACCGATCTGCGCCCGTTGCGTGCCGCTGTTGCGCACCCGCAGCATCCAGTTGCCGTCCTTGCGGAACACCGACCAGGCCAGCGCCGGCGCGCCGTGTTCGGCGGCGGGCAGCACAAACATCGGCACCGAATAGCGCAGCCGGATGTCGACGCCGCTGCTGGGCGCGCCGTCGTCGTGCGGGATTTCGTCGATCAGGATGCGGTAGCTTTGCTCGGCGGGCGGCAACTGCTGGCTACGCCGCACCAGACGGATGATCTGGCTGGTTTTCGGCGCGATCTGGATGATGGGCGGACTGGCCACGATTTCCTGGGTGGGTGTCAGGACGTCATCGCCGTTTTTCTGCTCCCACAGATAGACGCGGACCTGCCCGTAGACCGGCGCTTCGCCCATGTTCTGCATGGTGATGCCGGTGGCGCCCTGGCCGGCGCGCAGGCTGATCATGACCGGTGAAATCTGCAGGCTGGCCGCGCCCGCATGTGCGCCCACCATCAATAGCAAGCAGCTCAGGAAACGAAGGGCGACAGGCTGGAGTCTGTTCATGGAGTCTGGAAGTGGGCCTTTAGGAATTTCCGTCATTCAATGCTCGTTCCTATTATTAAGGATCTGAAAAATTCTTGCCTTTGCTGCAAGAGACTACGCTTTTGCTTGCGGAGAAGCCTGGGGGAAAATTTTCCCTCGCAGATAAATAAGCAACAGACTTGGCGACTCAGAAATACACGGTGGCGGTGATGGTTGACTTATAGCTGTCCGGTTGTGGCGTGGTCTGGACCGGAATCTGGCCGTAGACGGTGATGCTCTGCGCGACGCCGTTGCCGCTGCCACTCTTGGTATCCGTGCCCTGGGTATTGCCCCAGATTGTGTTGCCCGACGCCTGGAACAGATTGAAGGCCAGGGTGTCGGTGTTGACGCCGGTGCCGCTCATGAAGCGGGTGGTGCCGCTGGAACCGGTACCGGTGCCGGAGCTGAGGCCGACGTTGTACGGCGTGGTGTTGGTGCAGGTGACGTTCAACGAGGTATTCGCCGTGACCGCAGTCGCCAGCACGCCTTGGGAACTGCCGAAGTTCAGGTTGCTGGCGGCGATGGTGCAGTCGGCGATGATGGTCACAGTGACGTCGAAAGTCGTGTTCTTGCTGCCGTTGCTGTAGACGGCGGCGCCGGCCAGGTGGGGCGCGAAGGCGCTGAGCGCAATGGCGGCGGCCAGCGTGGCCAGCAGCAGGCGCGGGGCGGCATTTTTGGGCTTGAACATGGCAGGGCTCCTGGTAACTGTCGGCGCTTAGAAATACACGGTGGCGGTGATGGTTGACTTATAGCTGTCCGGTTGCGGCGTGGTCTGGACAGGAATCTGGCCATACACCGTGATGCTCTGTGCCATGCCGGTGCCGGTGCCGCTCTTGGTATCCGTGCCCTGGGTATTGCCCCACACGGTGTTGCCCGATGCCTGGAACAGGTTGAAGGCGACGGTGCCGAGGTTGGCGCCGGTGCCGCTCATAAAGCGGGTGGTGCCGCTGGAGCCGGTGCCGGTGCCGGCGCTCAATCCGACGTTGTACGGCGTGGTGTTGGTGCAGGTGACATTCAGCGAGGTATTCGCGGTGACCGCAGTGGCCAGCACGCCCTGCGAGCCGCCAAAGCTCAGGTTGCTGGCGGCGATGGTGCAGTCGGCGATGATGGTCAGCGTGACGTCGAAGGTGGTGTTTTTGCTGCCGTTGCTGTACACGGCGGCATCGGCGTAGCTGCCAGCGCACAGGCTCAAGGCGGTCACGGCAGCGAAAATGGCACGGCGCGGGAAGGTTTTAGCGGTTTGCATGGTCATACTCCTTTAATAGTCGTAGTCGAGATCAAAAAAGACCGGCGTCCAGGCGCGAAATCGCGCGGAACTGCAACGTCATGGGATTTTTGGTAGCTCAACTCGCTATTTTGGGAGTTGTTGCTTGGCCGCCGGGGAGGCGGTGAGTCTGGCTTCTTCTGGGCCTGGACTTGATGCGGATGCTGCGGCGACTTTTTTGCCGCTGGTGTTTCCTCTAGCTCGTCGCTGTTTCTCAACAGCATGTCGCAATTATTGCTCATAAAAAATAATCGTGCTTTTGCCAAATGTGAAAAAGGTTCTTCTGGAAAAGAAATCGACAATTTTTTTTGAGCGTAATAGTTCGGCAACCTCAAGACGCGACGACTTGTCGCGTCTCAGTACCAAGAAGGCCGCCGCCCCACATTGCCCGGACACCTGCGCGACGATGGGCTGACCACATCTCAGGCAACTGCGTCGAATGCGGGCATTTTGCCGGCGAGGCCGGAAGCGACCCGTCGAAGCGGGACATGATGCCAGGATCAACAACATCAGGCGCAGCGCATTTTGCTCCAGATGCCCGGCAGGCGCCACCGCTGCCGCCTGATGGCCACAAAGTTCGCCTGCGTCGACAACAATCGCCCCCCGGAAAAGAATGCTGCCGTCCACCTACGGACCTGAGCCGCACCTCCCGAGTGTAGAAACTTCCCATGCCAGATCTCGGGACCGCTGTACGTACAGCGCTTCTTCCACGCGTCGAGCGCGCTGGCAGCCCTGGCGGTCCGCGCGATGTTTCTCCTGGCCAAGGTACCTCACCATCGCGCCAACTAGGCGATACCGTCATGCGTACCATCAAAAAAACAACTAGGCCTTGCCCGGGTTTGCCGGATGCTGCCGGCTAAAAAAAGAAAAGGCCCCTGAAAAATCAGGGGCTTAATCTCATCCATTTACCCGGCAATGCCAGAGGCTGTCGGACAAGGAATCATTCCCACTCAATTATCAACTATCACCTTAAGCCTTTGTTTTCAATATATTTTTCATATAGACTAATGTTGAATACCATCAAAAATACCATGATTCTAAAACACATGGGGCATCCGTCTCTGGCGTAGTATTTCATCAACCTTTAGGGACTAAAGAAGTGGCGCTTAACTTTCGCACTTACGAAGTTCCCACCTCAGCTCGCCTCAGCCCATCATTTGGTAGCTCGATCAGTTTCACCATCTTTGGACCGGTGGGATGAATTGCCACGACTGATCTTGGACATGTTCTTTCCTTTCATTGCAGGTTATGTTTGCGTTGGGGAACTCAGTTCGATGCCAATCATTGTATTAAGGGTCGATCAATAGATAATTCACCGATATTGGACAAGAATATTCGACGGTGACCAACAATGCCTCCCGGCACGGCCATCGCCTGAGCGCGCCGGCCGGCCTTTCATTCCTCGAATCCGCCATTTCAGGCGGCGAAAATCCCCATCTGTCTGATGGCCCGGTTTTTCAGTCCGCATATTCGTACTATCAGTGCCGCACCACAACTGTGTACGTACATACTTTACAATCATCATTATTCGGAGAAAACATGCCCGTCGACCCAATTTACCCGTTCCCCTTAAAACGCCCGTCCATCATGGCGGCGCTGCTGTCGGCGATGTTGACCCTGCCGGCCAGCGCCGCCAGCACGGCGCCGTCACCGTCCGAAACGGCAGTCCAGCTGGCCCCGTTCGGTTTCGACCTGAGCGGCATGGATGGCGCCGTCAAGCCCGGCGACAATTTCAATGGATACGCCAACGGCGCCTGGCAAACGCGTACGGCCGTCCCCGCCGACCAGTCCAGCTTTGGCGTGTTCGATACGCTGGGCGCACTCACGCTGCAACGCAATCACGCTCTGCTCGATGCGGCGCAAGCCCATCCGGGGTCGAAAATCGGAGATCTGTACGCCAGTTTCATGGATGAGGACGCGGCCGAACGTAAAGGACTGGCGCCCTTGCAAGGACAGCTGGCCCAGATCGCCGGCGCCACGGACAAGGCGGCGCTGGCCGCCCTGCTGGCCAGCTTGCAACGCCTGGGCGTCGACGGTCTGATCGATGTCGAGATCGCCGCCGACGACCACGCGCCAACCAAGGTCGCCGCGCGGCTGCACCAGAGCGGCCTCGGTCTGCCGAACCGCCAATACTATCTCGATTTCGGCGCCAAGATGAGCGCCGCCCGCGCCGCCTACAGCGACTACGTGCGCACCTTGCTGGTCAGCGCCGGCGCCGATGCCGCGGCCGCCCAAGAGCGCGCGCAGGCGGTGCTGGCCTTCGAGACCGGCTTGGCGCGAGTGCAATGGGAAGCGGCCGCAACGCAAGACGTCGACAAGACTTATAACCGCTGGTCGAGCGGGCAATTCGCGGCGCAAGCAGCGGGGATGGACTGGACCGACTATCTCGGCGGACTCGGTATCGGACAGCAGGCATCGGTGCTGGTCAGCGAGCCCTCGGCCTTGAGCGGCGCAGCCCGGCTGTGGGATGCGACACCGTTGCCGGTGCTGCGCGACTGGATGCGCACGCGCCTGCTCGACCACTATGCGCCGTATCTGAACCAGGCATTGGTCGACGCCCATTTCCGTTTCCACGGCACCATGCTGTCGGGCACGCCGGAAATCCGGCAGCGCTGGAAGCGCGGCGTGTCGCTGGTGACGCGCTTGATGGGCGGCGAGATCGGCAAACAATATGTGGACCAGTATTTTCCACCCGCCTCGAAGGCCGCTGTCGAACAGATGGTCGCCAACCTGCTCGCCGCCTACCGCCAGCGCCTGTCGGCGGCGAGCTGGATGGAGCCGGCCACGCGCGCCAAGGCGTTGGAAAAGCTGACCACCTTCAAGGCCATGGTCGGCTACCCCGACCAGTGGACCGACTATACCCGGCTCGCCATCGCGCGCGACGACCTGGTCGGCAACGCGATGCGCGCCGAAGCCTTTGCTTACCAACTCAGCCTGGACAAGCTGGACCATCCCGTCGACCGCAGCGCATGGCCGCTGGGGCCAACGTCCACGGCCGGCTGGGCCAACCGGAGCACCAACGTGGTGATCATTCCGGCCGCGTTGCTGCAGGCGCCGCTGTTCGATCCGGCCGCCGACCCAGCGGTCAACTACGGTGGCGTGGGCGCCGTCATCGGCCACGAAATCAGCCACCACTTCGATGACCAGGGCCGCAAATACGATGCCAGCGGCACCTTGTCGGACTGGTGGACGGCGCAGGACGCCGCGCGTTTCAAGGACCTCACCGATCAATTGGTCAAGCAATACGACGCTTACGAGCCGCTGCCCGGCGTCCACGCCAACGGCGCCACGACGCTGAGCGAAAACCTGGCCGACCTGGGCGGGCTTGAAGCGAGCTATCTGGCTTACCAGCTGTCGCTGAACGGCAAGCCGGCGCCGGTGCTGGCCGGCTATAGCGGCGCGCAACGCTTCTTCCTCGGCAACGCCCAGATAGCACGCACCGTGTACCGCCCGGAAGCCCTGCGCCAGCGCCTGCTGACCGACGTGCATGCGCCCGCGCCGTTGCGCATCGAGGAGTTCCGCAACATGGATAGCTGGTATCAGGCTTTCGATGTCCAGCCCGGCGACCGCGAGTATCTCGCGCCGGGGCAGCGCGTCAAGATCTGGTAAACGAATGTGGCCGGCAGGCGGATGCCGGCCTGTTTAACCCTCCCTTGTTGCGGCCTGTGGCGCGCGCGATCAGGTCGCCGCCACGCGGCCGTCCAGCGGCGCCGCCGTCTGGACCACCGGAGGTTTTTCAGGGCCATCTGGACAATCACGCCACGCCTTTGTGGCCCACAATCCACGGCTGGCCGGCGCAACGCCTGGCGGATCGCCCCAGATGCTGCAACCATCAAGCGCAAGGTTCTAAAGTTTCGAGCCGCCGTCGACATGCAAGATATCGCCGCTGACCCAGCGCGCCGCGTCCGAGGCAAGGAAGGCGACAACGTCGCCGATGTCGTCGGGCTGCGCGACGCGCTTCAGCGCCTGCCAGCCCAGCACCGTCGCGCGCCCGGCGTCGGTTTGCGCAAAGCGCGACATGTCGGTCGCCACCACGCCGGGCGCGACGGCGTTGACGCGAATGCCGCGCGGCCCCAGTTCCGCCGCGAAATGGGCCACCAGCGTGTTGACGGCGCCCTTGGTCGCCGAATACGCCGGGATTACGCCAACCACGGTGTGCGCAACCAGCGACGACAACAGCACGATGCTGCCGCCCTGGCCCATCACCGGCAACAGTTGCTGGACCAGGAAAAAAGGTGCCCGGACATTAATCGCGAACACGTGGTCGAAGTCTGCGACCGTGGTTTCCTCGATCGAGGCACGTTTCGAGATGCCGGCATTGGCGACCAGGATGTCGAGGCGACCGCCGCAGGCTTGCCGCACC
>Ga0105859_1000609_pt1 | contig 11132 bp, 8 predicted proteins | sample OrgsoiDNA_201063_FD_89684 | JGI IMG/M metagenome (GOLD analysis project Ga0105859, IMG submission 89684) | Permafrost soil microbial communities from the Arctic, to analyse light accelerated degradation of dissolved organic matter (DOM) -... | ecosystem: Environmental > Terrestrial > Soil >...
ATCGAGCTGACCACCGTCGAATTCGATCTGCTGGACCTGCTGCTGCAGGGCGCGGGTCGCGTCATTCCGCGCGACGAGATGGTGCGGACGGTGCTGCGCCGGGAGTTCTCGCCCTTCGACCGCAGCATCGACACGCACGTGAGCAACCTCCGCAAGAAGCTGGGACCGGCGCCCGACGGCAGCGAGCGCATCAAGGGCGTCCGCGGCATCGGCTATCAGTACGCGCTGCACCGCGCGGCCCCGGGTCCACGCTGATGCACCGGCTGCACGTCAAGATTTTTCTCTGGTTCTGGCTCGGCGTTCTCGTCGTCAGCGGCACGCTCGTGTCGCTGACGGAGTTGAGCCACTCGCGCGCCGACGACGATCGCGCCTGGGAATTGAAGTATGCCCCCCGGCTGAACATGTGGGCGCGGCAGGAATCGCAGATTCTCCGCCGGGACGGCGCCGCCGGCCTCGAGCGGTACATCGGTTCCTTCGAAATGGATCCCGGCGTGGAGAACTACATTTTCGACGCCGACGGGAAAGACGTGCTCGGGCGCAAGGCGACGCCCCAGGTGATGCGCCTCCTGCAATCGATGACCAATTGGCCGACGGGAGAGCCGCGGGTCGACGCGGCCGAGCGCATCATGGCGGAGCGGATCATCGACAATCGCGGCACACCGCACGTCGTCGTCGTCGACTACCCGAGCCCCTCGGTGTTCAACCGGTCGCTGTTCGAGTTTCTGTTGCCGGATCTTCACGGGGAGCGCCCCAGCGGCGCCTCGATCGGGCGCATCGTCGCCGTGCTCGGGGTCGCGGGCCTGTTCTGCTTCGTGCTCGCGCGCCACATCGCGAAACCGATCGATCGGCTGCGCCTGGCGGCGCGGAACATCGCGAACCAGCAGCTGCAGACGCGCGTCGACGGCAGCGTGCTCGACCGGAAGGACGAGCTCGCCGACCTCGGCCGTGATTTCGATCGCATGGCCGAGCGCATCGAGCATCTCGTGACGGCGCAGCGGCAGCTGCTCGCGGACGTCTCGCATGCGCTGCGATCGCCGCTCGCGCGGTTGAACGTCGCGCTCGGTCTCGCGCGTCAGCGCAACAGCCAGCCGACGTCGGAGCACCTCGATCGCATCGAGACCGAGGCCGAGCGCCTCAATAAACTGATTGGGCAGCTGCTCACGATGGCGCGCGTGGACAGCGGCGTCGATCTGGAGCGGCCGACGGCGTTCGATCTCGGGAGCGTGGTGGAGGAAGTCAGCACCGACGCCGACTACGAAGCGCGGCAGCGGCGCTGCACGGTCCAGTTCCAGCAGCGGGCCGATTGCGTCGTGGAGGGCGCGCGTGAAATGCTGCGCGGCGCCGTGGAGAACGTCGTCCGCAACGCCGTGCGGCACACCGCCGATCGGACGAGCGTGGAGGTCTCGATGGCCCGCCGGCAGACGGCCGGCGGCGCGCGGGCCATCATCGAAGTCCGCGATCACGGGCCGGGCGTGCCCGACGCGGCGGTCGGCAGCCTGTTCGTCCCGTTCAACCGCATCGTGGAGAACGGTCTGTCGAATCCAGACGGGACCGGACTGGGCCTCGCGATCACCCGGCGGACGTTCGAGGTGCATGGCGGCAGCGCGACCGCGGCCAACGCGCCGGGCGGCGGGTTCGTCGTCACGCTCGAGTTGCCGCTGCCGAGCGGCGCGTAATCAGCGCTCACTGTCGAGGGGTCAGGGATTAGGGATCAGGGGAGCAGGGATCAGATCGTGACGGTCGCGCTCGCCCAGCCCGCGGGGTCCTTGTCCGATTGAAACATCGCAGCGACGTTGACGACGAGCGTGGCGCCGTCGAGGCGGATCGGCAGGCGATCCATGTTGCGCGTGGCGCGGCCGTTCATGAACGTGCCGTTGGGTTGGTACTTCGACTCGTGCTTCGGACACTGGAACCGGTTTTCCTTCGGCAGCCACCGCAGCATCTGGTTCTGGTGGGGGCACGCGAGGTTGAACGCGTACAGGTGTGCCTGGTAGCGCACGACGATCACCTGGCCGGTCTTGTCGATCGTCACGCCGTCAGCCGCGGGCACGGGATAGCGGCGCTCGGATCCCGACTGCGCGCCCTCGGCCATCGTTACCGCGAACGCGCTGGCGTCGGACGCGCTCAGGCCCAGGGCGACTGCGCTCAATGCGGCACACCCGGCCAGCTGAAGGAACGAGCGGCGCGACGCGGCGCTCGTGCCGCCGTCGCACGATTCGCATGGTGCGTCGAGATGTTTATCCGACATTCGTCAGTGCCACTCCTGCAAAGGTGATGAGGAACCACAGGGCGAGGCTGATGATCGCGGTCATGCGCAGCCGGCCCCACACATCGTCGATCCCCTGGCGGACCAGGCGCTCCGTGGCGGTGAGGACGGCACCGTTCACGAGCAGCAGAGTCACCAGCGTCATCTTGATCCAGAACACGCGCGAGTAGAGGAACGTGTCGACATCCGCCGCGAACAGGAGCGCGCCGCTCGCGACGATGACGCAGAGACCGGCGATCACGATGCGATGCGTGCGGGCGATCGCCGTCACCTGCGCCAGGCGGTCCACGTCGCCCTGCTTGAGCGACAACAGGAGCGCCCGGTCCGCCGCGATGGCAGTCCCTCCGGCGGCGAGCAGCCCGCCGACGTGCGCGAACACGACGACCGTGCGCAGCGCCGCATGATTCGAATAGAGCGACACCCATTGCGACAGGACGCCGGCGAGGGGACCAGGCAGGTTCACTTGTTCCCGAACAGCATCATGAGATAGCCGGCGCTGGCGATCCCGATCGACGTCAGCGCGATCGACCGGTGCGTCTGCTGCTGCGCGTCGAAATTCGTGGTGACCTTGCCACCCGGGCCGCTGGCGAAGGTCGCGACAAATCCGGCGTCGGCGCCGAGCATCAGGATGCCGTGAATCAACTTCAGCTTGTGGTGGCTGGGATCGGTCCGGCTTTCCCACATGTTCCAGACACCTGTCACGGTGTTGACCGCGAACAGGGCGGTGATGCCGGTGCCCACCAGGATGTGTGCGTTGCGTGCCGGGCTCGTGCGGGCGTTCGGGTCGTTGTAAATCGATTGTCCGAGCGCCAGCTCGGTGGCGAACAGCGGCAGCGTCGCGAAGCTCGCGTACTTGTGGATCTTGGCGCGCGTGTAATACGCGTCGCTGTATTCGATCGCCACCGGGCGCGGCGTGGGCGACTGCACATCGTCCGCGGATTCGACGGCGTTCCACGTGATGCCGTCAGCGCCGGATGGCAGCGTGATATGTGGTGGTTCCTGAGCGCGAGCTGACGATGAGCTGAGCAGAGCGACGACGCAGGCGGCGAGTGTGATGCGCATCATAGATGCACAAAGCATAAGCCCTGCCAGACCGCGTGTGGGCGGTTTCGTCGAGCGGCCGTCCGCGTGTGCTCGATCTGCGACACGCGTGTCGCGAGAAATGGTCGTTTATTAATAGACGATTAACTTCGATCGATCCGCGCCTGCGCGCGGCTTGAACTTCTGCACGCGGCCGCCGAAGCTGTCGGCGCCGTACAGGTTGCCCTCCGAGTCGATCGACATCTGGTGCAGTTCCCAGAACGCGCCAGGGTACGTGCCGTACGTGCCCCACGAGTAGAGCAGCTTGCCGCTCTGGTCGTACTCGAGCACCTTCGCGTTCGTGCCGTCGGCGATCCAGACATGCTGATCCTTGTCGATCACGATGTCGTTCGCCTGCCGCAGGCCGGGCCACTGGTCGAGGAACTTCCCGTTCTCGTCGAAGATCTGAATCCGGTGGTTCGTGCGGTCGGCCACGTACACACGGCGGTTCTTGTCCGTCGCGATGCCGTGCGGGCCGCTGAATTGACCGGGACCGTTGCCGCGTGTGCCCCACGCCATCACGAACGCGCCGTTCCTGTCGAACTTCGCGACGCGTGAATTGCCCAGGCCGTCGGCGACCAGCAGGCTGCCGTCGGGCAGCCACGCGATGTCCTGCGGCCGGCCGAAATGTTTCTCGTCGTTGCCGGCGACGTCCGCCTCACCCAGCGTGCGCACGAGCTGCTTGCCGTCGTTGGTGAACTCGTAGATCTGGTGCCGCGCGTCGTTCACGACCCACACGTGCCGCGCGGGATCGTACGGGCTGATGCGGATCTTGTGCGGCCCGCCGCCGCCCTCGAACAGCTTGTCCCACTGCGTCCACGCCTCGATCAGCTTCCCGCTGCCGTCGACGACGACGATGCAGTTGCGCATCTCGGGTTTGGGTTCAGTGGCGCGCTGGTTGAGCGATCCCCAGATCCCGTTGAACCCGCGCGGGAGCGTCTCGGGCAGCTTCAGCTCGCCGCGCGCGGCGATGAAGATGCGGTTGGGCGTGTCCGCGAAGATGCCGGGCTGCGATCCCCAGATGTAGCCCTGGCGCGCCCACGGCGCCGGCCAGTTTTCGACGACCGAGTACGGGCCGGTCTCTTCCTCGCCGCCTTTTTCCTGGAGGCGGGCTGGGGCCGACAGCAGGCCGACGGCGAAGACGAACGCGAGGGCGAAGGCAGACGCGCGCATGGGAAGCCTCATCAAAAGGGACGGCCGCAGCCTAGCAGGGGGGCGCGAGGCCCGCAAGGGAAAGCGCGGTCAGAGTTTACTGGCGAGCGTGTGACGTGCGGCCGGCCGGTCGCATCACCGCCTCGATTTCGTCGGCGGAATACGGGACGCCCGGCGTGAGCAGCTCCACGCCGGTCTTCGTGATCAGAAAATTGTCTTCGAGATAGTAGCCTTGCCCGCCAATCACGGCAATTGGCTCGAACGCCATCGCCGTCCCCGCGCGAAAGGGCTCCTGCATGTCGCCGGCGATCGGGTTCAGCGTGTGCAATCCCCAGTCGGGCACATTCTCACGTATGGACCATGCGTCGATCGCCTGCCGTGCGAGAACACTCGTCGCGGGGGCACGATGTCGTCGGAGCTCCGTGCGCCACGCCTCGAAGACGTCGTCGACCGTCGTGCCCTCCCGTATCGACCTCACGCCTGCGTGGTATGCCGCCACGAAGATGTTCCAGATCTGCCGCTGATCGCGCGTGAAGCGGCCCGAGACAGGAATCGTTCGGCCGAGGTCCGCTCCGTAGTGATCCCACTCACAACCGACATCGAGCCGCACGAGGTCGCCCGGCTTCATGAGCGTATCCAGATGGTCATAGCGAACTGTACCGGCGTAGGGACGCGGAAACGCGCCGTTCGCGCCCGCCATCGCCCAGGGCCACCACGATGCCGTCCGCGCACCGGCGTTCCAGCATCCGTTGATCACGGCGTTCTCCACGCTTCGCTGGGAGGCGCCGGGGTGGACCGCCTGCATGCCGGCTCGCACGGCCGCGACCGTCGCGTGCGCGGCCGCACGCACACTGACCAGTTCCGCAGCGCTCGGTACGTCCATCAGCGCGTAGACGCGGTCAGCGGACTCTTTCAGTCGCAGCGATGGCCACGTGTTGGCGATGATGGCCACCCACGACGGCACGTTCCGCGGGTTCCACCAGGCCGGCGCGGATTGTGCCGGCGGCGCCACGGCCGCGCCGATCATGTTCGGCGGCAGTTCCGCAAGGGAGACGTCCGGGGCGACGTAATACACCGGCGCATCCGACGTGGCGGCAGCAGCCAGAAAGCGCTCAAGCTGCGACCAGTCCACGACGTGTTCGATGCCGGATCGCTTCACGGCCTCCGAATCGGGGGCGCCCTCGGGAGGCAGCAGCATTGAATAGAGCGCACGAGTCGGCAGGAACAGCCAACTCTCGTGGGTTCGGCCGTCAACGGCCAGGATCGCGCCAAGCGTGTTTGCAAGTCCCGTGAAGTAGAAAAACGCGTCGTCCTGATGAAAACCGTCGGCGAACGCGTCCGGTATGGACTTGGCGTGAACCACGAGGACGCCATCGCCGAACGTTCCTGCGGCGCGGTTCCGTCGATCTCGCAACTCCTCGAGATCGGCGGCCCACAGCAGGCTCGACGAGGTGAGACACAGCAGTGCGATGACCAGGGCCGGTCGACTCACGACACCAAGATTCCCAGAATCCGAACGTCGCTACAAGGAGAAACCCCTGTCCCTCAGGTTCCAGACGGACCCCACCGCAGCCGTGGCCGTTTGCTACCATAGCAGCTGTGATTCCGCGCCGCATCGGACTGCGATGGATCGCCGTCGCGCTCACGCTCTCGATCATCGCGCCGCTCGGCGTCCTGTCGGTGCTCAGCATCCAGCGCACGTGGCGGCGGCAGCTCGCGAATGTCGATCGCCAGAACGTCGCGACGGCCCGGGCGGTGTCGGTCGCCATCGACACCGAGGTCGAGACGACCACCGCCGCGCTCGACGTGTTCGGCGCGCTGCATGCGCTCGATGTGCCCGACGTCCCTGCGTTCGACAGCCTCGCCCGCCGCCTGATCCTCCGCCAGCCCGACTGGTCCGCGCTGCTCCTCTCGAGCCTCGACGGCCGCGTGCTGGCCGTCGCGCCGGAGGGCGACGTGAACGAGGCGGCGTCGTTCGCGACCGGATGGGCGCAGAAGGTCGCCGCGACGAAGAAGCCGATGGTCTCGGTGCTGTTCGAGATGCCCGGCGTGGCGGGACACTTCGTGATGATCGCGGTGCCCATCGTCCGCGACGGGCGGGTGACGCTCGCGCTCGGCGCGCGCGTCCGCGCCGACAGCTTCGGCGCGGTGCTCCGCCAGCAGCAGGTGCCTCCCAACGGCGCCGTCGCGCTGGTCGACGCGAACAACCGGTTCGTCGCGCGGACCAAGCTCGAGGAGAGCTACGTCGGCACGAGCGTGCCGCAGGCGTTCATCGAAATCGTGTCGCGCACGCCGGAAGGCAGTTGGCAGGCCGACACGCGCGAGGGGACGCCGGTCTACGCGGCGTTCAGCCGCTCCGCGCTGACCGGCCTGACGGTGGCGCTGGCGCTGCCGCGCGAGGAGGTGGACGGACCGATCCGCCGGATCCTGTGGATCCTCGCCGGCGCCTGGGTCGTGATCCTCGGCGTCGGCGCGAGCCTCGGCCTGGCGCTCGGTCAGGTGATCGTCCGCGCGATGCAGTCGGCGTCGCAGTCGGCGATGGCGCTCGCGCGCGGCGACGCCGTATCGCCGGCGCGATCCCGCATCGCGGAGATTGACGACCTGTCCATGGGACTGCGCCTCGCCGCGGACACGCTCGAGTCGCGGAACCGCGAGCGCGACGAAGCGAGCCGGCTCAAGGACGAGTTCCTGATGACCGTCTCGCACGAGCTGCGCACGCCGCTGACGGCGATCTACGGCTGGGCGCGGATGTTGTCGACCGGCCAGATTCGGGACTCGCAACGTCCGCGCGCCATCGAGGCGATCGAGCGCAACGCGGCCGCGCTGCAGCAGCTGGTCAACGATCTGCTCGACGTGTCGCGCATCGTGTCGGGCAAGCTCCGGCTCGACGTCGAGCCCGTCTCGCTGCCGGACGTCGTCGGCGCCGGGATCGACGCGATCCGTCCGGCCGCCCACGCGAAGGGCATCAGCGTCGTGACGACGGCGCAGGACCGCGACCTGTCGGTGGCCGGCGATGCCGGCCGTCTGCAGCAGGTGGTCTGGAACCTGCTGTCGAACGCCGTGCGGTTCACGCCGTCGGGCGGGCGGATCGAGGTCAGCGTCGCGCGCGCGGGCGGTGACGTCGGGATCGTCGTCCGCGACACCGGGCCCGGCGTCGACGCGCAGTTTCTCCCGCACGCCTTCGAGCGCTTCCGTCAGGGCGCGAGCGGCACGACGCGCGCGCACGGCGGCCTCGGCCTGGGGCTCGCGATCGTCCGGCATCTCGTGGAACTGCACGGCGGCACCGTCGAGGCGTCGAACAACACGCCGCCGCCGGGCGCCACCTTCCGGATCCTGCTGCCGGCTCAGCCCGCGGCGATGCCGGCCGTCGAGAGCGCGCAGCCGCTTGCGGCCGCCCGCGTCGGCGGCGTCCGCCCGGACACGCGCATCGACGGCATCCGCGTGCTCGTCGCCGACGACGACATGAACGCGCGTGAATTGCTGGCGGTGATTCTGGAGAATGCCGGCGCCGAGGTCCGCGCGGCGGCATCGTCCGAAGACGCGCTGATGATCCTGCAGACCTGGGCGCCCGACGTCGTGCTGTCGGACATCGAGATGCCAGGCGAGGACGGCTATGCGCTGATTGAAAAGGTGCGCCGGCTGCACACGACGCAGGCGCGGCTCATCGCCATCGCGTTGACCGCGCACGCGCGGCCGGAAGATCGCCTGCGCGCGCTCGACGCCGGCTTCCAGTGGCACCTGGCGAAGCCGGTCGACCCTGCCGAACTGCTATCCGTGATTGTGATGCTGCTCGCGCAGGAAAAAAAAGGGCTCGAGAATTTCTCCTCGAGCCCTTCCTAACTTACCGCCCGCCGGCGGTGCCTCGCGTGGCTGACGCCGGGAGCGCGAACGCGATGTACTCGCCCGAGTAGTTGCCGCCGCTGACCGCGACGACGATGTACTGGCGGCCGTCCACCGAGTACGTCATCGGCGAGCCGCTCTGCGGCGCCGGCATCCACACCGCGCCGACCTGCGCGCCGGTGTTCTTGTCATACGCGCGCAGCATCGCCCCGCGCGGATGCTCCGGGGTCGTCGTCACGCTCGGGTCGCCCGAGACGACGAGCGTCTTGGTGACGACCACGCCGACGTTGCCCTGCTGCCCGGTCTTCGGGACGTTCACGCCCTTGAGCGCCGGGTGATTGCGCACCGCGTCCGGCGTGTCGCCGTGCGGCGTCGACCACATGATCTCGCCCTTGTCGAGGTTGATCCCGACGATCTGGCCGTACGGCGGCTTGACGATCGACAGACCCTGTACGGTCGCGCCGAAACCGCCGCCACCACCCGCGGGAGCCGCGCCACGGCCACCGGCGGCTGCCGGCGGAGGCGGAGGCGGCGGGGGAGGCGTCGCACCGCGCGCGGGACGCGGCGCGTCGGCCGCTTCGCCTTCGCCGCCGCCCGTGATCGGACGGAACGTGGCGCCGGCGGTGCCCATCACGTAGTCGAGGTCGGAGAAGTCTTTCGGCGGCGCGACGAGGCCGAGCGGCGCGATGCACGAGTTGCACGCGTGCGTGAAGAACGCGTGCATTTCCGGATCGTACGCCGAGCCGGGCCAGTTGACGCCGCCGCTCAGCGTGCCCGACGTCAGCGCGCCGATCGGGCCTTCCGCCTTGCTGACGACCGCAGGCAGGAAGATCGGACCGAGACGGAAGCGCTTCGACGCTTCGAGACCGGCGGCCTTCAGCTCGGGCGTGAAGTCGATGAGATCGCTCTCGACGACGCCGTTGCGCGAGTAGGCTGGCGGTCTCGACGGGAACGGCTGCGTCGGCGACGTCTTCTCGCCCGGGACGTCGCTCTGCGGCACCGGCTTCTCTTCAATCGGCCATACCGGCTGACCGGTGACGCGATCGAACACGTAGAGCAGCCCCTGCTTGGTCGACTGCGCGACCGCCTTGATCGGCTTGCCGTTGACGACGATGTCGGCGATCAGCGGCGCGGCCGGCATGTCGTAGTCCCAGATCGGGTGGTGCACGATCTGGAAGTGCCATTTGCGCTGGCCGGTCTTCAGGTCGACGCACACCAGGCTGTCGCCGAACAGGTTGTTGCCCGGACGGTGGCCGCCGTAGAGGTCCGACGTCGGATCTTCCACGGGGAGATACACGAGGCCGAGCTCTTCGTCGACCGTGATCTGCGTCCAGACGCCCGTGTTGCCGTTGTTCGACCACGACTCTTTTTCCCACGTGTCGTTGCCGAACTCGCCCGGCTTCGGAATCGTGTTGAACGTCCACAGCGTTTTGCCGCTCTTCACGTCGTACGCGCGGACGAGGCCCTTCGTGTTGTTGTGCGTCTTCACGGTCAGGCCTTCGCGGAACGACGATCCGACGAGGATCACGTCTTTCGCGATGGTCGGCGTCGAGTGGAGGCCGATCTCGCCGGTCTCCAGATCGATCTGCGTGCCCTTGCCGACGACGGCGCCGATCTTCATGTCGACGACGCCGTTGGTCCCGAAGCCGGCGATCGGCACGCCGGTCTTCGCGTTCAGCGAGATCAGACGGTAGCCGGTCGTCACGTAGATGACGCGGTCGTCACCCTTGCCGTCGGTCCAGTACGAGAGGCCGCGGCCGGAGAGCTGGCGCGGCGCGTTGACGGCGCGCGCGCCTTCTTTCTCGGCGTGCACCCAGATCAGCTCGCCGGTCTTCGCGTCGAGCGCGACCACGGAGCGGCGCGTGCCGCCGGTCGCGTAGATGACGCCCTTGACCATCAGCGGCGTGCCTTCGAGCTTGAACTCGGGACGCGTGCCGAGGTTGTCGGTCTTGAACCGCCACGCGACCTCGAGCTGGTTGAAGTTGCTGCCGTTGATCTGATCGAGCGGGGAGTAGCGCGAGCCTTTGACGTCGGCCGTGTAGTACGGCCACTCGCCGTTCTTGGTGCTCGGGAATCCCGGAGCCTGTCCCGAGAGCTGGGCCGTCATCCGCGGCCCGACGGTCATCACAGCCGTCACGCCGGCGATGGCGCCCGCCGCCAGCACCGTTCGTTTGAGTGTTCGTGTCATTCTGTTTGCCCTTTTCGATGGAGTCCGTAGGCCGGGTCCTTTTGGACCCGGCGCCCTACTGCTGTCCGACGTTCGTGTTTCTCGGCGCGTTCGGCAGGCTGAACGCGATGTACTCGCCCGAGTAAATGCCGCCGCTCACCGCGACGACGATGTACTGCTTGCCGTCCGCCATGTAGGTCATCGGCGATCCGCTCTGCGCGGCCGGCATCCAGACCGCGCCGACTTCGGTGCCGTTGTTCTTGTCGTAGGCGCGCAGCATCGCGCCGCGCGCGCGTCCCGGCGGCGCGGTCACCTGCGGATCGCCGAGCACGACGACCGTCTTGGTGACCATCAGGCCGACGCTGCCGTTCTGACCGGTCTTCGGAATGGTCATGCCCTGGAGCGCGGGGTTCGTGCGCACGTTGTCCGGCGTGTCGCCGTGCGGCACCTGGAACTTCAACTCGCCCTTGTCGAGATCGATCGCCGACAGCACGCCGTACGGCGGCTTCACGATCGGCAGGCCTTCGACCTGGAGACCGCCGCCCGCGAACGGCGCCGCCGCCGCGCCCGGAGCGCCTGGCGCCGCCGCGGCCGCCGCTCCGCGTCCACCGCGTCCGCCGCGACCGG
>Ga0105859_1000613_pt1 | contig 11104 bp, 13 predicted proteins | sample OrgsoiDNA_201063_FD_89684 | JGI IMG/M metagenome (GOLD analysis project Ga0105859, IMG submission 89684) | Permafrost soil microbial communities from the Arctic, to analyse light accelerated degradation of dissolved organic matter (DOM) -... | ecosystem: Environmental > Terrestrial > Soil >...
CTCGCGACACTGGGCGAAAAAGGCAAGGAGAAGATGCCTGCGGGATTCGCCCGGGTAGAGGCGGAAGCTTTGCGGGAGTCAGTTGGAGAAGCAGAGAGGGAGAATGGGCATGACGTCCTGAGGCGCGCAAAATCCTCCTCGCGATTGTGAGGAGGGGGCGAGCAGACCAGCCTTTTTGGGCGCTGAAAAGATATGGATTGTGAGCGGTCTATCGCCCTATGAGGACCTGCTGTATTACCGGCCAACAGCCGGCGGGGCGGAGCAAAAGAGACGTGGGAGTAGCGCTGACCCGTCGGCGGCCACTGGTCATTTGTTTCTTCCCTGCTAATCTCGCCGAGATTTTGCGCAAAAGGCTCACGGGCCGCCCGGTTAGGTCGCGCCTGGACATAGACGCGCAAGGAATGTTCGCCAATTAGCAGAGAGCGCCGCCTGCGCGCGTTTTGCAGGTTCCCGAAGGCGACCAGTCTACACGGCCACCCGAGAGAGCGGGAATCAGGACGAAGGTTTCCGCGTTCAAGCCACTGGTGGCTTGGGCGGTCGCCGTGATGATTCCTGTCGGATCATAAGAAACCGTGGCGACATATTTGGTGGACGGGGAGCATCCCGTTGTGGAGGTGTCCACGCAAGGCAGAGACTGCAGGGTGTAAGACGACGGAATCGACACGACCGGAGGCGTTGGGATTCCGGACTGGGAAGGAGCCGCGAGAACGGCGGCGTACGCGGAAGAGAACGCGGCGACGGTGATGCTCGTGCTCTTCACGCCAGCAGGCGTGAACAAACACTCCTGGGTCGCCGTGCAATTTGTGAGGGTGTAGCCCTGTTTTTGAACGCCTTGAGCGTTGGTGATCAACCAGTTTGTCGTGTAGCCATTTGAAGCAGCAGCCGCGGCGCTTCCGTATCGCCCGTCTTCATAGGCCGTGTAAAAAGCATACAACTGGTCGAATGCGGTTTGCGGATCGGTCGAGGCCGTCGCTTCGGGAAGCGGCTCTTGCGACCGATCGGCCACCGGGGACGAGCTTCCAGCGATGGTCGTGGCGATTAAAGAAATGGCTCCGCCCGAAACGCAATCGCCCGACACCGCGCACGTGGAAATGGCGGTTTTCGTGGGCGCCGTGGCCAGAACCACTTCGCTGAACTTGGATTTCGTCGAATAATTGTTGTAGGCCGGGAGCGCCACAACCATCAAAATGCCAATGATGGCGACTACGGCCAACAGCTCGACAAGAGTGAAGCCCTTGGCGGCACTGCCTAAATTCAAAGAAAGAAAACGTTTTTTCATGGCTGGATTGAGTGGATTGATGGAGGTTTCGGCTCCGGAATCAGCACAGCGAGCCTCCGGCGCGCGTTTTGCAGGTTCCCGAAGGCGACCAGTCGACACGACCGCCAGAGAGGGCAGGAATGAGGACAAACGTCTCAGCGTTCAGGCCGCTGGTGGTTTGCGCGGTCGCGGTGATGATGCCGGTCGCGTCATAAGAGACGGTGGCGACGTATTTGGTCGAGGGCGAGCAGCCAGAGGCGGAGTTGCCCACGCACGGAAGATTCGCGGCCGATCCAGAGCTGCCGCCGGAAGAAGCCATGAACGCTGCGTAATAGGGATTTAGGGCGGCCGAGTTGAATTGAGGGATATAACTGGGCGTGATTTGGAATTGGCAAAGCAAAGTGGCGACGTTCCTCAAACAAATGGAGCCGCCCGGGCCGGGATTCAGAAAAAACGGGCCGTAGGTGGAGGCGAAGGTCGGCGCGAAGGCTTGCGCTTGGGCGACGGTGTAGCCTTGCTGGACACGATATGCGGCGATGCCCGCGAAAACAGCCGCCGCGGAAGAATTGGCCGCGTTGGGGGTGGCGGACGTGACGGAAAAGTCAGAAAGGTCGTTGGGGTCGGCCGCGGCGGCCGTGCCCAGAGAAATCGCGCCCGAAGCGACACAATCGCCCGACACCGCGCAGGTCGAAATCGCCGTCTTGGTGGGAGCCGTCGCCAGAACCACTTCGGTGAATTTAGATTTAGTCGAGTAGTTGTTATAAGCGGGCAGGGCGATAATGCCAAAAATACCGATGATGGCGACAACCACCATCAGTTCGACAAGGGTGAAGCCTTTGGTTTGTGTGATTGTGTTTTTCATGGCGTTGGCAAGCAGGAGTGTTGCGCATAGCGAGGGGTTGGGGCTCGGCACGTTATCACTCGACAGTATTCGAACGCTCATCAGACGTGCAAGACCGTCGGTCTTGCATTATTAAGTAGTTTTTACCAAAAAACAGTGCGTGTCAACAGTCACATGAGAACGCAAAAGGCCGGAAAGCCATGCAGGGCAAGCAATCAAAAAGAGGCGGGCGCTGGAGTCGCGCTAGCCGCGGGGCGCGCGATCAATTCATGCCAAAGCAAGGTGCCAGAGGCCTCTTTTCGGCATGGCTGCTGTTCGCCATCAATTTTTTGCGTCTTCATCTCGCAGATCGAGCACACGGTTGCGGGCTTGCGGTCGAGGCGAGCCCTCAGCGGTGAGCGAACGAATGGTTTTGACTTGGACGGTCTAGCTCGGAAAACGCTCCTTCGGTGGCAATCTTATGGCCGCTGACGAAGGAGCAAGGGCCTCTCCGAATCAAAGGCGCGCCGGGGCGCGCGTTGGCGAATCGGCGCCGGGTGGGGTGGAATTCGCGGAGTCGTTCTGGACAAGGGAGGCGCTCGACGCGGAGCGCCCAGCGCTTTTCTGAATCTCCGCCAAAAGAGCCTCGCGCTCCATCGCGGCGTGGAATTGTGGCGCTATTCGGTGAAGCGCCGCTTGCTCAGATTCTCCATTGGGAGAGTATCGAGCTTGACCCAATAAAAAGCTGCGGGCTTCGGCAAGGGCAGCCAGACGGATTCGCATATGCGCTTCATCCGCTGGAGTTTGTTGAACCAGCCAGGCGGCGAAGGGGTCCAGTGTGGCGCAAAACGCTTTGTGGTGGTTTTTCCCATGCAAAACGACGCATTCGCAGAATCCCAGGGCTTCGGAAATCAAGGTCGGACGCTGATTGCTGGTGGGCGATTCGGCGGCCGACTGCGCCTCAGACCAAAAATCGCCAACCCGGAGCGCCTCGGAGACCGTGGCCGCAGACCCCGACGCGAGAGCCAGAAACACCGCGCCTCGGCGTCCGGAGTGGAGTTGTCCGTTGTAGTCGTGCCAATCAAGGCGGGCCGTGGCCTTTGTGTCGCTCATGGGAGCAAGGATCGCCGCCATCTCAGCGTTCCCCAAATGGCAGGCCGTGAGAAACGCATTGTGGCCAGATTGGGTCGTGATCCGGGCTTGCGAGGGCGTGGCGAGCGCCTTGGCGCACTGCTGGGCTTTGGCGGAGAGGGCGCGCTGCAAGGCGCCTCGGCCATCTCCATCCCGCACCATCGCCTGGTCCATCCCGTCGGGTTTGAGAGCCAGCGCCGCGTCCAACACCGCTTGCATGCCAGCCAAATCGTCCTTTTTGATCGCTTCGTCGAGCTGGCGCGTGCGCGCTTCGCTCGCGGCCAAAAAGGCGGTGAACTCACGGCCGCGCGCTTGCGCCTCGGCGAGTTTTTCAGGAGAGAGCTTGGTGCGTCGGCGCATGGAAAAGTCCAAAAACAAACAACGAGGGGCGAAACCGAAGGTTGGGAGCAAAAAATTATTTTTTCGCTCGCGAGCATCCATTATCGCGGTTTCCGCGACAAAGAACAATCCGCGCGAGTCGGAGCCTGAATCCCAAAAAGAGATCGCGGCGAAGTTGCGCGCCAAGATTCAAAAACACCCACGCCGCCCGTGCTTTGGGGGTAAAATCCCCAGAAGCCGCCAAACAAAGGTCCTGCATGCCGCTCTTGGTCGGGGAACCCGTGGAGTGGAAAGAACGGTCATTCGTGAAGTGAACGACAAAGGCTCCCCCGATGAAAGTCGAAAATCACCCTGAGCAAAGCGCTGCCGGCGAAAAGCCCCCGTCAAAGAAGAAGAGCCTCGATGAGGCGCGGGATTTTGAGCTGTTTCGCCGAAGAATCGCGTTCGCGCCGCATTCAGCGATAGAGCGCGCGGAGGCTCACGCGCAAATGCAGCGCCTTCTGCGATCGAACAAAGCGCTCGCCAAGAGGAGCGAAGCTTGGACCGGGGCGACGCTGCTCATGCTGGCGGCCCGAGCTGGCCGCCGGGAGGCCGTGAAATTGCTCGCGCCGCACAGTGATCTGGACGCGCGCGACGGCGAGGGCAATGCCGCGCTGCATTACGCGGGGATATCGGGCAACAAGGATTTGATCATGGAGCTGGCGTCTCGGCACGCGGCGAGCCCGGTCAACAACAGCGGGCAAAACGCCCTGATGCGGGCTTTGGCGGCGAGCCAATGGAATCCGGCGACTCTGGATGCGCTGGCGAGCGTCTGCGACCCACAGCAGGCGGACGCGGAGGGGCGCACAGCTTTGATGCTGGCCGCCTGCAACGGCCGTTGCGACTTGGAGACGCTGCGGGCTCTCTGCGCGTGGTGCGATCCCAAAAACCTCAACGCGCAAGGCGAGTCCGCGTTGTCCATGGCGATGGCGTGTCGCTCGAGTCCAGGGTCTGCGTTTGGCGTTCTGTGGGAAGCTCTGGGCCCAAGGTCGCGGGAGGTTCAGGCGCCTGCGGCGTTCAACGCGTTGCAGGCTCGGCAAGACGTGGGCGATCGCGAGAAATGGCCCGCGTTGGATGAACTGTCGGGTTTTGTGCGTCTCAACTCCGCGAAGGAAGCGTTCAAGCAGGGCGGGCGAGAAAAAATGCCAAAACACGCGGCTCGCGTGGAGGCCGTGGAGCTCGCGGCAGTCGTGAAAAAAGCGGGGCGCGAAAGCTCTGTGAATGGGGTGGCGCAACAGCAAAGCCTCGCGCCGTCAGACCGCCGGCTTTGACGCAAGGGCAAGGGCAAACGCCGCGCCCACAAGGCCAGGTTCAGCGCCCAAAAAATCAAAAGAACCCAAAAAAGGCGCCATTTTCACGGTACTATTCTTGGGAGCCAAAACATGGGCCCGCGGACTTGCCAGCGCGCGACAAGGAGCCGCCGCGACCAGGGTCGCGAGCCAGGTCACAAAAGTCTTAAACGAAAAAGGAGTGAAAAATGATGGATTTGGGGGATTTTGGCGAACCCGCCCTGAACGCGGATCCGAAACCGGAGCCGGAAAGCGCTGGCGGGGCAAATGTCTCGGCTTTTTGGGGATTTTTGTGCGTGCTGGCCTCAGCTTGGCTTTTGTGCGCCCTGATAGGCGTCGACTCGGAGCGCCGATTGTTTTCGGCCACCGACGCGACGCGGGAGGCCATCGAGAAAAGCCTGGACCATTGCGCGCAATCGGGGGATTGCCTGAAATCGGTCGGCCGCGGCCTGGATGAGAAAACCTCGATTGACTTGAGCCTGCTGGGCGCCGGCTCCATTCCGTGCTTGGCTCAAGACTGCGTGATGGGCGAGAAAAACGGCAAGGGCGAAGACGCCGCAATGCATTTGGAAACCCGGCAAAGCGGGCAAATTTTGGTGTGGGCAGAAAGCCCCGACACCCAGCAAAAGCAGGGCTACGCTTACACGCCGCGATGGACGCGCAAGGCCATAGAATGGGAAAAAAGCCGCATTGGGCGTGAGTGAATCGCTCGTTGAAAAAAAGCCGCGGAGGGCCTCAGCACAAAGCGCCGCCTGCGCGGGTTTTGCAGGTTCCGGACTCAGACCAGTCGACGCGCCCGCTCGAATATTGAGGGATCAGCGTGAAGGTTTCGCCGTTCAAGCCGCTGCTGGTTTGGGCGGTGGCGGTGATGTCGCCCGTCGGGTCGTAGCTCACGGAGGCCGCGTATTTCGTCGGCGGCGAGCAGCCTGTGGCCGCGGGGCCCACGCAAGGCAAATCAAGCGGCGCGCCCCCGCCCCCGACGGTCGAAAAAAACGGGTCGCTCTGTTTGTTCAAAACGGCGAGCATCGAGGCCTGAGAAACCGGGCTCCACGTGCAGGGGCGCGAAACCGTCCCAAAGCAAAATTCGCCCGCGGGGACGACCGCGGGATCGGTGGTGATGATCCACGAGCCGGGCGTCGCGGCCTGTTGGGCGGCGAACTCAGACGCGAAGCTTGCGGCGCCAGAATTGCCAAATCCCTCGAAGGTGACCAAGGTGGCGGCCCAAACCTCGCCAGGAGTCGGGGAGCTCACCGCGCCCGTCGCGGGGAACGCGAATGAGGCGTCGCCCTGCGGGCCTCCGCCGAGCGAGATCGCCCCTCCGGAAACGCAGTCTCCGGTCCCGGCGCACGTGGCGATCGCCGTTTTTGTGGGCGCCGTCGCCAGCACGACCTCGGTGAATTTGGATTTGGTCGAGTAATTGTTGTAGGCCGGGAGGGCCACAATCATCAAAATGCCGATGATGGCGACGACCGCCAGAAGCTCAACCAAAGTGAAGGCCTGCCTGCTGCGGCTCAAAGGAAAAAGGGCGAAAGGTTTGCGCATGATGTTTGAGCGACGCGAAGTCGGGCGGGAGTGGGGTGCAAGGATTTTGAATGCCGTCTGAAGCCACGCTAGCTCCTCCGAATCAAAAAACAACGCCGCCGGTCAGCGGAAAATCATGCGATGGGAAAACGGCGCGAAAATAGATGGGCTTTTGTTCTTCAACGCGAACATTTGTTCAGCGTTATTTTCAAATCTCGCTTCATGCGTGACTGAGCCCCGCCTGGCCCACGTCCTTTAAACATCAGGAGGAGCCTCTCTCGTTGCTCCCGAAAGCTTGCGCTCCGGCCTGACCAAAACAAAGGTTCTCCGCGCGGCCCACGCCGAGAGAAATGGCGGCTCCATTTGTCGGGGGGGTTCATTGCAGGCGTTGAGCGCAGGCCCCTGGGCGGCAAATGTCGGCCCAAGAGTCATTTTGCGAGCGAAGCATGAGAAAAATCGGAAAAAGAAAAACCCCGCAATGAGCGGGGCCCTTGGGGGCATGTCGCCTTGTTTGACGTTGCCTTCGTGCTCGCTTTTGCCGCGGCTCGCGGCCGCGCGTTGCCGGCGCAGAGGTTCCTCAGCAGAGAGCGCCGCCATCTCGCGTCTTGCAGGTGCCGGACGCCGCCCAGTCGACCCGGCCGCCGGAAAGCGCCGGCGCCAACACGAAGGTCTCCGCGTTCAAGCCGCTGCTGGTTTGGGCGGTTCCGGTGATGACGCCCGTGGAGTCGTAGCTCACTGATGCGACGTATTTGGTGGCGGGGGAGCAACCGGCGGAGGGGCCAACGCAGGGAAGAGCGACGACGGATCCCGCGCCACTGCCCGTGCCAGGCTGGGCGGGCAAGTAAGGGTTGGCCGACGGCACGCTGAAGGGCGTGAGCGTTGCCGGGTCGAACGCCGAGCTTTGGCACCCAACAGCTTCAATGCCTTGCGGACCCGTCAGGCACATTGTCCCAGGAGCCGGGCTTGGGTTGAAGCGAGACGCATAGTCGGCGGAGATCAATTGCATCCCGACGTTGGCGTAAGCGCCTCCATCCACTGCGGCTCTCGATTGCTGATCGGCCCATGTTTCGAACGAAATGCCATACATATCCATGATGATTGGCGTGTAGTAGTCTTTGTAACCATAAAGGAACGCTTGCGCGTAGGCATATTGGGCCGCGGGCGACATTATCGGAACTCCTGGCCCTCCCAGTCCGTTGTCATAGGTCACCAGAGACACCGGAATTTCCGCGGCGCCGCCCATTCCCAGACTGATGACGCCGGCCGACACGCAATCGCCCGAAACCGCGCAGGTCGAAATCGCTGTTTTGGTGGGGCCGGTGGCGAGGACCACCTCCGTGAATTTGGATTTGAGCGTGTAGTTGTTGTAGGCGGGCAGGGCCAAAGCGGCCAAAACCGAAATGATCGCGATCACGACCATCAATTCCACGAGGGTGAAGGCTCGCGCCGCGCGCTTTGATCCGTGATGAGATGAGAAACCAAGTTTCATGTTTTGCTCCAAAAGCAACGAAGGGGTTGAGGCTGGGTTTTGTCGGCAGCCCCCCGCGCCGAAATTGTCCAGCGGGGGCGGCGTTCAGGATTGGCGTGACAAGCGGTTTTGTTGACATTGAGCCTTCGCGGGACGGCCGTCGCATGAAGCATGAGCAAGCTGCCTCACAACCAAAACCCGCAGGCAACAGTCTTCCTTGCGAAGAGGCGTAAAGCAAACGAAAGGGATTGCCTTTGAGCGGTTATTGAAAGCCGCGAGTTGATAAGGGGAAACCCTTTGGCGCCTGATTTTCCAGCAATGGGAATGTTTCAAAAGAAATCGTGAGGCCACGCCAGGAGGGCATTGCCAAACAATCATCCTTAAAATAAAGGAGCTATTTGTTTGTTCGCTCAGTCATCATCAATGGGATTAAATGTTCAAGGAATGGCAATAATAGACAAACGGCAAGAACGCGAGGGCAGATCCGGGGCTGCGCGTAGGGAGACGGCGTTGATGGGCGGGCTTCTTGGCTGAATGAGGGAGTCGAGCGGTGGCGCAAATGCCGACCATGAAAGACGATAAAAATGGATTGAAAAAATTGGCCGAATAAAAATTAAATCAATTTTTATTCGCGGCATTTTGGGTTAAAATGGGGATCCACGTGAAATTGATTTTCAAAAAACAGTGAAATGAATCATCGTTCTCCATTCTCCTCCGAAATCCCATTCGCCATCAGCGAGAAGGCGCAGCGGTTGCTTTTGGCTGGCGGGCGTTTCGCGCTCGTGTCGCTCGCTGACTATGGCGGAAAGCGTGGCGCCTGGCCTGCCGCGGAAAAGGGCCGGGATCAGTCCACTGTCGAGGGGCGGGTGATTTTGGTCGTGGATCGCGTGATTGCCAAGATGTCGGTCGATTTTTTGCCGTTCAAGCAGATGCAGAAGCAATACGCGGAACAGATTTGGCGCCGGCGCGGAAGAGAAACGGAAAATCGCAAAGAGGAGACTGTGGGTGTGCTCAATGTCCCGGGGGCGGAAACCGGCGCGGGCGATTTCATGGCTGGCGTCCCTGTCTGGCATTTCATCGTAGGCTGGGCGCATGTGTTGCCCGCGCCAGGGCGGGCGCAGTCGGCGGCGCGCGTTCGGATCCAGCTCAGGCAAGGGGCGAGGCAAAAGGCGAAGAAACAAACGGCGAGGGAAAAAGGGATCGCAAAGCGGCAACGGCTCTCTCTTGGGGCGCGGGCTGAGCGTCAGCGCGACAGTCGCCGAGGCTGGGCTGATCGCTTGGACGCCTGCGCGGCCACGTTGAGACTGCGATTTGAGCGCGCGGAGCGCGTGTTGCCCGGAACCGCCGCGCAGCTGGCGCAGTGGTCAAAAGAGAATGGCATGCGGGAGCTGGCTGGCTTCATCAGCTCGCAATTGGAGGCGCGGGCGATGAGCGAGTCGATGCCGAAAACCGACGCGTCCGGCGCAAGAGGGGAGCTCGCAGAATCCAGCGGCATGCGGGCTGGCGCGGCGAATCCGCGAACGAATCGAATTTGACGGCCCGGTCATTGACCAGAGCCGTTGAGTGTCGTGTTTTTGCCACTCGCCATATGATTTGCTGGAGAACCCGGTAAGTTTGCCTGGCGTTCATGCGCCCGCAAGCCTATCATTGAGTGCGTGAATGATTTTGTGGCGCGCGAAATCGCTTCGCTCCGATTTGGCGTGGCGAGCGTTCAAAAAACGCTCGCAATCTCTTGTGTCTTCGACGGCCTTCTCCACAAACACGAACACGAACAAAAACGGCTCATCTCCTTTCATTCAAGGCCCTTTCATGTCCAAAATTCTCTCCATTCGTTCGGCCAAAACCGTGGCCAAGCCCATTGACCCCGCGAGCATTGCGCGTGCGCAGCTGCGGAGTGAGTTGCGCGGATTGGAAACCCTTGAAAAGGGTTTGGGGATCGCCGCTGGCCTCGCCTTCCCGATTGGCGTTTTCTTGGGGCTGTTTCTGTCGCAAGAAACAGGCGTCGCGTGTTGGGTCGCATTGGGCCTCGCGGGCTTCTTCGCCGTGGGATGCGCGCTGGCGATGAGCCAAGCCAATCGCCTGAATGACCGAATCATCGCGCTGAGCTCAGCGGACCGGCTCAACGCTCGCCAACGGTTCGAATTGGGCGCCAAAAAAGACGCTCTGTGGGCGCGACTCGCTCGCTGGTTCGACCGCGCTCCGCAACGGAAGGCAAGGCATGAGAAAAAAGCGGCCGCCGCGGCGCGCGCCGCCGCCCCGGGCGCCCAGGTGTTGGAGTTCGGCGGAAAAAACGCCTGAGCGAGAGTCGCTTGCGGAAGGGGTTCGGTTCGGGGCCGAATGGAGCCGAAAATTGGCCCTTGACGAAAAAAGAGCGAAAGCGCATCATGGGCTCAGCCGGGGGCGCGATCCGATATCATGGCCAGCGGAGCGGACATGCTATCCGCGCACCGGCCAGTTTCGTTTTTGGCGCCAAAGCGCCTGATTTTCACCTGTGCCCAGCTTCCAAAGGAACGCGCCCCATGAGCCGCAAACCCACACTGATCATTGAAGCGCGTTCGCGCGCGATAACCGCCCTGGACAGAGCTCGTTTCGCGCCGTTTGAGGCCTTGTTTGGCGGGCCTGCGGTGTCGCCGGAGCAAGCCCTGGAAGCCCTGCGCAAGGCGCAGGCGGGGCTTGACCGAGAAAAGGCTCAGGAGGCGGGGAAAAGGGCCCGCGCGTTCGCAAGAAGCCAAGCAGCTCGATGAAAGCCCACGCTGAAAGCTCAATGAGCCGGCGGAGCGCCGTCGAGCGAACTTGAAAAAAGGGATTGGAAAATATGGAAAAACCGCCTCGCAAGGCGGTTTTGTTTTTTCGGGCGTGGCGCGTGAGCGGAAGGCGGAGCGCTTTTCCAGGCCAGGCCTGCGCAAGGCTTCAATCCACGCAAGAGCGCGTCAACGCCACTGGTCCCGATCGATAAAGATTTTGGCCTGAGCTTCGGGAAGGGCCACAGGAACGTCTTCCAGGGGCTTGCCCATGGCGATCATGCGTTGCCGCGAGAGTTCCGTCTCCGCCCTCTCGATGGCATACAAAAAGGGTTTTTCCTTTCGCGCGAAATCGACGTCATAGGCCCTGTTGATGGCGGCGTAGCGATTTTGAAAAGCCCGTATCTCGAACTGCGCGGTCCACCGGAAGAAGAAAAAGCCAGCGACGCCAGACACCAAGGCGGTCGCGCCCCAGAAACGGAAATCCGAATCAATCGC
>Ga0105859_1000614_pt1 | contig 11072 bp, 8 predicted proteins | sample OrgsoiDNA_201063_FD_89684 | JGI IMG/M metagenome (GOLD analysis project Ga0105859, IMG submission 89684) | Permafrost soil microbial communities from the Arctic, to analyse light accelerated degradation of dissolved organic matter (DOM) -... | ecosystem: Environmental > Terrestrial > Soil >...
AACCGGGTGCGCCTGGGCATCCCGAAAACGCACGCGCTGGACGCGGCCTGCGTGGGCGTGGTCGGCGAGGTGGAGAATTCAGGAATTCCCGTTTTCCAGGCGAAATGCATGGGCCGGGGCACGCGCAGCCGCACGAAGCTGGACCGCTTCGGCTTCCCGAGGGCGAGCATGATGAGGGGAAAGACGGTCCACGGCTTCCGCACGGGCGACATGGTCCGCGCTGAGGTCCCCGCGGGCAAGCGCAAAGGGACGCACGCCGGCCGCGTGGCGGTGCGCAAGACCGGATCCTTCAACATCCAAAAGCCCGATGGCTCGGTGGCCCAGGGCGTCTCCCACAAGCATTGCAAGGTGTTGGCCCGCGGCGACGGGCACGCCTATTCCTGGGCAAAAGCCGCTCCCCCAACCCCATCGCCGGCTCCGATCAACCCCAACCCGCAAGGAGGCGCGGCTTCCTCCCCGGCCTGAAGGCCGAGGTCTTCGCCGCGCAAAATCTGATGACTCCGCTTTCCGCGCGTTTTTTGCCGTTCCTTCTTGTGGCCTCGACTTTTTCTTGGTCCGTCAACAGCGCAAACGCCGCCACAACGGCCGCTCGCCCTCCGATCCAACCCACACAAAGCGAAAATGCGTTCGCGAAGGCTCACATGGGCGCTTGCTCCCTCAAAGAAGCCCAGGATGCGCCCGCGTTCGCTGATTCGGCCTTGAACGCGGGCAAGCTGACGCTTCCGGCCCAAGACTTTCCGCAACCGGGCTTTCATCCTTCGCCCCTTGTCGTTGAGTCCGCGGCAAAACGCAACCCGAAATCCGAAGCAAGCCCTTCATCGGTCCTGCGCGCCCCCGTGATGGATTTGTCTGCGCCGGCGCCCGGCGCGCCTTCGGCTCAGTGTCGACAGTGAGGCTGGCTGTCGTCGGGGCCTAATCCTTTCCGATTTTGACGTCATTCAGCTCATCGCGATGACGCCCGCCCTCAAGGGCTCGGGCTTCCCTTGATCTTCCGGCCGATCGACGGGCCATTCATCGTCTCTTGTGCCGGCGACTTTGGGTTGAAGCTCACTCGCGCCCCCAATTCAACCAGCTTTTGCCCCACTTCTTGGGCTTTGGCGAAGCTTCCCGGGTCGCGCAGGGACCAGGCGACAAAAACCTTCGCTTGGTCCAGGCGGCCCGTCCAGCCCTCCAACTTCGACCAATCGGTGTCGGCGAAGGCCGCGACGATGTGGGGGATTTTTTCGGGCGATTGGGCGTGCTTTTGCCGATAATGCGCGTGGGAAATCAAGGCCGCGCGGGCGTCCGGCACGATCAAGAATGGCGCGGGCAGGCCGGCCGCCAATTGCTCAGTGTTCGGGAACACCGTGGGCTCGCGGTCTCCGACGACGCAACGGCCGTTGATGTCGTAGCGGGAAAGAATTTCGCCGGCGGTGTCGCGAGCCAAAAAGCGCTCTTCGCCGAAACGGTTTTCGTCCCAGACGGAGCCGCGCAAAGACTGCGCCAATTCCGCCGACACGCCGTCCAGGTCGGCGATCCGAAGCTCTCCGGGCGCCTTCTTGTCGGCGGCCTCGGCGACGGAAACCACCGCGCCTTTTTCAACCGCCTTGGCCCGCGCGAAGAAGCTCAAAAAAGAACTCTTTTTGGCCGTCTCTTCTTGCGTTTTTGGCTTGGCTGAACCCGTGCGCGAACCGGCCCCGGCGTTCGCTCCGGGCTCAACGGCCTCCCCGCCCGCGGCCCCTGGGTTCGCGGTCGTTTCCCCGCGCGCGGAGGCCGACAGGCCCGCCCCGCCAAAGCCGCTCGACTTTTCCCAGCGAATTTTCGGGTGATCGTCCGGATTGTCCTCCGGCGCGCGCCAAGGCAGCATTTCATGCGGCTGCGGAAAGCGTTTTCGGCGCTCATTGGCGAGCTTGCGGGCCATGAACGCGGTTTGGTTGGCGTTGTCGCCATTCCAGGTTTGCGCCATCGCGGCCAGAAGCATGGACTCCGTGGGCGTGGCGGCCATTTTCTTGGCGTGCGTTTTCCACGGGCTCTCTTTTTCGCGCTCAATTTGCTTCTTCATGCGCTCCGTGAGCTCGGTTTGGTCGACATAGACGTCGCACAGCTCGCGGTGCCGGCTCATCCCCACATAGGCCAGGCGGCAGGAAATCTGGGGCGAGTCCAGCAACATCACTCGGTCCACGGTTTGGCCTTGGCTCGAATAGACGGTTGAGGCGAAATTGTGCGTCATGGGGATGGCCTTGCCGCCCCCTCCCGGTTTCTCCGGTCTCTGCTGCCCGGATTGGCCGGATTGGCCTTGTTGCGCCGCCTTGGCGTCGCTTGACTCCACGTCGTCCAGGTAGTCGCCGGTGTTGACGAGGACTTCGCCGCCGTCCTCGCCCGAAAGCAACACGCGAATGTCGAAGGTGCCCGAGCGGCGAACGCTGGGCTTGATCGACAAAATGACGCCGTTCGAGCGGTTGTAAAGGCCATGTCCCTGGATTTCGTCGGGCTTGCCCATGCCGACGGACGACAAGAGGCTGCTGAACAGCCCGCCTCGCGCCTTGCGGGCCTTCTCGCGAGCCTCGGGCGTCAAGGCTTCATGCAGCTTGCGGAACTGGCTCTTGAAAATCGGCTGCTTGGTCAAGTTTTTGCGAAACACCACTTGGTCGCCCACGGCGAACGGGGCTTCGAACGCCACCTTGCCGTCGTAGACGCGCAGGCGGTATTCGGTCCCTGTCACGCGCCCGGCCTTCTTCATGGCTTCGCGGATTTCAAGGTTGAGCCGGCGCACCTCTTCGTTCGTGTTCGCGAGCGCCAGCCCTTGCTTGGTCGGGTGGTCCAGTTGCCAACCCACGAAGTCGCCCACCACGCGCTTGTAGCGCGACTCGGCGTCCTTGCAGAAGTGAATGGCTTCTTGTTGCCAATAGATGAACAAGCCGTTTTGAGCCCGTTTGTGGCAAAAATGCTTGACGGCGCTCTTGTGCGAATCTTGTTGCTGGCGGCGAATGAAGTCCAGGCGAGCCGATCCGTTCGCCTCCACCAGGGCTTCCAGGGCGTTCCCCGCGCTCACGGGCGCCAGCTGAAACGAGTCGCCCGTCAAAATCAAACGCACCGGATGCCGGCTTTTCGCGCAGTGGCGCATCAAGCGCGTCAGCTCCGCCGTGCTCGCCAAGCCCGCTTCGTCCACGATGACCAACGTCCTGCGTTTGAAATAGTCTCGGCCCTCTTTTTCCGCGCGGTCCATTTCAATCAAAAGCCCGGCCATCGCGACGCAGCCCTTCAACTCGGCTTCCTCCTCCAACACCATCGCCGCGTTCCACGAAATGGCCGTGCCCAAGATGTCGCAGCCCGGCTCATCCTGCGGCGTTCGCCCGGGCATGTTCTCGTAGACTTCGCGCACGGCGTTCAAGGTGAAGCTCTTGCCGGCCCCCGCGGTGCCCTCCATGATCAACATGGCCTTGTCGCCCGAGCAGCAAGCGCGCACGGCGTCCATTTGCTCGTCCTGCATGCTGGGGCGCGTGGAGAACGCTTGATCCATCAATTCCGGCGGAATCGTGAACTCGCGCGTTTTTCTCTTGGCCAACGCCAGCATTTCGTTTTCAGTCTCAACCATCTGGCGCGTCGTGAACTTCGCCCACTCCGCGTCTTGGTTGCCGCCTTCGAACAAGGGGGTCGCCCCGATTTTCGACAGAGCCAATTTCCGAATCATGCCCCACTGGGGGCTTTGAGTCCAAGGAGCGAGCGCCGGGTGGCGCTTGGCGAACACGCGAGTCCACTCGCGCAGCGAGAAAAACGCCGCGTTTTGCGTGCTCGCCCGCGTCGCGTCAATTCCCGCTCGCTCGATTTTCAAGAATTCCGCCACCGGCACGCCCAGCGCTTCGAGGCGCGACTCTTCTTGCGCGCTCAGCCGGCCCGCGTCGGACGGCTCAAAGCCATTCCGGATACCGCTGGCCGTCGAGCGCGCCGGCGCGCCGTTCGCGGAGCCTGCCGCCTGAGCCGCGGATTTCGGAGCGCCCCACACGGCGTTCGAGCCCATGCCTTTCGCGCCGCTCGCGCCCGACACGGGCCTCACGGCCCCCACGGTTCCCACGACGCCCAGGGGAGCCGCGTGTCCTGCGCGAGCTTGCGCCGCCGCAGGCGCTCCAGGCGCAGACGTGCCGGCCGCCGGGCGAGCGATGGATTTCGGGGCGCCCCAAGCCGCGTTGGAAGAGAATGCCTTTTGCGCGATCGGTTGCATCGCTGACGCCGGGCTCAGAGCCCCCACGGCTCCGACTGCTTTCGGCATGGACTGCGGCAGAGTTTGCGCGGGCGCGGCCGTTGTCGGAGCCACCGGCATCGCTTTGCGCGGACGCGCGGGCGGCAGAACGGGAGCGCCTCTCGTCGGGATGGCGATTTCGGGCGCCTCAAAAACCAATGGCGTGGCGGCCGGCGCGGCGGTTTGCGCTTCGATGGGGACGCTCGGAGGCGTTTGGCCCTGCCCCGGGTTTTCTGTCGAGGCGTTTGCCGGGATGATCGTGAATTTCGGCAGGGTTTCCAAAACAGCCGCCGCTGTCGCGGGCATGGCTGCGGCCGGGCTTGCTTCTGCCGCTTCCCACTTGAACGCCAATTGCGTTTGCGGCGCGCGCAAGGCCTCCTGGGCTGCTTTTTCCGCGCGGATTTTCGCCCGCGCCGCGGCTTTTGCCGCGCGATCGGCGGCATGCGCGCGAATGGCCGCGCTTTGTTGCGCGGAGCGCGGGGTTTGCGGATGCGCGATCGGCGCCGTTTTTTTTGCGTTCGGCGAGGGCTCTTTGCGCGCGGGATTCACGCTGGCGTCCAGCGGCGACGGATCGAGCGAGTCGCTCGGCAAATCGCTCAAAATGTCCAAAAACGTGCGGGTGTCGCCATCCTCCGCCGAGGCGTCAAACTCTCGCGCGCGTTGCGATTCAGCGGAATTGTCTTGGGGAGCGAAAGCCATTTTGACCGTCAAAATAAAAGAAAATGGCCTGCTTTGGCCACCCCTTCATTCTACCCGATCAGAGGCCTTTAGCAAAGCCGCGCGCGTTCAGAGCTCACCCGCCTGCGCGGGTGTTGCCGCCTCAATAATTTTTATTGATGGCGGCAAAAAAATGAACTAAAGCCTTTTTCCTGAGCGCGACGCGGTTTGCGGGATTTGAATTGCGTCTGGGTGACCACGGCGCGCCGCGGCTTCGTCCATGGCTTGCCGCATTTGTTGGCCCTCTTGCCTGGCGGCCCATCGGGGCATTTTTTTCTTGCCCGCCCGGGCAAATGCCCACGCCGCGTCCTCCGGCGCCGCCCAATGCGCCAACTCGTCGGACCCGGCGTCGAAGCCGCGCTGGTCCGCCAGTTTGAGAGCTTTTTTGATCGCGGCCGCTGAACTGGATTGGGCCGCCATGGACAAAATCGCCACTCGCTCCCGTTCTCGGTCTTTTCTGAAATTGGCGCCAGCCACGGCCTCTGTCAGAATGGACTTCTCGTTGATTTCCATCGCTGCGGCCGCATCCAGGCCTATTTCCATGGACAATCGCGTCGCCAATTCGGAGGCCGCCATTTTTGCCGCAAGCAGCAACGCAGAGAAAGCCCCATCCTCCCAACGCTCAGAAGCTTTGGGCCGCGCGGCCAACTCGGGCAAGGCGAACACAACAAGCGGCGATGCCTGGCAAACCGGAGTGGCGGCTGTCCGCGCAGGCTTCTCAGCCAGCAAAACCTCCACGCATTCCCGGCTCTCGGACTCGACCGCCGCGCACAAACCCTCAGTCCAATGCCCAAGGAATGACGACGGGCGCTCCTCGGAGAATCCCGCAAGAATGCGCAAGCAAGCTGAATCCTTGAGGCGCGCGGCGTTCGCCAACGGCAAGCGCCAACGCTTTTTCGCCAAAAACGGGTTGTCCATTTCCTCTTTGGCCAACGCTTTGTCCAAGGCCGACGCTTGCTCTCTTTTGGAGTTCTCGGGCCACCACTCCCCGGGCACCGCCAACAACGCGGCGCATCGCTCGGCGCGTTCTTCTCCCCCCTCCTCCAGGACGCGAGCCAGAACATTCAGAACCGCGCGCGCAGGCACAAATTGCGCCCCGTCTTTCGCCCGCTCAGACGCCAAAGCGCTCATCAGCGCCGGAAAATGCGCGGAATGCTCCGCCGCCCGTTGAAAAAACGGGAGTAGCCAGAGAGCCGCGCGGTCGTTGTCGGTGAGGGGCATGACTTTTTTTCGGACTCAAAGCGGTGAATTGCCCCTGCTTGAAGGACGGGGAGCAGGAGGCAAAATCTGATCAAAACGAGACAATGCCTGATTGTCGCAGGCCGTCCCCCCGTATGCAAGGGTCTTTTGTTCGATTCATCGCCGGGCTCTGTCGTTCCGAGCAATCGCTTCGCGATCAACCATCAAACGTGTCGCGTGGATGCGCCAATTCTTGCCCCAGCGTGTTGCGCCTCTGCCGATTTTTGGTCCGAACCGCTCGCCGCAGACACTGTCCCCAAAACTCTTGCGAAGCGACGCGTCAATTCATCTTTCAAAATTAACCTCACAATGCCCTAGGCTTTCGACGCTTGTTTTCGCTCTCGCCAACGGTCCCCGGCGGCTTTTGCCCATTGGAGAGCATCTCCGCTGACGGCTTCGAACCTGATTTTCGGCCTCTGCGGCTTTGCGCTTTTTCAACGCTGAGCGCCAACGCCGCGGCCTCTGCGCGCGCATACGCCACGGGCGTTGCATCTGGGTTCAGCTTTCTGAGGGCTTTGCGGAGGCTTTCCGCGGACGCATGCTCCGCCAAGGCTTCCACGGCCCACCACTCTCGGCTCTTCATCGCGACGTCAAACGCCGTTTTCCCTTTGCTGTTCACTTGCGCCGGATCGCAATGGGGCAAAAGCATCGCAAAAAGCTCTTCTCCGTGCGTTCTCCAGGACACCGCGTGCATCAAGGCCGTCAATCCTTGGTTGTCTTCGGCGGCCACGTCGCTGGCGCCCAGCAATAACCGCAAACATTCCTGCTGTTTTTCTTCGGTTTCCCCAAAATGCGGGTCGCCGGCCATCAACAGCGTCATTCCATTCGCCAGCACAGGCTTGGGCTCCGACACCGCCAAAAGCTTCGCGATCGCCTCGGGCTCTCCGCTGCGCGCCGCGACAAAAAGCGCGGTGTCGCCCCATTTGTTCGCGTGGCTCGGGTCGCTGATGGGCAACAACAAATCGATCATTCGAGCAAATAGATTGGATTCTCCGTTGCCCACGGCGCTGATGAGGGCCGTCTCATTCCACTTATTGGACCGTTTTCCGTCTCCCGTGGGCAGCAAAACGTCAATCGCTCCCCAGTTTTGATTGCGCACCGCGACCATGAGCGCGGTGTTGCCGTGCCGGTTGGCCGCTTGAGGATTTGCGCCCAGCTTGATCCAGTGATCGATCTCTGTCGCGGAATCCTCTTTCGCGGCTTCCAGCAAAGCGTCATCCAGCCGCCGCTGCGCCGGGCTTCTTTTTGCAATGCTTCCGGCTGGTTTTGCCGAGATGTTTTTCGGGATGGAGGGAGTGGGCATGGTCATTTCTCGAGGTTGTCTGTTGCGCTCTGACGCCCTTGATCTGGGCGGTGAGTCTTTTTTTTGGGCCTAAATTCGATTGGCCCGGCTTCGGGGTTTGTCATCCCCGTCCGCAGGGCTCTCGTTTGATGGCGTTGCCACCCCGGCGCGCGAGGTTGATGTTTTCGGAGGGCGAGCTTTTTGCGTTTTTTCCACAGAGGCGCTGAGCTCATTGGCTTCCGTTTGCGCGTATGCGCGCGCATACGCCACAGGCGTTTGCTCTTTGTCCAAATGGGGCAGGGCTTTGCAGAACGCAGCAGAGGGCATGTGCTTGGCCAATTCCTCCACCGCCCACCACTCCTTGCCCTCCGCCGCCACGTCGAGAGCCGTTTTTCCTTGGCTGTTGAGATGCGCCGGATCGCAATGAGGCAACAGCATTTTGAGAAACTGATCGCCATGCGCGTTCCACCACACCGCGCGCATCAACGCCGTGTGCCCCACGGCGTCCTCCGCGTTCACGTCGCTGCCTTTCAGCACAAGTCGCAGCCACTCGCGCTCTCGCTTCTGCCCGTCTTCGTCCGCCCCAAAAAAAGGGATCTCGCGAAGCATCAGCAGCGTCGTCCCGTCCGCGTTTTTTGGCTTGGGGTCCGCAGACGCGGCCAACAGCTTTTCGATCGCTTCGAGGGCCCCGTTTCGCGCTGCGATAAAAAGCGCGGTGTCTTTTTGCCGGTCCGCGTGGCTCGGGTCGCTGATGGGCAACAACAAGTCCACCATGCGGCCAAACGAATCGGGCGAGCCGTTGCCCACGCCGATGATGAGAGCCGTTTCGTTCCATCTGTTGGTCCGTTTTCCGTCTCCCGTGGGCAGCAGAGCGTCGATGGCCTCCCAGTTCTGGTTTCGCGCCGCGACCATGAGCGCGGTGTTGCCGTGCCGGTTCGCCGCTTGCGGATTGGCCCCCAACGCCATCAAGCCCAAAACCTGTTCTTTGGCGCCGTTTTTGGCGGCCAACAACAACGCCTCGTCCAGTTCGATCTGTCGGCCTTCTGCGCGGTTTGCAATCTTTTCGCCCACGGCTTCCTGCGCGTGCGAGGCGCTTTCGGATTTGTTGGCCGGAATCAAGCTTGTCATCTTCGCGCTCTTTGGATTTTGCAATCGGGGTTGAAAGGGACCGCTGAACGAGCCGCTCAGAGCCTTGCGCGCCGGCGGGCGTGGATCGCCGCGGCTCGGCTTCTTTGGCTCCCATCAGTTTGGGGCAATTGCGCGCTGTTTGCAATGCGCCGGCGCGGCATTGCGAAAGCGCGAAAAAGCAGCCCGAAGGCTGCTTTTTTTGAGGCAATGGCTCCTGGCCGGCGGCGTCCCATGCTTCTGTGTCTGATTCAATCCCCGCCAGGCGTCATTGGCTATCACCGGGCCTTTTCTGAGGAGGGCGCCCTTTGGGGAACGGTCAGTGCGTGCCCGTCGACCCAAAGCCGCCCTCGCCGCGCTCGGAGAGGTCAAACTCTTTGACGACGGTGAAGGTCGCGTGCACAACCGGAACGATGATCATTTGCGCCATGCGCTCCAAGGGCTCGATCGTTTGCGGCTCGGAGCCGCGATTCCACATCGACACCATCAGGGGGCCTTGGTAGTCTGAGTCGATGAGGCCAACCAGGTTGCCGAGCACCAGGCCGCGTTTGTGGCCCAGGCTCGAGCGCGGCAGCAGCATCGCCGCGTGGCCCTTGTCCTTCACGTGCACCGACAAGCCGGTCGGGATCAGTTTCGTTTCGCCAGGCAGAAGCGTCAGCGGCGCGTCCAAAATGGCGCGCAAATCGAGGCCTGCGCTGCCCGGAGTGCCGTATGTCGGCAATTCAGCCGCTCGTTCATCCAGAATCTTCACTTCGACGGGAATATTAGCCATGAGAATGTCCTTAAAAATGGGGGAAAGCCGAAAATAACATAAAATCGACATAAAATGCGCGCTGAAGAATCGTTTGACTCTCTCGCGGTTCTTGCGAAGGCGTTATTTTGCCACAAACCTCTCGCTTGGGCAACCGGCCCTTTCGCATTCGTCCTTGCAACTCAATCCCTGCCGAGCTAAAGTGACGAAAGTTTCGCCGCTTCTGGCCGGCATGCCAGCCCATCAACCACGCAGTCCCACGTCGAGATTCACATGCCTCAACCCTTCCCCCCTCTCTCCGAGTTGGCCGCCAGCAGCGCCGTCGTCATAGACAACCCCGGTGTCACGCTCGCGGGCGTCCTCGCGGATCCGGAGTATCCGACAGACCCGATGGATTTTTTTGAGCGCTTTGGCGTCCGCTACGACACTGTCAAGGCCGAGGGCTACACGCCCTTGTTTCTTGCCATCACTCATTCGAGCAGCGGAGAGGAGGCGGAAAGCTTTGGCCTTTTCGAGAAATCAGGCAAAAAGGGGCCTCAATATTTCGAGGTTCTGGGCTCGGAATGCTCGGTGTGGGATTTCAACGGCCAGTGGGAGCCAGAGTTGACGACGCCCGCCGTTCTCTGGCACCGACTCACGCATGGGCAGCTTGGATTGGCGGACGGGAACGACGCGTTCAACACATCGTTGAAAGCGGTGGTCGCGAAGCTGGATCCAACTTTCGCTGATACTGACGCCCCAACGCCGGCAAAAGGGAAGAAAGCAAAAAAACGGCGTCCGCGATGATCTCTCGCTGCCCGAGCGTTGGCGAATAACCACAAATCCACGCGTGAAAAATGACGCAATCAAAAAATGGAGCCATGAAGCTCCATTTTTTATTGCCTTGCGGTTTTTCTCGTCTGTTTTTGGCGTCAACCCGTCAAAGGGTCAAAGCGTCCGGGGCGCAAGGCGCGCCCGGGCCTTTGGCGAGTCGTTCGATTCGTTTTCGCGTGAATCGACCGTCGCCACCATCGCGGCCAAATCCCGAGCTTCTGCCCGCGTCACCAACTGGCCCAAAGGCTCCCGCTCAAACCGCTCAAGGACGATTTGCGCGCGCTTTTCATCCGCAAATCTCGCCATGCAGTCGAGCGCAAGCAGCGCGGCGTCTTTTTCTGCAGGACTTTGGGCATGAGTGGCCTGTTGAGTCGCGATGTCAAACGCATCCTGTCCGATATGGCTTCTTTTCGCAGCGGCGGCCTTGTTCGCGAAAGCCTCGACCATCTGCAATTCGCCCAGCCTGACCGCCCAGATCAGCGGTGTCCATCCTTGCGCGTCCTCAAAGGTCGGGTCCAAGCGCGGCAAAATCGCAGCCAGGCACTCCGCTCTGTTTTGGATGTGCATCGCGTCTCATTTTTCTCGGGCGAGCTGAAAGGGCGTTTCGTAACTATTCAGGTCATCACAGCCCAATGGGCGCCGCCGTGATCCCTGAAGGACACGCTCTCCAGCCAATCGATCACCGCCCATTGTCTGACCCGGGAGGACGAAACGCCTCCCTTGTGCTCGACTTTCATTTGTTCGATCGCGGGCGGCAGCAAGCGCAGGTCCTTGGCTTTCAAGACTCGCGCCTCGTCGGACAAAAACCGCTCTCTCTGCCACAAAGCCTCAAAGATCCGCGAAGGCCGCATCCATTCTTCAATGGACGCTCGCTCCAAACCCAACTCCGCGGCCCGGGGGCCCAACGCGAGGAGCCATTGCGCGAACAA
>Ga0105859_1000615_pt1 | contig 11070 bp, 10 predicted proteins | sample OrgsoiDNA_201063_FD_89684 | JGI IMG/M metagenome (GOLD analysis project Ga0105859, IMG submission 89684) | Permafrost soil microbial communities from the Arctic, to analyse light accelerated degradation of dissolved organic matter (DOM) -... | ecosystem: Environmental > Terrestrial > Soil >...
TGAAGTATGACGAGCAAGGGCAAACCCTCATAAAAACCAGGTCTCGATTATTCATGGCGGCGGGCGCACAGGCGCGTTTCTCGCGGTTTTGGGCCTGTCGGCGCAGTGAGCCGGGCGCTCGGTCCGCAAAAAACACAGGCGTTTTCGAAAAATCCGGTATGATGTGAAATTGCCGGTCGCCTCGCGGATTCGAGGGGCGGCTTCTTTTCCGCCGAGGCCCCTGGAATGACCGAACGCACCCAATGGAGCGCTGAATCAATGGCCGCGCACGAGCGAGGCGAAAACCTCATCGTGGTGGCGGTGGGGTTCGAGTTCTTTGACGCCATTTTGGGCTGCTGGCCGTGCGACAGCCGGCGCGGAGACGTTTTCCTGGACTCGGGATTCGCGGTCTTCACGCCGGAGGAGCCTGCGCTTTTGAAGTGGCGGGAGCTGTCGCTCGCTGTTCGCCGCATGATGGAGCGGCACAGCCGCTCGCGCATCAAGCGCGCCATGGCCGAGCGCTCCAACGGGCGCCGTGGCGGCCGCATGCGCCAGAGCTGGATTGAGTTTTACCCGGATTTCACCATGGGGAACCAAGGCGCGGCCATCGCCCAAACCCTGCATTTCGCCACCATCGTCCAATTCAAGGGCGAACGCCGAGGGCGCAGCCGCGGATCCAAAAGCAACCGAAAGATCAAGGCTTTTGAGCATCCCCGGACGAATATGGGATTTGCCTCTGCGAAAAACACGGGTCGGCGCGGCGTGATCACCGTGGCGGAACGCAGGGAAAACGCCGAGCGCCGGCGCAAAGACCAACGACTCACTCTGAGTTTGGAGCGGATGGCCATTGTCCTCACGGAGCGTTTCCTTCATGAGTGCCCCGTCTTCACCGCGGCGCAGAAAGTCGCGCCGCCGGCAACCAGCGAATGGCGGCAATGGAGCCAGAAAATAACGGCGGACGGAGACTCCGAAGGCGTTGAAACCGGCATTTTGAATTATGCCGTGTTTTTGCGGCATCAACTCGACGCGCTGGCGTTGGAGCGAACCGTCAAAGCCGCCCAGGCGGCCCCCGCTCTGGGCTCGAAAGGCTCGCCAGATCAAAAAACGGGCTCAGAAGATTCGGCCGCCAGCGATGTCGCGGAGCGCGTGGCTCGAAGAATCTAACGCAAGAAAAAGCGAGCGGGCTGGAATGGAGAACGTTCGCAAAGAATCAAATCGAAGCGCAAAAACGAGGACAGAAATCGCCATGAACCAACAAGAAAGCAAGAGCGCCAATCCGCAAAAGACGATTCGCGCAAACGAAAAACCCGCGCTGAGCCCCGAGGCCATGTCGTTGATGGGGCAAGGGCATCGGTTGGTGTTGCTGGCTCTGTCGCAATCCGTTTCGCGCAGCCACGCCGGGTGGCCCGTGCCGCAATATCACACCGAAAACCGCGTGCTCGCGGGCCTAGCCGGGCCGGGGGACTTGGCCGCAGAGGCCTTGGACATGGACGCCGTCGAGAAAAGCCTCACCGTTCGGTTTCACGCGATGAAGCGATCGACCAAAAAAAGAGCGAAAATGACGCCGCGCAGCCGATTGGACAAGATGATGGTGCCGTCAATCGGCATGGACAAAGCCGGAGGAGCCGACAACGTCGAAGCGCTGTCTGTGGGGTTGGCTTATAAAATGACGCGAAGAAAACATGTGGAAAGCGGACAAGAGCGACGCGCCGCCAACATCGCCAAGGGGCGGAAACCGAAAAAAACGTTCCGAAAAACAAAAGTGACAACGAACAAGAAAGGGTTGAAGAAGCGGCATGGAAAGCGCTACGGACGGCGCCTTGAGCACAAGTCGTGGGTGTCCTTCCAGCGCAAGCGAGACGCCCGCGACAAGGGACGCCTCACAGAAAGCTGGAATCGAATGATGTTGGGCCTCGAATGGGCGTTGCGAGCCTTTTTTTCGCGCGTGGAGCGCGTCCCGCTTCCCGCAGGAGAAACCTTGGAAGAGTGGAGAAAACCGCATGGCTTGCAGGCGGCCGTGAGCTATTTCGCTTCGTTGAGAGACGAAGCCGCATTGCGCGCCACCGTGTCCTCGGCCACCGCGCAGGGAGTGGCGGGCGATGCCCCCTCTGGCAAAAAAACGCCACGGCTTTGACGCGAGCCAGGCGACAGCCGAAATGGGAAATTCCACAGGGGGGCGCATGAAGAAAGGCAAAAAAAACGACGCTGGAGAGCCCTGCGTTTCCAGCGCAAGCGAAAAGCCCGAGCTGAGCGCGGAGGCGATGGCGCTGATGGCGAAAGGCGACCGGCTGGTGCTGCTGGCCTTGTCCTCAATCTCTGACGGCCACGCGGGCTGGCCTGTGGCGGAGCATCACACCCAAAGCCGCGTGCTCGCGGCTTTGGCCTCATCAAGCGATTTGGCGGCCGAGACGCTGGACACGGACGCTTGGCGGGAAAAAGCCACTCCGAGCTATCACGCGATGAGGCAATCTCCCCGAAAAAGAAGCCACCCTTATCTGCGGCAGCAAAAGAACACCGAATTTTCGCCCTCGATTAGAGCGAAAAGAGCGGGATTGTCCGATGGCGTGGAGGCGTTGTCCGTGGGCCTTGCGTATGCCGCTCCTGAAAAACCAGACACGGAGAGCGGACAAGAGCGGCGCGCCGGCCGAATCAGCGCCGGCCGAATTCCAAAAAAGCCATTCCGAAACATAAAGGTTCGAGAAACGCGGCATGACAAGCGCCTTGAGAGCAAAGCATGGAAAGCATTCAAAAGAAAGCGACACGCCCTCAAAAAAAACACCAGCGACGGAGACTGGAATCGATTGATGATGTCCAGCGAACAGGCGTTGCGGGCGTTTTTCTCGCACGTCGAGCGCGTTGCGCCTCCCACCGGCGGCGTTTTGAATGAGTGGCGGAAAAAGAATGGCCTGCAAGCAGCCGCCGGGTATTTTTCGTCTTTGCGCCAAAGGACCGAATTGCGCGCGGCAATGATGTCGGAAAACGACGTCGCGCATGACGCTGAAGGCTTTGAAAGCGCAGGCGGCGCGAAGGGCGCGATCACGAAAAAAACACCGCGCCTTTGACAAAAAACGATCCTTGGCGAAGCGAGATGGCACGAGGCGAGGCGCGTCGCGAAAGCGCAAATGCGGCGCCTTTGCCATCGACCCTTTTGGCGCGCGAAATTTGCGCCAAAAATCAATGTTTGCCGTGCTGCTGCAATGAGAATCGCTCGAAGCGGCCAATGACGCGGTGCGCCAGGGCGAACAAGGCGAAAAAGATCGCCACGGACAAAGCGAGCGCCATGAGCTTGATTTCCCAAGGCGCGCCGGAGGCCACCGCGGCCATCAAGTGCCATGGGCGCGCGGTGTTGGCGAGCGTCATCGGCGCCACATTCGCCGCGTCATAGACTTCCGGGGAGGGAGCCGCGCCATCCAGAAGAGCGGCACGCATCGGCGCCAGAACAATCAGCAACGACAGCGGAAAGCCAATGAAGCGCTGCAAAAAGGGCGTCCGAAAAACACTGTAAATCAAGACTTGGGCCATCCCCGAGAGCATGGCGGAGCCGGCCAAGGCCAGCGGAAGCCAGAAAAAGGCGCCCAAATGCACGGGTTGGCGAAAAAACGCGAGAATCAAGTCGCCCAGAATCAAAGCCGGAATCCCCACGACCAAGGAGCCCAAGCCCGCCGCGAGCGGAAAGGAGCCCGCGATGACCCAAGCCGGGTAGGGCGTCTGCGCCCAATGCGCGAGTTCCCCGGCGCGTTGGCGCGTCAACCAAACGACGCCCACGGTGGAGCCAAAAAACACGCCCAATTCAAGCCACAGGGAGACAAAGAGCCGCTCTTCGGCGTCCTTGGCCCATGCCTTGGACCACCGCGCGCGCTCGGCCTCGTCGGCGTCGGGCGTCGTGGAGAGGCGAGAGACAATGGGCGTGGCCGCCAAGTCGGTGAGGCTGATGCCTTTGGCGTCCAGTTTGCGCAGCACCTGCTCGCGTTGATACATTTTCAGCGCGCGAATCGTCCAGCGCGTCGACACGGAGCGTTGCGCGCTTCGCGAAATCCACAGCTCCATGCCAATGCCGCCTTGAACGCCCGGCGCGTCGCGCGCGATCAAGCCCAATTTGGGGCCCTCGGGCGTTTTCATGAAATCCTCCATGTTTCCCTTGGCGTCCAAAAAGGGCAAGCCGACCCCTTTGGAGCGGAAAAAAGCGATCACTTCCGCCGGCACCGGGCCTTGGATCGCGATTTGCTTGGGGGCGAACAAGGACGCCTTGTCGCCTTGCGGCTGCGCCTTCTCGACGTCCATGTCCAAGGGGCCCGCCGCGGCGCGGGGCGGCAGGGCGGCCGCGTCTTGGCTGGGGTCGGTGCGGTCTGGCCCATTGGACGCGTCGTCGGCGTCTTTGCCCGGCGCGGCCGCCGAAGCGGTGGCGGCAGGGGAGGGGCGCCCATTGGCCGAAGGCCCCAAAGCCGACGCCGGCATGGGCGTTCCGCGAGGCCAATGGACCGCCGGATCCGCGGGCGAGACGACTTGGATGTCCGATTCCGGAATCGGGGGCTCGCCCGCGCTCCATCGCCGGGCCAGGGCATTGGTCGACGCTTCGCTCATCGAGCGCGCTTGCCCCAACAAAAACAAATCCACGCTGGCCTGCGCGGGTTTGAGCCTCGCCTCAAAAACAGGGCGCGCGTTGGTGGCTGAGAAGAGAGCCGCCATGAACAGGGCCCCGCAAACGCCAATGATCCACGCTTTGGCCGGCCGGCTGAGGGCGAACAGTTGGGTGAACGCCAAAACCCAGAGCGCGCGCCAATGCGCGGACACCGTGAGCGAGCCAAAAAACAAAGCCACGGATTTGGGCGTCGCCAAACGGATTCTGTGGCGCAAAGGAACGGCGGGCAGCAAGAGATCCGGGTCGTCCGGGTCAAAAGCCGCGTCAGAGCCATGGGGCGGGCGCGTGGCCGAAAAGCGGCCGATCCAGCGAGAAAAGAAAAAGAGGCGGTGTCGCATGGGAACCTTTTGGCGCGAGAAACGAGATGCGGAAAATGACGAAAATCAGAAAAGCGGCCAGAAGCGCCAAAACGGGGCGCGTCCGCGAAAAACAATTTGCGCGAGCTCAAACGCAATTTTGTTTTTCGTTTCAATTCAATTTCATTTAATTTTTAAGGCAAAACGGCCAAAGAAACCTGTCCAAACAAGATGAGAGCGCGCCGCCAAGCTCCAAACGGCGCATAACCCACGCCAACCCATCAGAAAACGCCTAGGCGGGCGTCCGAAATCCATTTGCGGGTGTCTGCGTCGTCGTGCGCTACGCCTTCGCGCAATCCCACCATTTGATCGCACATCGCTTCGATTTCAGAGACGATGTGGGTGGAGATGAGGACGCAACGGCCGTCCTGGGCCAAAGAGCGCACCCAACTGCGCACGCGGGCGGCGGACTCAAAGTCCAATCCCACCGTCGGCTCGTCCAAAATCAAGCACTGGGCTTGGGCCACGGCTTCGCGCGCCAGCGCCACCCGGACGGTTTGCCCGCGCGAGTAGCCGCGGGCCGGCCGGCCAATGAAGCGCTCCAATTGCAGCAGCTCGATCGATTGATGCATTCGGCGCGAGGCCTCCGCTCCAAAAACGCCCCGCAGGGCCGCCGCGGCGCGCAAAATGTCCCGACCCGTCCAATCGCTGGGCAACCCCGCGTTTTCAGGCAAAAGCGACAAATTCGCGCGAGCCGCCTCCGGCCGCTTTGAGGGATCGATTCCGCACACTTGGACCTGGCCGCCATCGGGCGACAACAAACCCGCGCACAGCTTGAAGAGTGTGGTTTTGCCTGCGCCGTTGGCTCCAATGAGGCCTGTAACGGCGCCATCTGGCGCCTGAAACGACACGCCGCGCAGCACCGCGGTTGGGGCCGAAAATGGTCCTCGGGAGAAGGATTTGCTCAGATTTTGGATTTCTATCATGGCGATTGGGAAAGCAAGCGTGCGCACAACGCGCGGGAGTTTCCCGACCATAAGGCGAAATCACATAAACGACAAGCAGCAAAGAGTTATGTTTGGTCGAGTTTCAAAAAAACGAGAAAAATGCCGTATCTGACACCTTTTAAGTTTTTTTGCAGAAAAAGACTCGCTGAGCAATGCCGAATTTCACCAACTATCAGGCTCATAACCGACGGGGTTTTGGCGATGAGTCGTTTTTTCTGGATTTTATTGTGCCCCCTCCTGCGCCGCGCATTACGCCAATTATTTTCTTGCGTTCTTGCGCAGCCAACACAGCAGGGTTGTCTCTCAATACTTGTTCCATGCGCCCGCGAACTCGCGAAGGCGATTGAGCGATCCACTCGAAAGCTGCGGAAAAGCCCGTTTTAGCGATCACGATCGTCAGCACAAAAACAGACCCGGATACCCACACAATCATGATTAGCGCGAGCGCGCACCACACACCGATGCGCCAGGCCGTCATAACAACCACCAAAGGAACAGCATTGAATGCGCTGAACAAAAGCAAGCCCAAATTGACCGAGGAACGCATAGGTTTTTCGGCCAATTGAAGGACCATTTTTGGCGATGCCACCGCCATGCCGCGCGCCAAGCCCACCCAGGTTGGCTCTCTCAAAAAAACATTGCGCGCAAACACGCCTCCAAACACAAAAAAGACACCCATCAAGTCCATGGCAAAAAGCCCCGCTTGCCATTTGGAATTAGTGGGCCATTTGCTGAAAGCCAAATCAGTGGTAGGCAGCACATTGACCGCCACCTCGGCGTCGCTGGCCACCCCCGCCAACATGATGGCCAGAATCGTCAAACCAAACGCCGTGAAAATAACCGCCTTCCCTATTGTTTGGATGCGCGGACCCGCCGCGCGCCACGCATCGCGCAAAATCAAATACAGAGCCAGCAACTGATACGAGATAGGCATAGAATTATCCGGAAAAAGTGCTCAATCAACACGAAGAGGCCAATTACGTCGACACCGTCGAGTTTATAGGAAAGACGCTGCTGTTTTTTATTTTTTTCCATAATTTGCGCTTCTGCCGTGCGAAGAGCAAAAACCAAGCGGCGGGGACCCTGAGCGGCGCTACGCCCAGCACCGGGGCGACGCCAAAAAGCGGTTGCGCATCGCGAATTTTCTCGGTTTTTGAATTCCGATCCCTGCGATTGGGTCAGAAAAAATGCGCATTTTGCTCTGTATATTCAGTCCATGCAAGGAAATGACAGAAGCGACAAGGCGCCGGCGGCAAGCGAATGGCAAGAAAAAATTTAAAAAACGCCGCTTTTGGCTTCAATTTCGAGTAAACTCTCGAAAACCGTGTTTTTCTTTGCATCTGAGACCTCAATGAGTCTTTTGCCTCTCCACAACATTCCGTTGCCGCAGATCGGAGCTAGCCATCCGTGGCTGGACACGCTGCGCCCTGAGCGATTGTTTGGTTGGAATTTGGCTCAAAATCCTCTGCCCGATCAATCCTGGAAAGCCGGTTGGGCAATCGACCCCGATCATTTTGAAGAGTTGCGGGGCGCTGAGCACGATGGACGCGTGATCACACTCGATCAGCTTTTGCGTCTGCGGGAAATGCGCGTCTGGGGCGAGCCAATTGATCTTGCGGATAGGGACTATTCTCTGGCGTGGAGCGTGATTGAAACGCGACTCGGAAAAACGATCTCTGCCGTTCGTTTGCTGGTGAAGGGCGAGCGGTGGTGGGCGGTCACGGCTCAAAAACCGGAAAGAACGGCCGAAGGAAAAATCCTGTGGATTGGCGTGGCGGAGTGGGTTCAGGGATTGACCCGCGGACAGGCTTTGCGAACTTGGAAAAAGAAAAAGGGCGCCGCAGCCAACGAATATGTGTTTCTTTCCGTTTGGGATTGGGCGACGCTGGACCACCTGAGATATCTTTTTGCTCGCCATTGGAGCGGTCGCGAGGGTCGTGATGAGGGGGCTTTTTGGCATGGCCGCATCGCCTCTCCCGGCCAACTGAGTTATTTTTTCAAGGAAGGCCTGGGCATCAGCGTCGCTCGCCCTCGAACAGTGCTGTCCGATGCGCAAATCGAGGCGCTCACTCCCCATCAGAAGTATTCAAACACGGAAAAAGAGCTGTCGTCCAGAGAACGTCCGCGTTGGCTGTCGGATTCTATTCTGGACGGCGCGCCGCGCGTTTCGGGTCTTTTGTGCGATGCGCCTCAACGACATCAGGGAAGCACCTGGCTGGATGTGTCAGATCCGCGCTCGAACATCGGGCATCCGTGGAATGAACAAGATCGACCGATCAATTTGATGATCAAAGAGACGATTTTTGACTTTGAATCAGGAGCAAAAGGCATTCGTTGGCAAGTGCAGGGCGCAGAGGGCCCTGAGGATTTCATGCACGCAGCGAAGAATCCAACGCAAAGATTTTACTCCATGGAGCATTTGATTGGCTGGGCGGAACTGAAAAAGAAAAACGAAAAAGAGTGGAGCAAAAAGTCGCTATGGGGGGCGCGCTGGGCTGTGGCTGCTTGGGAATTTCGACAAACCTCGATAGGGCATGAATGGGTGGCACAAGCAAAATGGGTATATGCGCCTGCCGCATGGCTTGCGCGTTTGGGCGCTATTTTTAAATTGCGATCCTATGATCGCGTCTATTTTTTGCGCGCATTCACCGAGCGGGAGCTGGCGCTGGGACAGGCTGTGGCTCGTCGCGTGTGGACAGGATTCGCCGAGGCCGCAGATGAGTCGTTTTCACCAGGAGCCGTCGGAACGCCGATTTCGCAAAGAGTGGCCCTGTCGATAAAAGGAGTCTCGCCAGAAATAGCTTGGGAGGCATTTCAGAATGAAAGCCGGTTCGAGCCGGGCCGATTCAAAGCCCCAGGGTGTGATGCAAAAATCAACCCTGCGCCTTATCCGGGAGGGGTGCGCGCTCCTCGGGAGACGACATAAAAACAGACAAGAGGACGGAGGCTGTGGATTTTTGTCTATTCGCGCCCTTGTTATGACGCCCTGGCTTTACGATAATAAAGAAAAGGAGACGCCATGGCCAAGACAAAGCAGACGGAATTCGACGAAATTCAGAAAATTAAGGATGAGCGATTTGAGCAATGGGCCGCGGGAGGCCTTTTTGATCCTTATTTAAGCAAAGAGAGCGACTTGCGAGCGCAATGGGCCGCAATGCCTCCTGAGCAGATCGAGTGGGCCTATGGCATTGCGAGTGAAATTGAAAAGCCAGTGCCGTTGCTAAAACCCCCATCCGTTTGGCAAAAATGGTGGGAAATCCCAAAAAAGGAGAAATCTCGCGGCAAAAAAAGCTGTGAAAAGAGCTGAAGAGATAAAATTGGAAAAAGCAGATTTGGCTGCTTTCATTCTCGCCCCCACTGAAACAATTCTGGGCGGCCCGATGCATAAAAAAGCCACTCGGCGAGAAATCCACAAAGAAGCTTTTTTGGACAAAGACGAAAGAAGAATAAAAGAAGCTGGGGAGCTTTTTGGATATTTGGTGGGTGGCGCTGTGGCGTTGGCTGTGTTCAAACATGCAGTTCCTCATTCCTTTCCGTCGTCCGTGGGGGCTCTGATGTCCGCGACAAAAGAAATGACGACCTATGCTTCATTGGCTTTTGCCGGCGGCCTGGGCGCAAAGGCTGTGGCCGAAGGCAGTTGGAAAAAGGTGAAGCTGGTTCTTTTTGAAACAGAAACCTTGCAACGTTTGGCCAGCGACCCTCCGTTAGCGATAAAAAAGGCCCCAGGATAATGCCCGACGGCCTCGAGGGCGACCAGCTCAGAAATCAATCGATTCGGTTTGAGTCGCTATGCAGAAAAACGCCGCCCGCGGATCGCGTGGCGCTAATGCAATTGAACGAAGATAGCAGTTTGGCTGGATTAGAGGCGTTGACGAGTTGGCGACAAGCTGCGGTCGCGCAAGGAGCTTGCTCCATGCCCGAAACGTTGTCGGCCGCGTTGAAATTAGCAAAGAAAATCGACAAAAAAAACGACTCTCCATTGCCGATTCAAGAAGCCGAATGGCTGAATCCAGAATTTCGCAGATTGAGGGCGTTGCTCGAAAACAAGGAATCCCATAGAGGGCCCTCTGAAATGGGACTTGAGGCGTGGGGCAATTGGTGGGCCGTGAAGCTCTTGGTTGAAAAAAACAGAACGGCGACGCTCATCAACCATTTGCCCGTCGCCGTCCAAAAAGTAGAAACCGCTGGCGACTGGGCGTTAAAAATGGCAAAATTGCGAACCAACAAGAAATCAGAGGCCGAATTAGGGAAAATATTTGTGCGGCCGCCACGCGCAACGACCTGATGGTTGATCTGTTCGTCACAAAGCGCTTCATACAAAAAACGCTTTGTTAAAGGCTCGGTCGGCCAAGCTTGGGTCTTTGTTCTGCGTCGGCGCCTGTCGAACTGTCTCGGCGCATCGCCAACTTGTTAGCGAAATTAGCGCGAGGAACGACTGTTTCCGCGATGACGCCTATGCCTGAAATGGCCGCGGCGCTTGAATCATTGTTTTTATGAAGATTTTGAGCGCTCCGCGCCTGCATCGCTCGAACCGCACCGACTTCTCGCCTGAGCCCGGCGTCCATGCCCAACTCGTCGCGGGCGTTTTCCCATACCAAGACCGGCTTTTCTCCAGCGATCGCTTGCGCAAGAGCTTTGCGGTCAGCCGTGTGCAAAGCCGGGAAATCCGCCGCGGTGGCGCCTGGCGCAAGCGTGAAGTATTGAATGCCCGCTTTCATCGCGTCGTCAATGTGCGACACCGTCCGGGTGAGCGAGGCGTCAATGGATTGAGCGGTGTTTTTGACCCATTCGCGCGGATTGGCGCGCACCTGCTCGAAGCCCGCGGACGCAAAGGCATACACGCGATTTTCAAACACTTGGGCGCGAACCTCTTCCGAGGACCGCGCGTCAAAGCGCCCCAGAGCGTCGTCCGGGTCGGGGCTCAGCGTGTTCATGAAGTTGCCCGCGATCGGCGGCCGCGGCAAGGCATACAGGGTCGCTTGGTCCAAGCGGTGGGTCGCGAAAAGCCAGCGGTCTTCGACTTCGTTGCGAATTTGGCGCTCTTCTTGGACTTCCAAGCTTGCCAAAGCGCCGACCGCCCGGCTGCCGTGAAAAAGAAACTCGGGGGCCGTTTTCGGCGAAAAAACCGCCGCGGTTGACTCCAAAGGCA
>Ga0105859_1000621_pt1 | contig 11021 bp, 10 predicted proteins | sample OrgsoiDNA_201063_FD_89684 | JGI IMG/M metagenome (GOLD analysis project Ga0105859, IMG submission 89684) | Permafrost soil microbial communities from the Arctic, to analyse light accelerated degradation of dissolved organic matter (DOM) -... | ecosystem: Environmental > Terrestrial > Soil >...
ACATGCTTCTGGCCGCCAACGCGCCGGATCCACAGCGGCACGTCGGATGGGGAACCCATCCGAAGGCGGGGCCGGGCTCTTGCCCGACCCCGTCGAATCCAGGACAGCAGAGAGCCCCTGCGGGGTGGACGAATCGGGTCCACGGCATCTTCGCCCGCAAGCTCAACGCGCAATCGCGCTCGATGGAGGCCTCGCGCCTGTCCTCGCGCCCTATCCCGGAAGCCCCTGCCTTCAGGCAGGGGTAATTCACCCATGAGCAACCGCACTTGCGCATAGGAGGCGCCATGGATGACGCCCAGGGGCGACGCTTGGGTTTTTGGGCCCAGTTGCTGGCCCGACCCGCGACATTGGACCACGCCGCTTGGGCGCTCGTGGCGCACAAAGCGGAATCGAGTCTTTCGCCCTTTGCGGCCATTCTCTCTCTGTGGGCGCGAGCCACGGTTTTCCAAGCCGCCTCCGCCTTGGGGGATATGGGGGCCATTCCCCAAGGCGCTTTTGCCGCCGCTGATTTCTTCCGCCAACCAATTCCCCGCAAAGACGCCGAAAGCGCCGTGGCGGACCGTCGAGCGCGCGCGCGGCCGGCTGCCGCCAGCCCGAGCGTCTCCGGCGACGCCCAGCCTGTGTTTTCCACGCCCTGGGAGCTGTTGGCGTTCTTGGCCCGAAAAGCGCCTCAATCTCTGGAGTTCGCGTTGAATTTGACCGAGCGAGCCGACGCGGCCGCAGGGCTCGACAATCCCTATTTGCGCGTTATCGCGTGGGACAATCTGGCGCGGTTGTTGGCTTTGGACATTCTTCTGGCGCGCGATCGGAGCGCTGGCGCCCTGCGCGCCTTGGCTATTTCTCTTCGGCGAGACATCTCGTCGCCGGCCAGCCTCGCGGCAGACGTGCTTCACCCGTTGCTGCAAGGCGACATTCCTGTTTTTCACGATGACTTGGCGATGGGCTCCGCCGCCCTGGGCTTGCTTGAAAAACTACTGGGGCGACCCATTCGATTCGCCGACCCGCGGTGGGCAGCTTTTCGAGATGGAAGAATTTTTGACGAGAAGGAAAACCATGGCGCGGCGACGCCCGCGCGAGCGTCGGCGTTTGCGTCTTTTTCTGCATTGGGCTCCGCGTCTTTCGCGCGTGGCCGCAAATCGGTCCTCCCGCCTTCTGGGAAAGCCGTTGACGCGCTCCCTGCGGACGACGCCATGCCGGCTCCCATCCTCGCTCCGGCGGCTCTTGGATCAGAGGCGAGCGAGGGCGCCGCTTCGCGCGAAAATTCGATCGCCTCAGAGGCGGGGCGCTGATCGGCCCTTGGCGGCCCCGAACCCATCTTGCTGGCCAACCGATGGGGCGTCGGGCGGTTTTTTTTGGATTTCCGCCGCGCGACGCAGCTCTTCTCGCTCCATCATGGCTTGGACAAAAGGCATCGAGAGGCCGAATTTGCTCATTTCACGCGCGCAATGCTCTTGGGTCAACTGCGGCAGCAGCCCCATTTCGCACAGCCAGTCGATCGCTTGCGCGCGGTGCCGCTCCCAAAAGCGCGGGAGCGATGACGGGCCGAGCGCGTCTCTTTGGGCCACCGCTTCGCAGGTTTTGAGCGCCAGCTCTCGAACCGTTTTTTCGGCCAGAAAAGCGTCGCGTTTTTTCATTTCTTCAGCCACGGCGGCTAGATGCGGACGCGATCCGGAGTCGACCAATTGATCGAGCAACCCGCGCTTGTTGCTCTCGTCCACGCCAAAGACTTCAGAATGGGGAAGAATGGCTTTCAAAAGTTCCAAGGATCCAGACCCCCCGAAAAGAATCGCCATCGGGCAGCTGATTGGCAACAAGGTCGCGCTGGAGCGACGGGGTTTCGCCTGGGAGTTTTGTTTGGGCAAAAGAGCCCTCACCAATTCGATTTGCGGAGTGTTTTGCCGGCAAGCGGCCAGCAGGGCCGTGCCGCCCCTGGGCGTTTTGTGCTCCGTGTCCGAAACAGGCAGCAACATTTCCCACATGGGCGCGTTTTCGTCGAAAATAGCAATCATCAACGCAGACAGGCCGTGCCGGCCGACGGGCAGCTTGGCGTCAATGCCGGCCTCGAGCAAAAGCCGCATGCAGTCGGTCTCGACGCGCCGCGCGCCAATGTTGAGCAACCGTCGCTGCGTTTTGCTCGACGTGAGCTTCATGGCCTCTCTCGCGGAGGGCTCCCTCAGCAGCACGCCCAAGCGCTCCGTGAATTGGTCCTCGCGGGCGATCAGGGCCCACTCCTTCGCGACACTGGCCGCCGACAACGAGCCCGGCGCCCCGTGAACAGGGCGTGAAAAATCCAACTTTTGGCTTTTTCCAGAATTTTTCATGAGTCTCAACGGCGGCGACGCGTCGGTTTTGTTTGGCGAATGACACGAAATGGCTTTGTCTTCCATCCATGCTACCGCAACTTGGAGCTTTTCGCTTTTCTTTCGCGCAATCCTCCACAGATACGGCATTTCTCATATCCGGCGCGCTTCTCTGCGCAGAAGTTGGCCCAGAGGCGCCGCTTCATTTCCCTCGTTCACGCTTGTTTTCTCTTTGCCCGCTCGGTTGTCCGTTTCCGCCACGACGCGCGCGAGCTCTTGGGACTCGAAAACCGGGTCCAAAGCCACAAATTGGGCCATGGCGGCGCCCACTTGCGACTGCTTGACGAAGCCATTGCGCTCTTGCCAACTCCGCTGCAGGCTTGCGTCCATGGACACTTTTTTGGCAATCGACAGCGCCGTGTTTTTGTTCCGGTTGGCCGCGAGCCAGTTCGCTCCATTCTCCACCAGCGTTTTCGCGATTTCCGCTCGCCCTGAAAGGGCTGCCCAATGCAATGGCGTGTTTTTGTTTTTTTTCTCGCAAAAATTGACGTCCGCGCCGTGCTCGACCAAATCCTTCACGATCGCCAAAGCGCTTGCCGCCGCGCGGGCTCCGTATCCGGCAGTTGCCGCCAAGCACAAGGCCGAAACGGGGTTTTCATAGTCGCCCGCCGACTGAATGTTCGGATCGCAACCGAGCGCAAGCAGCATTCGCAGGGCGCCGTCCCGCAGCCATAGTGTCGCGATCAGCAAGGGCGGCATGTGCAACGATCGGTCATCGCGGTCCTTGCCGTCCGCGGGCCATGATTGGTCCAACCTCACGCCAGCCGCGGCGAGCGCTTTGAGCGCCGAAGAATCCCCGTCAAAAGCCGCAAGAGCCGCCAACTGGGCTTTTTCTTTGGCGCTCAATTTCCACAAGCGCTCTTTTTCTCCAAACAGCGCGGCTTTCACCATTCCCGCGTTCACGACCCATTGCTTAGCCGTCATTTTCTTGGAACTTTTCTCGGTGTCGAATTTGACTTTCAGGTCGACATGCGGCAAGGCTTTGATCACTCGGCCCTGAATTTGGCCGGGAGCCTTTTCATTGAGGCGCCGGCTGAAAACCCAGGCGTCCATCGCCGCGGCCAGGACGGCCACCGCTTTCTCTTGGCTCATTTCCGTCGCGCGCGCCATCAGAGCCTGCGCCCGCGAAATGAGGCTTCGGCCGGGCTCGCGTGAATCTGCGCGGCGTCATTCAATTCGGATGAAGCGCCGAAGGCCCCGGACTTCTCAATGAAGCAGCTGCCGACTTCATCCATGCTTTCTCGAATCACTCGCGCTTCATGCTCGGCGCCGATTTTCTCGAACTCGCGCAACGCGGACGCTCGCTCGTCCTCGCCGCAAACGCCCCCGATCTCCTCCCAATCACCGCCGCCGTCAGCGGTTTTTGATCGAGCCAAATCCAATGCTGTTTCGCCCCGGGCGCCTGGCGCGGTCCAGTCTGCTCCGCTGTCGACCAACAGCCGCGCGATTTTGAATCGCCCGCATTCAGCCGCGAAATGCAACATCGGGGTCCCTTTGTCGCCGCGGCCGCGGCTGCGCGCGTTCGCGTCCGCGCCATGCGCGAGCAAGGACTGGACGACCGCGAACGCGCGCTCATTTTTATCCGCGTCTCCGGCGTGGATCGCCATCTGCAAAGCCGTCCCGCCTGTTTTTCCGGCGTCATTCCCAGCCCCTTGCCACCGCTGGTTCGGGTCTTGGCCCAACGCCAAGAGCGTTTCCACGGCTTCTGGCCGAAGATGGCGCGCGGCCAAATGGAGCAGGAAAAAAGGCGTCCGCTCATTGGGCTTTATTTTTTCATTGACCGCGTCAAGGCTCACGCCGACTTCGGCCAGCCGGCGAAGGCCAACCGCGTCGCCGCTTATTGCCGCGGACACCGCCAGGTCCGCCGCTTGCCCCAAAGAAAGCTCCCACAGGCCCAGCGCCACGCCTTCGGCCGCAGCTTGCGTCATGCGCAGCTCGCTCACCCATTCCTCGCAAGTTTTGAAGCCTCCCTTGGCCTCCATTTCAAACGCCCAGTGAATGTCTGCCCCTTCCCGGAGCGCTTTTCTGGCCATGTCGATGTCCTTTTGCGGCCACCGATTTCCCTTCCTTTGGAAAGGGCCTTTTTCGCGCCATTCGCGCCAATTTTGCAGCGCCATCCCCAGCGCGAGCGTGGCCTGGGTTGGCTTTTTCGGCGTGCTTTGGCAATCGGTCACAGGCGCCTCGCTTTTCGTGGGGGTGAATTTTGATGGGCGGGGTCGAGCCGTGGAGCCGCGAAGCCTTTTTCCGGGGGTGAGGCCGAAAAATGAGCGCTTGTCGCGGGCATTGCGTTTTCTTCGCCCATTTGGGGGCTTTTCTTGAATGCTTTTCGGCGGCCTTTTTGGCGCCCCGATTGAACGGCGCGCTCCATTTCATAGGCATCGGTGGCGATTCTGAGCGCTCTTTGCAGTTCCGCGTCCTCTTGCGTCCAGTCTATGTCCGGCCGCGATCGCGCTTTTTTCAGTTGAGAGCCGCCAAAAGCCTCTCGAAAACGCCATATTTTCGCCAGCAGCGCCAGGAAACAAAAGACAAGGAAGGCCAACACGCCTCGCATTGCCGGCGCGGGCAGCGCCTCTTCGGGCTTCATGTTTGGCCACCATCCATGCGCAACGCTGAATTGCAAAATAGACAGAAGAAAAAAACTAACGATGATCAGGATTCCCGCGATGATTTGCAAATCCGACGTTCTCGACGCGAAAGTCCCTTTTATTTCCACCTCATGCTTTTTGGCCGCGCGCGCGGCTTCTTGCATGGCTATGCGTCGCTCCGCCACTGATTGGCGGCCGGCTTTGGTCCAAGCGAGGCGAGCGATGTGGAAAGGAAGATTCATGGAGCGAAAAAATCAATTCTGAGTGGGCTGTCCGCAAGCGGATTCGCGTGGATGTCTCATTTTCTCACACGCGCCGTTTTAGGGCCATCGCTTCTTTCAAATTCAGCGTCGGATATTCGGAACAAGCCATGGCGTCGTTTTTTTGCGACAGCCTCCGCAAGGTGTTTTTTCTGAAATTCAATGAACGGGCTCTCACAACCGTCGCGAAGTCCTGGCCGGCGCGGGCAGAGAGGCGTTCTCCGCGGAGGCCGCCAATGGGTCCCTGCCTGCGGGGGTTTGACCGATCGCGCGCCCTTGCGTTGCGGATTTTTCAAGTTCAAGAGCCTCTGACGCCATCTTGAATTTTGCGTTCAGCGCCCGCAGCGTTTGGCGCAACTCGATTTCGTGGGCCACCACCGGAGCCGATGACCTTCGGAGATCCTCTTCTGAATCTTCCCGAAGGGCGGCCAATCGTTTTTTCGAGGTGTTTATTCTCCAAGCGAGAGACAGGGCGCACGACAAAAACCCAGAGAACGAAAGTATCCACAACAGAAGCCCCGCGGTGCTTCCCAATCGCGCGAAATATGCACAAAGACTCGCCAATGCCGTGACGCACATGACATTGCGCATCCGGCGCCAATAACCTCCCGCGCGCAGCATCTCTTTTGCCTCGTTTTTTTCGAAACGGCGCAAAGCGGCTTTCGCCTCGTCGACTGCGACTTGACGCTGAAAGTCGGGGCGATTGGCGACTTTGCGCAATGAATGCATGGAGATTTCGATCCGTGGAGACGCTTTTTTCATGGGCGCGGGCGAGCGGCCGGGCGCACGATCAGTCAAGAAACCGTTTTTCAGCGACAGGGTTCATCCCCAGTGTCTCGTTTTTGCGAAAAAGGGCGGAGCTCTGTTGAAGCCGCCGCCCTTTTCACCGCATTTTTCACCTGCCGCGCCCCTTCGCCGAGACGCCGCTTTCTCAGAAGTTCACGCGAATTCCTGCGGCCACCGACAATTGCTTGTCCGAGGCGCTGCCCGGCAGATACGGAATCTGCGCGGTGTTGTCGCTTGCGCCGCCCGAGCCAATGGCCGAGCCTGTCGCTTTTTGCGCCGTCGCCACGGTGTAAAGCGTCGTGCGCTTGGACAGCGCGTAGTTCGCGCCCACGTTCACTTGGTGAAACCGCGGGGAGGCGCCTGAAGCCGATCCGTCGGTGAAGACATAAGCGCCGCCCACGGTCAGCATCGGAGCCACGGTCCACGCCACGTTCGCTTCGTAGTTGTCAAAGCTCGCGCCCGCCGGAGTCGCGAAGAACTGGCTTTGGGCCAGGATCGAGCGCGAATAGACCGCGCCGACCGTGACGTCGCCAAACGAATAGGAGCCGCCGCCGCCCCACGAGCGCAGGCTTTGCGCATTTTGAAGGCCGCAGACGCCTGTCGGAACGGAGCAGTCCAAGGCGCCCGAATAGCCGTCCGAGCTGGTCGCGGCGGGCGAAGCGCCCGCGGTCGCGCCCAACACAGCCGTGAACGGGTCGCGCACATTCAGGTAACCCGCGCCCAGCGAAATCGGGCCGTGCGTGAAGCTTGCGGCCACGGACCATGCGCGGTCCGCCGAGTAATCGCCGGCGTGCCCGCCCAAGGCGTAGGTGCCTCCAAACGTGATGCCGAACAGCTCCGGCGACACATACTTGATGGCGTTGGAGAGGTTGAACGCTTGGTTCAGATTGTCGATGTCGCCAAAATGCGCGCCGTATTGTCCCGCCCAGCTGTTGCTGGACGCGAATGGGCCCACCATGTCTGAATACGAGTCAAATTGGCGGCCAACCGTGAACGTGCCGTATTTGTCGTCCATCAGCCCCACGCTCGCTTGGCGATTGAACATCGCGCCGTCTTGCGCCTGCCGGCCATTGGCGATGTTGAATCCGCTTTCCAGGTGAAAAATGGCCTTCACGCCGCCGCCGAGGTCTTCGACGCCCTTCAAGCCAAAAGCCGACGGGGTCAGGGTGTCGCTCACAATCTTGGTGTTCGAGCGGTTGCGCGTGTGGCCCGCCGCGTCCGTCGTGGCTTCGCCGCTGTCAAAGAGCACCGCTGCATCCACCACGCCATACAGCGTGACCGACGATTGAGCGTGCGCGGCATTCGCCATCAGCGCCATTGCCGTCGCGAATCCACCGGTGATCACCAAAATCTTTCTGTTCGTCATTTTCTTGCGTCCTCAGGTTTGAAAAAGGGGCTTTTCAGAAGCCAGACGCAATTGTAACCTGTGGTTTTCCCTCTGTGGATGTTTTTTCGCGACTTTTGGGCACTCGCTTCAAACCGTGGCGTTTGCGCCACGACAGCACGGCCGACGGCGCTGGGCATGGCGCGCCCGTGGGGACGCGCAGGGGCGCCCAGAATACCCGGCGAGCGCAAAGACCGTCGCGACCCGATCCGGCCGCGCAGCCTCGAGCCAAAGCCGATTTCCCCATGGATTGAGTTTTTTCTGCGGGGCCGCTTGGGCCGAGCAGGCCGCCTTCCGCGGGATTCAGAGTCGACGCTTGGACGGCCCGGGCTGCGCGTCCTCGCCCGCGAGGCCGCCAACGCTCGCGCCGAGCGATTCTTGGCTCTCTGGTTTGGGGAACACGGCATCCTGCAACGAGCGAGCCTCTTCCAGCATTCTCCGCTTGCGCCCCAACTCGGGAAATTGGGCGTCAAATCGGTCCCACGGCTCACGTGTGTCCATGAGGGCGTCATTGTGGTTGAAAATCGCCTCCGCCCTTCGAATGTAGTCTTCGTCGGCCCATGGAGCGAAAAAATCCACGCAACGCTCAGCGCGCTCTTCCAGCGCCATAATCATCGCGCTCGGATGCTTCTCGGTCTTGGCTCGCGGATCAAACCTGCGCAGCAAAAGCGGGACCAAATTGTCCAAATCCCAATGCACGGCTCGCTGCAAAGGCGTGAGCCCCGCTTGGTCGGTCTTTGAGACATCCGTGAACGGGAGCAAAATGTCCACCATGTCAAACCAGCCTTGCTTCACCGCCAATCCCAAAGCCGATCCGCTCAGCTCCGGCGGAAAATCATGGCTCGCGACAGGCGCCAACAACGCCACGCATCGCGCTTGCCGGCCGCTCATGGCCGCCATGAAAGGCGTTTTCCCTTCGCGAACGCCGTCGTCGGGGTTTTTCACGCAGGGCAAAATCGCCTCGACGAATTCCGCGTTGTCGCGCGACGCGGCTTCCCACAGCGGCGTGCGTCCATCGGGCATCGGCGCTTCGTTTAAATTTCCGTGCGCGAGCAGCAACGGGACGGCGTCAGCGCGATTGTGTCGGGCCGCAAGCGTCCAAGCCGTGAGGCCCTGGGCGTCTTGCGCTTGCAAATCCGCGCCATTTTCGATCAACTCGCGCAACCACCCTGTTTCTTCCGCAGATATTGGATTGGGGAAGTTCACCGCCGGCTGCGTGAGCAGCCACCAAAAGCGTTGCGTGGCGATCGCGGAGCATCCTTCGCGCACCGCGCCCGAGCGAGTCGCTCCTGTGGCCAAGCCAAACGGCAACGCAGGGAGGGGCGGCGCGCTCATCAGAGCCTCCTGCCGCTTCGTTTCGCGAGCTCTTTCGTCGCCGCAAAAACCGGCGGCGCATCTGCTTCCGCGGTTCCCGATTCAGTTTTTTTCTGGGCACGAACTTTCGCCTTGAATGCTTTTTGGTCTTCTTTCGCATGCATCGTTTTCACCGTGGACAGCGTTTTTCGCAAGGCGCGAGCGTCGCGGATGGCGCGCGCTTCTTCGATCCATGGCCTCAACTGCGGGGGGTCCTTTTTTCGAGGCGTCAGAAGCCACGCCTCGGCGACCGGCCCCCAGCCGTCGGCGTCGGCCACGGTTTTGGCCCCATCCCAATTGTTTTTGCCCAAAGCGCGCCGCAGGGGCTCTCCGTCGCTTTTGGGGCCCTTGGGGTCCGCGCCCGCTTTGAGCCAATCCGCGGCGCTCGCCCACTGAATGCCTTGGCGCCCATTGGCCCCGCTGCCGTCGCAGGCGGCCAAGAGCCCATGCGCGAGCTCTTGGGGCGTGTAGGGTCCTTGGCGCATGAGCGCGTTGATGTTTTTCGAGGTCGCAGGCAGCCATTTCAAAGCATTCGCGGCGGCTCGCGCGCGCTCGTCGGCGCTCCAGGGGCGCAACCCCATCAAATAGGACAAAGAGTCGCTTTTCCCTTCTCGCGTGGCCGCGGCCGCAGCAAGCGTGCCGACGGGGTCTTGCCAGGGCAGATTCTTCTCAACAAAGAGCTTCAACATCGAGGGGCTTTCCTCCGTCGCCCACGCCCAGCCTTGGGCGGAGGGCGCGGCCCCGTGCGCCAGGAGCCACAATCCGAAGGTCTCGGGAGCGCTGCGGTCGCCCTTGCTGCCTCGGATCGCTGTGTCCAGCAAGGCCGAGAGGTCTTCTGGGGTGGCCGTGAACCGAGCGAAAGCCCAATCCAAGTCGCGCTTTAATTGCGCGAGAATTTCCGGAGTCGCTTGCGCGGGGGGGAAGCCCAACGGGCGAGAAGGCAAAACAGTGTCGACAATGGCCGCCAACGTGTTGGCGCCCACCCGCAAACCCATCTGTTCCGCCTCTTCCAGCGCCTTTCGCCAGCTATCCGGCTTCATGTTCTTCAGCTTAGGGTCGGCGGACGCCGCACGGGCGGAGTGGGCGATCATCGATTGGGGGAAGCTCAGGTCTGCGCTCTTTTCCGACAAAACCAATCGTCCCACGGCGATTTCCTGCTCCAACAAATCAAGCCCCGCGATGAATTTTCCGCAACGGATGAATTGCATGCTCCAAGAAAACCCCGTGTTGCCCCGCAAACCGTTGTGTCGAGCGTAAGCGCGCGCCAAATCTTGGCAAACCGACTCCGGCACGCCGTCCCACTTTCCGGCTGTCAACTCCCAATCTTTGACCTGCCAAAGGCCACCCGCCTCGGCGATCCATTGGCTCGCTCGCGCGCGGGTTTCTGAGTGCGGCTTGGAGTGATTGTGTTTTTCGCCGACATAATCCGGCGCCATCAAAAACGCGAAAGCGTCCCGCCCCACCATTTTTTCGCCATTTATCGCGAGCAAATCCGCCGCCAGCGCGCAGATGGCTTTAAGCTCATCCCAGTGCGGGTCGTCGACGGGAATCGCCCGCGGCGTTCCATCTGCGTTTTTGCGCTGTTTTCGCCACTGCGCATGCGTCGTCGGCCCGTCTGTGGACTCCGCGTCCGCGCTCATGCGGCCCACAACCAACAGCAGCTTGTCCAAGGCTTCTGTGCGGCTAACCTGGATCGAGTCTTTCACCCATTTTTTCGCCCCGCTCCAGTCGCGAGCCGCAAGCGTCGCGGCTAATTTGGAGGACGCCTCTTGTTTGCTGGCCATGGATAACGCCTGTGAGAAAATGAGGATGAGTTGTTTGTTGCCGGTTTTGTTTGACTTTATTGTACTGCATACCGTGGCTTTTTCCAAACGCCGCGGCGACAATCTTGACGACTCCGAGCTCGGCTTTTGGGCAGCGCTCGGGCTTTGGGTTATTTTGCGCCGTTTGGCTAACTCTCAGGGTTTGGAATGAATCTTGTGCAACAAAATTTTTATCGCCCGCCGCCACGGCGCTTTGTTCTGAATTCGGATCCTGTTGCTTGAATTACGGCATGGCTGGTTTTTATCGCTTCCAAGGAGGGCGCGCGAGTGGCGGCTCCTAAGTTTCCGGCGCGCCTTTGATCACAACCTTGGCACAATCGCGAAACGAACACCCAGCACTTTTGCTGCTGCGATCTCTTGCTTCATCTTTTCGGACACAAAGACGGCATTTGTTCCCATAGCAGGGTGATTTTTTCCTTGGCTTTCTGCGGCAAAATCTCGCCGTTCGGGCCAAAGCCCCAGCGCTTCAC
>Ga0105859_1000625_pt1 | contig 11012 bp, 11 predicted proteins | sample OrgsoiDNA_201063_FD_89684 | JGI IMG/M metagenome (GOLD analysis project Ga0105859, IMG submission 89684) | Permafrost soil microbial communities from the Arctic, to analyse light accelerated degradation of dissolved organic matter (DOM) -... | ecosystem: Environmental > Terrestrial > Soil >...
ACCTCGTATTCCAGCCACCCGAGCGTCGACAACGGCACCGGAGGCGTGGCCGACGACACGGGCGCCTTCATGATCGAATCGGCGCACTCGAGCAGCGTCGCCTCCCAGAGATCGCGCAGTTCCGGATCGTTCAGCGCGCGGAGCACGAGCCGGTTCTGAATCGTGGGCGAACCGTCGGTGATGTTGTGCGAGATGGAATAGTCGGGCGCCGCCCAGAACGTGTTGCTCTTGTCCCACGGCAGGAACGTGAACAGGCTCCCGTTCGTGAGGCGGTAGAAGTAGAAGTTGTTCGGCCCGTAGTCACCGGTGAGGCCGTCCTCCTCGCCGAGGAAGTTTTCGAGGGCAAGGTGGCGAATGAAGGCTTTCAGATCCAGGAACTCCGCCATCGAGGAGCGCCACACCGCGTCGCCGGCCACGTTGATCGTCCAGAACAGCCGCTCGAGCACCTGGCCCTGGGGATCCAGCTCCAGCGTTTCGGGCTTGAACGGCGCCGGCGTGTACAGCGACGCATCCGAGCCGAGGTAGTTGAAGGTGAACGGCGTCGCCGTCGCGTTGTCGAACGCGTACTCGTAGAGATGCCCCGTGCTGTCCGTACTGAACTGCTTCTGCAGATACACCGGATCGTAGTTCTCGCAGAGCGTGTACAGGCCCGAGTAGACGCCGTTGATGAACAGCCGCACGTGCGTCTCGCGCTGGGCCTTGAGCCCCAGGCGCTTGAAGAGCTCCATGCTCAGGCGTTCGCGCATGCCGGATGGATCCTGCGTGTTGTTGCGCAGGATGACCGCGGTCAGCCCGAGAAACGTCTGATCCGTCGAGTACCGGTTGAAGTCGACGCGCAGGCCCGGCTTGACGGCGCTGCGGCTGCCGGTGCCGCGCGACCGGATGCCGATGCTGCGGACGACCTGGCCGTTCCATTTGAAATCAGCCGGATAGTACGTGTTGTCGAGGAAGTGATCCTTGAGCGACTGCCAGTCCTTGGAGTTGATCGTCAACTGGATGTCGCGCAGGACCGTGTCGTCGAAGAATGGGTCCGCAGGGTCGGGGACTGGAGTGACCGTCGGAGCCGGCGGCGTCTGCGCCAGCCCTGACCGGGGGGCCGCGCCGGCCAGCGCGACGATGGCGAGAATCCGGAACAGGTTCCGAAACATGACCGCCTCCCCTCTACCGTTCAAAGCACGAACTGGAGGCGAATCACTCGGCTCCAGAACGCGGCGCCGTTCGGTACAGGATTACGTTGAGGATCCTCGACTTGTTCCCGGATCCCGTTGAATTGAATCTTCGTGAACCGGTTCAGGGTCCAGCTGATGCCGAGCGTCAGGGCGCGATCGCCGCTCGGGTAGATCGTCTCCGCCCGGGGGTTACGCAATGGCACATCCTGACCCGCCGGGCTGCTGTCGAACCACATCCGCTCGTATCGGGCGGCGACTTCGACCGCGCCAGCCCCACCCTGCGCGAACGGCTCCGCCGCCTTGATGGGACGCACCTTGTTTTCACCGGTCAGCACCCAGGTGCCCAGGACGTACCACGACCGCGCGCGAGCGTCCGGCAGATCCTCGTCACCGATGCCCTGAGCCAGGCGATCGTCGCTGACCCAGGTGAACTCCGACCGGATGGACGCGGGACCGACCGTCCAGTCCTCGTCCGCCTCCCACCGCCGCCGGTGCCCCTTCACGTAGACCGGCTCGAAGAAGTAGTCCTGTGTCATCACCGTGCGTCCACGCAGCCCGTTCGGCTGGTAGGCATCGTCGGATAATTTGCTGATCGTGTAGGCCGAGCCGAACGCCATGTTGCCGATCGCCGACGTCGTGAATTTCCGGAACGGCACGAACGTCACCCGCGTCGCGAACGTGAGCCCGCCCCCCGCGATTTTCTTCGACTTCGCGTTGTCGCCGTCCTGTTGAAAAACACCAGTCGAATAGGTCAGGCCGTGTTTGAAAAACGACCCATGCGCCATGGTGCCGATGTCGCGGCCCGGATCGAGATAGTTCGCGCCGAGCGATCGGTAGACGAAGTCGTTGTGCGAGACGCCGATGAGCTCGTCGAGCCCGAACGGCACCTTGAACTTGCCGATCTCGATCTGCGCCTTCTTGAAGTACCGCAGGTTGACGTAGACATCCTTCCACTTCGACTTCGGCGTGACGCCCAGCGTGATGTCCTTCTCGGTCAGCTCTTTCTCGGTGAACTCGTACTCGATCTCGAAGTCGATCATCTTCGTCAGGGAGCCCTTGACGCCGAGGCGGTTCCGATGGAATTCCCAGGGCGACAGCCCGTCCCCGAGGCCGTAGGACGCGTGGCCGTCCTCCTGCAGCTTCGCTTCGAGATCGAGGCGGAACATGTCGCCGAACCGCATCGACGGATGCCGCGCCCACGAGAATCGGGGGCCGCCGAAGTTCGTGACCGCTTCATCGTCGATCGGCTCGTCCGGCGCGGGAGCAGTCTCCTTTGCGACCTTCTTCTTTTTTGGCTTCTTCTCTTTCTTGTCGTTCTCCTGCGGCTCTTCCTTCTCCTTCTCCTTCTTCGGCTTCTTGGCTTTCGGCTCCTGCTCGTCCGGCGGCTGGACGGGCGCCTGCGCGAAGAGCGAGGCGGCGGGCATTGGAGGGAGCAACGGGCGCGGCGCGCCGAACAGCACGCTCAGCAACGCGATCAGCATGAGACCTCACCGGCCGCGCCCGCGCGAACCACGGTGGCCGCGTCGCGGGCCGCCCGGAACAGCTCCGCCGCTTCGGCCACGGCCGCCGCGTCGGTGACGACAATCGCGACCTCGCGCCGGAAATCGAGGCTCAGCGCCGCCAGCGCCAGGCTCCCGACGATGACGGTCTCCTCGTCGACGAGCATGATCTTGCCATGCGACTTCAGCTCGCCGATCTGTTTGGCGGAGAAGATCTCGACCGTCATGCCCGCCGCGCGCCTCGCGTTCAGCAGCGACACGAGATCGGGATCGGAGAGCTTGGCGTCGATCAGCCTGATGCTGGTGCGCGCGCCCTCAATCAGCGCCGTGAACTGCCGGCGCGCACGCTCGGGACCGACGATCAGCCGCGGGCTGATGTCGTCCGGCATCGGCAGGCGGCCGCAGTCGGCGACCCAGAGCCGGCGCAAATCGGCGACGACCACCGGATCGTGCGTGACGACGAGCGCGTCGCACGTTTTCTTGAAGCACTTTTTCGTGAAATTCAGGGAGGCGACAATCGCGGGGCCGGCGTCCGCGACCAGATACTTGGGGTGGTACTTCACGACGGGGTCGGTGTAGGAATGCAGCACCGCGCCCGTCTGCTCGAGCGCGCGCCACAGCTTGGCCATCTTCTTTCGTCCGCCCTTCGCGCGGGACGTGACGAGCACCTCCACCGTGACACCGCGCGCGGTCGCCGCCGTCAGCTCCTCGAACACCGCGGCGTCGTTGCAGCGGAAGAGCGACAGGGTGATGCGGCTGCGCGCGTGCCGGATGACGTCGAGCACGGCCGCCCGGCGTTCGTCGACGGACACAACCAGCCGATCGGGCGGAGTCGCGCTGCTGTTCATAGGATGAGACCCGGCAATATACACCAAGGGACATGGAGGGGCCTTAAGGGTCTCCGTTGCACGGTTTGGCACCCGACCTTTATCCAGATGTGATTCAATGTTTACGCGGACGGTTGATGACAATCAGAAAGTGGCTGCGGCTGCTCGTCGTGCCGGCGTTTCTTGCCGCGTCGTGCAGCGGCAACTCGAATACGCCTGTCACGCCGACGCCGACGCCGACCCCCACGCCGACGCCGATTCCGTCGGCCCCGTCGCAGATCGTGTATCTCGCCGGGGCGGGCGACATCGCCGACTGCACGAGCGTGGGATCCGACGGCGGCGCCAACGGCGAGGCCACCGCGAAGCTGCTTGATAGACGGCCCGAGGCGTGGGTTTTCACGCTGGGCGACAACGCGTACTTCGATGGCTCCGCAGCCGACTACAACAACTGCTACAGGCCGCGGTGGGGCCGCCACCTGTCCACGACGTATCCGAGCCCGGGCAACCACGATGGATACGACAGCGGTGCGAACGGCGCGGCGTACTTCGACTACTTCGGCAACGGCAGCAAGGGGACCGGCGACCGCGGCGCCGGCTACTACAGCTACACGCTCGGCAACTGGCACATCATCTCGCTCAACAGCAACGTCGGGGTGAGCGCCGGCTCGCCGCAGGTGGCATGGCTGACAAACGATCTTGACGTCAATAGCCATTCGGCGACGGCAAAGTGCACGCTGGCTTACTGGCATCATCCGCTCTTCACGTCGGGCCCCAGCGCCGGCAGCAACGGGCTGATGCGCGATGTGTGGCAGGCTCTCTACAAGTACGGCGTCGATGTCGTCGTCAACGGCCACGATCATCTGTACGAGCGCTTCTTTCCGCAGGATCCGTCCGGGATCCGCGGGCCCGCCGGCATCGCCGAATACATCGTGGGCACGGGCGGCACGCCGCTGTACGACTTCGGGCCGCTGCTGCCCAACAGCGCGAACCACCTGAAGGCCTACGGCGTGATCTACTTCACCCTCCGCGACGTCGGCTGGGACTCGGTCTTCATCCAGGCCGGCACCGAGAACCAGTTCGACCTCACCTCCGGCCTCTGCCACTGATTACGGTATAGTCTGTAATCATTACGGTGTTTGACGTAATCCACAATCCGTTCGTCTACGGCGAGGTGGTGCCGGCCGCGGCGTTCATCGACCGCGTCGCGGAACTGCGGCGCCTCGTGGGCGACCTGACGGCGGGCCAGAAGGTGTTCCTCATCTCGCCGCGCCGCTACGGCAAGTCGTCGCTCATCCGGCAGGCGCTGTCGGCCATGGAGCGTAAAGGCGCGCTGACCGTCGACGTCACGGTCAGCAGCTTCAGCTCGTACGTGGCGTTTCTCGAGGGCTACGCGCGGGCGCTCGTGGCGGCGGAGACCAAGTGGGACCGCGCGCGCACGTGGCTCCGGGACGCCATCCGATCGGCGCGCACCGAGATCCGCTACGCGCCCGATCAGTCGCCGCTCGGCGCCCTCTCGGTGTCGTTCCCGAACGTGCGATCGGATCGCGACATCTCGAGGCTCGCGCAGGAGGTCTTCGCGCTCCCCGCCCGGCTCGCCGCCACCCGCAAGCGCCGCGTCGTCGTCGCGCTCGACGAGTTTCAGGCGATTGCCGGCTTCAACGGCGGATCCGTGGAGCACGCGCTGCGCGCGGCCGTGCAGCACCAGCGCGACGTCGGCTACGTCTTCGCCGGCTCCGAGCCGACGCTGATGGAACGGATGGTCGGGCCGAAGCGGCCGTTCTACAAGGCCGGGCCGATCATGCGCCTCGAGAAGATTCCGGCCGACGAGTTCGCCGCGTCGATCGACGCGCGGTTCACGCGATCGGGCATGCGTCCCGAGGAAGGACTCGGGGCGGCGATCGTCGACCTCGCGGGCAACCTGCCGTACGACGTGCAGCGATTGGCGCACGAAACCTGGGACGAGGTGCGAGGGCGCGGCCGGAAGCGCGCGACGCTCGAGGATCTGCACCAGGCGCTGAAGCGGCTGCTGACCGAGCAGCAGATGATGTTCGAGGGCACGTGGCAACGGCTGACGCTCGCGCAGCGCGCCGTGCTGCGCGCGGTCGTCCTCGAAGAAGGCGCCGCGCTGCTGTCGGCGGACGTCCGGACGCGGCACCGTCTGGGTGGGCCGTCCACGGTCCAGGCGGCGCTCGCCGCGCTGGTGCGCGACGACATCATCGCGCGCGAGAGCGATCGCTACGCCGTCGTGGACTCGCTCCTGCGGGAGTGGGTCGCGCGTCAGACGTTCTGATTCAGCTCAACCACATACTGGCCCGTCGCTTGCTGTCGATCGCAGCGGTGAAGTGTTTACGCTTCGTGTTGCTTGTCCTGGCCTTCCTGCTCGCCCCTGTCGCACTCGTGTACGCACAGGTCGACACGCAGGAGAAGAACCGGTTCGCCATTGGAGCGGAGTTCACGGTCAAGACGTCCGATCGCGCGTCGGGGGAGGACTACGCGCGCGGTCAACTCGGTCCTGGACTGCTCTGGCGCTTCGGCGTGCCAAAACCCGGCTGGGGCTTTCACTGGGGGCTGAACTGGTACGCGGTCGACATCGAGCGCCCAATCGGCGGCAGCGTGACCGAACTCGGCGAGCTCCATATCCGCCCGTTCATGGCCGGGTGGGGCTACACCCACGTGGTTCACCACGTGGCGATCACCGCCGACGTGCTCGGCGGCTACGGCTTCGGCTCGATCACGATCAGCGATCCGGCGCTCGCCGCGTACAAGCGCACGCTCGGCGTGCCTGCCGTCGAGGCGAACGCGACCAACACGATTGTGCTCAAGCCCGAAATCGGCGTCTGGTGGGACGTGACCAAGAAGGTCTTCATGAACGTGAACGCGGGCTACATGTTTGCCAGGCCCGACGTCGAGATCGTCACGTCAGCCGGCACCGACATGCGGAAGGCGCGCGCCGATCAGTTCATCCTCAAGGTCGGCGTGGTCTACTCGATTTTCTGACGCGAGTCGGGCTGGAATATTTCCGGCAACCCTGGGGTTAGATCAGCACGTCATGAAAATCATCATCGCCGGCGGCACCGGCTTCCTCGGCCGTCCGCTCACCACCGCGCTCGCCGACGACGGACACGAACTCGTCATCCTGACGCGTGAGCCGCGCGACTCCGGCGGCGCGCGCGTCGTGCGGTGGAACCCCAACGGTGAGATCGGCGCATGGGCCTCGGAGATCGACGGCGCGGGCGCCGTCGTCAACCTCGCCGGCGAGCCGATCGCCGGCAAGCGGTGGACCGCCGCGCAGAAGCAGCGCATCCTCGACAGCCGCGTCGACGCCACGCGCAGCCTCACCGCCGCGATTCGCGCCGCCGCCGCGCCGCCGCCCGTCTTTGTCAGCGGATCCGCCGTCGGCTACTACGGTCCGCTGGGCGACGAAATCGCGACCGAAGCCACGCCGGCCGGATCCGATTTTCTCGCGCGCGTGTGTCTGCAATGGGAGCAGGAAGCGATGCGTGCGACGAGCGACCGCACGCGCGTCGCCTGCATCCGCACCGGCATCGTCCTCGAGAGAGACGGCGGCGCGCTGCCGCAGATGCTGCCGCCGTTCTGGTTCGGCGCGGGCGGACCCGTCGGATCGGGACGCCAGTACTGGCCGTGGATTCACCGCGACGACTGGATTGCCCTCGTGCGATGGGCGATCGCCATACCCGCGGCAACCGGCGCGATCAACGCGACCGCGCCGCACCCGGTGACCAACAAGACATTCGCCGACGCGCTGGGCCGCGCGATGCATCGGCCGGCGTTCATGCCGGCGCCGGGATTCGCACTCCGTCTGCTGCTGGGAGAGATGGCCGACGCGCTGCTGCTCTCCGGCCAGAACGCCGTGCCGGCGAAAGCCGAGCGCGCCGGCTTCGCGTTTCGCTACGCGCGCGTCGACGAAGCGCTCGGCGCGATCTTTTCGCGGGCCTGACAGGCCCGCGCTACATCACCGCCGCTCCTGGCGAATCCCCGTCCCCTTCACGCTGTAGTCGGACGGCACCTGAAACAACGAGGCGTCCGGCTCGGCGCGGACGATACTCACCAGACGATAGGTGGATTCGCCGCTGCGCGGATCGTTGTGGCGCGTGAGCACGAGCAGCTGCAGATCCGGCGACGTCCATTCCTCCGACGTGATCACGATCGGCAGATCGTTGCCGATCGCGTCTGCCGGAATCGTCGTCGTCGTGCGCTTGCCCTCCGCGCGCACGCCTTCGATCGTCCGCGCGGCGAGCGTTTCGGTGGTGTGCTGCTCACACGCAGGCGGTTCCACCGCGCGCCGCGCCGCACGTGATTCCTGGCGATGTCGAGCAGCCACGGCACGACGCCGGATCGGCCCGGCACGTAGCGGGCCGCGGCGACGATCACGGCCACGAACACCTCCTGCGTCACATCGTCCGCATTCGCCGCCGACGCGGTCATGTGCAGCGCGAAGCGGTAGACGTCCAGCCGGCGCCGCCGATACAAGGCGGCGAACGCCTCGCGGTCGCCGCCGGCGATGCGCGGCATGAGCTCGTCATCCGGCGCGTGTTCGGGAGTGGACATGCCTGCCCGCTCAGACGCGGACATCGCATATTCAGTTGGGGGAGGAAAAAGTTCCCGTGTAGCTTGAAGGCTTTAGCCGAGCGGCCGATCAGATCGCGAGGCCGACGAGGTACTTGTCGCCGGTGGGCGAGGGAACGCCGCCTTCGGGCTCGAGCGTGACCGCCATCGCCACGGGCGCCGGCATGTCGACCGGGGTCGCGATGGTCGCGTTCACACGGCCGCTCGCGTCGAGCGTCAACATGCCCGCGCTCATCGGCGACGGCAGGGCGGTGAGCACCCAGAGCTGATACGCGAGGCCGGGCGGCGGCTTGGGCAGGTTCGACGCGGTGAACACGAGCCCGCGCGATCGGCTCCAGAACGCGCGCGCGGATGCGCTCGGCGCGGCCGGCTGTCCGGCCAGATCGATGCGCGCGAGATCGGGCGCGGCGAGGACCGCCACCTGCGACTGCGCCTCGAACGCGGTCCGCCGCACCTCCGCCACCAGACGCTCGCCGGCCTCGGCGCGCAGCGTCGCCTCGCGGAGCCGCGATTCGAGACCCGCCACGCGGCCGCGAAGCTGCAGCGAATAGCCGCCGAGCACCACCGCGAGCGCCACCGACGCGGCAGCCGCCAGCCAGCCCAGCTGCACGCCGACGCGCGACGCAGACGGCTTCGACAGCGCGGTCAGGAGCCGGGCACGGACGGCCGCGGACGGCTCTGCCGCCGGAGCCAGCTGAGCGAGCGCGGCGGTGACAGGTGTCAAACTGCGCACCTCGTCCGCGCACAAGGCGCACTCCGCCAGATGCTCCTCGAACGCCTGGCGTTCCGCCGGCGTCAGCGCGCCCAGGACGTACGAAGCCGCCTGGTCGCCGAGCTCGTCGTGCACTCCCACAATAGGTTCTACGGCTCTCCCACCGGAAAAGATGGTTCCGGAGGCAAATGCTCTTCCGGCGGGACGATCAGGATCACCTGTGCCCCTTCGTCGGTCCAGAGCTCGCCATGATCCGTGTCGGCGTCGGCGTGCACGAAATCACCGGGACCCAGCCGCCGCCCGCAGGTGAAGATGCTGCCCGACACGACGTAACACTCTTCGGCGCCGCCATGATGGTGCGACGGAAAGCGCGTGCCCGGCGCGACGTCGAGCAGCAGCGTCGCGTAGCCGCGCGCCTTGTTCAGCGCGAGGACCTTCATCCGGATGCCCGGCACCGGGTGCGGCAGCCAGCGATCGTCGGACGCGTGATGAAACGCGAACCCCGCCGGATCCGGCGACGCGGCGACCCGCTGCATCAACTGCTGCTTCACGTCGGGGCGCGGCTCCATGCCGCCGGCCGTCGACGCCAGCGCCAGCGCCACCAGCGCATCGAACTCCACGCGATCGACGTCTTCGGTCATTGCTCGATGAATACCTGCGACAACTGCTCCCGCAGCGCGAGCATGCCGGTGCGAATCCGCGTTTTGACAGTGCCGAGCGGCAGCTTGAAGCGCTCCGCCAGCTCGGACTGCGTGAGCCCAAGGAAATAGGCCTGCTCGATCAGCACGCGCTGATCGGGCGGCAGCGACTCGAGCGCGCGCGCCACGGCGCGCTGCTGCTCGCTCACGCTCGCCTGCAACTCGGGGCTTTCAGCCGCTTCAGGTTCGGGCGCCGACTCCACCGCGCGCAGCCGCACGGTGTTGGCGCGCAGCCGATCGATGGCACGGTTGCGCGCGATCCGCACGAGCCACGCCGCCGGCGGCCCCAGCGAGACGTTGTACGTTTCCGCGCGCGTCCAGACGAGGACGAACACTTCCTGCAGGATCTCCTCCGCCTCGCTTCGATCGCGGATGATGCGGAGGATCAGCCCGAGCAGCAGACGGCAGTGGCGATCGTACAGATCGGCGACCGCCTGCTGATCGCGCGCGACGATTCGCTCGATCAGCCCGATGTCGCCGCGGGTGTCTTCCACGTGCTGCACGGCTAGTACGCGACCAGCTTTCTCAGCGCGTCGGTAATCTTGTCGGTGTTCGGCAGGTTGTACGCCTCGAGCACGTGCGAGAACGGCGGATGCGTGTCGGGATACGTCACGCGCAACACCGGCGCGTCCAGCGTGTCGAACTTCTCTTCCATGATCACCGCCGACAGCTCCGCGCCCAGCCCCAGCGTCTTGACGTCCTCGTGCACCACGAGCACGCGGTTCGTCTTGTCGAGCGACGCGAAGATCGCCGCCTTGTCGAACGGCATCAGCGTACGAAGATCGATCACCTCGACTTCGACGCCTTCTTTCGCGAGACGATCGGCCGCCTCGAGCGACGGCGTCACCATCGCGCCGTAGGTCAGCAGCGTCGCGTCGCTCCCCTCGCGGCGCGTCGCGGCAACGCCGATCGGGACGATCTCGTCGCCTTCCGGCACGGGCCCTTTCGCGCGGCGGTACAGAAACTTGTGCTCGAAGAACACGACCGGGTTGTCGTCGCGAATCGCCGCCTTCAACAGCCCTTTCGCGTCCCACGCGGTCGACGGTGCCACCACTTTCAGCCCGGGCCGGTGGATGAACCACGCTTCCGGATTCTGCGAGTGATACAGGCCGCCGCCGACGTTGCCGCCGCTCGGCGCGCGCACCACGATCGGCACCGACGCGCGGCCGCCGTAGCGGTAGCGCAGCGTCGCCGCCTGGTTGACGATCTGATCGAACCCGCACGAGATGAAGTCCGCGAACTGCATCTCGGCGACGGGGCGGTAGCCGCGCAGCGACGCGCCGATGCTGACGCCGATGATCGCCGACTCCGAGATCGGCGTGTCGACCACACGCATCTCGCCGAACTCCTCGAACAGCCCCTGCGTCACGCCGAACGCGCCGCCGTACGCCCCGACGTCCTCGCCGAGGACAAACACCTTCGGATCGCGGCGCATCTCTTCGAAGAGCGCCTCACGAATCGCCTCGAGGTAGGAGAGCTCCTTACTCATAACAGCTCTGCCCTAACCACGAAGTCACGAA
>Ga0105859_1000626_pt1 | contig 11007 bp, 8 predicted proteins | sample OrgsoiDNA_201063_FD_89684 | JGI IMG/M metagenome (GOLD analysis project Ga0105859, IMG submission 89684) | Permafrost soil microbial communities from the Arctic, to analyse light accelerated degradation of dissolved organic matter (DOM) -... | ecosystem: Environmental > Terrestrial > Soil >...
CTCGCAGACGCTCACAACGGCAGACGCCCTCTGTCGATCCATGACGACGATGGCCGATTCAATGTCCTGGGCCGTTCGTAAGGGCGAAGTCGGTTGCAGAAGAAGCACGACATCCGGCTCGTAGCCTTCGGCGTCCTTCAGCCAACCCAGGGCGTGCTCGGCAACCGCGAACACAGAGGCCGTGTCCGAAGCGAGATGCGAAGGCCGGACAAAAGGCACGTCGACGCCGGCCTCTCGTGCCAGCGCGGCGACCTCCGGATCATCGGTGCTGACGACCAGACGCTCAACAGCCGGCACTGTCCTGGCTGCCGCCCACGTCCAGCTGACGAGTGGCGCGCCGCCGACGAGGCGAAGGTTCTTCCGGGGAACACCCTTCGATCCCGCGCGCGCGGGGATCAGGCCGAGAACGCCTTTCACTTGACGGCGTGATTGGCCATATCGGTGACCGCCTTCTCGTAGTCGTCGGTCTGCCCGATGTCGATCCAATACTCATGGATCGGAAAGCTGACCACCACTTGATGGTCGGCGAGAAGGCCGGCGATCACTACGGGCATGTCGCAGTATTGTTTGTTGGGAACGCGCCGCTGCGCCGCGGGACTCAGCAGATAGATTCCCGCGTTGATGAATTGACGAATGACCGGCTTCTCGCGAATGGCCGTCACGTTGACTCCATCCGTTTCGAGAACGCCGTACGGCACCGAGAACTCGTAACGACGCACACCGACCGTCATCGCGGCGTCGTGCTCACGATGAAACGCCATCATCGCTCGAAAATCCACGGTCGTGAGAATGTCGCCATTCATGACGAGGGTCGGCCCATCCTGCGGTTCGAGGGTGCCGACTGATCCGGCCGTTCCCAGGGGCTCGTTCTCGTGGAGATACGAAAGCTCCACCCCGAAGTCACGGCCGTCACGGAAGTAGTCGGCGATGATCTGCTCCTTGTAGTGGGTCGTGACACTGACACGACGAATCCCCGCCTTGACGAGCTGCTCGAGAATCCGCTCCAGAAGCGGCCGTCCGCCGACAGGCAACATCGGCTTCGGCAGGTGATCGGTCAACGGCCTGAGACGCTTGCCCAACCCGCCGGCCATGACGACCGCGTTCACCGTCTCGTCGCGCTCCCTGGTCAGTTCGCTGAGCAAGGCGAGGTCAACCACTCGTTGGTCGACGTCCATCAGCGGGATGTGCATGAGACTGTTCTCGAGCATGAGTCTCAGCAGCTCGGATGCCCGCGTCCCCGCCGGCATTGCCAACGGTGTTGGCCGCGAACTCTGAGCGCGCTGGCGCAACAATGCCGAGGCCGGCGCATCGAGATCGATTCCCGCCAGCATGCCGCGCCGGATGTCGCCATCGGTGATGGTTCCCAGTAGATGGCGGTCGGCGTCTGTGACGAGAGCGATGCCCTTCGCGGTGGCGTTGAGACACTCCATCACGTCACTGATCTTGCTGTCGAGCGAAGCAAAGAGGCGTTCGATCTCAATCATCGGCAGCCTAGAGTGTCTTCGCGCCATGGATCACCGCCTGTTCCACCTGCTCCACGACGCATCCCTGCTCGAGCTGAAAGAGGCGGTCGCAGTGTTCAACCGTGCTGTGACGGTGGGCGATGATGAGGATGGTCTTGTCGCCATGCAGCGCGCGAACGGCTTCCATGACTTCGCGCTCCGTTGCGAGATCAAGTGCGCTCGTCGCCTCGTCCAGCACGAGCACCTGCGGGTCGTGATAGAGCGCCCGGGCGATGCCAATGCGCTGGCGTTGGCCGCCGGAGAGGCGGACGCCGCGTTCGCCGACGACTGTCTCGAGCCCAAGCGGCAGTGCACTGACGAAGTCCCGCAGTTGCGCGGCATCGATGGCCCGCAGAACGGCCGCCTCGTCGATTTCCTCGTTCGAAAGACCAAACGCCACGTTCCGCCGGAGGGTGTCGTCCGTCAGGAATATCGACTGCGGCACGTATCCGATCTGATCCTGCCATCCACGCAGATTTGTCGTGATGTCGACACCGTCCGCGCGTATCGCACCGCTACCAGGTGTGAGGAGGCCGAGGATGACATCCACAAGAGTGCTCTTGCCGGCGCCGCTGCGGCCAATGAATCCGACCGAGGAGCGGCAGGGAATGGTCAGACTGATGTCCCGCAACGCCGGGACGTTCGCCGATTCGTACTGAAACGTGACACCGTCAAGTGTCAGGGTGCTCAGGAACGGCAGGAGCGGTCCCTTTTGCGGCGCGGGGGCACCATCGACCAAACGGAGTTCGCCATGCAGCGCGTCGATGGTCGCCGACGAATAGCGGATACTCTGAATCGCGCCCAGGGCGCGGTTGAACGAAGGCATGAAGCGGAATGCTGCCGCGGCGAACAGACCGAGCGTTGGTATCAGCGCCTCCAGCGGTTTGCCCTGCTCGATCATGACGATCACCAGGACGGCCAATCCGGCCACGCAGAGCAGTTCGAGCCACAGCCGCGGCAGGGCCTGCAGTGTGAACTGACGCTGCGCGACCCGAGCGCTACTGTCGACATGCGATCGATGCAGTGCGAGGAACTCGCGCTCGCGGCCAAGCAGCTTGACATCCTTGACGCCGCCGAGCCCCTGCTGGAGATGCTGCAGCGTCAACGTATCGTGGACGAAGCGCACCTCGCCCCACCGCCGGATGCGTCTGCTCGTGAAACCGTGAAAGCTCCAGCCGGCAATGCCGAGGGTGCTGATGACCAGAATCGCGCCCATCGGCTCGACGGCCAGCAACAATGCCGAGATGCCGACCAGGACCAGGACCTCGGTCACCAGGGCCAACCCGACCTGGACGACGCTGGCAAGAATGTTGACGCCGCCCATGAACGTGACCAGCTGCGCCGAGTTGCGCTGGAGGTGAAACATATAGGGCTGCCGCAGATAGCCGGTGAACAGCCGTTGCGAGAGGCTGGCGAGAATCGCGTACGAAAAGCGCGCCTGGAACCAGGCGAGGAATCCAAGGTAGAGCGCCTTGACGACATACAAACCGACCAGCATCACCATGCTGGCAATGACCAGGTGTTCACGACTTGGATTGCCGAGACTTCGCAGCACCGGCACGACGCGCGGATACCTGGTCGCGATGTCTCCGCGGGACATCAGTGCCAATGCGGGAATGATCGCGCCGGTGCTGAGGGTCTCGAGCGCCATGGCGATCAGCATGAGTCCGAGCAGGCCGATGGCCGCGCGGCGCTGTTCAGGAGAAAGAACCTCCCAGATTTTCTTGGCCGAAGTCATCAGTTGGTCTTCAGAGCACGGTTCTCACGACCGTCACTCGCGGGTCAGACAGATCTGGGGCACAACGAGTTCAACACGGAGGCAGGAACAACCGTGTACGCGGCTTCGTCAATGCCGGCGGGCCACTCCAGGGGCGAATCAAGGCACACGGTGCATGTGTTGTCGGCGGCGGCAGACTTCTCGAGCAGGAATGTTGAGAAACACACCTGCTGATCGACGCCGGTGACCGTGTCCGACGGCGCGCCCCAGTACCCGTGACCGTAGATCCGCCGCGGGTGGAGGCTGGCCAGCAACCGGGCGAATTCCACCCATTCGACCGCAATGTACGGTGTGACCGTCGAACCGTCCCAGTCCTTCGTGTACGCGATTCGCTGTTGACCGCGAATCGTCGGACGGCCTGTCTCCAGCAGGCGGACGTCGATGAAACAGTAGCGTCGAGCCAGCCGCCAGAGCTCGCGAAGCGCGGCTTCGTACCGCGGTTCCCAGTGCAGCCAGCCGAGCGCCTGAACCGCCGCAAATCCTTCGTCCGGGAACGGCAATCCCTCGGCACAATCGCCGGTGAGGAATGTGTGATCCGGATGCGCGGCCCGGGCGATGGCGATCATCTCGCGCGAGAGGTCGATGCCGGTGTAGTCGACGTCGCTACGGTAATAACGCCACACCTCGCTGAATCCGCCCGCCGCGCAGCCAACGTCGAGTACCTCGCCGGCCTGACTGGCCAGCCACGGAAGGAATCGACGCTCGGAGGGGTACAGATCGTCGGGACGATTGCGCGAGGCGCTGAAGAACGCGACCAGGTCTTCGTGTTCGGACCACGGTCTGATCATGCGCCCGTGCCAGGCTCCGGGCCGGCGTAGTAGTCGTAGTACTCGCGGCGGTAGTAATGCGAGTAGTAGTACGCGTTGTGCTTGAGGTCGACGCGGTTGAGGATGGCGCCGATGAACCGGGCCTTCGCCTGTTCGAGTTGCTCGATCGCACGCAGGGCGACGTGGCGGCTGGTCATCTCGGATCCGACCACGAACACCACGCCCATGGTCTCGTGCGCGACGAGGGACGCATCGGTGACCGTCATGACCGGCGGCGTATCGACGATCACCCAGTCGAAGTGCTGCACCACCGACGCCATGAATTCCTTGAAACGCTTCGAACCGAGGAGCTCGGCAGGGTTGGGCGGATGCAGGCCTGCGGGCAAGATCCACAGCCCGGACACGGTCGTCTTGCGAACGGATTCCGACGCTTTGGCGTTGCCCACCAGCACATTCGACAGCCCCGGCTCGCGCGGGACATCGAAGATGCGGTGCGCCCGCGGCCGCCGCATGTCGGCGTCGATGAAGAGCACCCGCTGACCGGCCTGCGCGAGTGCCACGGCCAGGTTGGTCGCGACAACCGTTTTACCTTCACCTGGCCCGGTGCTGGTGATGACCACCGTCCGGCCGCTCTCCTCGGCCGAGGAAAAAAGCAGGTTGGTGCGGATGCTGCGAAAGCTCTCCGCAAAATCGGTCGGCACGCCGTTGCTGATCAGCAGGTTCTCGGTCGCGTCACCGAAGAGCGATGGCACCATGCCCAGGAACGGCAGGCCCAGGTGCTGCTTCAACTCGTCGGGACTCTTGATGCGGCTGTCGATGTATTCGAAGAAGAACGCCAGCCCGACGCCGAGCATGCCACCGCCCAGCAGCGCGAGGAGCATGTCGTTGCGATGGTTCGGGCTGCTGGGTGCCCGCGGCCGTTCGGCGAGGTCGACGATCCGGATATGGCTGCTCTTTATTTCGCTGGAGATCCCGGTCTCCGTCATGCGCTGCAAGAGACCGGCGAAAATCTGGCGGTTGGAGACCGCCGCGCGCGTGAGGGTGCCGTATTCGATCCCCTTGCGGTTCAGTTCCAGCGCATCACGCTTCTGTTGATCCAGAGCGGTGGTGAGGCTCTGCTCCTGCGCCTCCGCGGCCAGATACTCGTTCCTGATCGCCTGCACGACCTTGGCGATCTCGCCCTGAAGCTTTGCCTCGGCGGTCTGAGTCGCGAGACCGAGCTTCACGATGTCCGGGTGATTGGGCCCGAGCTTCTCGGAGAGCTGAGCCTGTTGACGCTGCAGATCTGCCACCGCCGTCTTCTGCTGCTGGATGAAAACGTTCGCGGAAATCGCCGGGAACGTGTCGAGCTCGGTTCGATTGTTCTGGAGGCCCTGGAGCTGGTGGTAGAGCGCTTCCTTCTGAATCCGCTCGGTTTTGGCGCGCGTGACTGCCGCGCTCAGATCGTTCAGCTTCTGCACCACGATGTTCTGCCGCTCCTCGAGCGACACGGCGTCGGTCTGCTCGCGATAGCGTTGCAGCGCCTGCTCTCCGGCATCGACCTGCTTGCGCTGCTCGGCGAGCCGCTCCCCCAGCCAGTCGGTGGCTTCCTTCGAGGACAGGAACTTGAACTCCATGTCCTGCTCGATATACGCCTTGGCCAGGGCGTTGGCGATCGTGGTGCACAGGGCAGGGTCCGCTGAGGCGTAGCTGATGTCTACGAGACGGCTGTTCTTGACCGGCGAGACCTCGAGGCTGCCCAGGAAGCCGTCGATCACGTCCGACTCTTTCTCGGTTTCGTCCGGCAGCGGAGGCTCTCTCCGTGTGACCGGCTTGATCCAGTGGTAGACATCGGCCAACCGCGCGGTCATGCGCTCGCGGATTGTCGGGGGAGCATCTGACTTCGGCTTGGCCTGAAAGCGATCCCACAGCTTGAGCGCATCAAGGGTGCGGCGCGCCAGGGCGCGGCTCTGCAAGAGCTTGTACTGGGTCTGGTAGTAATCGTCGGTGTCCTGTTTCTGCTCGAACGCTTCCTTGAACGTGACGACGTTGGTGGCTTCCTTTTCGATCAGGATCTGGGCGTGCGCCTGGTACATCGGCGTCTTGGAGAATGTGCTCACGCCGACCGATACCATGACGATCAAGAACGTTGTCAGCGCCAGCCATCGGCGTTTATAGATCACTTTCAGGTAGGCCGTGAGGTGTATCCCTTCGCCGCCGCCGAAAATATCGCGACCGTCTCCCGAGTGGCCCTTGCCGTAGGGCGTCGCCGACCACTCGTATCCAGGCGTGGCGCGACCGCGGTCGCCTGCCGACACGAAGCGGGGCTCAGCCGCCACAATGCGGGGCGACCCCTCGATAGGTCCGAACTCGCGTGTGGGTTGGTCCGACATCAGAAGTACCTCTCGTCGACGATGACGGTGTCCCCCGGTTGCACGAGGTCGTCGAGCTTGACTCTGAACTCCTTCTTCTGCGACTTGACCATGCGCACGATGCGGACGCGGTTGATTGCGCCGCGATCGGTCACGCCGCCCGCGAGGGACAACGCCTGGAGCACGGTCGTGTTTTTCTGCTGCAGCGAATACGCACCCGGCGTCCTCACCTGGCCGAACACATAGACGCTCTCGGCACGAGGGATGAAAATCGTGTCTCCGTCCCGCAGAGCGACGTTCTCCGACAGGACGCCGTTCTGAAGGTCCTTCAGATTCACGCGAACCGGCGCCGCCATACTCTTGTCGTTTGCGTGGACGATGATCGCTTCACCGCTCGCGCTCGGCGTCGTCGACCCGGCGCGAGCCAGCGCTTCGACGAAGCTCATCCCGCCGGATAGCGGATAGGTCCCGGGCGATCGTACTTCCCCAACGATGAAGATCTTCTGGCTCTTGTACTGTTCTACCGAGACGGTGATCTGAGGGTTCTTGAAGTAGCCTTCGCTGGAGAGCCTCTGCTTCAGGGCATCTTCGACCTGCCGCAGCGTCAAACCGCCGGCCCTGAAGCGGCCGATCAGCGGAAAGGTGAACGTGCCGTCGGATTCCACGGAAAACTTTCCCGACAGATCCGCCTGGTCGTATGAGGTGATCATCAACACGTCGAGCGGACCGACGACATAGTCGAAGGTGGTCGCCTGGCCGCCGGCTTCCTGAGCGGCGAGGGCGCACACGCTGACGACCATCAGCACGGCCGTGGTGATGACCCGCCGCAGGCGAAGACTAGGATCCATACGTCACCGCAAATCCGTACCGCAAACCTTTGAACTGCCGTGCATCGACAGCCGATATCCGATTCTGCCAGTCGACGTTGAACCCGATACGCGTGCCGCGGCCGAGGTTGTAGCCTACGCCACCGCCATAAGTCGTCACGTGGTCGACGCGGTCAGCGACCGCCACGACCGCCCCGGCGCGATCGCGATAACCGAGCTGCTGGGCCCCCGCGCGAACGATGCCATCGACCTGTCGGACGAGCAGTTGACGGATCGAAACGGTCGCGCCGCTCAGCAGGTAGTACGGCTGATTGACGTCATACGAGTACTCCACGTCGCGCGTGCCGGTCACAGTGAGGGTCGTGCTCCCACGCGCGACATACGACATGTTCACCGCCACCGTCACTCCCTGATAGCCAGGCACTCCCGGCGTCACGAGCGTGAAGTCTAGATACCCGACCGTGGCGGAGCCGCGGATGAGCCCAAATGGATCGAACGCGATGGTGCCGAACAATGACGTCGAGTTGGAGTCGCGTAACGACGAGAACTCGAAGTGATCCTGCGATCGCGACGCCGTCAACGAAATGGACGTCAACGGGGTGACCATCTGACGCACGGCCAGTCCGCCGGTGGTGGTGACGCGGTTCAACTCGACCGCGAGATCGGTGAAGAGAAACGTGGCGTTCGGGTCGTACGCCACTTGCTGACGCACGGCCGTCACGCCGAAGAAGGTTTTTGAGAGGACGCGGACTTCGACCCGGCCGTCGTAGTGAAGCTCTGTCCGCCTGGCCCGCGAGTCGATTTCGAACCCAGGTCTGTCTCGTAAGCTGGCACGGCCTCCGTTGATCGTGAAGGACACGCGGTTGAACGGCACCTGCCAGCCCAGGCGGACCGAGGGGTTGAGCGATCGCTCCGAGGAGTACGTCTGATACCAGACGACTTCCTCAGCGACGTCGGCGGTGACCACGGTGCGGAAGAGGCGAAGTCGCATGTCCACTGCGGGCGTCAGCGTAAACGTGAAGTCGCTCTTGGGATCCTGATCCGCCGGGTCGTTGAACACGTTCTGGTCGATGCCGATATTCACAAGACTGATGGTCGGATTGATGATCAAGGGACCGACGCGCAACTGCCTCGGCCCGGCCCCCGAACTATCACCCTGCGCCCATGACGGCGTCGCGCGAACCAAGGCGAGCAGGAGTGCCATACCTGCGGTGACGAAACCATTGCGTGTCAAGATCTTTAGTCGGAGTCGCTGCCCGGAGTCCCGGGCGGCCTGGACGCGTGGGCGTGACGCCCCGTGCCATCTCGGAGCGAAGTGCCGGCTACCGCGAAGCGCTGGCGGTGGTGGAGGTCGCGACGGCGCCGGCTACCCCCGCCGCCGCGGCGACAGCGGTCACGATCACCGCGGTGCTGAGACCGGCCGCGGCTCCGGCCGCGCCCGCTGCGGCAGTCGCGCCGGCGGCGCCGGCTCCGACCGCGGCGCCGGCTCCGGCCGCGGCGCCGACGAACGCGGCGCTTGCGCTCACGGCGACGCCGGTGATCGTCGCGCCCGCAGAAACCGCAATCGACGCGCTGGTGCCGATGATCTGTCCGGCCGCGCTGACGACTTCGACGGAATAAGTGCCGGCTTGAAGGCCGACGAACGAAAAGGTGCCCGTGGCGGTGCTCGTCGTCGTGCCGGAAAGGGCGCCGGTGACCAGATCACGCAGCTGCACCGTCACGTTGACAAGCGTCTGACCCGTCGAGCTCGTCGCGGTGCCCGCCAGTGATGCGGCCTGCGCCTGGCCGGCACGCGGGGCACGCGCCGCGGCGGCCGCAAAGGCCGGAGACGCGGCGAGAGTGATTGAGAAGGCGAGCGTGAGCGCGGTGAATCGATGCATCATATTGATCATCATCGTGATCCGCTGCAAGAGCCTGCTGCTATTACTCTTACTATCGGCAGTTTCGCGAGACTCGTCAAGCGGGATTTGGCCGTATCTTCTCTGAAACAGCCTTACGGCCTGGGGTCTCGCGTGACCTTCAAGGAGCGCATCTTTCGATACAGATTCGTCCGCTGGATGCCCAGCGCCCGGGCGGCCTCGCTGATCCGCCCCCGGTGCTGCTCCAGGACCGAGGCAATGTATTCCTTCTCGAACCGCGATCGGGCCTGTTTGAGCGTCCCGGCGCTCGAAAACAGGCCGGCGCCGCCGTCGAGGCGCACGTGCGCCAGCACATCCTCGAGCGCAATCCCCCGCCCGCCCTGCATCCCGGTGACGACGGAATCGAGCAGCCGGCGCATCTCGGCCGCGTTCCCGCGCCACGGCAGCGCGGAGAGCAGCGACAACGCCGACCGCGACAACGTCTTGGGCGGCACGCGCAGCGACGCGCAAATCTCGCGCAGGAAATAGTTCGCCAGCGCCGGAATGTCCTCGCGCCGGCTGCGCAGCGGCGGCATCTCGATGCGAATCACCGACAGCCGGCGGAACAGATCCTCGCGCACGCGGCCATCCTGCACGGCCGTGTCGAATCCGGGATCGACGCCGGCCATCGGCCGCACGTCGACGCTCACGGTCTCGCCGGTCTCGGTCACCACCGCTTCGCGATCGCGCAGCAGCCGCGCGAGCCGCGCCTGGACACGCGTCGGCGCCTCGGTGACATGCTGCATGTAGATCGTGCCGCCGCGCGCGTTGTACAGGCGCCCCTGCCGGCTGACGCGCTCGAGCCCGCGCGCGCCGTCGCCGTTCTGGCCGCGCGCCGCCGGCCCGAACAACTCGACGTCGAGCTCCTCGCCGTCGCTGGCCGCGCAGTCCACCGACACGAACGCGCCGTCGCACGGCGGCTGCTGCAACGCGTGAATCGCCCGCGCCGCCACCTGACGCCCGGTGCCTTCCTCGCCGCGGATCAGCACGCCGGCGCGCATGGCGGCCGCGCGCGAGATGAGCGCCATCACGTCGCGCATCGCCAGGGAGTGACCGTACAGGTCGTCGCCGTTCTCGAGCGCCGCCGGAATGCTCTCGCGCGCTTCGTATTTCAGCTCGCGCTCGATGGCATTGGCCACGCGCCGCCCGCCGAGCGGCCGCGCGAAGACGTCCGCCATCCCCGCCAGCACCGCCTCCGTCGTCAAATCGGGACGCCGCGCGTCGACGACGGCGAACATCAGCGTGGAGGCGCGCTGCGTGCGGATCTCGCGCGCGATCTGCAGCGCCGCGGCGCCGCGCGTGAGATCCAGCAGCACCGGCATGTTGCGCCGTTCCAGCTCGTCGAGCGCGAGCGTCGCGTTCTCGGCCCATACGACGGAGACGTCAACCGCGCCGAGCTGCTTTTCCGTGTCCGCGCGCTCGAGCGCGGGGCAGCCGAGGTACAGGACGGATGTCATTTCGGATTGCGGATTGCGGATTGCGGATTCGATTGTGGATTCACGGCGACGAACTGGCCGGTGCCGTTTGGGTCGACTTCCAGACGCGCGGTGCCGTTGGGTCCGTAGATCAATCGTCGATCGGGTGTGCCGCGATGCGTCGTGTCGAACGCGATCGACGCGAGATGATCACCTTCGTAGATTTCCCACTTGTCGATCTTGCCGTCTTCGTCGCCGTCTTCTTCCGCGGCGACGAGGACGTCGTGCTTGTAGTGCTCGATGCGCGTGACCTTGCCGTCGCGGCGCGTCGAGACGTCAATCCGCTCGATCGTGCCGTCGGGTCCGGGATACGACCACGCGTCCTGCTTGCCGTCGTTCGCGCGCGACATGCCGATCTTTTCCAGCTTTTGATCGGGGGTGTAGTACTCCCACCGATCGATCTTGCCGTC
>Ga0105859_1000633_pt1 | contig 10909 bp, 6 predicted proteins | sample OrgsoiDNA_201063_FD_89684 | JGI IMG/M metagenome (GOLD analysis project Ga0105859, IMG submission 89684) | Permafrost soil microbial communities from the Arctic, to analyse light accelerated degradation of dissolved organic matter (DOM) -... | ecosystem: Environmental > Terrestrial > Soil >...
AATATGGGCCAGCCGAAAGCGTGAAATTGCTTCTGTCGCATAGCGACGCCAAAGCTGCTGACAAAAAAGGCCTCACGGCATTGATGCGCGCGGCGTCGCGAGGGAATTCAAAAGGCCTGAAATTATTGCTTCCGCATAGCGACCCGAAGGCGGTGAACAACAACGGCCAGACGGCGTTGATGCACGCGGCGTCGCGAGGGAATTCAAAAGGCCTGAAATTATTGCTTCCGCAGAGCGACCCGAAGGCGGCGGACGAAAATGGCTACACCGCCTTAATGATGGCGAGCGATCGCGGCGCCCTCGAATGCATTCGCCTTTTGTTGCCATCGAGCGACCCCAAAGAAATGGCCAAGAATGGATGGACGGCATTGGCGTTCGCAGCGATGAGGCAACGCATCGAATGCGTCAAATTGTTGCTGCCGCACAGCGACGCCAAGGCCATCATCGGCCCAGGCAAAGCAATCGACGCTCCACGCACCAACGCGTTGAGCTCGGTCGGAGCCCCAGAATGGTGGAATTGCTTGGATTTTGTGGTGGCGCGAGGCGCCCCAGAACAAGCTCAATGGGCCGTGGATTTGGGTCGAGAACTTAGAGGCGATGAAGCGCTCGCCGATCTCCCGGAATGCTGCGCCCTTCTTGAAAAAGAGATTTTGATCGCGGCGATCGCAGATGCTTGCCAATCCACCGCCGGCGACACCGTTGCGCTTTGCGCAGAAGAGGAGTCTTCGCCATTTTTGACGAATGGCCCTCGCCGAATTTGATTCCGCATGAGCCATGCTTCTCGCGTTGGCGTAGGCCGCCCACACGGTTCAACAAAGCCGCTCCCCCATCCTCGCCCGCGAAAATCGTGCGATAATAACCCATTCTCCAAAGCAGCCGCGACAAACTCCGCAATCACCCCGAGCTTTTGATGAACCACGCCAACACGCCATCCTCTGTCCAAACGCCCAATCCTCTTGCGGTTCCGGTGAAGCTCGACGACGCGACTTTTTTGGCCGTGGCCAAATCCATTAAAAAAAACCATGGCGACATGGTTGCGGATGGCCTTGGCGACATCTCGTGGCTTGACGCGGAAAATTCCACGAAACTTTTGATGCTTGCCCTGGACGAAGAAGCCCGCGACTGCCTTCCGCTGCTGCTTTCCGTCGCTGACCCGCAAGGGCTTGAAGCCCTCCTGCGTTCGGCGCCCCCCGCGCGCCGCAGCGTCGTTTTCCGCTCGGCCGTTGACCACGGTCTCGCCAGCGTCATGCCGTGCATGCTGCCGCTTGCCACGGCGGGCTTGCTCACCGCGGAAGACCTGGCTTGGGGCTTGGAGGAGTCGCTCTCGCGATCCGCTCACGACATGCGCGCTGTCGCAATCGCCATTCTTTTGGCCCAACACGGATCGCCCGCCCCGGAACAATGGGGTCGAATCGCCGCCTGCGCCATTTTCAGCCAAGACACATCCGCTTTGCGGTTCGTGGCGAATTCTGTCGATTTGCTCGCTTGGCGCTTGACCGCCGAGCTGGCCGAGAGCGCCGGACTGCCAAAAGGCTCTAATTTGCTCTCTCTTTCCGCCGTGGCTGGAAGCCCTGGACAAATTGAGTGGCTTTTGGACATGGGCTTTGACCCTAAGCTGCCGGACGCCAGCGAACACACGCCCCTGATGCGCGCGGCGCACACTGATCGCCCGGGCAATGTTCGGGCGCTTTTGCCTGTGTCTGACATTGAGGCCGCTGACGCACGGGGGCATACCGCCTTGGCGCTCGCCGCGTTGGGATCGGGAACAACGACACGCCTTTTGCTTGCCGCGGGCGCCAACCCCAATCGAAAAGATTTTCAAGGGAAAACACCCCTCATGCGCGCCGCGCAATCGCACAATGCCGAAAATGTAAAAATTCTCGCCAGCGCGTCAGACTGCTCCATTTGCGACGCCGATGGGCTCACGGCTTTTGACCACGCGCTGCGCGAGAAATCCTGGGACGCGTTGGACGCTCTGATTTCGGCTCTGCCTCCGGAAAACGTTCTCGCCGCGGTGCTCAGGGTCGCAAAAAAGTTCGTCCCCGAGTCCGCGGAACGCGCGGCGCGCGCCCAGGAAGCCACGGAGCTTCGGAGCCAAGCTTTGGAAGGCCAGTTGGCCGCCCGAGGCGACAGCGGCTCCAACAACACCTCCCGCGCCCCGAGGTTGTGACGCAGAGGCGCCAAATGCCCGCAGTGGCTCCCGCGGAGTCTTTGCGAAAATGAGATGGCCGTTCCCGCCACGGCTCTGTTCAACTCTTTCGGGCACATAGCCCCCCTTGTCCTCCACTTTTCTCTTGCGCCGTGAGACAATGGGCTGCGCCGCCTTTTTGCGCCCAACGCTCACCGCCTCTGCACGCCCGCGACCATGACCCAACCCAGCGCCCCACTCCTCGATTCCGACCTCGCGAATGCCCCCGCAGGCCCCGCGACGCTCGACGACGCGACCTTTTCGGCGTTGAAAACTGACGTTCTGGCCGATGACTCGGGGGGCCTGTCCGATCGGCTGGAGGGCATCTCGTGGCTTGATTCAAAAGCGTCAAAGGAACTTCTTGGGCTTGCGTTGAACGCTGACGCTGACGAATGTTTGTGCCCGCTTCTTTGCGCCGCTGATGAGCAAGGGCTCGCAGAGTTCCTCGAATCGAGACTTCCCGCAGACCGCAGCGTCCTTTTTCGCGCGGCGATCGACAATCTGCTCGTGGACGTCTTGCCTCGCATGCTCTCGCCCGCGACGGCTGGCCTGTTCACTGCGCAAGACTTGTGTTGGGCGTTGGAGCGCACACTCTCTGAATCCGAGAACGACATCAGAGCCGATGAAATCGCCTCTTGCTTGGCCCCGCACTGCTCTCCCTCCCCGGAGCAGTGGGCGAAAATCGCCGCGTCCTCTCTTTTTGCCCAAGACCTGCCGGCGTTGCTTCTCGCGGCGCAAGCCATTGACCTGTTCGCCTGGCGGATGAACTCCGGCCAGGCCGAAACGACCGACATGCCGGAGGGCATCGATTTTTTCTCTTTTGCGTCCAGAAGTGGAAGCCCTGAACAGATCGAGCAGCTTTTGGCCCTGGGCTTCGACTCCAAACAAACGGACCTCATGGGGCTCACGCCCTTGATGCACGCCGCGGGCGCTTATGCGCCCGACAATGTCCAGGCGCTCCTTCCTGTGTCTGACCTTGAGGCCACCGACGACACGCAGCGAACCGCTTTGAGCATCGCGGCCGCGACGGATTCGCACGACACCGTGCGTCTTTTGCTCGCCGCGGGGGCCAACCCCAACCATCAAAACTCGCAAGGCGAAACGCCCTTGATTCGCGCCATGCAGGGCCGAAACGCCGAAAACGTCAAAATCCTCGCCAGCGTCTCTGACCACTCCGTCCGCGATATGTTCGGGCTCACGGCTTTTGACAATGCGATGCGCTTGGCGGCCTGGGACGCCCTGAGCGCCCTCGTTTCAAGCCTTCCTCCGCAAGAGGCCATCGCCGCCGTCTTCAAGGTCGCGGGGAAATTCATTCCGGAAGCCGCCGAGCGCGCGGCGCGCGAGCACGAGGCCACTCAATTGCGCGCGCAAATCGCCGAAGGGCGGCTGGCCGCCCGAGCGCCAGAAACCGATTCTCCTTCGGCACGCCCAACCAGGCTGTGAATAACACGCCTTAGTCGGACATCCGCAAAAAAAAACCTTGGTGGACGCCGATGGCAAGGCGTTGACGACGCCTCTTTGAGCGCAATCTCCCTGATTCCATCTTGGGATTGGGGAATTCGACGCGCAGCTCGGAGCATATTTTGCGCCGCTGCGAGCAAGCCGCGAAGCTCTGCATCGTTTTTGAAGGGCGCGCGAGCCTCCTTGCGCCCACGGTCGACGCCTCGGCCATTGCTTCTTCGCCCCACGGCGAAGCAAAACAGACGGTTTCGACCGACGGGACACGCCGCCCCGCGTTGCGAGTGTGAGGCGGAACCCGAAGCTTTTCACGTCAGGAGCGACTTGCTGAGGGGGCGGCGCTCGCGATGCGTGTTTAATTTTCATTTCAATTTTTGGTTAAATATCAGCGCTTGGCTCAGCCGCGGTGGCCAACCATGTGAGGCAAGAGCGAGGGACACGAGCGTTTTTCTCCACGCCTTTGGCGCCTTGGCCCGAAACGCAGCTTTCCCGGCGAGGCCACGCCGCTCATTGCCCGTCCTGTCGTCGCATTTTCGGCAAACGACCCCACTTTTCGCCTCCATCGTGAGACAATAGCCTGCGTCTCCTTTTGTTTAACTCATTGCCCTTGCGCGCCTCGACGATGACCCAGCCCCGCACACACTCCCCTGATCTTGCGAATTCCTCCGCAGGCCCGTCGACGCTCGACGAGCAAACACTTTCCGCGCTGAAAACGGATGTGATGGCCAACGATCAAAATTGCCTTTCTGATCATTTGGAAGGCATCTCCTGGCTTGACGCGCAATCATCCAAAGAGCTTTTGACGCTGGCTTTGAACGCTGACGCTGGCGAATGCTTGTCTCTGCTTCTTCGTGTCGCTGATGAGCACGGGCTCGCCGAGATCATTCAATCGAGGACTCCCGCAGCCCGCAGCGTTCTTTTTTGCGCCGCGATTGACAATCTTCTTGTGGACGTCTTGCCCCGGATGCTGTCGCCTTCGACGGCTGATTTGTTCACCACGGAAGACTTCGCTTGGGCCTTGAAAAAAACGCTCAAAGCCTCCCGCGGCGACGCGCGCGGCGACGAAGCCGCCGTTTTTCTGGCTCCATGGTGCTCGCCCTCCCAAGAGCAATGGACGCAAATCGCTTCCTGCTCGATTTTTGCTCAGGACTTGCCGGCGCTGTTGTTGGCCCAGAAAACCGTTGACTTGCCCGCTTGGCGCATGAATTCGTACCTGGCGGACCTCACTGGCTTCGCGGAAGGCGCGGATTTTTTCTCTTTCGCCGCCACGACGGGTAGCCGCGAGCAAATCGAATGGCTTTTAGGCCAGGGGTTTGACGCCCAACAACAAGATATCACGGGACAAACGCCTCTGATGCTTGCGACGGGCGCTTGTGAAACCGACAATGCCCAGGCGCTTTTGCCGTTCTCCGACCTTGAAGCCGCGGACGCCACCGGGCGCACGGCGTTGTCGATCGCCGCGGCGACGCACTCCGACGAAACAGCGCGCCTTCTGCTCGCCGCGGGCGCCAATCCGAACCACCAAGACCAAGAAGGGAAAACGCCCCTTGTCCACGCCATAGCATCGCACGTCGCCGACAACATCCGACTTCTCGCCGCCGTGTCGGATCAGTCCGTCAGCGATCGTGAGGGCCTCACCGCCTTTGACCATGCGGTGGAACAGGAGTGCTGGGAGGCAGTCGAAATACTGATCGCGGCCCTCCCCGCGCAAGACGCCATGGCCGCGGTGTTCCAGGCCGCCAGGCGCTTCATTCCTGTGGCCGCCGGGCGCGCGGCGCGTGAGCAAGAGGCGGTTCAATTGCGCGCGCAAATCACCGAGGCCCGATTGGCCGCTTGCGCCCCGGACCCCGCGGCCTCCACTCGCGCGCCCAGGCTGTGAGCGGCGTTTGAAACGACTTTCTGCCGGCGCCAAATTTAAGGCCCTTTGCGCCCAACAGCGCGCGGGGGGGGATCGCCGCCCCTTTGTTTTGATTCGACGAAGAGCTTTGGCCAGGCTTCGGCCCTAAGTCTCTAAGCGCCCAAGGCCCTGGCTTGCCGGCTAAAGCCGGGGCGCGCCAAACCCTTCCGCAGCCGGCTCAGCGGGCCCTCCGGGGGCTGCGCGTTGGGCATTTCGACGCCGCAAAGCTCCTTCCGCGCCTCCAATCCCTTGGTCGGCGAGCGCGCCAGGAGCCGTCGCCGAAATTTCGGATGCAGCCGCGATGGTTTTGTCCGTATCCGGGCTCCGAGCCGCTTGGGCGGCCTTCATCAAGAGCGGTTGGCGCGCGACAAAATCAGCGCAAAAATCGATCAGTTCTTGATCTTTGAGCATCGCGTTGCACACGCCGCGATTTTGAGTGATTCGCCAACTGGCGACCTGCTCGGCGTTCGAGCCATCCGCTCGCAGCAGCATCGCGCCCCCAGAGGCTGAGCACGGCTCCATTTGCAGCGTGGCGGCGCGAGCGCCTCGCCACCGAATCGAGACAACTCGGCTCTCCCCTCGAAAGCACGTTTCGGTGTAAGAGCCCACGCAGTGATGCATCGCGGCCCCTTCCTTGCTCAATGCCTCCGAATCGGGCAGCACTTTGGCTTCAAACTCCCCTTCCGACCAATCGACCGCGCCCGAAGTCCAGGACAACGCGCCGCGAACCGTGGTTCTTTGGGCATCGCGCGCAAGCTCTTCGTGCCAACGCTCTTTTTGCCGCATCAAGCCGGCCCACGCGATCTTCTGCGGAAGCGCCGCGAAAAAGCCGTCCTGTTTGTTGATGAAATCCGCCAAATCGTGCACTTGGGCCCGAAACGCCACCAACGTGTCTTCCTGCGGCGCGGCGCGCGCTTTTTTGGTTTCCGCGTAGCCGTCGAGCAACACGCCCGCCCATTGCGCGCTACGAGCGCCCAGCGCCTCCGCGACATCCGCCCACTGCGCCAATTCTTGGGGCGTGACGGAGCCGTTGAAGTCCAAGCTCAGGCGGCCCGTCCGCTGCGCGACGCCGCCGAGCCATGCGCACACGATCGCGCGCTCGCGCCCGTGGTCCGCGTTAGGATCCGCTGGCGTCAACCAGGCATGGGGATCTTTGGCTGGCTTTTTATACGCCATCCAGGCCGCGAACTCTTCGAGATCTTTGATTTTTTCGGGCTGATTGTGCACTCCGCGCTCAGCAGCTCCCCGCATGAGCGTCGAAAGCCCGCGCGTCAAGCGCGACGAACGTTCGGCGTTTCGCCGATTGAACAGCTCATCGGCCCAGGCGCGGGCCTCGGAGCCGTTGTCTTGCAGCGTTTCTGAGCGCTGCGAGATATTTTTTGCGTCTTTTGCCAAGCGCTTTATCTTCGCGTCGCGCCCCGATTGGTTTTTCGCCGTGGCGGCCGCTTGCGCGGCGACAATGGCGGCGCATGATTTGGCCAACTCAGGGCTCGCCGCGGCCAGTTTCCAGGTCGCGGGCGTCCAGCCGCCTTCGGCGATGAGCGCTTTTCTCGCTTCGCCAATCAGGGCGATCCCGTTCGGAGCGCTCAATCCGTAAGCGGCCGCCGCGGCGACCGCCAATTCACCCAAAGCGCCCTCTTTGAGCGCGTCGGATTTTATTTTTGAGCTCAAAGCCCTTTTGGCCCCTGCGCGCGGCTCTTTCTTCGCGCCCGGCTCCGCAGTTTCTGGCAGGCTCCACGCGGGCGTCCACTCAGGCAACTCGTCCCGCAGGCTCGCTCCCTCCGGAACCGACGCCAAGGGAAGGCAAAACCGATGGGCAATGCTTTCTTTCAAATCTTTCACGGCGGTGGCGCTGACTGCGCGCTCGGTCCAAAATGCGCCTAAAGCGGCCGGCATAAATCGAGCGAGGCCTTGCGCTTCTTGGCGCACAAAATCAGCGTCGTCCGCGCTCAAACCCCAAATCAAATCGCCTTCTCCGCGCGGGTCGGCGACGCTGGCCGAGCCTGAGCTTTGGCCGCACAAAAATGAGACAACGGGCGCTCCAGCGCCGTAATTGTTCACGCGCCCGATTCCGCTGCTGCCCGCTCCTGGAGTCAGCAGCCATCTCAAGCCCTCGAGGGCGGACTGAGCCATTTTCGCCAGAAGGGCCGGCGACTGATTGAAAGCCGATTCGGCGGAAGCCTTGAATGCGGCGTCTTGTGTCGCCAAAACAAGGGCGTGCACCTTCTCTCCCGCCGTCTTCAACCTTTCGCGCAAGCTAAACCGGTCTTGGGCAACGCCCTGCCGCGGATTGCGCGGCTCAAAACTCTCCATCCATTGGCCCGCCGATTCGTGGCGCCCCAAAATGGCCGGCAGCGCAAAAGGCAAGAGGGAGCCGGGCTCCGCCAAGGCGTCAATGGCCTCGCGGCTCATCCCCCACGACATCATTTGCTCCCGCCCCTCGATTCGCAAGCGGGCCTTGATCGCCTCGCGTTCGGCCGGGGCTTCCATCCATTCGATGAGCAGATTGTCGAGCGTCTTGGATCGGGCGGCGACGCCAGCCACCAAGAGCGCGTCGTTAAGCGCGTCGGCGGGCGTTGCCAGGGGAGAATGCGGGTTGGTTTTGGGCATTTGAGCAACTTGAAAGTATCTCTTTGGCGAAAAACCAGCCAGCGATCAATCGCAAGGCGGAGCGCAAAGGAGGGAGCGGCTGGCGCAAGCCGGCGCGGCAAGCAAGACAGACCTCATTTTATCCGGCGCGCGCCCTGCTGGCAATGCCCCTCGGCGGCTGCCGGAGGGCCAGATCAGGCTTTCAAAAAGCTCGGGGCTTTTTCTTGGCCGCGTTTGTTGCGGCCTCATGCGCTTGATATCGCTGCGCCGCGGCGGCCTTCGCCTCGGGGCTTGCGCCATTCAGCGCGCGCAGAGCATCCGCCAGCGCGGGCAACGGCATCCGATCGTCGCAATTGGCCATGGCTTGCGCCAGCGTTTGTTCGCGCTTGAGCCCTTGATACCGCACGAAACGCAAGTGCGGCAAGGATTTCAGGCGTTAGAGATTATTCGTATTCGACGGGCCGTTTCCGTGCCAAAACCGCGGGCGAGGTTGCCGAATGCGGGCGGAGAATGAAACGCGGCTCATAATCTCAGCCTTTTGCCCCCTACGGACTTTTTCTCCTTTTTTTCACCGTTTGTGGCAACCGGATCCGCCATTTTCGCTCCTAAAAACCCCGTCTCTGAGACCGCTTTGGCGATTGCCATTTGCTCCTTTCTCGCGCCAAGCAGCAAGGCCAGCGCCGCCAACCCATTCTCTTTTTCAAATTCTGGCCCCAGCCCTTTGGGCTCCCACTCCTCAAACGGAATATTCGCGCTCCGCAACGCTTTTTTGAATGCATGGCGTTGCGCTATTTCCCCCTCCCGGCCCCAACGATCCATTCGATCGAGACAATGCGCAGAAAAAATCATCTTTTCTCGCCAGCGCCTTGCAATCCGTGATTGCATCATCGTTTGTGTCTTCTTTTTGTGTTGCTCAGAGCCCTCTTGGGGCTTCAGTGTTCGAATCGGCATCGCCACGGCCGTGGGCCTTTTCATCGGCTGCCGCCTCATTTCTCTTTTTGCCCCGATGATTGACGATGCTTTTTGCGCTGATCTCACGCGCCCCGCGCACCTTCTGTCCTCGCCCCCGGCGCGCCGCCTCATGCCGACTCCTTTTGTGCAGCGGAAAACCCGCAAACTTTTTTTATGCGATGGCGGAATGAATTTACCTCGCTTTTTTGGGAGGGCCGCCGCCCCTGCGCCACAAAACGCCGCCAAATAGGAAGAAGTCGCGCGGGCTTCGACGCTCAATAAAAACAAGCCATTTTTTTCGTAGGCCTGGCATTCGAACAACGTTCGGTCTGGCGCGCCTCGCCGCGGTGGCTGCCGCCGTTTTCTAAAAAAAAGGAACTGATCAAACCATCGCGACGCCGCCAAGGCCAATTGTTCTTGCTCTTCTTTTGACAACGCCATTTTCACGACGAGGGCCGCTTTTTGTTGATTTTGACCAACTTTATTGTTTGGGACTCGTTTTCTTGCGACACGGGTCCCCATAGACACCGGCCATCCCGCTTTGTCGTCCAATTTCGCCATGCTGGTGGTGATGAATGCCAACCGCAAAGGCGTTTCCGGAGCCCAATTCGCCAACACCGTTTGCCGAAGCCCAAAGAACAAACTCTCTTCTGACGAGAATTGCGCGCTCACAGGCAGCTGAGCAGGGGCTATGGGCAATAAGGACATGGAGTCACCGGCGACATTTTTCAAGGGATGCCTCATTCTCTCACACATTGGCCTCAAGGCTTTCTTGTCGCATCCTATCTGGGTCGCATCACAACCGGTTTCGATTCACCTTTTTTGACTCTTTTTTTGCACAACCCTCTTCTTCCGCCTTGGCCGTCGCAGTGTTTGAATTGGTTTGAGCCATGGCTTCGCTCAATAAAGAGCCCTCTTTTTCCGCGCTGATTGTTCTCGCGCACTCTAGCATCCCGTGAGACTTGAAGAACTCGGCAGGCAATGTTTCCGGCCTCCATGTCTCAAACCCAATGTTCATGGCTTCGAGGGCTCTTTTGAGAGCCCAGAAATTGTCCGCCAACGCCTCCCTTCTCCATCGGCCGCCGTGATTGCGCACAAATGCCGAATCTCGCGATTTTTCCATCAACCGGCGCGCCATCAGCGACTTTCTTTGCTGCCGCACGATTGGCATTATTGTCGCCAGCATTGTTCCTCGCTCTGGTTTCAAGGTTCGAATGGGCGAGAGGCTGGGCCTTTGGCTCGGCTTGTTCCTGAACGACCCGCTCTGTCCTCGGATTCGCTCTGCGCTTTTAGCGGCGTGCGCGACTCCCAACCGAGACGCTGACTTTTTAGCGAAGTGAAACTTGCCCTCTTTTTTTTCATAAACCCTGGTGTCCGCTTTTTTGCTGGGCGGCATGAAACGAGGTGGCTTTCTTGGCATCCCATCCGCCGCGACCATGCCCGCAGAAACATTTCCGAAAACTCTTCGCGTCACAAGTCCCGTCAAAAACACGTCGCCCACGCGAAATTCCTCGCCGGCCTCAAACATTCTCCACGAGTCGGCCCAGCGCGTGTTCATCGGATGCGCATTCCGGCGTCTTCTAAAAAATTCGCGCTGATCCAAGAAGAATGCTGCGAGCCTCGCCAATTCTGCCTTTCGCGATCCGTCCAGAGCGTTTTCAATCACCAAAACAGGCTGCGCTTCGCGGGCGCCCCTTTTGGCCATTGAGCCGCCCCGACTCTTTTTCGTCGCCGCCCATTGAAGCCAACCCGCGGCTTCGCCCAACTCGTCGTCCTGGCCCATGAACAAGATCCGCAAAGGCTGGCCGGATTTCCATCGCTCCCGA
>Ga0105859_1000638_pt1 | contig 10882 bp, 11 predicted proteins | sample OrgsoiDNA_201063_FD_89684 | JGI IMG/M metagenome (GOLD analysis project Ga0105859, IMG submission 89684) | Permafrost soil microbial communities from the Arctic, to analyse light accelerated degradation of dissolved organic matter (DOM) -... | ecosystem: Environmental > Terrestrial > Soil >...
CTTCCCGGGCGCAGGCCGCTCTTCGGGGCGGAGCCGCCGCGGCGCTCCTCTCCAGCCGTCCCAGCCGGGGTCTGGAGGAATTCTTCACTTACATCCGCGGGCGATGCGGGCTCCGAATTCTGGATATGGGAGGGGCGACGCAGAAGAACGTCACTTTCATCACGGACCTGGGCCACAAGATGTATTCCGAAGACTTTCTGCAGATCCTGAGCGACACTTTCGGCGCCGATGGAACCACGGAGCAGTCGAATCCCGGGCGCATCGAATACTTCCTGAAACAGACTCTGAATTATCAGGAAGGCGAATTTGACGGTGTGCTGGTGTGGGACGTACTGGAATACCTGTCGCCCGCCCTGCTTACGGCGGTGGTGGAGCGCCTGCAGCATGTGGTGCGGCCCAAGAGCTATATGCTCGCGTTCTTCCACGCCGAAGATAAGGTGGATGCAGTGCCCTTTTACACCTTCCGGATTGGCGCGGCGAATGCGATCGAGGTCGCGCAGCACGGGGTGCGGCAGCCGGCGCAATTGTTCAACAATCGAAGTTTGGAAAAGCTGTTCGGAAGGTTTGAATCGGTGAAGTTTTTCCTGACCAGGGAACGGCTGAGGGAAGTGATCATCAAGGCGTGACGCCCGTCTTGACAACCGCTCCCTCACGTCGAAAACCTCGGTTAATGCGCGATTTCCACGCGCGCCGGGTCCAGGTCGTAGCCTTCGTCTGTGGCGGTTTGGACGGCCTCCGAACGCAGCGCGTCATCGGCGGCGTCTTCCGCGAGTTTGGGGCAGAAGCGCTTGATTACCTCCGCGCCCACATGAATCTGAATGTGCCAATGTTTTTTTGAGTGGTCCCACTCCATCCTGGCAGAGTCTGCTCGTGTCATAGTCCAGCTCCTTAGCTGAGTTAGTGTACTACGTCCGGCACACTGTAGAATGGTCACTTGATCGTTACACTCACCATCAATCCGGCAATCGACCGGATCGTCAGCGTCGACCGCCTGGCATTCGAGGATCGCGCCTATATCAACTCCATCCGGGAAAGCGCGGGCGGGCGCGGGATCAACTCATCCTGCGTAATTCACGCTTTCGGAGGCGAAACCATGGCCGTCCTGATCTCGGGCGGGAGATCCGGAAAGCGGCTGGAAGGCCTGCTGAAGGCCAGGGGAATGCGATACGCCCTGGTGCCGGTCAAGAGTGCCATCCGGACCAACCTCACAATTACGGACAAGCACGGTCTCACCGTGAACCTGAACGAAGCCGGGCCGACGCTTCGGAAGGCCGATGTGACGCGCGTGGAGCAGGCGGTCCGGGAGACCCTGGACCACGCTTCCTGGCTGATGATCTGCGGCAGCATTCCGCCGGGTGTGCCGTCAACGTTCTACGGCCGGCTGATCTCCATGGCGAGGCAGAAAAAAGTGAAGACGCTCCTGCACACCAATGGGGAAGCGCTTCGCCATGGCATTGAAGAGCGGCCCACGGTGGTGACGCCAAACCATCAGGAAGCCGAACGTCTGCTGGGGCGGACGCTGCTGACGCGCACGCATTATCTGGAAGCGGCCGAACGGATTCGCACGATGGGCGCGGAGCAAGTGGTGCTGTCGCTCGGCAGCCGCGGGGCGGTGGGCGCGTTTAAGGATGGCCTGATAGAAGCGTTGCCGCCGCGAATCGACGCGGTTTGTCCCATCGGTGCGGGGGACGCGCTCTCGGCCGCCTACACCTGGTCCATGGAGCGGAAGAAAAACGGCCCGGAGTCTTTGCGCTGGGGCGTGGCCGCGGGTACGGCTTCGGCACGGTTGCCGGGAATGAACTTCGCCAGCCTGGAACAAACGCAGGACATGTTCGGCCAGGTGGAGCTCCGCCGTGCGGAGTAGAGCCGCCTGATCGAGCGTGTTACAATTGATAAGGATGCTTCCCGACCTGAAGTTGGTGATCCGTCTGCAAGAAATAGATAGCCGTATGGCTCGGCTCTTGCATGAGATCGCCGCTCTACCCAAACACATCGCGGAAATCGACAGAAAACTGGTTTCGCAGGAACGCAAGCTCCAGGCCGACCGCGCCGCGCTGCTGGCCAACCTGAAAGAGCGCAAGCATTGCGAAGGCGATATCCAGTTGCAGGAGCAAAAGATCTCCAAGCTGAAAGACCAGATGCTCCAAGCCAAAACCAACGAGCAATTCAGCGCCTTTCAGAAGGAAATCGATTTCTGCACGAAAGAGATCCGCAAGTCCGAGGACCGCATCCTGGAGCTGATGGGCGAATCCGAGGCGCTGGACAAGAACGTCAAAGCCGCCGAAGGGGTGCTAAAGACGGAAAAGGCCGAAGGGGAAGCGGAAAAGCAGCAGGCGCGGGAGCGCACCGCGACCGACCGTAAAGGCGTGCAGGAGTTCGAGGCCGAGCGCGCCGGCATCGTGGCCTCCGTCAAGCCTTCCACCTATCAGCGATACGAGCGCTCGCGCAAGTTGCGGAAGGGTATCGCGGTGGCGGAAGTGGTGGCCGGGCGCTGTTCGTTGTGCAATATCGTTCTGCGGCTGCAGTTTATTCAGGATCTGAAGAAGGCTGAAGACATCATGGTGTGCGAGAGCTGCCAGCGCATTCTGTACTACAACCCTCCGGAATCGTTTGAGGATCTGGCGAGTGAGCAGGGCAGGCGCGTCAGCATGAGTTGACCACGGCAGGCGGACCGCCTGCCCCACCCGACACCCTACCGGTCCCCGAAGCTGTAGCCTATCCACACCATGGCGGCCGGGACCACATTCGTCCCAAACTGATCGGTGAAACTGGGAACGTAGTGCAGGTCAAACTGCGGGCGGATAAACATGTGGTCCGTCACGAAGAGTTGGACGCCTAGCCCCGCGTGGATCTGGAAGTGATTCGAAGTCCCAACGGGCTGAACCTGGGTGCTGCAGACGGCGGTGCCTACGCAACCGCTCTGGGTGATGGAGAAACTGGTCCTGGCGCCGCCAAGGCCGCCCTGTAACTGCACTGCGATGCGCTTCTGGTTCAGCGGCGAGAAAATTCCATTCACGTCGTAGAACGTCTGGCGGTACTGCAAAACGGAATAATCGCTCTTGGCGGGCTGAAAGGCGGCTTCGACACCGAGCCCAAAACGTTTATTCAACATGACCGCCCCTCCGGCCCCCAGGAAGAAGCCGCTCAGCTTCGGAGTCGCCACGCAAGTCGGGTCTCCGGCGACGATGCAGGAGCCAAAGGTGTTACTGTCAATGCCACCGCCGGCGGCCTTAGCGAAGGCGCTTCCGAAACCGAGATTCAGATCGAATGAACTCTGGGCGCTGGCGTAAGGGATGCTGAACAGCAGCAGGGAAAGCAGGGGAAGGTATCGGCAAGTGCGATTCACGGCAAAATCTCCTATAGATATTTAGGCAAGGCAATCAATCCTACTATCATAACCTACGCGGTTCTTTACACATAGGTTTCAACGCTTCTGGCACTTTGGACAAAAGTGTGAGGAACGTTGCGTCACCAGCACGCGGCGGATGGGAGTTTTACAGGTGACGCAGGGTTCGCCGGTGCGCTGGTACACACGATGGCTGAGCTGAAAGAAGCCTTTGCGCCCCTCGGCATCGACATAATCCGAAATGGAAGAGCCGCCGGCGGCGATGGCTTCGGTAAGCACGGCAACCATGGCATCGTAGAGCTTCCGCGCGCGATCGGCGCGGATGCGCGAGGCCGCTGCCTGCGGATGAATTCCGGCGCGGAATAGCGCTTCGTCCGCGTAAATGTTGCCCATGCCTCGAACGAAACGCTGGTTCAGCAGGAGCGCTTTGATGCGCGTCTTGCGGCGTTTGAGGGCCGCCGCGAAATCTTCGAATGCCACTTCGAGCGGTTCCGGGCCGAGGCGCGCCACACGCTTGGGGAAGTCTTCGCTGATTTCGATGCAGCCGAACTGGCGGCTGTCGTCGTACAGCAGGACGCCGCGGTCCAGGGTCAGAACCGCGTGGGTGTGTTTGCCGGCCGGGCCGCCAAGCAGCAGGCGGCCGGTCATGCCCAGATGAACCATGAGATATCCGCCGCCGCCTAAGCTCATCACGATGAACTTGCCATACCGCTTGACCCCGGCGATTTTGCGGCCCGCAATGCGCGCCGCCATCGCGTCGGGATTGCCCCCGCGCAGCAAGCGCAGGCACCGGAACTCGGCAAACACGATGCGGCGGCCGACCAACGGCGCAAGCGACCTGACGACAGTTTCGACTTCGGGAAGTTCGGGCACTTAGGCGACTGGCCGTCCGGCCTGTCCCACTTTGTGCCCGGCGCGGCCAATGCCGGCGTAGTCGAAGCCGGCGGCGATCGCGGTTTCGGGAACGAAGAGATTGCGGCCGTCCACCAGGATCGGCGAAGCCATCACGCCGGCCAGTTCCGCGAGATCCAGGGTGTGGAACTCTTTCCACTCGGTGACCAGCACCAGGGCGTCGGCGCCTGTGGCCAACTCCATGGCCGAGTCGCAATAGCGGATCTTCAGGTCGGGCCGCTGCCGGCGGCAGGCCGCGTTGGCGATGGGGTCGTATGCTTTGACGCGCGCCCCCATCTGGAGAAGCCGTTCCGCGATTTGCAGGCTGGGCGCGTCACGCAGGTCGTCGGTATCGGGCTTGAATGCCAGGCCCAGCAATCCGATGGTGCGGCCCTTCAGAATGAAAAGTTTCTCCTGCAGCTTCTGGATCGCCATCTGGCGTTGCGCGGCGTTGACCTCAAGCGTGGCCTCCAGCAATCGGCTGGAGTAACCGTATTCGCGCGCGGTGTGGAGAAGGGACTGAATGTCCTTACCGAAGCAACTGCCGCCCCAGCCTATGCCGGGGTTAAGGAACTTGGCGCCGATGCGCGAATCCAGGCCGATTCCAACCATCACCTCCGGCGCCTCCGCGCCTACCCGCTCGCAGATATTGGCGATTTCGTTAGCGAACCCGATCTTCATGGCGAGAAAAGCATTGGCGGCATACTTGATCATCTCCGCGCTGGTGAGGGAGGTAGCCAGCAGCGGCACGGAGATCATGAACGAAGGCCGCGGCACGCCCGGCGGCGGATCGAAGCCCTGGGCCATCAGCGGCTCATAAAGTTCACGCATCACGGAAAGAGTTGCCGCGTCGCCCCCAACCACGATGCGGTCGGGATACAGCGAATCCGCCACGGCCGAACCTTCGCGAAGAAACTCGGGATTGCTGGCCACGCCGAAACGGATGCCCTCGCCGGGATGGGTGTCGCCGATGCCCTCGCGCACTAGCGCCTCCACCAGGTTGCCCGATCCCACCGGCACGGTGGATTTGTTGATCACCACGCGGAACCGCGAACCATCCATGGCTGCGCCTATGCCGCGCGCGGCGGCTTCCAGGTAGGTCAGGTTGGCCTCCCCGCTGGGCAAAGGCGGGGTTCCCACCGCAATGAAAATCACGTCGCTTTGCGCCACGGCCGCGTCCAGTTCCGTGCTGAACTCAATGCCGCCGCGTTCGGCAGCCATCGCCATCATCCGCTCCAGGTGCGGCTCATAGATCGGGGATTGACCGCGCTGCAATTGGGCGATCTTGCTGGCGTCCGTATCGACGCACGTGACGCGATGCCCCAGGTATGAGAGGCAAACACCCGTGACGGCGCCGACATATCCGGTTCCGATGACAGTGACTCGCATGGCAGGCGTGACCTGATAGCCCCGTTTTGTTGAGTATAACAATTCACTGAGTGGGACAGGACTCCGTGTTGGATTGGATACAATTGAATAGCGAATGCAGACGATTCTGGTAATCGACGACGATGAGAGCCTGCGCGACACGATTGGCCTAATGCTGGAACAGGACGGCTTTCGCGCAGTCCTTATTGGCGACGGCCGGGAGGGCTTCGACAAAGCCCTCACCATAAAACCGGACCTGTTGCTGGTGGACCTCCGGCTCCCGGGGATGAGCGGCACGGATATCTGCAAGCACCTGCGCGCCGCCAAGGTGGCGACGCCGATCATCGTGCTGAGCGCGATGGGCGACGAACTCGATAAGGTGCTGCTGCTCGAGATCGGCGCCGACGACTATGTGGTGAAGCCGTTCGGAACGCGCGAGCTGATGGCCCGCATTCGCGCGGTGCTCCGCCGCTCTTCCCCGGATGCGCGTAAGGTGGCGCAATTTTCCGACGCGGAAATCGATTTCGAACGGCGAATCGTGACCCGCAAGGGCGAAGAATTGAAATTCACGCCGGCCGAATACAATCTGCTGTGTTACTTCCTGCATAACCCCGACCGGCCGCTTACACGAGATATGATCTTGAACTCCGTATGGGGCTACGAATTTTTTCCCAATACCCGCACTGTGGATGCGCACGTTGTGAAATTGCGGCAGAAGCTGGAACCCGACCCGAATTCGCCTCGTCATTTTCTTACGGTTCATGGCGTGGGTTACCGGTTTGTGCCGTAATTAGACGAGGAATGGCAGGCCAGGAGGCCTACCCTACCGAATTTTACAGGTTTACGCCCGCGCGTTGGGGGACAATATCGGCATGCCTGTCGAAGGCCAGGGGCGTGCCGTCCTGATTGTCGAGGACTCGGAGAACAGCGCCACGATGCTGGAAATCGCGTTCTTGGGAATACCCGGCCTGGCGGTACTGCTGGCTTCGTCGGCGGTGGAGGCGCTGCGCATTCTGATCGACGGCGCTACCCGGGTCCAAGCCATCGTTACCGATTTGAACATGCCGCGAATGGATGGGTTTGAACTGATCCGGCGCGTGCGGGAGGACCGGAGATTGTCGGGCACGCCGATCATCGTGGTGAGCGCCGACACCGATCCGGCGACTCCCGGCCGCGTCGCGGAATTGGGGGTGGAGGCTTTTTTTGCGAAGCCTTTTTCTCCGGCGCAAGTGCGGCGGAAACTGGAGCAACTTCTCGATGCAACGACGCAATAGCCTGTGCTACGTGGCGCTCTCCTTATGGCCGCTCAGCCTGAGCGGTCAAACCGGGCAGCAACTCTCTAACATCATGGAACGGCTCGATCGGGTGGAGCGTGAAAACCGGAGCCTGTCGGAGGAAGTGCGCTCGCTGCGCGCGGAACTGGCCGCATCGTTGGCATCGACCAGGGAATCCAAAGGCCCCGTGAACACGGCCGAAGCTCAGCCGGCGGGCGTTGCGGATCTGGAAGAGAAGCTGGAGATGCAGCAGCAGCGGGTGGACGAACTGCAGGCGACCAAGGTGGAAGCGTCGCAAAAGTTTCCCATCCGGCTCACCGGAATGGCGCTGTTCAATGCGTTCTTGAATTCGAAACAGAACGGCGGGGCGGAGTATCCCGTAGTGGCGTCGGCGACGGGCGCGGGCACGGCGGGCGCCACGATCCGCCAGACGATCGTGGGACTCGATTTTCGCGGCCCCGCCACGATATGGGGCGGAAAAGTCCAGGGGTCCTTCTACATGGACTTCTTCGCCGGCGCCGCCAACTCCGCCATGCGGATACGCACCGGCTCGATTGAAGTCGACTGGAAAAGCCGTAGCATCCTGATGGGATTGGAAAAGCCCATCTTCAATCCACGCGAACCGAGTTCGCTGGCGCAGGTCGGTATTTCACCGCTCACGGGCGCGGGCAACCTGTGGCTCTGGCTGCCGCAGGTGCGCGCCGAGCAGGACTTTCACTTCGACGCCGCCACCGGACTGCGCGCCCAGATGGGCGTGGTGCAGACCCGGGAAATCGGGCCTTATGCGGGCACGGCGACAGCGGAAGCGGCCCGGCCCGGCCTGGAAGGGCGGTTTAACTTCTTCCATAACCTGGATGACGAGCGGCGGCTGGAGTTCGCACCGGGCTTTCACACCAGCACCAGCCACGCCGGCGGCCAGTCGATTCCATCGAGCCTTTTTTCGCTGGATTGGTTTTTCAATCCATGGCGGCGGCTGGAATTCACGGGCGCGTTTTACACCGGCCAGAACGTGGCGCTCCTGGGCAGCGGCACCCGGCAGGGCTTTGCGGTGTTCGGGTCTCACGCTTTTGCCGTAAGCAGCAAGGGCGGGTGGGGACAGGCGACTCTGCGCGCTGCCCCGCGCCTGGACTTCCACCTGTTCACCGGCCAGGTGGACGATGCCAATCCGCAACTGGGCGTTGGAGCCATCGGTAAGAACCTGCTGTTCGGCGCCAATGCTTATTTTCATCTTGCCCCCAATGTTCTCCTGGGCCTCGAGACTACACAGTTGCGGACAGTGTACCTTGGGCAGGGAACGCGTATCAATAATCATTATGATCTGGCATTGGGCTATCTTTTCTAGGGGGTTTATCTTTTTTAGCCGGCTTATCTTTTTTGGCTGGGTTATCTTTTCCAGCCTGAGCCTGGGGCTGCCGCAGGCTGTCCGCGCCGCCGGGGTAACCGGGGAGGTGGAACTCACCAACTCGAAGGACGCCGCCGTCCGCAAGCGTAAGGATTACTCGGGCGTGGTCCTGTGGCTCGAGCCTGTTGAGCGTGCCGTCCCCCCATCCGGCAATGGCAGGCGAGTCGAGATGCTGCAGAAGGACAAGCATTTCATACCCCATGTGTTGGCGATCCCCGTGGGGGGCACGGTGGACTTCCCCAATGCCGACCCCATCTATCACAACGCCTTCTCGAACTTCAGCGGCCAGCCGTTCGACGTGGGTCTTTATCCGCCCGGCACTTCCAAGAGCTTCACCTTCAAGCACCCGGGCATGGTGCGGGTCTTCTGTAACATTCATTCCACAATGAGCGCGATCATCGCGGTGTTGCCTACCCAGTGGTATGTTGTGACGGAATATTCGGGCAAGTACACCATGCCGAACGTTCCGCCGGGCGACTACCAACTGCGCATCTTCCACGAACGCGCGCTGCCGGAAAACCTGCAGTTTCTGGAGCGCCGCATCACGGTTTCCGCGGGCGGCCTGACACTGCCGCTGATCTCGATCTCGGAAACCGGCTTCATCCCGGTTCAACACCTGAATAAGTTCGGGAGGGACTACCCGCCTCCCGCCGCCGACGGGAGCACTTATCCGGGAGCGCCCAGGCAATGAGATCGCGATTTTCCAGCTTGTCGCTCTTGTGGAAGATCATGCTCTCCACCTCGGTTGCCGTGACCGTGCTCTTCGCGATCACCGGAGAGATCGTGCTCCGCAACATCACCAAGACGATGTCGGACAGCCTGGAAGAGGAAGTACAGGGAAGTTTCCACGCCTACGATTCTTTGTGGAATTCGCGGGCTGAGGCGCTCTCTACCGTGAGCCGCGTGATCAGCAGCATGTCCGATGTCCGCGCGGCCTTCCTGACGGGCGACCAGGCGACCATTCGCGACAGCGCCGGCGAGCTGTGGTCGAAGATCTCCAGCTCCAGCGCGATTTTCCTGGTGACCGATCCGCGCGGGATAGTGATCGCCTCCCTCGGAGGCGTAACCCCGCCTTCGTTGAGCAAGAGTTTGAGTCTGGTGCGGGAGGCCGCGCCGCGCTTCCCGCTTCAGGCTTCGGGATTCTTTCTGCAGGATGGCGAACTTTACCAGATCTCGGTGACGCCGGTTTACGTGCAGTCCACCCGGGGCCAGGACCTTCTCAACGTGCTGGTGGCCGGCTATCACGTGGATGCGCTGGTGGCGCAGCAGCTCAAGGAAGCCACCAACAGCGAGTTCCTTTTCCTGACGCCCGCGGGCGCGATCGCGTCCACTTTGAATTCGCGCGCCACCAGGGCCGTGGTGGAGAGTATCGCCCGGAAGCAGGGTCAGGAAAACACGACGCGCGGCACGGAGAGAGTGACTGACGGCGTGGTGGAATACGCTTTATACAAGACTTCCCTGCTCGATATCACGCGCAAGCCGGTGGGCCAGATCTGCATTCTGCGTTCATTTGAGAGCGCGCAACGGCGCATCGCCGGCCTCTACAACAATATTCTGCTGCTTTGGATTTTGGCGGTTTCGGTTGGCTTTGTCCTGACCTACCTGCTGGCGCGCCGCATTGTGGAGCCAGTGAAACAGTTGGATCGCGCGGCGGCGGAAGTGGCGCTGCAGCACTACGCCATTAAAGTGGAAGTGAACAGCGACGATGAGATTGGGCGCCTGGCGCATACCTTTAACAACATGTGCGCCTCCATCCGGCAGGCGCGCGAGGACCTGATCCGCCAGGAGCGCATTTCCACCATTGGAAGGCTCTCGGGATCGATCGTGCACGACCTGCGCAATCCACTGGCGGCGATTTACGGAGGGGCCGAAATGCTGGTGGATGCCGACCTGCCGCCGGCGCACGTGAAGCGTCTGGCGGGGAACATCTATCGCTCATCGCGGCGCATTCAGGAATTGCTGCAGGATCTGTTGAACGTGTCGCGCGGCAAGATGCGCCCACCCGAGTTGTGCCGTCTGCGCGAGGTGGCGGCGGCGGCCGTCGATTCGCTGGCGGCAACGGCGGAAGCGCAGGGCGTCGCGGTGGCGCTCGAGATCCCGCCGGAGATCGAAGCGCCTCTGGAGCGGAGCCGCATGGAGCGGGCTTTCGTGAACCTGATCGGCAATGCGCTGGAGGCTATGCCGGATGGCGGCGAAGTGCGCATCTCGGCGGAGGTGGCGGCCGGCTCCGTTCTGGTTCACATCGAGGACAACGGGCCCGGCATTGCCCCCGAAATCCGATCCCAGTTGTTCCAACCGTTTGTCACCGCGGGCAAGCGCAACGGGTTGGGGCTGGGCCTCGCGCTCTCCCGCCAGACCGTGCTGGAACATGGCGGCGACATGTGGGTGGAATCGCAGCCGGGACCGGGCGCGCGGTTCACCTTCCGCCTGCCCGGCGCACAGGTGGCGGAGACGCTGGGCCTGCACGTGTAAGAAGCAGGGGCCAGATGTCGGGGGCCGGGGGCCAGTTAAGGCGGATGCCGGGGCCAAGGGCCGCGGAACATGCGCGCGCCAAGGTTTTTCATCATCACAGCACCGGTACCGCAGATGCAGGGGCCAAAA
>Ga0105859_1000642_pt1 | contig 10841 bp, 9 predicted proteins | sample OrgsoiDNA_201063_FD_89684 | JGI IMG/M metagenome (GOLD analysis project Ga0105859, IMG submission 89684) | Permafrost soil microbial communities from the Arctic, to analyse light accelerated degradation of dissolved organic matter (DOM) -... | ecosystem: Environmental > Terrestrial > Soil >...
TGGTCGGCTCATGGGGCGGACCGCGTGGAGTTCCTGGTGTCGCCGAATTTAGGTGAAGAGCCGCGGGCGCTCGATAAGGTGGCGTCGGGCGGCGAGATCTCGCGCATCGCGCTGGCGCTGAAGACGTGTTTGAGCGGTCACCCGATCGGCCGGCCAGGTGTGGTGCGCACGCTGGTGTTTGACGAAGTGGATGCCGGCGTGGGAGGCAGCGCGGCGGAAGGCGTGGGGCGGCGTCTGAAACGGCTGGCCGCCGACAGCCAGGTGCTCTGCGTGACTCACCTGCCGCAGATCGCTTCCTTTGCCGACCATCATTACCGCGTGGAGAAGCAGGAGACCGGGGGGCGGACCGTGGCGGTAATCGAGGAACTGGACCGGGAGGCGCGCACGCGGGAAGTGGGGCGAATGCTTTCGGGACAGAAGCTGACTCCCGAGGCGCTCAAGAATGCGGAGCAGTTGATTCGCATGAGCGTGGCGTAAAGTTTAGATATGGACATCAACCGTTTCACCGAGAAACTGCAGGAGGCGATCCGGTCGGCCCAAAGTACGGCCACCCGGTATGGGCACCAGCAGATCGACGTGGAGCACCTCTTAAGCGCGTTGCTCACGCAGGAAGGCGGCCTTGCCGGCTCCATTCTGGCGAAGGGCGGAGTGACTGTCGAGGCGCTGGCGCGGAGGCTGGAGAGCGAACTGGAGCGGCTGCCGAAAGTCTCCGGGCCGTCGGGCGCGGCGGATCAATTGTATGTCACAGCGCGATTGAACAAGCTTCTTACGAAGGCCGAGGACGAAGCCAAAAAGCTCAAGGACGATTACATCTCGGTGGAGCATGTTCTGCTGGCGGCCATTGATGACCGGGGGGCGGCGGGAAAGCTGCTGAAAGAGTTCGGGCTGACCGAAGAGCGGCTGATGCAGGCGCTGCGCGAGGTGCGCGGCAATCAGCGGGTGACTACGCAGAATCCGGAGGCGACTTATGAAGCGCTGGAACGCTATGGGCGCGATCTGACCAAACTGGCGTCGCAGGGGAAGCTCGACCCGGTGATCGGGCGCGACGAGGAGATCCGCCGCGTGATTCAGGTGCTTTCGCGGCGCACCAAAAATAATCCGGTCCTGATCGGCGAACCGGGCGTGGGGAAGACGGCGATCGTGGAAGGCCTGGCGCTGCGCATCGTGCGCGGCGACGTGCCGGAAGGGCTCAAGAACAAGCGCATCGTGTCATTGGATATGGGGGCGCTGATCGCCGGGGCCAAGTTCCGGGGCGAGTTCGAAGAGCGGCTGAAGGCGGTGCTGAAGGAAGTGCAGGAATCGGCGGGGGAGATCGTTCTGTTCATCGATGAGCTGCACACGGTGGTGGGCGCGGGCAAGGCGGAAGGGTCCATGGATGCGGGCAATCTGCTGAAGCCGATGCTGGCGCGCGGCGAGTTGCACTGCATTGGCGCGACCACGCTGAACGAGTACCGGAAGTACATCGAAAAGGATGCCGCGCTGGAACGGCGATTCCAGCCGGTGCAGGTGGACCAGCCGTCGGTGGAGGATACGGTTTCGATTCTGCGGGGCCTGAAGGAGCGGTACGAAACACATCACGGGGTGCGCATCAAGGACGCGGCGCTGGTAGCGGCGGCGGTGTTTTCCAATCGCTACATCACGGACCGGTTTCTGCCGGACAAGGCGATCGACCTGATGGATGAGGCGGCGGCGCGCCTGCGGACGGAAATCGACTCCATGCCGGCGGAGATGGACGAATCGCGGCGGCGCATTATGCAACTGGAGATCGAGCGCGAGGCGCTGCGCAAGGAGACGGACGCGGCTTCGAAAGACCGGCTCAAGAAACTGGAAAAGGAGCTGGCGGATCTGAAGGCGGGCTTCGACGCCATCTCGGCGCGATGGCAGAGCGAGAAGAACGCCGTCCAGAAGCTGCGCGAAATCCGGCAGCAGGTGGAGCAGACCAAGCTTGAGATCGAGCAGGCGGAGCGCCAGTACGATCTCAACCGCGCGGCGGAATTGAAATACGGAAAGTTGGCGGCGCTCGAACGCCAACTGGCGGAAGAGATGGAAAAGTTCGGCAAACAACAGGCGCACTCGCGGCTGATCAAGGAGGAAGTGGACGAAGAAGACATCGCCCAGGTGGTGAGCCGGTGGACCGGCGTTCCGGTGACGAAGCTGCTGGAAGGCGAGATGCAGAAACTGCTGCACCTGGAGGAGGAACTGCACCAGCGGGTGGTGGGACAGGATGAGGCGGTGAGCGCGGTTTCCGAGGCGGTGATCCGCGCGCGCTCGGGGCTGAACGACCCCAACCGGCCGATCGGCAGCTTCATTTTCCTGGGGCCGACCGGCGTGGGGAAGACGGAACTGGCGCGGGCGCTGGCGGAGTTTCTGTTCGACGACGAGCACGCCATGATCCGGATCGACATGTCGGAGTACCAGGAGAAGCATACGGTGGCGCGGCTGATTGGGGCGCCGCCGGGATATGTGGGTTACGAAGAAGGCGGGCAACTGACCGAGACGGTGCGCCGGCGGCCGTATGCGGTGGTGCTGTTCGACGAAATTGAAAAGGCCCACGCAGACGTGTTCAACGTAATGCTGCAGGTGCTGGACGACGGGCGGCTGACCGACGGGCAGGGGCGCACGGTGGATTTCAAGAACACTATCGTCATCATGACTTCGAACGTGGGCAGCCAGCGCATTCTGGAATATCACGGCGGATTTGAGGGCGCGGGGTATGAGCGCATGAAGGAGGCGGTGCTGGAGGAGATGCGGCATCAATTCCGCCCGGAGTTTCTGAATCGCGTGGACGAGCTGATCGTGTTCCACTCGCTGTCCGAGGAACACCTGAAGCAGATTGCGGAGATTCAACTGGGCAGATTGCGGGCGCGCCTGGCGGACCGGCACATTACGCTGCAGTTGACGGACGCGGCGCGGGCCAACCTGGTGAGAACGGGGTACGACCCCAACTACGGGGCGAGGCCGCTGAAGCGCGCCATCCAGAAGAAGATTGAGACGCCGCTCGGGAAGTTGCTGCTGAAGGGCGAGGTGCGGGACGGCCAGCGAGTGGTGCTGGACGCGGATGGGGACAGCGGAGAGCTGAAGTTTCGCGTGGAGGCCGCGGTGGCGACGGCATAGGCACTACCGCATGGTTTCGAGGTACGTGCCGACGGAGGCGTCTACAAAGACGGAGAAGCTGGAGGTGCCGATGGATTCGCCCCAGAGGATGCGCCAGGCCGGGTCGGGGAATTTGGGGGTCTTTTCGAGCACGATCATCATTGGCTTGCCGGGATTCTTCTTGTCGTAGTCGGCAGCCCTGCTCTTGGGCTCGGACATGGCTGTCTTGTAGGCATCGTCGCTATCCTTCTTGACGGCGATGATGGGGAATGGCGTGGCTACTCCGCGTGGGCCTGACCAAGCCTCATCGTTGCCGGCGAAAGGGCCTTTGTGGAGGTTGCCCGACGATTCGACAATGCAGAATGTATAGGACCTGGAGCGGGCTCTGGACGGGGATACGAATATGGCTTGCCAGGCGGCGGCCTTTCCGGGGACTTCCTGCGGGAACTCGGCGATGTGCAGGCTGATCAACTGCAGAACCTGCACGTCGGGCGCCCATTGGCGGGCCATCCCGTACATTCGGTAAAGCGCGGTTTCTCCGCTGATCGGCTCCGGTTTTTCAGGCTCCTTCCTGGCCGTGGTAGTGGGCGTTTCGGTACAGGCCGCCAGCATCAGGAAGAGCGTGCCGCCCAGGATCGATGAGAACTTTCGCATAAGCACCTTGCCTGCCTATTCTAGCAGCGGACGGGCGGCCCGGCAGCAGTTGGCTTTTTCAGTTAACACCCAACCGGGCAGATTTGGTGGGATAATCATGGCAGCACGGGAGGGCCGTTTATGTTCCCGAATGTCTACGTGCGGACGATCACAATCGCCGCAGCAGGGTGGCTTCTTCAGCCATTGCTTCTTCAACCGGGCTTAGGCCAAAACAGAGGTGGAGGGGCTCCAACCTCCACGGGTACGCCGACAGGCGCCACAACTACCACCGGCCGGACGACAAACACGAGTCCCAACAATACAACCAATCCAAATGGCACTTCGACATCGCTGCCGCCGCCGATTTTCGTCACGGGCCGGGTGATGATTGACGATGGCACACCGCTGACCGAGGCGGTGGTGATCCAGCGCGTGTGCGGCGGTTCCCCGCACGCGGAAGGTTACACGGATGGCAAGGGGTTCTTTGGGATCGAACTCGGAAACAAGAACGTTATGCAGGACGCCAGCGAGTTCGAGTCCGGCTCCGGCGCCGGTTTCGGATCCAGATCCACGGGATCGCCGGGCCAATCGCAATCGGGGACGAATTCCGGACCGTCGACTGGTTTTTCGGACCGCAGGTATCAGAATTGCGACTTGCAGGCCAAACTGCCGGGGTACCGTTCGCAGGTAATTAACCTGGCGAACCGGCGTTCCATGGACGACCCTAACGTGGGCACGATCCTGCTGCATCGGGTGGGAACCGCCGAAGGGAACACGGTGAGCGCGGTTTCGCTGGCTGCCCCTAAAGACGCCCGGAGGGCGTACGAGCGCGGCATGGATGCGCTCAAGAAGAAAAAAACGGACGACGCCGTGAAGAGCTTGGAGAAGGCCGTGGATCTGTATCCCGCGTACGCCGCCGCCTGGCAGGAACTAGGCAAGCTGCAGGAGGGAGCGAACCATCCGGACGCCGCTAGAAAGTCGTTCAGCGCCGCGATCCAGGCGGACCCCAAGTTCACGGGCCCATACCTGGAGTTGGCGGTCATGGCCCTGCGCGAGAAGAGCTGGCAGGAGGTTTCGGAGATTACGGAGCGCATCGTCAAGTTGAACCCGTTCGATTACCCTCAGGCTTTTTTCTTCAATGGGGTGGCCAACTACAACTTGAAGCACATGGAAGCGGCGGAGAAGAGCGCGGCGCAGGCCGAGAAACTGGATACCCAGCATCTGCTGCCGCAAGTGAACCAGTTGCTTGGGATGCTGATGGCCCATCGGAAGGATTATACGGGGGCGGCGGCCCAGTTCCGGAACTACCTGAAAGTGGCGCCGGATGGCCCGCAAGCGGCGGAGGTGCGGACGCAGTTGGTTGAAGTGGAGAAGATCGTGGCCGGCGTGGCGGCGATGAACCAGCCGGACCAGGAGAAGTAGGGCGAGCGCCCCTACTTTCCCGGCACCCCGAGCCAACCGCGGGTGGCGAAATCGCTCAGCGTCAGCGCCAGCAGGATGCCGAGCCACATCAGGCCGCCTAATACCACTAACTTCGTGAGCTGATTGCTGTGGCGGAGGTGCATGAAGAACAGCGCCACCAACAGCATCTTGATTACCGCGATGGTCAAGGCAACCACCACGCTGAACGCGCCCAGATCGACATAGGCAACGGCTGTCGTCACGCCGGTCAGGATAAGGAGCGCGAACAGCACGCCCACATAGGTCTTGATGGAATCGATGTGTCCGGTCATAACGGTTTCCCTAAGTGCCGGTCAATCAGGTAGAGCAGAGGGAACAGGAAAATCCAGATCACGTCGACGAAGTGCCAGTAGAGGCCGGCCACGTCGACGGGCGTGAAGTAAGTGGCGGAGTAAGTCCCCTTCGCGGCTTGTATCATCAGGAACGAAAGAAGTCCGACGCCGATTACCATGTGAAGGGCATGCAGGCCGGTCATGGCGAAGTAGAGCGAGAAGAACAACTGGGCGTGGCCCTGCTCACTGGGCGCCACGCCTTCCAGATGGAAGGCTGCCTGGCCGGGGATGTGGTGCTCCTGGAACTTTTCGTTCCACTCGTACGCCTTCACGCCCAGGAACATGCCGCCGAAGAACAGAGTCAGAGTCAGAAAGAGAATAATCGTTTTGCGCTGGCCCAATTGGGCGGCGCGCACGGCCATCACCATGGTGAAACTGGAAAGCAGCAGGACGCCGGTGTTGATGGCGCCGATGACGGCGTTGAGGCTGCTGCTCGCAATCGCAAAGACATCCGGGTAGGCGCGGCGGTACACCGTGTAGGCGAGGAACATGCCGCCGAAGAACATGACTTCGGTGATAAGGAAGATCCACATCCCCAGCGTGGAGGCGTCCTTCTGCTGTTCGGCGGTATCGAATTGCTCGCGCAGTTCGAGGGTGTCAACGTGATCAGCCAACTTCGATTTCCTCCTGGATGACAGTACTGTAGTCGTAGGCCTCATGTGTCATGACCGGAGGTTCATCGAAATTGTGGACGGGCGGCGGAGAAGCCGTTTTCCATTCCAGGCCGGTAGCGCCCCAGGGGTTGGCGGGCGCAAGCTGGCCGTAGCGCAGGGACCAGACGAAGTAGATCATCGGCATGAGGTAGCCCACGGCCAGCACCGAAGCGCCGGCGGTGGAAAGCACGTGCAGCACCTGGAACTCTTCCGGATAGACATGATAGCGGCGCGGCATTCCGAGATAGCCCAGAATGAATTGCGGGAAGAATGTCAGATTGAAACCCAGGAAGATGACCACGGCGGAGAGCTTGGCCCAGCCTTCGGGATACATGCGGCCAGTCATCTTAGGCCAATAGTAATGCATGCCGCCGAGATAGGCCATGATGGTGCCGCCCACCATGATGTAGTGAAAGTGGGCGATGACAAAATAGGTGTCGGTGACGTGAACGTCTATGCCGAGCGCGGCCACAAACAAACCGGTGAGGCCGCCGACGGTGAACAGGCCGATGAAGCCGAAGGCATACAGCATCGGCGTGTCATAGGAAATGGATCCTTTGTACAACGTGGCGGTCCAGTTGAAAACCTTGATAGCCGAAGGAATGGCAACGAAGTAACTGAGGAACGAAAAGACCAGGCCGGCGTAGAGCGACTGGCCGCTGACGAACAGGTGGTGGCCCCAGACCAGGAAGCTCAGAACCGCGATAGCCACGCTGGAAAACGCGATGAACTTATAACCGAACAACGGCTTGCGCGAATAAACCGAGATCAGCTCGCTGATTACGCCCATGGCCGGGAGCACCATAATGTAGACGGCCGGGTGCGAATAGAACCAGAAAAGGTGTTGGAACAGAACCGGGTCGCCGCCGAGGGCAGGGTCGAAGATTCCGATGTGAAATACGCGCTCGCAGAAGAGCAGCAGGATGGTCACGGCGATCACCGGAGTGCCCAGAACCTGGATCAGGCTGGTGGCGTAGTGGGCCCACACGAACAGCGGCAGGCGGAACCAAGTCATTCCCGGCGCGCGCATGCGATGGATAGTCACGATGAAGTTGAGCCCGGTCAGGATGGAAGAGAAACCGGAGATGAAGATACCCAGCGCCGTCGCGATCACCCACGAATTCGAGTAAGTGGTGCTGTACGGCGTGTAGAAGGTCCAGCCGGTATCCACGCCGCCGGCTAGCATGGCGAAGAGGGCGAAGAGGCCGCCGATTACCAGCAGGTACCAGCTCAGCAGGTTGAGCCTGGGAAACGCGAGGTCGCGCGCGCCAATCATCATCGGCAGGAAGAAGTTTCCGAGCGTAGCCGGGATGGCCGGGATCAGGAAGAAAAAGACCATGGCCACGCCGTGCATGGTGAAGAGCTTGTTGTAAGTCTCGGAACTGACTATGCCTCCCGTCGGCGTCAGCAGCTCGATGCGGATCAGCGTGGCGAATGCGCCGCCCAGAAAGAAGAAGAAGGTAATGGTGGCGAGGTACAGCAGCGCGATGCGCTTGTGGTCCTTAGTCAGGAGCCACGACTTGATGCCGTAGCTGGCGTTTAAGTAATGCTCTCGTTCTGGCGCCGCTGTCGTAATCATGGTGTCCTAACGCCTGGCGCCGCCCGGGTTCCCGGTTGCGGGCCTATGGATTTGATATATTCGACTAACTGCAAAACCTGATCTTCGGTAACCAGACCCTGGAACGTAGGCATCACCGGCTCATAGCCCTTGACGATTTTAGCCTGCGGCCGGAGGATGGATTCACGGATATAGGCTTCGTCGGCTTTTACTTTTCCGCCGCCTGTAAGCTCCACGGTATTGCCGAAGAGGCCCACCAGGGTGGGGCAGCGGCCTTGGTTATCGGCCTTGTGGCAGTTGACGCAGGCGAGCTGGGTGAACAGCTTCTGGCCGTTTTCGGCGAGAGTGCCTTCCGGCGCGCCGCCGCTCAACCACGTCTGGTAATCCTGCGGCTCCATCACGTAGACCCAGCCGATCATTCCGGAATGCCGGTTGCCGCAATATTCGGCGCAAAAAAGATGATACTTGCCGGGTTTGGTGGGCTGGAACCAGGTGGTGGTATAGCGCCCGGGAACCACGTCCTGCTTGGTGCGGAAGGCGGGCACGAAGAAACTGTGGATCGCGTCTTCGGACGTCATGGTGAGTCTTACGGCGCGTCCCAGCGGGATGTGCAGCTCATTGATTTCGCGCTGGCCTTCCAGGTGCTCCAGCTTCCACATCCACTGCTTGCCCACGGCGTAGATCTGGATAGCGTCATCTGGCGGGCGGCTCTCCTTGAAGAACACCTCGGCTCCCCAGGTGAACATCACCATGGTGAGGCCGAACGGGATGACGGTCCATAGGATTTCAAGCGCCAAGCCGCCGTGAACAACCGGCGGCAGTTCATGTTCCGAACGCCGGCGGTAGCGGATCGCAAAATAGAAGATGGCGCCGAAAATCAGCAGCGTAAAGAAAACCGAAACCGCGAGCAGAAAATACAGGAGATGATCCACCTCGGGTGCGATGGTGGAAGCCTGTTCCGGAAATAGAGGCAGCGATCCCATGGCGACTATCCAACCCGCCTGAGGATGCGCCGGTCGGCACGCAGATCGCGCCGCCAGACGAAGAACAGAACCGCGCCGCAGATCAGCGCGAACACGGCGCCGGTGAAGCGAATCAGGTTCATGACCACGGCGCCGTACTTGCCGGTAGCCGGGTCGTAATGAAAGCAGAAGAGCAGCACCTGGTCCACCGGGCTCCCGATCTGGTTCCGCGAAGCTTCCACCAGGCCCAGGCGGACATCGCGCGGGGCGTATTCCACACCATAGAAATAGCGCGAAATCCGGCCGTCCGGGGTGAGCAGCATGATGCCGCTGGCGTGCGCGAACTGGCCCGAGGCGGTATCGAATTTGTAGTGGTAACCCAGGGCGCCGGTAAGGGCTTCGATGTTGGCTTCATCGCCCGTAAGCAGATGCCATCCGTTGGCTGTGCCGGCGCGGCCGAAGCGCTTGAGGTAGACCTGCTTTTTGGCGGCGGCGGTTTCGGGCGTATCCCGCGGATCGAAACTGAAGGCGACGATTTCGAAATCCCGGCCGGGGTCCAGGGAAACTGCTTTGAGGCTGCTGGCCACGCCGTTCAGAATTTGAGTACACAGCATGGGGCAGCGGTAGTAGACCGGGGCCAGCAGCACGGGCTTGCCGGCGTGGAAGAAGGTGGAGAGCGGAACCTGCCGGCCGGCTTCATCGCGGAAGACGAGATCGAGCGGGATTTGCCGGTCGAGTTTCTGGTCGATGCCTACGCCCTGTAGCGCGCCGGGGAGTGCGGGCTTCAGGTTGCCGTCCTGCATGCTGAGCGAGGGCTGCACGGGCGCGAGTTGGCCGGGTTGGGCCAGCGCCGCGGTGGCCGCCAGGGCCAGAATAGTAATGGATAAATAGATCATTGCCTGGGGGCCTCCGGCCGGGAGGGCAAACCCTTTCTGGCCAGCACGTCGATGGCGACATCGATGGGGATGCGCACCACGCCGCGCTGCGGATCGACCCAGCCGTAGCCGTTCAGAATACGGTCTTCCTCGGCGTGGACGGTTTTCAGATCGGGGATGGGCGTGCGCTGCAGCCGCGGTTCCGGGAAAAGCTGGTTGGGGTTCTGTGTCTCCACGACCGGCTTAGCCTGGTCGCGAGTCTGGAAATATTTGAACAGGCCAACCAGAAGACCTAGCGAAAGGGCAACGATCGCGATCAGGGCGATGGCGAATTTGCCGACTGCCCAAACATTGACGTCGCCGGTTTCGTAGCCGGGTTCTGGCGGGAGGTGCGGGTTATTCTCTGCCATGTTCCAAGGCCTCCTCCAGGTGCGGATCGTTCAGCGGCATCAGCGGACGTTTCTCCAACTGCGTCAGGAAGTATGCCATCCAGATTCCCACCAGGCCGATGGGCGCGGTGATATCCATCCAGCTTACGTGGAACGATCTCTGGCTGAAACTGGGCGCCACCAGCCAGTAGAGGTCCACCGTGCGCATGAACAGAATGAAGACGGCGATGGCGGCCAGCAGCTTGAAATTGCGCTTCAGGTCGCGCGAGAGCAGCAGGGCGAAGGGCAGCGCGAAATGGCCCAGCACCAAAGCCAGAGCGACGTATTCCCAGCCGCCATTCAGCCGCGTCAGATACCAGGGAATTTCTTCGGGCAGGTTGCCCGCCCAGATAATCAGGAACTGCGAAAACGAAAAGTATGCCCACACCATGACCAGCGCCAGCAGGAACTTGCCCAGGTCGTGGAGGTGGCGCGCCGTAAGGATCTGGGACATGGGAAGGCGATAGGAGAGCAAAACCATCAGGGCGATCAGAAACGCCATCGAAGTCAACGCCTGGTTGGCGATGAAGAGCATGCCGAAGATAGTGGAGAACCATTTCGGATCGAGCGAGAGAATCCAGTCAATCACCATGAACGTGACGCTGAAGCCCCAGAAAAGCAAGCCGGGGCCGGCCAGCGCAGCCATCTTTCCATGAGCTTTTCGGTTGCCTTCGCCGTCCTCGCCGTCTTCGGCAAGCGACCAGCGGTTGAAGTACCAGGAGAGAAACATCCAGCCGGCGAAGTACACAGCGGCGCGGATCAAGAAAAACGGCACGTTCAAATATGGCTGCTTATGCTGAAGACCCGGATCGGCCGCCACGATTTTCGCGTGTGCCCACGGATACA